>Ga0210067_1000042_pt1 | contig 16796 bp, 16 predicted proteins | sample RushMan_ThreeSqB_2_FD_185559 | JGI IMG/M metagenome (GOLD analysis project Ga0210067, IMG submission 185559) | Wetland microbial communities from San Francisco Bay, California, USA, that impact long-term carbon sequestration - RushMan_ThreeSqB_D2... | ecosystem: Environmental > Aquatic > Marine... | reverse complement strand
CTGGGAGGTGGCGCTGCGCCTCTCGCACATCGACCTGAACAGCGGCGCGCTCGAGGGCGGCCGGCAGACCGGCCTTACCGGCGGACTCAACTGGTACCTCAACGACCAGGCAAGGTTGATGCTCAACGCCGGCGTCGAATGGGTCAGTGCCCGCGAGTACCCGCCCGCGGTCGACGGCGGACGGACGACGATCCTGCAGGGCCGTGTTCAGATCGACTTCTAGGGCAGGAACAGCTCGACCAACGTGTTGAGGAACAGCCGGCCACGCTCGGTGGGGCCAATGTGCGTCGCCGAGCATTCGATGAGACCGCGCTTCTCTGCCTCGGCAAGACGTGCTTCGATCGCGCCGATCGGCAGGCCGGTGCGCGCTTGATAAAGCTCGACGTCGAAGCCTTCGACCAGGCGCAGCGCGTTCAGCATGAACTCGAACGGCAACGCCTTGGCATCGATGCTGCGGTCCTCGACCATCGACCCTCCCCGCAATGCCGAAGCCATGTACTCGCGCGGCTGCTTGATGCGCGCATGGCGCGTCACCCGATCGGGGAAGCTGATCTTGCCATGCGCCCCCGCGCCCATGCCGAGGTAGTCGCCGAACTGCCAGTAATTCAGATTGTGCCGGCAGCGCGCACCGGGCCGTGCGAAGGCAGACGTTTCGTAGTGCTCGAATCCGGCCGCCGCAAGCGATTCCTCGACAATGCGCTGCATGTCGGCGCAGTCGTCGTGCTCCGGAAGCTGCGGTGGCTTCGAATAGAACGCGGTATTCGGCTCGATCGTCAGCTGGTAGGCGGACAGATGCGTCGTCTCCCAGCGCAGCGCCTCGGCGATATCGGCCCGCGCCATCGCCAGCGTCTGTCCGGGCAGGCCGTACATCAGGTCGAGGTTCATCCTGTCGAAGACGCCACGCGCCATCTCGATCGCGCGCCGCGCCTCGTCGCCATCGTGAATCCGGCCGAGCCGCTGCAGCATCGCGTCGTCGAAGCTCTGCACCCCGATCGAAAGCCGGTTCACGCCCGCGTCGCGGTAGCCGCGAAAGCGCCCCGCCTCCGCAGTGCCCGGATTCGCTTCGAGCGTGACCTCGGCCTCGGGCGCGAGCATTACGCGCGCGCGGATGTCCGACAACAGCCGCTCGATCGCGCCGACCGAGAACAGGCTCGGCGTGCCGCCGCCGATGAACACGCTGGAGACGCGCCGGCCCCAGATCGACGGCAGCAGTCCTTCCAGGTCAGCCACCAGCGCGTCGACATAAGCCTTTTCGGACAGCGCGTCGCTGCGTTCATGCGAATTGAAGTCGCAGTAGGGACACTTGCGCACGCACCAGGGAATGTGCACGTAAAGCGCGAGCGGCGGCAGCGTGGCGAGACGCAGTTCGCCCGGGCGCCGCAGGGTCACTGGCTGCGCGCTCATGCGTCCTCGCGCAGGCGATCGAGCAGACGTGCCAGCGCCTGGCCGCGGTGGCTGATGCGGTTCTTCTCCTCCGCAGGCAGCTCGGCTGAGGTGCAGCCGCGCCCGGGCAGCACGAACAGCGGATCGTAGCCGAAGCCGTTGGCGCCGCGCGCGGCGATCCCGATCTCGCCGCGCCAGTTGCCCTCGGCGACCAGCGGCTGCGGATCGTCGGGGCGGCGCACCAGCACCATCAGGCAGGCGAAATGCGCGCGCCGGTCGGTTCGCCCGTCGAGCGCGGCGAGCAGCTTGGCGTTGTTGCGCGCGTCGCGGTCGGCGCGCGCGCCGGCTTTGCCCGCGTAATACGCCGAATGCACGCCGGGCTCGCCGCCGAGCGCCTCGACGCACAGGCCCGAATCGTCGGCCAGCGCCGGCAGCCCGCTCGCGCGGCTCGCGTGGCGCGCCTTGGCGAGCGCATTCTCGAGAAAGGTCTCGTGCGGCTCGTCTGCCTCGGCGATGCCGAGCGCGGCCTGCGGGACGACCGTGATGCCGAGCGGGGCGAGCAGCGCATCGATCTCGCGCAGCTTGCCGGGGTTGTTGCTCGCCAGGACGAGCTTGTCGAGCCCTGTCACACCTGGGTCAGGTCAAGTCAAGCGCGCTACGCTGCGCTGCGACCAGCTCGCGCACGCCCTTCTCGGCAAGCAGCATGAGCGCGTCGACCTGGGTGCGCGCGAATGGCTCGCCTTCGGCCGTACCCTGCAGCTCGATGAAGCGCCCGCCCTCGGTCATCACGACGTTCATGTCGCAATCGCAGGCCGAATCCTCGGCGTAATCGAGATCGAGCACCGGCGAGCCCCGATACAGCCCGACCGACACGGCGGCGACGAATTCGCGCACCGGCAGCCGGTCGAGCAGGCCCTGCCCCTGCATCCAGGCGAGCGCGTCGTGCACGGCGACGAAGGCGCCGGTGATCGACGCGGTGCGCGTGCCGCCGTCGGCCTGCAGCACGTCGCAGTCGATCTTGATGGTGCGCTCGCCCAGCGCGCCGAGGTCGAACGCGGCGCGCAGCGCGCGTCCGATCAGGCGCTGGATCTCCTGCGTGCGCCCGGTTTGCCGGCCACGCGCCGCCTCGCGGTCGCTGCGGGTGTGCGTGGCGCGCGGCAGCATGCCGTATTCGGCGGTGATCCAGCCCCGCCCCTGGTCCTTGAGGAACGCGGGCACGCGTTGTTCGACGCTCGCGGTGCACAGTACGCGCGTCTCGCCGAACTCGACCAGCACCGAGCCTTCGGCATGGCGCGTGAAAGCGCGCGTGAACCTGACCGTGCGCAGCGCATCAGGCGCGCGCCCGCTCGGCCTGCTCGCCATCTCGCTCGTGCTCATGCTGGAGTCCTAGACCTCGGTCGGCAAGTCGTCGGCGGGCTTGGTCCTGCGTCTGGCGCGTGCGCGGCCCGTACGTTCCTGCCATGCAATCGCCACGACGGAAACATTATCGCACTGCACCCCGGTACGCGTTTCCGCGCGCTCCACGAGTGCGGCCAGCTCGGCATCGAGGTCGCGGCCGCGCAAGCCGCCGGCGATCTCGTCGGGCCCGAGCGGCCCCCAGAACCCGTCCGAACACAGCACCACGATGTCGTTTGGCTCGAGTGCGATGCGCGTGGGGCGCCGCAGCCGGAGCGGCTCATCGCCGCCGACGCATTTCAGGACGATATTCCGATCCGGATGGTAGACCGCGTCCTCCTCCTCGAGCCGCCCCAGATCGATCAGTCGCTGAACGAAGGAATCGTCCCGGGAGCGCAGGGCGACGCGACCGCCTCGCATGAGGTAAAAGCGCGCATCGCCCACGTGCAGCCAGGTCACCGCCCCGTCCTGCAGCACGCCGGCCACGAGCACCGTGCGGGGCGCATCGGCAAGTCCCAACTCGCGCGCCTCGCGACAGATCGTGCGGTGCGCGCGGCGAAAGGCCTCAAGCAGGAACGCGTCCGGACGCGCGAGCCGAGGACGCGCATCACGCACGAAGTGCTCGATGAGCTGGTCCACGGCAAGCTGTGCGGCGAGCTCCCCGCGCGGATGCCCGCCCATGCCGTCGGCCACGACCACCAGCACGGCCTCGCCGCTCGCCCAGTCCCCGATGCGGTCCTGATTGCTCTTTCGTGCGCCGATCCGGCACACGCGCGCGATGCTGTACTTCAATGCCATCCGGTGAGGTCCCACCGCGGCCGGTTGGCGCGCGTCGACAATCGCCCTATGATACGCCCTCCTTACGAGCGAAAGACCGCGCCGCCGGCGCTTCGACGCCATCCGCGCCGCGCATTGACATTCACCCGGCCCGCGCGCGAACCATGATCCACAGCATGACCGGCTATGCAGCGGTCGCCGCCAATACGCCGCGCGGCCGCCTGAGCCTCGAGCTGCGCTCGGTGAACGGGCGCTTTCTCGACCTGCAGTTTCGCATCGCCGAGGAGCTGCGCGTGCACGAGCCGATGCTGCGCGAGATGCTCTCCGCAGGTCTCGCCCGCGGCAAGGTCGAGTGCCGACTGCAGTTCTCGGGCGGTGCCGGCGCCGTACAGCAGGCGATGCTAAACGCCGACGCGCTTGCCGCGCTCGCCCGCCTCGCCGGCGACGCGCGGAAGGCGATTCCGGACGCCGCGCCGCTGCGCGTTGCCGACATCCTGCGCTGGCCGGGCGTCATGGCCGAGGACACGCCGAGCGAGGCCGAGGCGCGCGAGAACGTCGAGCGGCTCGCAGCACAGGCGCTCGACGAGCTCATCGCGGCGCGCGCGCGCGAAGGCGCGAAGCTCGCCGAGGCCATTCGCGCGCGCCTGGCCGAGATGCGCGAGCGCGTCGCCGCCGCCGCCCCGCTCGTGCCGCAGGCGATCGCGGCGCACCAGGAAAAGATCGCCCAGCGCCTGCGCGACGCGCTCGGCACCGTCGACGACGATCGCATCCGCGCCGAGCTTGCGCTGTTCGGCACCCGCGTCGACGTCGACGAAGAGCTGACGCGGCTCGGCACGCATCTCGACGAGGTGACGCGGGTGCTCGGGCAACGCGGCCCGGCGGGCAAGCGCCTGGACTTTCTCGCCCAGGAGCTCAATCGCGAAGCGAACACGCTCGCCTCCAAGGCCGCGTCACAGGGCCTCGCCGAGGCCGGGCTCGCGCTCAAGCTGCTCATCGAGCAGATGCGCGAACAGGTACAGAACATCGAATGACCGGGCTGCTGTTCGTCGTCACGGCGCCCTCGGGCGCGGGAAAGAGCACGCTGATTCGCGCGGCGCTCGAGAAGGAACCCGCGATCCGGCTGTCCGTGTCCTACACCACGCGCGCGCCGCGCGGCGGCGAGCACGATGGCCGCGAGTACCACTTCGTGGATCCGCAAACGTTCCAGGCCATGGTCGAGCGCGGCGAGTTCCTCGAGTGCGCCGAGGTGCACGGCAACCGCTACGGCACCTCTCAACGCGCAATCGACGAGGCGCTTGCCCGCGGCGAGGACCTGCTGCTGGAGATCGACTGGCAAGGCGCCGCGCAGGTCCGTAGACGCTATGGCGGCTGCGTCGCAATCTTCATCCTGCCGCCTTCCGTGGAGGAGCTCGGGCGGCGGATGCGCGCGCGCGGGCTCGACGCCGAAGCCGTCATCGAGCGCCGGCTGGCGAACGCTCGCGAGGAGCTGAGCCATGCGCCCGAGTTCGATTACGTTATAATCAACGACGTATTCGAGACGGCCCGGCGCGACCTGCTGGGCGTCCTGCGCGCCGAGCGCGTCCGTACCGCCCGACAGCTCGCGCGTAATCCAAATCTGTTTCGTGCCTGAATGCCCGATTTTTCGTGCTTGAATGCGTGGCGCGGTGCAACAGCCCACGTGCCCACGTAGCCCTCAAACGACGCAACCGGACGGATCGCAGAACATGGCCAGAATCACCGTAGACGACGCCCTGCAGAGGATCACCAACCGCTTCCAGCTCACGCTCGCCGCGACCTATCGCGCACGCCAGCTCGGCGCCGGTGCCTCCCCGCTGGTCGAGCCGAACAAGGACAAGTTCACGGTGATCGCGCTGCGCGAGATCGCCTCCGGCAAGATCGGCACCGAGGTGCTCAAGCGCAATCCCGGCACCGGCGGCCCCGCGCCGACCAGCGGCAGCCTCTAGCCCCGCCCTGCGGGGCGGCGCCTCGCGGCCGGAAACGGGGCTCCGCCGCCCGTCCCCAACGGGCGCGCCTTCGGGTACGCTCAGCGCATGGCCGCCGTCTCGCTCCTCGACGAGTCCCGCTTCGGGTACCTGAAGCCCGCGGACATCGAGCGCCTGTCCGAGGCCTACCGGTTCTCGGACGCCGCCCACGCCGGCCAGAAGCGCCAGTCGGGCGATCCCTACATCTCGCACCCGCTCGCGGTCGCCGAAATCCTCGCCGACTGGCACCTGGACGGCCAGACCCTGATGGCGGCCCTGCTGCACGACGTGCTCGAGGACGCGGCGATCACCAAGGAGGAGATTTCCGACGCCTTCGGCCCCCCGGTCGCGGAGCTGGTCGACGGGGTGTCCAAGCTCGATCGCATCGAGCGGCAGTCGGCCGAGGAGGCACAGGCCGAGAACTTCCGCAAGATGCTGCTCGCGATGGCGCGCGACGTGCGCGTCATCCTGATCAAGCTGGCCGATCGTCTGCACAACATGCGCACGCTCGGCGCGGTGCCGCCTGCGAAGCGCCGCCGCGTCGCACGCGAGACCATGGAAATCTATGCGCCGATCGCGAACCGGCTCGGCCTGAACGCGCTGTACCACGAGCTGCAGGAGCTCGCCTTTTCGCACCAGCATCCGCTGCGCTACGCGACGCTCGCCAAGGCGACGCGCGCGGCGCGCGGCAACCGGCGCGAGGCAATCAGCAAGATCGAGGCGGCGATCAAGACCCGCCTTGCGGCGAGCGGCATCGACGCCAGCGTGACCGGCCGCGAAAAGCACGTCTACTCGACCTACCGCAAGATGCTCGAAAAGCACCTGTCGTTTTCCGAGGTGCACGACATTCACGGCGTGCGCGTCATCGTCAAGGATGTGCCCGCCTGCTACCTGGCGCTCGGCGCGCTGCATGCGCTCTACAAGCCGATCCCGGGAAAGTTCAAGGACTACATCGCGATCCCGAAGGCGAACGGCTACCAGACGCTGCATACCGCGCTGATCGGCCCCTACGGCGGGCCGGTCGAAGTGCAGATCCGCACCGAGGACATGCACCGCCTGGCGGAATCGGGCGTCGCGTCGCACTGGATGTACAAGGACGACGCCGAATCACTGTCGGCCGTGCAGAAACAGACCCACCGCTGGCTGCAATCGCTGCTCGAGATCCAGAACCAGTCCGGCGACCCGCAGGAGTTCCTCGAGCACGTCAAGGTCGACCTGTTCCCCGACGAGGTGTACGTGTTCACGCCCAAGGGGCTGATCCTGTCGCTGCCGCGCGGCGCGACCGCGGTGGACTTCGCCTACGCGGTGCACACCGACATCGGCAATCGCTGCGTGGCGGCGAAGGTGAACGGCGAGCTCGTGCCGCTGCGCAGCGAGCTGCGCAACGGGGACCGCGTCGAGGTCATCACCGCAAGCCACGCCAAGCCGAATCCGGCCTGGCTGCAGTTCGTGCGCAGCGGCAAGGCACGCTCGAACATCCGCCATTTCCTGAAGACGATGCAGTACGAGGAGTCGGTGCGCCTGGGCGAGCGGCTGCTCGAGCTCGCGTTGCGCGGGCTCGGCACGGCACTCGCCGACATCGACGAAGCGAGCTGGGAGCGCGTCGTGCGCGACGGCGGCGCAACCTCGCGCGAGGCGGTGCTCGCCGATATCGGGCTCGGCAAGCGCCTGCCGGCCGTGGTGGCGCGACGGCTGCTGCGCCACACGGAGACCTCGGCGGAGTCGAAGCCGGATGCCGTGGTGGTGATCCACGGGACCGATGGCATCGCGGTTCAGCTCGCGCGCTGCTGCCGCGCGATTCCGGGAGACGCGGTGGTCGGCTCGATCAAGAAAGGCCAGGGGCTCGTGGTGCACGCCGCGGACTGCCGCGTGGCGCTGCGCTCGCGGCGCACCGACCCCGAACAGTGGATCGACGTGGAGTGGGCGCCGGAGACGAACCGGCTCTACCAGGCCGCGATCAAGGCTACCGTCACCAACCAGCGCGGCGTCCTCGCGAAGGTCGCCTCCGAGATCGCCGAGGCCGGCTCCAACATCGACGCGATCACCATGGAAGACGACGACCGCGCGCTGTACACGACCATGCACTTCGTGCTCGAGGTGTCCGATCGCCGGCACCTTGCGCGCGTCATGCGCGCGCTGCGCCGCCTGCCGGACGTGAAGAAGATCGCCCGCGTAAGCGCTGCGTAGAGCGTGCCGGCTGAGGCTCAGCCGAGCACGATCGTCAGCAGGAAATCACCGCGCAGGACGTTGAGCTGGATGCGGCCCCGGCCGCGCAGCCGCTGCGCGAGCGCTTCGACCGACGCGACGCGGCGCTGATTGACCCCGACGATGAGATCCCCCGGGCGCAGGCCGTGCTCGAACGCGGGCGACGCCGCCGCGACCGAAACCACCAGCACGCCGCCCTCCGTGCCCTGCCGCGGGTCGCGCTGCACGGCGGCGAGCGTCGCGCCCTCGAGCTCCGGGATGCTGCGTCCCTTCTGCGCATGCCGCGCTTCGATCTCGCCGATGCGTGCGCGGATGGTTCGCGCGCCGTCGTCGCGCCGCACCGCCAGCTCGACGGATTCTCCGACCGGCAGCACGCCGAGCCGCGCACGCAGGCTCGACGCGGTCTGCACCGTGCGCCCGTTCACCGCGGTGACGACGTCCCCCGCGCGCAGCCCGGCACGCGCGGCGGGCGAATCGGGCTGCACCTCGGCGATCACCGCTCCCTGTCCGTCGGCGATCCCGAGCGCACGCGCGCGCTCGGGCGCGAGGTCCCGCATGCTGATGCCGAGCCGCCCGCGGCGCACCTCGCCGTAGCGGATCAGCTGGCGCATCACCGCGCGTGCCATGTTGATCGGCACCGCGAAGCCGATGCCGACGTTGCCGCCGCTCGGGCCGATGATCGCGCTGTTGATCCCGATCAGCTCGCCTTTCAGGTTGACCAGCGCGCCGCCCGAATTGCCGGGATTGATCGGCGCGTCGGTCTGGATGAACTCCTCGTAGCCTTCGCTCGAAAGTCCCGACCGACCGAGTGCGGAGACGATGCCGGAGGTCACCGTCTGCCCGATGCCGAACGGGTTCCCGATCGCGACCACGAAATCGCCGACCTGCAGGGCGTCGGAATCGGCCGTCTTCGCCTCCACGAGACGCTTGCCATCAATTTTGAGCAGCGCGATGTCGGTGCCCGCGTCCGAGCCGACCACGCGCGCCTCGAAGCGCCGGTTATCCTTCAGCGTGACCATCACTTCGCTGGCGTCCTTGACGACATGATGGTTGGTGACCACGTAGCCCTGCTCTGCGTCGACGATCACGCCCGAGCCGGCCGACATCTGCGGCCGCGCCTCGTCGGGCAGGCCGAAAAAGCGCCGGAAGAACGGGTCGCGCAGCAGCGGATTCTGCGCTTCCGGCTGGCGCTGGATCACGGCGATGTTGACCACCGCCGGCGTCACCTTCGCCAGCATCGGCGCGAGCGTGGTCACGCCCTCGCGCAGTGCGGCAAGCGGCAGGGCCGCCTGCGCCATGGGCACGAGCGACAGCATCAGTAGCGCGAGCGCCTGTGCCGTGCGGCGGTACGAACGCTTCGCCGGAGACCCTCCTGCGCGCGGGCGGACCTGCGTGCGCTTCAAAGCGTCCGCAGGAACAGGATGAGCTTCCAGAGATCGTCTTCCTTGAGCACCGCCTTGTACGGCGGCATGGCGCTCTTCACCGGCGCGCCGCCCTCGGAGATCGTCCAGAAGTAAAACGCGTCGCTCGCCACCGGCAAGCGCCCGAGGCCGACGAGGTTGCCGGGCGGCGGATTCAACGCCTTGCCGCCTTCGCCATCGCCGGCACCCTTCGGACCGTGGCACACGGCGCAGTTCTGCGTAAAGAGGGTCTTGCCGGCGGCGATGTTCTCGGCCGAGGCCTTGAGCGGGTTCTTCTTCGAGGCGTACTCGGCGGGTATGCCGCTGTGCATGACCAAGCGGTGGCGCGCCATCGACCCGCCCATCATTCCGCCGCCCTGCATCATGCCGCGGCCGCCCATCTGGCCGTAGCTGGGGACCGCAACGACAAGGGCAGCCGCAAGAGCCGCAAAGAGCAGGGGAACACGCATGGTTCGGAGCCTCGGTGAGGGTGGATTCGATAGGGAATCGACAGTTTACCGAGCCTGGCGTCGTTGGGCGCACGGCGCATCCCGCCTCGCCTGTTGTATCGTGCGGTTCGTTCGATATCGTGGCGAAGGGGTGCCCGGGGTTGGGCTCAGCGCGCGCGGCACAAAGAAAAAGCCCCTGGCTTGCGCCAGGGGCCAGTCTCTGCCGAGAAGCCCGAGAGGAGGAGGAGGAGGTACTTCGGGCAGCTCCGCGACCTTCTTGTTGAGTCGCTAAGAGGTGCCTCTAGAATCCGCTTCTTGGGACAAAGTGTCAATAGTGTTTTACGTATCTTAATTAATGGGATGTACTCTGTTGTTAACTTACGACATCGTTATAATAATACAACTTATTGATTTTAAACATATATGAATTACAGGAGATTCGGCCGAACCGGACTCCGGGTCTCGGAGGTGGTCTTCGGCGGCGGCTACGTCGGCGGCCTCATGATCCTCGCCGACGAAGACAGCCGCCGACGGGCCCTGCGCCGCGCGCTCGATGCCGGCATCAACTGGATCGACACTGCGCCGCTCTACGGCCAGGGGCGCTCCGAAGAGGCGCTCGGCCGGTTGCTCGCCGAGATGGAGGTGCAGCCGTACCTGTCGACCAAGGTGCGCCTCGATCTCGTCACGCTGTCCGACATCCCCGGCGAGATCGAACGCAGCGTGCACGAAAGCCTGCGCCGGCTGAAGCGCGACTCGGTCGACCTCCTCCAGTTGCACAACCAGATCGGCACGCGCACCGGCAGCGGTGCGCTCGGCGCGATCAGCATCGAGGACGTGCTGCGCAAGGACGGTGTGGCCGACGGACTCGAGCGCATGCGCAAAGCCGGCCTGACGCGCTTCATTGGCCTCACCGCGCTCGGCGAAGCGACCGCGATCGTTCGCGCACTGCAGAGCGGGCGCTTCGATTCGGCGCAGATCTACTACAACCTGCTCAATCCGAGCGCCGCGCGTGCGATGCCGCCGGCCTGGACCGGGCACGACTTTTCGGGGGTGTGCGCCGCCTGCGCGCGGCACGACGTCGCGATGATGGGCATCCGCGTGTTCGCTTCGGGCGTGCTCGCGACCGATGCGCGCCACGGGCGCGAAGTGGTACTGACCGAAAACAGCGCGCTCGAGGTCGAAGCAAAACGCGCACAGGCGGCACTCGCGGCGCTCGGCGCGGGCCACGGCACGCGCGCACAGACCGCGCTGCGCTTTGCACTCGCCAACCCCGAGTTCGCCTGCTTCGTCGTAGGGCTCGGCGAGCCCGCGCACCTCGACGAAGTGATCAAGGCGCAGGCCATAGGCCCGCTTGCCGCCGAGGTCATCACGAGGCTCGAGCCGGTCTACGCCCGAGGCTTCGACACGCAGGCCTGAGCAGCTGCCGCGGCGCGCCGAATCCGGCGGCGCCAATAACCCTGCATGGGCCGATGGCTTGTGTTGCTATAGTCACCGCATCGGCAAGACGCTGCGACGGGCGCCGTCATGGATAGCACGACACCGCAACCCACCGAAATCAAGCTGCACCAGAAGTCGCGCGTGCTGGAGATCGCGTTTGCCGACGGCAAGACGTTCCAGCTGCCCTGCGAGCTCCTGCGCGTGTATTCGCCCTCGGCGGAAGTGCGCGGACATGGCCCCGGACAGGAAGTGCTGCAGGCCGGCAAGAAAGAGGTCGGCATCACGCACATCGAGCCGGTGGGCACCTACGCGATCCAGCTCGTCTTTTCGGACGGACACGACACCGGGATCTACTCATGGGACCTCCTGTACCAATTCGGCCAGAACCAGGAGGCGATGTGGCAGCAGTACCTCAGCCGCCTGACCGAGGCCGGCGCAAGCCGCGAGCAGGGCCCGGCGCCCTTCGCACAGCGGCCGCAGGCGAAGTAGTCGATCACTTCACGGTCGTACTGATCAATCCCTACGAGCTGGGGCGGCAGCCGTTCGCCCTCGCCGAGCCGGCTGCGCTGCTCAAGCGCGAGGGCTTCACGGTGCGCTGTCTCGATCTTTCGCTCGAGCGGCTCGATCCGGCGCTCTTCGAGGACGTGCGGCTGGTGGCAATCTACGTTGGCATGCATACCGCGACGCGCATCGCGATCGAAGCCCTGCCCCGCATCCGGCAGATCGCGCCGAAGGCCCATGTCTGCATGTACGGCCTGTATGCGCCGATGAACGAGACGCTGCTGCGCGGCCTGGGGGCAGGCAGCGTGCTCGGCGGCGAGCCGGAGCCCGCCCTGGTCTCGCTATGCCGCCGGTTGCGCGGTGACCATGACGATGCGTCGACCGTCACGCCCGCGGTCAAGATTCGCTTCGCGGTGCCAGATCGCAGCGTGCTGCCGGCGCTGTCGCGCTATGCGCATCTGGTGCTGCCCGATGGCACGACGCGCGTCGTCGGCTTCGCCGAGGGCAGCCGTGGCTGCAAGCACCTGTGCAAACACTGTCCCGTGGTGCCGGTGTACCAGGGAAGGTTTCGCGCCGTGCCCGTGCACGTCGTGCTGGCCGACATCGAGCAGCAGGTGCGCGAAGGCGCGCGCCACATCTCGTTCGGCGATCCCGATTTCCTGAACGGCCCGACGCACGGCCTGCGGCTGGCGCGGACCCTGCACGCAGCGTTTCCCGAGGTGACGTTCGACGCGACCATCAAGATCCAGCACCTCATCGACCAGGCCGCGCTGCTGCCGGCGCTGCATGCGAACGGCTGCCTGTTCGTCACCTCGGCAGTGGAGTCGGTGGACGATGAGATCCTCCGCCTGCTCGACAAGAACCACACGAGCGCCGATTTCGACCGCGCGGTCGCGTTGACGCGCGCAGCCGGCATCGCGCTCGCGCCGACCTTCGTCGCGTTTACGCCCTGGACGACGCTGGAAGGCACGCTCGCGCTGCTCGAGCGTCTGCTGGCGCTGCGGCTGGTCGAAAGCGTGCCGCCGATCCAGCTCACCATCCGGCTGCTCGTTCCCGAGGGTTCCTGGCTGCTCAAGCTTCCCGGCTTTCGCGAGACCTTGATGCCCTTCGATTCTGCGCTGCTCGGCTATCCCTGGCGCCATGCGGATCCGCGCGTCGATCGCCTGCAGCAGGATTTGCAGGATCTGGTCGCGCGCAGCGAAGCGCGGAACGTTTCACGACGGGAGATATTCGCCGCGGTCTGGCGCATGGCGCACGAGGCCGCCGGCCGACACGCGCCGCAACTGCCGGAGGAACTCGGTGCGCCGATCCCGCGGCTGTCGGAACCGTGGTACTGCTGCGCCGAGCCGACCGCGCAGCAGCTGCAATCCTTCTGACGGCGCAAGATGAAACGCGTCCTGCTGCTTCTGCCGACCACCGGCTACCGCAACAAGGATTTCCTCGCCGCCGCACAGGCGCTCGAGGTCGAAATCGTCGCCGCCGCGAACTACTGCCACCAGCTCGCGCCGTCCTGGGGGCTCGCTCCGATCATGGCGCTGCACTTCGACCGCCCCGAGCAGGCGGCGGACACCGTCCTGCGCGAAATCGGCGGCCGGCCGGACGCCGTGCTCGCGGTCGACGACGCCGGCCTCGAGCTCGCGTCGCTCCTCTGCGAGCGGCTCGGTCTGCCGGGAAACGCGGTCTCGGCGGTACGCACGCTACGCGACAAGCTGGCGTTCCGCGCCCTGCTGCAGGCGCACGGCTTTCCCTGCCCTGCGTTCCATCCACTGCCGAGCGACGCAGACCCGGACACGCTCGTTCCCGAGCTCGGGTTTCCGGCGGTGGTCAAGGCGCGCCGCCTGTCGGCGAGCCGCGGTGTGATCCGCGCCGACGATGCCGATGCGCTGCGCGGCGCAGTCCGCTGGGTGCGCGCAATCCAGGCTCGCGCCGACCGCGACGCCGAGGCGCTCGGCCTGGTCGTCGAAGACTTCATTCCGGGACGCGAGCACGCGTTCGAGGGCCTGCTCCAGCAGGGGCAGCTCACGACGCTTGCCCTGTTCGACAAGCCCGATCCGCTGGACGGTCCGACCTTCGAAGAGACGCTCTACGTCACGCCGTCGCGCCTGCCGCGCGAACTTCAGGTTCACATCGCGCAGGAGACGGCGCGCATCTGCCGGCTCGCGGGGCTGCGCGACGGCCCGGTGCACGCCGAGATGCGCGTAAACGACGCGGGCGTCTGGTTTCTCGAGGTCGCTGCGCGCTCGATCGGCGGCCTGTGCGGCCGGACACTCACCCATTTGCTCGGCGTGCGCCTCGAAGAGCTGATTCTTCGTCAGGCGTTGGGCCAGCCGGTCGCGATCGCGCGCAGCGCGGGCGCCGCGGGCGTCATGATGATTCCCATCCCACGACGCGGCCTGTACCACGGTGTCGCGGGGCTCGACGAGGCACGCGCCGTCCCGGGCATCAGCGGGGTGACGATCTCCGCCGAGCCGGGGCAGATCGTCGCGCCGCCGCCGGACGGGTCGAGTTACCTCGGCTTCATCTACGCGCGCGCGGAAAATGCCGCCGATGCGGAGGCGGCGCTGCGCAGCGCGCATCGCCAGCTGCAATTCGACATCCGTCCAGAGTATCCCGCGCGGCTGGTGACCGAGGGCGGGACGGAAGCGCCGCGCGTCCTGTCCTAGGAACGGATGTTGAGCATCGTTCCGGGCAGCCACAGCGCGATCTGCGGCCAGATCATGACCAGCGCGAGGCACAGGATCATCAGCAGCGCGTAGGGCATCGAGCCGCGGATGATCTCTGCGATCGGCGCCCGGGTCACCGCCTTGATCGTGAATAGATTCATCCCGACCGGCGGCGTGATCATGGCGAGCTCGAGGTTGATGGTCAGCAGCACGCCGTACCAGATCGGATTGATGTTCAGGTGCGCCATCACCGGCAGGATCACCGGCGTGGTGATGAGGATGATCGCGATCGACTCGAGGAACATGCCGAGCACGACGATCAGCACCATCATCGCGACCAGGAAACCGGTCATACCGACGTTCATCGACACCACCATCTCGACGATCTCGTGGGGAATGCGCATCTTGGTGAGCACGAAACCGAGCACCGAAGCGCCGGCAAGAATCATGAACAGCATCGCCGAGGTGCGGCTTGCGTCGAGCGCGCAGTCCCAGAGGTCGCGCCAGCCGATGCTTCGGTAGACCACGCCGGCGACGATCAGCGCGAGCATCGCGCCGGCGGCGGCGGCCTCGGTGGCCGTGAAGACGCCGGCGTACATCCCGCCGAGCACGAACACCGGCAGCGACAGCGCCCACAGCGCCTTGCGGATTGCACGCGTCGCTTCGCCGAGGCTCGCCCGGGGTTCGCGCCGCGTGGTGCGCGGTCCGAGCGCGGTGGAGCCCATGCACCAGGCGACGAAGATCGCCGCCATCAGCAGCCCGGGCACAAGCCCCGCCATGAACAGCCCGCCGATCGAGGTCTCGGCAACGACGCCATAGAGCACCATCGGGCCCGAGGGGGGAATCAGGATACCGAGCGTGCCGCCCGCGGCGACCACACCGTAGGCGGCCTTCGGCGGGTAACCGAAGCGGATCATCTGCGGGATCGCCACCGAACCGATCGTCAGCGCGGTCGCAACGCTCGAGCCGGAGATTGCAGCGAAGATCGTGCACGCCGCCACGGTGGCGATGGCCACGCCGCCCGGCAGGTGGCGCGTGAGCGTATACGCGGTGTCGTACAGGTCGTCGACGATCCGGCCGCGGATCATGACGTGCGCCATGAACGCGAACAGCGGGATTGCGACCAGCAGGTAGCGGTTCAGTTCGCCGAAGATCACCTCGCTGATCGACCCTAGGCCGCCCTGGGTGGCGATCAGCAGCGCGCCGCCGAATAGCGACAGCCCGGCGAAGATCGGCAACCCCGTGAACAGGAGCAGCACCAGACCAACAAGGATCAGCGCGATGGTCAGTCGGGCTCCTCGCGGTGCTGCGTCTGGGCCGCGAGCGACGGCGCGCCGGCGGCGAGGCGCAACAGCGCCTCGAGGGAGACCAGCAGCAGCATCAGGCCGCCCAAGGGCAGGAGCAGCTGAAGCCAGAACACCGGGATCTCGAGATTGCCCTCGGTCAGAACGCCGATCTGCCGCGAGAACATCGCCGTGCGCCAGCCATTGACGATCAGGATCAGCGCCACGACCAGCACGGCGCTCGAGGACCAGAGCTGCGCCCAGAACCGGCCGCGCGCGCCGAGCCGGGCGACGAGGATGTCGACGCCGATGTGCTCGCCGTGGCGCAGCGATTGCGCCGCGGCGAGCATGACGATGCCCACCAGGATGAAGCCGACGACTTCATCGGTCCAGACTGGCGGGCGGTTGAAGAGGTAGCGCATCACCACCGCCCAGGCAATCAGGCCGAGCGAGGCGAGAACGCCCGCGGCCGAGAGCGCCATGGCGAGCGCGTTCATCGCGCCGATCACGCGGGCGATGAACGCCACCGCAGCGCGCGGCGCCCCGGCCTGAGCGGAAGAACGGCTCACGGCGCTGGTTGCTTCGCGCAGGGCTCGGCGCTCAGAGCTCTTTCAGCATCTCGATCAGCTTGACCGCGTCCGGGCCAGAGGCTTGGAAGGCCTTGATCACCGCCGGCTGCATCGCATCGGACATCACCTTTTCCTGCGCCTCGGTGAGCACCGTGACGTTCATCCCCTTGTCGCGCAGCACCGTGATCCGTTCGGCCGGGATCTCGTCGCTCTTCGGCATTGCGCGCGCCTCGGCCTTCTTCACCGCCTCTTCGATCGCCTTCTGCGCCTCGGGCGAGAGCTTCGCCCACCAGGCCGGGTTCACGACGAGATTGTCGTAGGCGAGGATGATCGACGAGGCGACGCCGAACTTTTGCACCTCGTAGAAGCGCCGGCTGTTGGCTGCCTGCACGCCGGTAAAGCCGGCGTCGATCACGCCGGTCTGCAGCGCCTGGTACACCTCGGAGCCGGGCATCGGCGAAGGCGACGCGCCCATTGCCGCCAGGCCCGCGTCGAACAGCTTGTTCAGGCCGCGGATCTTCACCCCCTTGAAATCCTCGGGCTTGATGAGCGGATGCTTGGCCGAGGTAAAGATGCCGTCGTTGGCGTCGACCTGCCACATGAGGTTCTTGACGCCCTTCGCTTCCATCTTCGCGTCGAGCAGCTTTGCTGCGTCCGAGCCGACGAATTTCTTCATCAGCTCGACTCGCGACATGAGATAGGGAATCAGGGTGACGCTCATCTCGGGGATCGCGCCGCCCCACTGGAAGTTG
>Ga0210067_1000041_pt1 | contig 16916 bp, 16 predicted proteins | sample RushMan_ThreeSqB_2_FD_185559 | JGI IMG/M metagenome (GOLD analysis project Ga0210067, IMG submission 185559) | Wetland microbial communities from San Francisco Bay, California, USA, that impact long-term carbon sequestration - RushMan_ThreeSqB_D2... | ecosystem: Environmental > Aquatic > Marine... | reverse complement strand
TGGCGCACCGCCTCGACGGTCTCGAACAGCCCGCCGGTCGCCCCGGCGTGCGCGTGCGAAAGCATGCCGCCGTGCGTATTGATCGGAAAGCGCCCCTCGATCGACGCGCGGCCGTCCTTCCACAGCGCCGGCCCCTCGCCGCGCCCGGCGAAGCCGCATTCCTCGGCGAGCAGGATCGGCGTGATGGTGAAGCAGTCGTACAACTGCGCGAAATCGATCTCCTGCGGCCTCAGCCCGGCCATCGCGTAGGCCGCCTGCGCCGAGCGCCCGGCGCCGGATTCGACGAGCGACGGCGCGGCGAGGATGTGCTCGTGGGTGAACGCCTCGCCCGCGCCGAGCAGGTAGGCGGGCTTCATCGGCAGGTCTGCGGCGCGCTCGGCGCGCATCACCACGACTGCACCCGCGGCGTCCGAGATCAGGCAGCAGTCGAACATGCGCAGGGGCTCGGCGATCGGCTTCGAAGCGAGCACGTCCTCGAGCGTGATCGGCGTTTTCATGTGCGCGTTCGGATGCCGGCAGGCCGAGGCGCGCTGCGTCACCGCGACGCGCGCCAGGTCCTCGGAGGTCGCGCCGGTCTCGTGCATGTAGCGCCGCGCGATGAGCGCGTAATACGCAGGAATGAAGCCGCCGTAGGGATACTCGTAGTAGGGATGGCCCCAGGCGGCGAGCGCGGCCACCGCATTGTCGCGCCCCATGCCGGTCGCGCGGTTGTCGCCCGAGACGACGAGCACCGCGTCGGCGCGCCCGGAGACGACGGCGAGCGCGGCGTCGTGGATCATCACCCCGCTCGAGCCGCCGCCCGCGGTGAGCTCGGCGCCGTAGCGCAGCTCGAGGCCCATGAATTCCGCCAGCGCGCCGTAGAACACCGGGTAGGGCTCGGTCATGGTGTACGCCGTGAGCAGGCCGTCGATGTCGCGGATGCCGAGCCCGGCATCCGCGATCGCATGCCGTGCGGCCTCGGCGCAGAGCTCGAGCGCGCTGACGCCGGGCAGCTTGCCGATCCTCGATTCGCCGACGCCGGCGACGATCGCGCGGCTGCGCAGCATCACGCGGCCCGCCGGAACTGCGGCAGCTTGCGACCCTCGCCGCGTTCCTCGAACGTGAGCTCGAGCGCGTCGCCGATCGCAACCTCGAGCGCGCCCTCGCCGACGACGTTCGCCATCATGCGCGGCCCCTCGGCGAGATCGACGAGCGCGACGACGTAGGGCACGCGATCGCGGAACTCCGGCGAAGGCGCGCGATGCACGATGCTGTGGCTGTGCACCCGGCCGCGCCCCGAGGCGACGATCCAGGCGTACTGCTCGGCGCCGCAGGCGACGCAGGCCGGGCGCGGATAGAACCAGATCTTGGCGCAGGCGGCGCAGCGCTGCAGCTCGAGGCGCCCCTGCGCCGCGGCGGCGAAGAAATGCCTCGCCTCGGCGGTCCGCAGCTCGGGGAACGGCAGCGCCATCGCCTCAGGTGAAGTAGCGATCGGGCGAGTAGTTCGGATCGTGCTCGCCGGTGGGCTTGAGGATCGCGCTCACCCGCGCCACCGGCGCGCCGTCGACCGCCATCGTGCCCTGGGTGAACAGCAGGCTGCGCGTCGCCTTCAGCACCTGCACGCGGCCCTCGAGCCAGGCGCCCTCGGGCACCGCGCCAATGAAGTCGGTGGCGAGGTGCACGGTGACCAGGAAGCGCCCGATGCGTTCCTGGACGTTCGAGCCGAGCAGCAGCAGCATGTCGGCGAGCGTCATCAGCATGCCGCCGTGGCACATGCCCATCGGGTTGCAGTGCTTCTTCTCGCAGCGGAAGCCGAGCACGAAGTCTGTTCCGTCGAGCCGGCCGTAGAGCGGACCGTTCGCCTCGATATAGGGGTTGCGCGCCAGCTTGAGCGGGCGGAAACCCTCGGGAACCGGATGACGCATCCGCGCCTAGCGCTTCGCGAGCTTGGTCTCGACGATGCGCGCCAGCACCGCTGCGCCGAGCGGCAATGCGGCATCGTTGAAGTCGTAGCCCGGGTTGTGCACCTCGCACACGCTCTCGCCCGCGCCGTTGCCGACGTTGAAGTAGCAGCCGGGAACCTTCTCGAGCATGAACGAGAAGTCCTCCGAGGCCATGTTGGGCGGCGGGTCGCGCACCACGTTGTCCGCGCCGACCACCTCCGCGCAGATGCGTGCCGCGAACTCGGCCTGCTCGGCGTCATTCACCAGCGGCGCGAAGATGAAGCGGAAGTCGACCTGCGCCGTCGCGCCGAAGCTCTCCGCGACACCTTTCGCGATCCGCTTCATCGAGCGCTCGACGAGCGCCATCACGTCGCGCGAGAACGCGCGCACCGTGCCCGACAGGCGCGCGGACTGCGGAATCACGTTGTAGGCGTTGCCGGCGTGGATCTGCGTGACCGACACGACCGCAGTCTCCCTGGGCGGCGCGTTGCGCGACACGATCGTCTGCAGCGCCGTGGTGAGCTGCGCGGCGACGATGACCGTGTCGATGCTCGATTCCGGGCGCGCGCCGTGCGCGCCCTTGCCGGTGATGTCGATGTCGAAGAACGCGCCGCCGGCCATCATCGGGCCCGCGCGCACCGCGAATTTGCCCACTGCCAGGCCGGGCCGGTTGTGCATGCCGAACACGCTGTCGCAGGGGAACTTCTCGAACAAGCCGTCTTCGATCATCGCCTGCGCGCCGCCGATGCCCTCCTCGGCCGGCTGGAAGATGAAGTTCACCGTGCCGTCGAAGTTCTTCGTCTCGGCGAGAACCTTCGCCGCGCCGAGCAGCATCGTCGTGTGCCCGTCGTGACCGCAGGCGTGCATCTTGCCGTCGCGCTTGGAGCGGTGCGCGAAGCTGTTCGCCTCCTGGATCGGCAGCGCGTCCATGTCGGCGCGCAGACCGACCGCCGCCTTGCCGCTGCCCGCGCGCAGCACGCCGACCACCCCGGTCTTGCCGATCCCGGTGTGGACCTCGCAGCCGAAGGCGCGCAACCGGTCGGCGACCAGGCCCGCGGTACGGTTCTCCTCGAAGCCGAGCTCCGGGTGGGCGTGGATGTCACGCCGCCAGCCCGTCAGTTCCTCGTGCATGCGCACGATACGATCGTCGACGCCCATCGGTCTTCCCCGTGTCGATGCCGCGGGACCCGCAGCGAAGGGCGCTACTTTACCGCGGCCGCAAGCCAGCTGCGCACCGCCTCGACGTCGGGCAGGCGCCAGTCGGCGATGCTGTCGCCCTCGCCGACCTTCACCGCATGGCCGCCGAGGCGCTGCACCGTGGCGAAGCCGTATTCGTCGGTCTGGTCATCCCCGATGAACACCGGCCTGCGCCCGGCGAACGGCGCCTCGGCCATGAAGGCCTCGACCGCGGTGCCCTTGTCATGGCCGCCGGGCTTAAGCTCGCAGACCAGCTTGCCGCCCTGGAGCATGAAGTCCTCGCCGAGGTTCGCGACGGCATGCTCGACCAGCGTACGCACCGCGCGCTCGAGCTGCGGCGCCAGGCGGTAGTGCAGCGCGAGGCTGTGTCCCTTGTCTTCGAAGACGATCCCGGGATGGCGCGCCTTGAACGCGGCAAAGCGCTGCGCCACCTGGCGCAGCCGCTCCTCGGGAAACGGCAGCTGCTGGATGCGGCCGGCGGCGTCGCGTCGCTCGATGCCGTGCTGCCCCGCGACCGGCAGGACGAGCGGCTCGAACAGCGCGTCGACGTCGCCCACGGTGCGCCCGCTCACCAGGGCGAGCGCGCCGCCGCAATAGCGCAGCAGCCCCTCGAGCAGCTCGCGCAGCGCGGCGTCGACATAGACCGCGTCCGGCGTCTCGGCATGCGTGAGCAGCGTGCCGTCGATGTCGAGAAACAGCGCCCAGTCAGAGGCGGGCGGCGGCGGCGCGCCGCCCGGCGCCGCCGGCGCGGGCGGCATCGCGCTCATCCGTGCGTGCCGGTCGGCACGAGGCGCGCCGTGCGCGCGCGCGACAGCACGCGGCGCCGATGGCGCATGCGCGCTGCGTCGATCAGCATTCGTCCCGCCCAGCGATAGACGTTGAACTCCTCGACGAGATTGCGCATCGAGCGCATGCGCGCGCGCTGCTCCTCGGGATGCATCGACAGCGCGCTATCCATGGCCTCGGCGCACTGCTGGATGTCGTAGGGATTGACGATCAGCGCCTCGACCAGCTCGCGCGCCGCCCCGGTGAACTGCGACAGCATCAGCACGCCCTGCTCGTCCTCGCGCGCCGCGACGAATTCCTTGGCCACCAGGTTCATCCCGTCGTGCAGGCTCGACACGTAACACAGCTCGGCGGCGCGGTAGAGCTCGTAGACCTGCTCGGCGGTGTGGTGCTCGATCTGCAGCAGGACCGGTTGATAGCCCGGCCGGCCGAAGCGGTTGTTGATGCGCTGCGCCGCGGCGCGCACCCGGTGCTCGAGGTTCTGGTACTCGTCGAGCGAGGAGCGCGAGGGTGCCGCGACCTGCAGGAAGCTGAATTTCCCGACCCAGTGCGGCTTCGACTCGAGCAGCCGCTCGACCGCGAGGAAGCGCTCGAGGATGCCTTTCGTGTAGTCGAGCCGGTCGACACCGAGCCCGAGCCAGGCATCGGCCGGCAGGCCGAGCCGCTCGCGTACGCGCCGGCGGCATTCCTCGACCGGCGCCTGATTGGCCAGCGCGCTCGGCGGCCACTCGATCGAGATCGGATAGCGCCGCACCTCGGTCGGGTCGCCGCCGTGGGTAATGGTGAAGGTCTCGCGGTCGACGCGCGCCTCGAGAAAGCGGTCGACCGTATCGAAGAAGTTGTTGCAGTGAAACTGCGTGTGAAAGCCGAGGATCGACGAGCCGAGCATGCCCTCGAGCACCTCCTCGCGCCACGGCAGGATGCCGAAGACCTCGGGGTTGGGCCAGGGGATATGCCAGAAGGTGATGATCGTCGCGAGCGGCAGCCGCTCGCGGATCATGCGCGGCGCAAGCGCGAAGTGATAGTCCTGCACCAGAACGATCGGATCCTCGCTCCTCGCCTCGTCGACCACGACATCGGCAAAGCGTCGGTTGACCGCCCGGTAATGCTCCCAATCCTCGACGCGAAACACGGGGCGCGCGTGCGCGATATGGCACAGCGGCCAGAGCCCCTCGTTGGCAAAGCCGTAGTAATAGCCCTGCTCCTCGTCCTTGCTCAGCCAGACACGCCGGATGCGGTAGCTGGGCTTTTCCGGCGGCACCATCACGCGGTCGTACTGGTCGACCGCGTCGCGGTCCGCCGAGCCCGCGCCGTGCGCGATCCAGGTGCCCGAGCAGGCGCGCATCACCGGCTCGAGCGCCGTGACCAGGCCGCTTGCCGGGCGCTGGATCTCGATCACGTTGCCCTCGCGCCGCACGTGCAGGTAGGGCTCGCGGTTGGACACGATCAGGATCTCGTCGCCCTTGAGGTCCTCGCGCAGGATGCGGCGCAGCGCCGCCGGACCCCAGAGGGTGTGCGACTCGTCGCGCGAGCTGCGCTCGGCCTCTAGGTCGCGCACCAGCGCCTTGAGGTCGGCCTCGATCGGGCGCAGCTCGGGCACGCGCGTACGGATCTCGTCGCGCTCGGAGCCGGCGCCCGAAACGAGCGCCTTGAAACCGGCGACCCAGCCGCGCCACGACAGCTCCGCGATGACGACGGTGATCAGCGCGACCACCGCCGCAATTGCCGCGAACAGGTACACGATGTACATGCGCGTCTCGGCGCTGCGCCGCTCGACGAAGCTCATGTCGTGCGTGATGACCAGCGTGCCGAGCCCGTTCTCGAGCGGCGTCACCGCAACGTGGAGCGGCCCTTCGGGCAGCTCGACGATGTGGTTTTGCGGCTGCGTGGCCAGCCGCCCGCAGTCCAGCTCGCGCGGATAGCGGTTGCTCGCGGACGCGAGCTTGCCCTCGGGCGTGCACAGCCCGAGCGCAAAGACGCGCTCGTCGCGTACCGCGCGCTCGAGCAGGCCGACCACCAGATTTCCCGAGGGCTCGCGCAGCAACTCGACCAGCCGCTCGTTCAGCCCGCGCGCGATCAGCGCGCTGCGGTCGTCTAGGTCGCGCACGAACCACTGCAGCGCGAGGCGATCGACCAGCGGGACGACCGCGTAGGCGATCGCGGCGAGCGCGATTCCGAGAGGCAGGATGAAGCGCAGGGACAATCGCATGGTCGTAGGGTCAAGCGCCAGACGCACCCCGTTGCACGACGACACAACCGGAAAAGTCGCGCGAGGCGCTGAACGGCGACGCCGGCGCGCTCGACCGGCAACGGTCGAAGTCTACCCGCGCGGTTCCGCGTTGCCTACCGCCGGCCGGCGTCGTCGCAGCAGGACGCCGCGAGAAAGCAGCGCGAATTGAGCCGCTTACGACACGCGGCGCAGGCGCTTGCGCGCCGCGTTCACGGGCCGTCCGAATAAAGCCGCAGCAGCCAGAACGTGAGCAGCGCGAGCGGCAGGATGATCGCGAAGAACACGACCTGGCGATTCTCGAAACGCTTGCCGCGCCGGCGCTCGACCCAGTCGAGCAGCGCGTCGGCCGCGAAGTACAGGCCGATCGCGATGACGGAGAAATACACAAGCTCCATCAACCCACCTCCACCACCCGCCGGCCGCGCCCGCGGACGACCGCCATGAAGGCGAGCACGACAAACAGCGTGCCGCCAATCACCGCGACCAGGCCGCCCAGCCCCATGATCCCCATGGCCGCCATCTCCACGGGGCTGCGCAGCGCCTGCGCGGCGCCCGCCACCTTGCGCTGCACGCCGTAGCCGCCCGACCAGACCAGTCCCGCGATGTGGATCAGCTGGCCGCCCGCGTACAGCCGGATCTGCCAGCGCGCGGCGCGCGGCGACACCGCGGCGAAGCCGAGCCGCGGCAGCAGCAGGTAGCTGAGCCCCATGAAGGCGAGCGTCACCCCGACGATGCTGCCGTGATAGTGCGCGGGGATGCGCACGTTCGAGCCGCTGATCATCAGTCCGATCAGGCCGCCGACGCCGAACAGGAGGAGCGAGGCGGCGAGCGCGCCGCGCAGCATCGCTTCGTCCGGGCGCGGCGGCGCCGCGCGCGCGAGCCCGGCGAGCACCGCAAGCGCGAACGGCAGGATCGCGAGCCCGCCGCCGAAGCGCATCAGCCAGGTCTGCAGGCGATGGTGCTCCACCGAGCCCACGTCGTAGGCGAGATAGATCAGCGGGGTGAGGAACACCGCGACCAGGCCGACGCCGAACAGCAGCGTCGTCGTGCGCGGCGTGAGCGGCAGCGGCGCGCCGGCGGCGTCCGCGAGCCAGAGCCAGGCCACGAACATGAGCAGCGTCCAGGCGAACTGCAGCACGTGCCCGCCGCCCCAGAAGGCGAGCTCGTAAAAACCCCTGGCGTCAAGTTGCGGCGGCAGGTCGCGCAGCGCCCACAGCGACCAGGCGAAGGCGACCAGCGCCATGCCGGCCGCGACGAGCGAGGCATTGAGGCCGAAGCGCAGCGCGCCGGCGCCATCGAGCCGCGTGCCGACCGGCGGCACGACCCACATGCCGCGCGCCACCGCCGCCGCGACGCCGAGCGCAAGCAGGCACAGTCCGCTGAGAAACACGGGCTCGTCGAGCACCGGAATGTAGTTCGCCATCACCGGTCGGCCGGCGCCGACGAAGGGCGCGGCCGCGATGATCGCGCTCCCGCTGCAGGCGAGCGCGAAGGCCGTCCAGCCGAGCGCCGCCGCGCGCGGCGTGCTGTTCAGCGACCACAGCGCGCCGGCGAAGGCGACGAACCACACCAGCACCGACAGGTCGACGTGCACGACCAGCGCGACGTGGAAAAAATCGACCAGCGGGAACACGTCCTTGACGCCGGGCGCGCGCGACAGCACCAGCAGCACCGAGAACACGCCCGAGACCGCGAGCGCGGCGAGCGCGAGCAGCGTCCACGCGGTGGCGAGCCGGCGCCGTGCGTCGGCCGGCACCGGCAGCGCATAGTGCGCCGCGCGCGCGCGCGGCACCGCGATCGCATCGAGAAGGGCCCGCGTGTTCATGACCTCAGGCCCGCATCGTCTCACGACAGCACGATGCCGCCACGCGCCGGCTTGAAATCGACGCTCAGCACGCGTCCGGGGACGAGCTTGAGCGTGGCGCTGCGCTCGAAGGCGTGCGCGGGCCTGCGCAGGTCGTCGATGACGCGGACCGTCAGGCGGTGCTCGCCGGCGGGAATCGGCAGGCGGCGATACAGGGACGAAGTGCCGTCGCGCGCGAGTCCGGACGGGGCCAGCGTCTCGTCGAGCAGCACGCGCCCGTCGAGCGTGACGGTGACGCGCACCGGCGAGCGCCCGCGCGGGCAGATTTCCGGCGCGCGCATGTTCGGCGCGCGCACGGCAAGCTCCTCGGCCGACAGGCGCCGGCAGGGCGCGAGCCGCACGCCGGCGTGCGCAATGCTCACCTGCAGCATCGCCGCGCCTTCGGGCAGCGGCGCGATCGACGGCGCATGCGACAGCATGACGATCAGCGCGCCGAACGCGCCCCAGGCGAGCACGCCGCGCAGGATCGCCGTCGCGCCGCGCCTAGGCATGGCCGCGCGCCGTCCTCTCGGCGCTCGCGTCGCGCTTCGGGCGCAAGCGCGGCGCGGGCCCGAGCGCGTCGAGCGCGCGGCGCAGGGCATCGCGCGCGGCGACGAGATCGTCCTCTTCGCCCGCGGCGAGCGCGACCATGCGCAGCCGTTCGCGCGGCACGCTTTTGCGCAGAATCGGCTGGCGCTCGCCGGCGAGGCGCTGCGCGGTCAGCTCGGCGCCGATCCGGTAGCGGCACTCGCCCTCGCGACAGGCGACGAGCAGCGCGCCGTCGGCGCCCGCGCGTAGCGCGTACTCGATGAACGAAGGCGGCAGCATGCCGATGCAGCGCATGTCGAGCAGCGCGGTGCGCGCGTCCTCGAGCGCTGCCGCGTTCGCGGCCTCGGCGCAAGCGAACACGATGATGCGCCCGGCCGTGGCCTGTGCGATCCGCGCGAGGGCGGCCTCGAGCTTCACGCGCTGCCGCTGCACGTCGGCGTCCGGCATGTCGATGCCGGCGGCGAGTGTCTCGGTGCTGCGAAACGGCGTCGACGACGGGCAGGCGCCCGCGCACAACCCGCACGCCGCGCAACGATCGGCGATCACTTCGACCTGTCGCCCGGTGCGCACGCCCGGCGCGGGGACGAGCAGCACCGCCTGATAGGGGCAGTCGACCGTGCAGCGCGCGCAGCCGTTGCAGTTCGCCGGATCGACCACCGCGGCAACCGGCTTCGGTCCCGGCAAGAGCGCCGGCAGTGCAACGAGCAGCAGCGTCGCGCCGCCGGTCAGCGCCCAGAGAACCGCGGGCGAGGTCGCTTCCATCAGCGGGTGCATGAACAGCAAAAACCAGTCGAGCTCGATCGTCGCCGGCAGCTGCAGCGGGTCCCAGGGCGCCTGCGAGGTGGCCGGGTGCAGCAGCGCCGCGACGAGCAGCATCGCGAGCGCGGCCGACGCCAGCGCACGCGGCGCGACGGTTCTCGGCTGGCCGATACGCTGCACGTGAATCCACATCCCGCCGAGCAGCGCGAGCGGCAGGCCGATGTGCAGGAACGCGAACAGCGAGAACAGCCGGTCGCCGACGCTCTCGGCGCCGACGAAGTTGCGCGCCATCGGCTCCGCGGTGAGCCCGGTCGCATCGAGCCATTGCGCGGTCGCGAGCGCCGAGATCTGCGCGCGCGCGTCCCACACCAGCCAATAGCCGACGATGCCGGAGGCGTACATCAGCCACAGCAGCGGCACGCCCGAGATCCAGGAGAAGGCGCGAAAGCGCCGGTAGCGCCCCGCCGCCCACTCGCGCACCAGGTGAAGCAGCGTGGCCGCGACGAAGGCGTCGGCCGCGTAGCGATGCACGCTGCGAACCACGCCGCCCAGCCACCATTGCTTCGTCGTCAGCGCCTCGATCGAGGCGTAGGCGCCCTCCACGCTGGTGTCGAAAGTGATGAACAGATAGATGCCGGTGGCCGCGAGCACCCAGAAGAGGAAAAACGCGAGCGTCCCCAGGTTGCGCAGCGGATTGGCGCGCGCGCCGAACGCCGCGTCGAGCCCGCGCTCTGCGGCGACGAACGCCCCGTCGATCGCGTTCGCGGCCGCCATCACGAGCTCCGGAAGTCGAACCCGCCCTTCGCTGCCAGGAAGTCGATCAGCAGCGCCCCGCCGGGCGCGAGCTCGAGCGTCGCTTCGCGCCGGTAGTTGAACGGTCCGTCGGCGCGATCGCGCAGGCGGGCGACGATGCGGTGGCGCCCCGCCGCGACCGGCAGGCGGTAATACAGGCTCGCGGCGCCGTCGCGCCTGAATCCCGCCGGCGATACCGTGCGGCTGAGCACCACACGGCCGTCGATCTCGAGCTCGACCGTGAGCGGCGCGCGCTCCCGCGGACAGTCGAGCGCGGCGCGCATGTTGGGCGGCAGCTTCGCCAGCTCCTCGGCGCTGCGCGTGCGGCATTCCTGCTTGCGCTGCGCGGCGTGGATGAGCGAGATGCGCACCAGCGCCTGGTCGGGCGCGATCACCGCGAGCCGCGGCCAGGTCGAGAAAACCCCGATCAGCGCCATCAGCGGCAGGTAGAGCAGCAGCTGGGCGAGGATGCGCAGCGCCGCCATCACGAGGTCCCGCCGAGCTTCACCAGCTCGCTCGATTCGCTGCGGATGCGCGGCGCGAGGCGGAACGCATCCGAGAAGCAGTCGTCCTGCGACAGCCCGCGCGCGCGGAATGCCGGGTACGCCGCCTCGACCATGCCCGCCGAGCCGCAGGCGTAGACCTGGAACTCGGCGAGGTTCGGAAAGTCTTCGAGGATCGCCTCGTGCACGAGCCCGGTGCGCCCGGTCCAGCCGTCCGCGGGCCGCGGCTCGGAGATCACCGGCACGAAGCGGAAGTTGTCGTGCTCGCGCGCCCACTGGGCGGGCAGCGTCGCGAGGTACATGTCCTCCGGCCGGCGCGTGCCCCAGTACAGCATCATCCTGCGCTTCATGCCGCGTGCGAACGCGTACTCGACCATGCTCTTCACCGGTGCGAAGCCGGTCGAGCCGGCGACGAAGATGATCGGCTTTTCCGAATCCTCGCGCAGGAAGAACGAGCCGAGCGGCCCCTCGAAGCGCAGCCGCTCGCCGACCTTCATGGCCTCGAACACATGGGTCGTGTAGCGCCCGCCGGGAATGCGGCGGATCTGCAGCTCGATGCGGTCGCTGACCTGCGGTGCGGTCGCGAAGGAGAACGCGCGCTTGGCGCCGTCCTCGAGCAGGATGTTGATGTACTGGCCCGCGTAGAACTCGATCGGCTCGCGCCCTTCCAGCCTGAGCATCACACGCATCACGTCAGGCGCGAGTTTTTCCATCGACTCGACCACCGCGCTCCAGACACGCGCCGGCACGCCGCCGGGCGCCGTGGTCGGCGCGTACTCGAGCTCGATGTCCGAGCGCGGCGTCGCGCAGCACAAGAGCAGCCTGCCTTCGGCGCGCTCGGCCTCGGAGAGCGCGTCGCGCTGGTAGGCGCCGTAGTCGACCGCGCCGTAGGCGAGCGTGGCCTTGCACTTGCCGCAGCCGCCGTTGCGGCACTCGAAGGGAAACGGCACGCCCTCGCGCAGACCGGCATCCAGAATTGTCTCGCCCTCGCGGATCGCGAGGATGCGGTTGTCCGGGCGCAGCAGCATGTGATAGCCGTCGGCGGGACCGGTGCGCCGCCGCGGCGGCAGCCAGGGCAGCAGCACGAACAGCAGCGTCGCGCCGCCGATCAGCAGCCATACCCCGCCCGGCGTCCAGCGATACAGCAGCGCATACACCGGCAGGTAGAACCAGTCGAAGTCGAGCACCGTGACCGCCGTCGTCAGATCGGCCTTGCCCTGACTCAGCGCGGGCTTGACCAGCGACAGGGCGACCAGCGCGAGCGTCAGGCTCAGGGCGATCGGCAGCGGCGGCGCGGTCTTTGCCTGCGGCACGCGCTGCGTGTGCACCCAGAGCACCGCGAGCACCGCGAGCGGGACGCCGAGGTGGATGAACGACAGCAGCGAGAACAGGCGGTCGTTGACCGCCTCGGGGAAGATGAAGTTGCGCACGAGGGTGCCGTTGAACACCGGCAGCCAGTCGAACCACTCGGCGGTCGCCACCACGACGAACTGCGCCATGCGGTCCCAGGGCAGCATGTAGCCATTGATCCCCGCGGCATACACCAGCCACAGCAAGCCCACGCCCGAGAGCCAGGAGAACCAGCGAAAGCTGCGGTAACGGTCGAAGGTCCAGTGCCGCGCCATGTGCAGGAGCATCGTCAGCACGACGCCGTCCGAGGCATAGCGGTGCACGCTGCGCAGGACGCCGCCGGCGTACCACTGCGCATGCGTCAGCTGCTCGACCGAGCCGTAGGCGCCGTCGATGCTGGTCTCGAAGAACACGTACAGGTAAAGCCCGCTAGCCACCACCAGCCAGATCAGGAAGTACGAGATCGGGCCGAGGTAGTACAGCGGATTAAGGCGGTCGCCGAAGGCGAGATTGAACAGCGCCTCGACCCGCAGAAACAGCCACTGACCGGCGGACTGGATCCGCTTCAGCAAAGCCGCATCCCGTGGCGCGCCGCGCCGCTCAGCCCGGCGTGCCCTGCACGCGACGCCGCCGGCGCCATTCGATCGCCACGCTGGTGATGCCGACGAGCAGTACGCTCGCGCCGATGAGGATCTCGATCAGGATGGCGTAGTTTACGCGGTACTTTCCGGATGCCGGATCGTAGACCGTGCACAGCAGACGGATCTCGCTGAGCAGCCCGGAGAGCCCTTGCGCCGGCCGCGGCGCGTTCTGTGCCAGCTCGAGCAGCGCACCGACGAACTGCGGCGCGTCGAAGCTGTCGCCGTAGACCTGGCGGTAAATGCGCCCGTCGGCATCGACGATGCTCACCTGCAGCAGGTGATCGAAGCCCGCGGGCGTCGCCTCGCGCAGGAAGCCGAAGTCGGCGAGCAGCGCGTCCAGCGTCTTCGCCTCGGGCGAGAGGAACCACCAGTTTGCATTGCGCACGCCCTGCTTGCGCGCGAAGTCGCCCATTGCTTCTGGCGTATCGAACGGCAGGTTGAAGCCGATCGTCGCCACGTGGAACGTGCCCGGGCCGATCGCGCGCTCCGCTTGCTGCACCATCTGCTCGAGATGCTTGGTCGTCGTCGGGCAGATCTGGAAGCAGCCGGTGTAGACGAAGCTCACCACCAGCGGCTTGCCGCGAAACGCCGACAGGCGCACCGCCTTGCCCTCGGCATCGGTCAGGCGATAGTCGCCGATCGCGCGCCCGATCGCGGCCTGGCTTTCGCGCAGCGCAGCTTTCGTGTCGAGCGCGGCGTCGGCAGGCCAGGCGACCAGCAGCGTCGTGAGCGCGCCGAGCATCGGAAACCACGCCGCGATGCGGGTCATCAGCGGGTGCCTGTGCGGGAGCCGGTGCACCCTGCCCCCGCGCGCGTTCATCGCAGCGCGACGTCCAGCATCGCGCCCCCCAGCACCGCGACGAGCTGGACGAGCGAGGCGCGAAACGCCGCACGCGCAGCGTGCGGACCCGGCGCCGCCGCGAGCGCGTGGCATTGCAGCAGGAACCATGCGCTGCCGGCAACCGCAAAAACGACGTACACCGGCCCCAGCCCGAGGACCGCGGGCACCAGCGTGGCAACGACGAGCAGCCAGGCGCCGGTCAGCACCGCGTTCGCGGCGCGCGCATCACCCACCACCACCGGCAGCATCGGCACGCCCGCGCGCACGTAGTCCTCGCGGTAGGCGATCGCGAGGCTCCAGAAATGCGGCGGCGTCCACAGGAAGAGGATCACGGCGAGCGCCGCGGCGACCGGCCCCGGCGCGGGCGAGACTGCGGCGGCGCCGGCGAGCACCGCGAAGCTGCCGGCCAGGCCGCCGACCACGATGTTCCACCAGGTTCGCCGCTTGAGCCAGACGGTGTAGACCACGCCGTAGAAGAACGCCCCGAGGAACACGTGCGTTGCCGCGACGACGTTGGTCGCCAGCGCTGCGGCAAGCACCGCGCCGAGCGTCAGCGCGCCGATCGCCCACAGCCACGCCGGTCGATGCGCGAGGCGCCCGGTGACGAACGGCCGGTTGCGGGTGCGCTGCATGCGCGCGTCGATGTCGCGCTCGACGTACTGGTTGAACGCGCCGGCCGCCGCCGAGGACATGAGCACCGCGAGCGCGAGCACCGCGACCTGCCAGGCGCCGAGCGTCGGGCCGCGCTCGACCGCCCAGCCGGCGAGCGCGGCAACCGCGATCGCGACGCCGATCCGCAGCTTGAACAGGTTCAACAGCGCGCGCATTGCGAGGTGCCTACTTCAGCGGCCAGACCGTCGACAGATACTTCCAGTTGACGAAGTAGTACAGCACGAACGACGTGAGGAACACGAGCGCCAGCACGAAGGTGCCGGGCGCGACCATGCCCCAGCTGCCGATGCCTGCGTGCGCGCCCGGCTGCTCCGGGGCCGGCAGCGGTACCGCGCCCACGCCCTCGCGCGCACTGACGCGCTTGAAGCCCGGCGCCTCGACCTTCTCGCCGAGGAACACCGACCAGACCGTGATGGCGACGTACATCGCACCACCGGTCAGGGCGATCAGCCCGCAGATGCCGGCAAGCGTCATCATCAGCCACGCCGCGCCGGGGAATTCGTAGCCAAAGGCGTTGCCGGCAAAGCTCATGTCCCAATGCCGCCTCGGCACGCCGAGCGTTCCCGCCCCCATCAGGAACAGCGCCACCCCGGCCATCCCGATGCCGAAGATGTACACCTGCCAGGTCGCCAGATTGCCGAACGCGACCTTGCGGCGGAACAGCACCGGGATCAGGAAGTACGTCAGCCCCATGAACGCGAGCGTGGTGCCGAGGACGACGGTGGCGTGGAAATGTCCGGGCACGTAGAGCGTGTTGTGGATGATGAGGTTGAGCTGTTCGGTGCCCATCATCACGCCCGAGATCCCGCCGAGGAATCCGAAGCCGAGGATCGAGATGAAGATCGCGGCGAACGGCGCATTGCCCCAGGGCGCTTTGCGCAGCCATTCGAAAAGACCGTTGTTGTAGCCCTTCTGGCGCTGCGCGACCTCGATCGAGCCCGGCACCGTGAGGCCGTGCACCATCGAAGCGAGTACCGCGAGGTACATCGCATAGCTGGTATTGAAGATCTTCCAGTTCGAGGTCAGCCCCGGGTCGGCGAGCAGGTGGTGCGCGCTCGCGAGCTGCAGGAACAGGATGTACAGCAGGAACGCCGTGCGGCTCACCTTCTCGGACATCGGCTTGGCGCCGAACACGATCGCCGCGCCCGCGTACCAGACCGCGACGTGCGCCGCGACGTTGATCTGCTGCGAGGAGTGGCCGAAGCCCCACCAGATGGTGCGGTACATGAGCGAATCGATGTGCTCGATCAGCCCCAGCGACCAGAGCAGCGTCGGGATCAGGATGATCGCGCCCGAGGCGATGGTGAACACGGCGATGATCGCCGCCGTGATCGCGCCGAAGGTGACCAGCGGCACGGAGCCGACATAGGTGCGCTCGGCGCGCGCCACCACCAGCGTGCCGAAGAACACGAAGCAGGCGATCAGCGCGCCGACCGCGAACAGGATCAGGCCGAGGTAGAAGGTCGGGTGCGCGCCCATCGGCGCGTAGGAGGTGAACATCACGCTCGAGTCGCCGCGGATCACCGAGTAGTTGTTCATCAGCGCGCCGAGGATCATCAGCCAGAATCCCAGCCAGGCCATCTTCGGGGTCGCCAGGCGGCAGCGCAGCAGGGTGCTCGAGGCGAAATACAGCACCGCGATCTCGAAGAAGATGATCCAGAACACCAGCATGTTGAGCCCGTGGGCGGTGAGCACCTGGTAGAACGAGCTCGGATCGAGCAGATGCACCGCCTGCCAGCGCGTCAGCACCACGCCGATCGCGAGGATTCCACCGACCAGCAGGAACACCACCGCCGCGACCGCGTTCCAGCGCATCAGCTTGTCGGCCGGCTCGTGGAACACCAGCCCGCTCGCCGGACAGGTGCGGAAATTTCTGTTGATTGCCATGGCCGCCTTCCCCTATTTCACGTACAGCTTGCTGGTCATCGTGTGGTGATTGATGCCGCAGTACTCGTTGCAGATGATCGAGTACGTGCCCTTGCTGGTCGGCGTCACCGTCAGGACGTGGTCGTAGCCCGGATGCACCTCGACGTTGATGTTCTCGGGCTGCAGCGAAAAGCCGTGCAGCCAGTCCATCGACATGAGGTGGATGCGGTAGGACTTGCCCGCCTCGAGCTCGAGGATCGGGTACCACTGCCACAGCCGCGCGACCAGGTAGACGTCGGCGCCCGCGGGCGGCGCAACGACTGGCACCTTCTGCCCCTCGGCGCCTTCCTCGCGCACCTTGTACTGCGCGATCATCGCCTCGGTCTTCTTCAGGTATTCCGCCGGCGTCGTCCGAAAGGCCTCGTTGGCGAGGTTCTGCTTACCGTACACATGCCAGTACGGCATCATGAAGAACATGATCAGGCACCAGACCAGCGCGATCACGATCCAGATCAGCTCGACGCGGTCGAGCGGCTGCTTCCACCAGACCCGCTCGCTCGGCGGCAGGATTGCACTCATGGCATTGTTCCTTTCGTTGTCCGAAGACGCCGGGCTACTTGCCGACCGGAATCGAGACGATCTCCATCACGCCCCAGACGATGTAGAGCACCGTGGGCATGGCGATGCCTAAGAACAGCAGCAGGAACGGGTTGTCGAGCAACTGCTGCATCGCGGGGACCGGTTCCTCGAAGACTTCGTCGGGACCGGGGTTGCTGGTTTGCGTCGCGTCTGCCATGGTTTCCCCCATAATTCGCGCAGTTGTGCACGGGCCTTTGCCGGCGCATGGCGCGCACGTTACGCGCCGCGGCACGCGCGCCGACTTGATGCGCATCAAGCTTTGCCGGCCTGTCGCGGCGCAGCATCGCGAAGCACGCGGCGGCGTGGATCTGCGCGCCGGACCGATA
>Ga0210067_1000040_pt1 | contig 16922 bp, 20 predicted proteins | sample RushMan_ThreeSqB_2_FD_185559 | JGI IMG/M metagenome (GOLD analysis project Ga0210067, IMG submission 185559) | Wetland microbial communities from San Francisco Bay, California, USA, that impact long-term carbon sequestration - RushMan_ThreeSqB_D2... | ecosystem: Environmental > Aquatic > Marine... | reverse complement strand
CTCGATCGCCCATTCCTCGACGTTTACGATCGTCCACACCGCCATGTGCGCGCCGCCGGGCAGCTTGAGCGGCGGCCGGTCGACGATCGCCGAGTACGGGACGCGGTCGCGCGGCCGCATGCCTTCGCTCATGCCGCTTTCGCCGTAGCAAGGGCGCGATTGACCGCAGGCATGACCTTTTCGGCCATCAGCTCCATCGAGCGCCGCGCGAGCGCGGCGTCGGCCCAGTCGATGCCGCAGTAGAGCAGCGTGCCGAAATCGCCCGTGGTCTCGCGAAAGGCGAGCAGCTGGTCGGCGACCCTGTCGGGCGTACCCGCGATCACCAGCGAATCGACCACCGTGTCGAGCGTCACCGCCTCGTCGGGCGTGTCCTTGGAGGGCTTGAAGAGATTGATTCGTCCGGCGCGCTTCAACTTGAAAAAGAGCTGCTGGTAATAGAAGCGGTAAGGGCTGTCTGCGCCGAACGCGTAGCGCCGCGCGGTCGCCTCGTCCTCGGCGACGAACACCGTCTTCGCCACGCGCCAGTTGGCGGGATCGGGCGGGCGGCCCGCGGCCTCGCAGCCTTCCACATACTTCGGCCAGTGCGAGGCGACCCACTGCGGCAGAAGAAAATTCGCCGAGATCGGATCCCAGCCGCGCTTCGCGGCCTCGGTCAGGCCGCGCGAGAACGGCTCGACCGCGGTCACCACGATCGGCGGATGCGGCTTCTGGTAGGGCTTCGGGATGATGCCCTGGCCGATGTCCGGGATCATGGTCTTCTCGGTGGAGATGTTCCAGAACTTGCCCTGCAGGTTGTAGGGCGGCTCGCCGGTCCAGATCGCGATCATGTGGTTGATGCACTCGACGAACATGCCGGCGCGGTCCTTGCCCATGTTCTCGAACGCTTCCCAGTCCGAGGGCAGCCCGCCCGGGCTGATGCCGACGATGAAGCGCCCTTCGAGCATGTTGTCGAGCATCGACACCGTCGCCGCGAGCTGCGCCGGGTGCCCGTTCGGCAGGTTGAGCGTCCCGGTGCCGAGCTTGATCGTCCTGGTGTCGTGGATCAGGCTGGCGAGGAACGCCGCGCAGCTCGTCACCGATTCGGCGATGTCGGTGACGTGCTCGCCGACATAGGCCTCGCTGAAGCCGAGCCGGTCGGCGAGCAGGATCGCGGCGCGGTCCTCCTTCAGCGTCTCCACGTAGCTGCGCCGCGGCGGATGCAGCGGCATCGTGAAGTAACCGAGCTTCACGGCGCTCCCCTCTTCTTGGCTCCAGGCCCGATGATAAGCTAGCCCCGATCGCCGTGCGCAATCGAGGGAGGACGTCATGCACCACTATCGCGAAACACTGCCGCGCATCCGCGTGACGCGAGGCGACATGCTGAAGCGCGTCGCGCGCTTCCGCAACCTGAAAGGCTCGGACGGTGGCCTGCCCGACAGCCGCTACCCGGGCTGCGAGCGCATTCTCTACAACGTGATCGGCTTTCAGCCGCCGAACAACGAAGGCAGCGGCGGCGTCACCTCGCCGGTCGGCGCCAAGGCTTCGCGCCTCGCGGCGGTCAAGATTTCCGAGGGCTTCAACCTCGGCTACTGCCGCGCGCTGCCCGGTCGCGGACCGATGTTCCACAACCACGATACCAACGAGACCTTCATTGCGATGACCGGCACCTGGCGCGCGAGCTGGTACGACAACCGCGGCCAGGTGCAGCACGTCGACCTGAAGCCGCTCGACGTGATCTCGTTTCCGCCGGGCGTCGCGCGCCGCTTCATGAACGTGACGCCGGGCTCGAAGCGCAGGCATTCGATCCTCATGTTCGTGATCGGCGGCGACGCGCCGCGCGCCGAGTTCACCGCCGCGTCGGTGGCCGAGCTGGTCGAGGCCGGCTGCTGGCAGCCGGCGCCGGCACCTAGAAAAAAAGCAGCGAAGCGCAAGCCCGCACCGCGACGCGGCAAATAGGCGCGACCATGGGGTCAGACCCCTTTTTAGTTTCGCAAAGGCATTCGATCAACTAAAAGAGGGTCTGACCCCTAGGCTGGCACGCGACTTGCGTCGGCATCAGGCCGCGCGCCGCCTATGCGATCCCCCCTCCAGGTTTATTTGGAAGCCCTTCATGGCCGCCTCGCCGGCCTGCAGGGCGGCCAACTCGCAAGCTACATCCCCGAGCTGACGCGGGCCGATCCGGAGTGGTTCGGCATTTGCCTGGTCACCATGGATGGGGCCGCCTATGCGGTGGGCGATTGCGACCAGTCGTTCACCATTCAGTCGATCTCCAAGCCCTTCGTCTATGGCATCGCACTGGCAGACCGCGGATGGGAGGCCGTGGCCCGCAAGGTCGGCGTCGAGCCCAGCGGCGATGCCTTCAATTCGATCAGCCTCGACCCCCAAACTGGTGCACCGCTCAATCCGATGATCAATGCTGGTGCAATCGCCAGCACCAGCCTCGTCGCGGGCGACACGCCGGAAAGCCAGTGGCAGCGGATCAAGGATTGCATGGCGGCGTTCATGGGGCGCGACCTCGGGGTCGACGAGGAGGTCTATCGCTCGGAAAGCGATACCGGCTTCCGCAATCGGGCGATCGCCTGGATGCTGAAGAATTTCGGCGTCATCGACGGTGAGCCGATGGCATCGCTGGAGAACTACTTCCGGCAGTGTTCGATCCGGGTCAGCTGCCAGGACCTGGCCTGCATGGCGGCGACGCTGGCCAACGGCGGCGTGCATCCGATCACCGGCGTGCGCGCGCTGCCGGCCGAGCACGTGGAGCGCGTGCTGAGCGTCATGGCCACCTGCGGCATGTACGACTACGCCGGCAGCTGGATGTACGAGGTCGGCATGCCGGCCAAGAGCGGCGTCGCCGGCGGGATCATCGCGGTCCTGCCGGGACGCTTCGGCATCGGCATCTTTTCGCCGCGGCTGGACCACAAGGGCAACAGCGTGCGCGGCATCGAAGTCTGCAAGCGGCTATCGCAGGACTTCAACCTTCACATCTTCGCCAACGCCAGCGACCCGCGCATGGCCCTCGGGCGAATCTACAGCGGCGCGGACGCGCCTTCGCGGCGCGCGCCCTCGCCGGAGATGCGCAGCCACCTGGACCAGCATGCGCACCGCATTCGCTACCTTTGCCTGCACGGCTATCTGGCGGTCGACGGGATCGAACACGTCATCCGGCGCATGCAGGGGCTGGCGCCCGAGACCCACAGCTTCATCCTCGACATGCACCAGGTCTCGGGAATTTCGCAAAGTGCCGCGCGCCTGCTCAATCAGGCGCGCCTGGGCTTCGCCGAGGACAGCGTCGCGGTGGTGTGCTCGCGAATCCACGATCGCCCCGCGATCATGGAGCCGATGAGCAAGTCGACCGGCAAGGGCGACCGCGGCTTTCTCAGCTTCGAGGACAACGACCTGGCGGTCGAATGGTGCGAGAACCGCTTGTTCGGCGAGGCGACCCTCGCGCCTCCGGCGCCCGCGTCGCTGACCGATTCCGCCCTGTTCCGGGGCGTGCCGGCGAGCGTCATCCGCGAGATCGAGGCGGCCACCGGATCGCGCGTATTCGCACCCGGCGACCGGATTCTGGAAACCGGCCAGGAAGGGGACGGCCGCTTCTTCTTCATTGAGTCGGGCCAGGTCAGCATCCTCGTGCCGCTGCAGAATATCGGCCACCTGCGCATCGCTTCGCTGGGCGCAGGGATGAATTTCGGCGAGATGGCGCTGGCCGGACAGAACCTGCGCACCGCCTCGGTCCACGCCGACACCGAGGTCAAATGCCGTGTCCTGCACATCGCGGATTTCAACCGGATCGCGGACCAGTTTCCGCCGCTCAAGGTCACCTTGCTGGAAAACCTGTCCCGCGACCTGGCCAACAAATTGCGCGGCGCGACGCAATGGATCGCCGCCCTCGCCTGAGGCGCGCGGCGCGACCGAGTTATCCACAGGGGTCTGACCCCAGTGGCATCCAGGCCTTCGACGCCTCGAGGATTCAGTCTTCGGTCGTTCGCTCCGCCGGCGGCTGGGCCGGGGCTTCCTCGGCCGGCGCCGAGGGAAGATCCTTGTCGGCCTGCGGCTGCCGGGCTTCGAGCTTGCGCAGGCGCTTTTCTTCCTTCTTCTGCTTTTTCGCGAGATCTCTCTGGCGCTTTGCGAACGAATAGTTGGGTTTGGCCATCGGCGATCCTGTTCGGTCGTAACCGGGTTGAGAACGAAGGCTCAGGGTAACGCCTTTACGGCAGGCCGTGCACGGCCTGCGGCGACCCGCCAGGCTCGCGTACCATGCGCGCCACCCCGCCGCCGGAACCACCCACCGCCGCGGCGGTCGCACAGCGGGTCCCGGCGCGCTTCGCCGAAGCGCGCGCCCGCAGGAGAAAAGCATGTTCAAGTCGTTCTTCACCAACCGGCGCTGGATGCACTGGTCGATTGCCGGCAGCATCGCGATCCTCGCCGTCACCTGGTTCAAGGTGCGCCTCGACGTGCGCATCAACCAATGGTTCGGCGACTTCTACGACACGCTGCAAAAAGCGCTCGCCACGCCCGGGGCAATCGAGTTCAACGAGTTCCTCGCCAAGTGCCTGACCTTCGCCGGGATCGCCGGGACCTACATCACCGTGGCGGTGATCCTCGAATTCTTCATCCGCCACTACGTGTTCCGCTGGCGCACGGCGATGAACGCCTATTACATGGACCATTGGGTCGAGCTGCGCCACATCGAGGGCGCCGCACAGCGCGTGCAGGAGGACACGATGCGCTTTGCGCGCATCGTCGAGGGGCTCGGCGTCGCCTTCATGCGCTCGGTGATGACGCTGATCGCATTCCTGCCGCTGCTCTGGGGCCTGTCGAAGAGCGTCACCGCGCTGCCCTGGATCGGGCCGGTCGACAATTCGCTGGTCTGGCTGGCGATCGTCTCTGCCGCGGCCGGCACCGTGCTGCTCGCGCTCGCGGGAATCAAGCTGCCGGGGCTCGAGTTCAACAACCAGAAGGTCGAGGCGGCCTACCGCAAGGAGCTGGTCTACGGCGAGGACCACGACGATCGGGCGCAGCCCGAGACGGTCGTGCAGCTGTTCGCGAACGTGCGCCGCAACTACTTCCGGCTCTACAAGCATTACCTGTACTTCGACATCGCCAAATGGTCCTACCTGCAGTTCTCGGTGATCGTGCCCTACATCATGATGGGCCCGACGATCGTCGCCGGCGTGATCACCCTCGGCACGCTGCAGCAGATCCTGCGCGCCTTCGACCGGGTGGAGAACTCGTTCCAGTTCCTGGTCAACTCCTGGGGCACGATCATCGAGCTGATCTCCATCTACAAGCGCCTGCGCGCCTTCGAAGCGACGATCGGCGGCGGCACGGCGGCCGTGGTCGCGCCGGCGCCCGGCGCCACGGGCTAGCCGCCGGGCTTCGCCAGCACGTAGTCGACGGTAAACAGGTCGACAAAGACGTCGCGCCAGTCCTTCGCCGCGGCGTCGAGCAGCGCGCGCAGCGGCGCGCCCGCCTCGCCCGCGCCGATCGCGCACTCGACGAGCAGGAGATGGCGCTGCTCGCCCGGGCCGCCGCCGTAGAGCTTGCGCTCCGAGGTCTGGATGCCGGAGATCGCGCTGTCGGTCTCGAACAGGCGCGTGCGCGCAACGCCGGCCTGCGCCGCAACGCGCGCGACCAGGCCCGCATCGACGGACTCGGCGTTGAAGCGCACCGACAGCAGGCAGGGCGCGGCGAACAGGTCCGTTTTCCCCTGCGCCGATATCCGCCGGTAGATGTTGCGCGCCGGCTCGCGGAAATGCGGCAGCGACTCGCGCGTCCAGGCCGTCGGCGCGTTCAGCCGCGCGAGGTAGTCCGGACCCCCGAGCACCGCCGGCTCGCGCGTTTCGTACATCATCAGAAAAAAGTTGCTGCTGCCGTGGCCGAGGTAGCGCTGCCCGGCGAGAAAGCCGGGGATCGAGACGCGCTCGGGCATGTGCTCGCCGTTGTGCCACTGGCGGAAGCGGTCGAGATAGCTTTCCTCGATCCGCGCCCAGAACGCCATCAGCCCGCTGCCCGCCTGCGTCGCCATCGCCTCCCCCTCGTTCAGAAACCGCCGTCGCGCACTTCGAAGTGCGTCGGCTTGTCGTGAATCGGCCGCCCGCGCTGCACCCAGTCGGCGGTCCAGTCGATCATCTTGCCGAGCGGCACGATCGGATAGCCGAACAGGCGCTGCGCCGCGAGCGAACTGTTCACCCAGGCGTCGTCCGCCTCGAGGCCCTCGAACAGCGGCTCGATGTCGAAGCGCTCGCCGAAGGCCTCGGCGAGCATGCGCACGCTGGCGAGCTCGGGCCCGCCGATGTTGAGCGCGCTCGCCGGCGTCGTGCAGTGCAGGAGCGCGCGCAGGATCTGGCTGCTCGAGTCGCCCTGCCAGATGACGCTCGCATGCCCGGTGGCGAGCGGCACCGGCTGGCCGTCGCGCACCCAGCGGGCGATGTCGTGCAGCACGCCGTAGCGCATGTCGATCGCGTAGTTCAGGCGCATCAGCCGCACCGGCGTGCCGTAGAGCGCGCTGTGGTACTGGAACATGCGCTCGCGCCCGACGCAGGAATTGGCGTAGTCGCCCAGCGGCTTGGGCTCGACGCGCTCGTCCCAGCCGCCGCTCACCACCGGGGCGAAGGGATAGACGCACAGCGTCGAGAACACCACGATCCGCGAAGCGCGGTAGCGCTCGGCGACGAGCGCGGGCACCTTGGTGTTCATCGCCCAGGCAAAGCCGCGCTCGGCATCGGTGCCGAATTTCTTGCCCGCCATGTACACGACGTTCGCCGCGGCGGGGAGCCTGTCGACCTGCGCGCGCTCGAGCAGGTCGCAGGCCACGGTCTCGACGCCCGCGGCCTCGAGCCGGCGCCGCACCGACTCGTCGCTGAAGCGCGCCACCCCGATGACGCGCTTTTGCGGCGCGGCGCGCTTGGCGAGCCGCGCGAGCGTCGGGCCGACCTTGCCGCCGACGCCGAGCACGACGATGTCGCCCTCGAGGCGCGCCATGTCCTCGATCAGCGCCTGGCTCGGGCGCGACAGCAGCTCCTCGAGCGCGTCGACGTCCTCGATGCGCTCGGGCAGGTCTTCGAACCTCAGGACATCCACGCCGCTTCTCCTCTTCCCCGGTCGGCCGCGGCGACGCTAGCGGCCAGGCGGGTCGCTGTCAACCGGCAGGCGTCCTTTCCTATAATGGCGCTCGATACGGCCGATCATCGATCGCCGCGCCGAAGACCTCCGTCGCCTGCGGCACCGAACCCTGCCATGCTGAAAGCCCTCAAGACCCTGTTCGACGCCGCGCAGACCGACGCCGGTCCCGCCGCGGGATTCGAGCGCCGCCAGCTGCAGCTCGCCGTCGCGGTGCTGCTGCACGAAGCGCGCCGCGCCGACTACGACGTCGGCGACGACGAGTCCGCGCCCGCGGAGCGCGCGCTCGGCGAGCTGTTCGGCCTGGATCCGCGCGCGAGCGCCGCGCTGCTCGAAGAGGGGCACGCCAGGGCGCAGCAGCTCACCAGCTTCTACGCGCCGGTGAGCGTCATCAAGCGCGCATTTTCACTCGAACAGCGCACCCGCCTCGTCGAGCACCTGTGGCGCGTCAGCTTCGCCGACGGCCGCCTCGATCCCTACGAAGACCACTACGTGCGCAAGATTGCGCACCTGCTCTACGTCCCCAACACGCAGAACATGCTGGCGCGCAACCGCGCCCGCTCGTAGCCCGCTTCGCGTGCGTGGACCGAGCCTCGAGGCGGATGCCCTGGGCCGACCCGATCACCGGCCGTTGCTAGCCGCCGCGAGCGGACTGCTCGTCGCCCTCGGCCTGTGCGGGGCGGCGCAGGCGCAGACGCTCGCGCCAGGTGCCGGGCCCGCGTCCCGCAGCGACCTCGAGTACATCGTCCCGGTGGTTGCCTTGGCCGATGCGGACAAGGCGAAGCGTCTGAGCCGGCGCCTCGCCAAGGCGCGCATGCCGTATTTCATCGCGCCGATCGCGACTGCGCAGGGGACCGTTTACCGGGTGCGCGTCGGACCGTTTGGCGATCGTTCCGCGGCAGCCAAGGCGATCGAGCAGCTCGAAGCCATGGGTCTGAAGCCGGACGCGATCATCACCAGGAAGTGACGGCGGCGGCGCTCGAAAGCGATCTTGGACCGACCCGACCGAAGTGCTATCGTCGAATTTCCAACCCGAGGCCACGGACATGGACATGACCGCAGCGGTGAAGACCGAGCACTTCGACGTGCTGATCGTCGGGGCCGGGATTTCCGGCGTGGGCGGCGCCTACCACCTCCGGCGGCAGTGCCCGGAAAAGAGCTTCGTCGTGCTCGAGGCACAGGACAGCTTCGGCGGCACCTGGATCACGCACCGCTTTCCCGGCATTCGCTCGGACAGCGACCTCTACACCTTCGGCTACCGCTTCAAGCCCTGGAGCGGCAAGCCGATCGCCACCGCCGCGGAGATCCTCAAGTACATGAACGAGGTCGTCGCGGAGAACGACCTCGCGCGCCACATCCGCTACCGGCACCGCATCTGCGCGGCGACCTGGTCGAGCAAGGACCGGCGCTGGACGATCGAGGCGACGCGGACCGACAGCGGCGAAACGCTTCGCTTCACGGCGAGCTTTCTGTGGATGTGCCAGGGCTACTATCGGCACAGCGAGGGCTACACGCCCCAGTGGCCCGGCATGGGCCGCTTCAAGGGGCAGATCGTCCACCCGCAGACCTGGCCCGAAGCGCTCGAGCTGTCCGGCAAGCGCGTGGTGGTGATCGGCTCGGGCGCGACCGCGGCCACGCTCGTGCCGTCGATCGCGGGCAGCTGCGCGCACGTGACCATGCTGCAGCGCTCGCCGACCTTCTTCATCACCGGGCGCAACGCCAACGAGCTGGCGGACATGCTGCGCGAGCTGGAGATTCCCGAGGAATGGGTGCACGAGATCGTGCGCCGCAAGATCCTCAAGGACCAGGCCACGTTCACGCAGCGCGCAGTCCACGAGCCCGAATCCGTGAAGGAGGAGCTGCTCGCGGGGGTGCGCAAGTATCTCGGCGAGGACTTCGACGTCGGCAGGCACTTCACGCCGCGCTACCGTCCGTGGCGCCAGCGCATCGCGTTCATTCCGGACGGCGACCTGTTCAAGGGGATCGCCGAGGGCAAGGCGTCGGTCGTCACCGATGAGATCGAGACGTTCACCGAGACCGGCATCCGCCTGCAATCGGGCGAGACCCTCGAAGCCGACGTGGTCGTCACGGCAACCGGGTTCAACCTGAGCGTGCTCGGCGACATCGCATTCACGATCGACGGCAAGCCGCTCGTGTTTTCCGACAGCGTGACCTGGCGCGGCACGATGTTCACCGGCGTACCGAACCTCGCCTGGGTGTTCGGCTACTTCCGGGCGAGCTGGACGCTGCGCGCCGACCTGATCGCCGATTTCGTCTGCCGGCTGCTCAAGCACATGGACGCGCGCGGCGCTGCGGTGGTCACGCCGGCGCTGCGCGCCGAGGACCGCGCCATGCCGCTCGCGCCCTGGGTCGATCCGGAGAACTTCAACCCCGGCTACCTGATGCGCGGCATGCACCTCCTGCCCAAGCAGGGCGATCGCCAGCCCTGGCGCCACACGCAGGACTACTGGCGCGAGAAGGACGAGCTGCCGGTCGCCGACCTGGACGACGGCACGCTCGTCTACGCGCCGGGCCGGGTTGCGGGCCTGCGCCTGACGGCGTAGCGTCGGCACTCGAGCAGCCGGCGCCGGCGCCAGGAGTCAACCGTCAACCGTCAACCGTCAACCATCAACCATGCCCAGATCCCGAGTCAGCTGTTGCGTCGTGTCGGCCGTCCTTGCGCTCTCGCTCGCAGGCCCGGTCCGGGCCGATGACCCGCAGCGCTACGGCCTCATGGCGCAGTCCGCGTGGAGCGCGTTCCAGTGCGCGGTGCTCGCGGAAAAATCGAACAACATGGCCGAGCAGAAGCGCCTGTTCGAGTTCGGCTACGCGCAGGGGCTGCAATTCGTCGCCGCCCTCGAAGCGGGGACCACGCGCCGGGAGGAGCTCGCGGGCGCCGCGCCGGCCAGCATGCTGCTGCTGCTCGAGGGCCCGACTGCGGATTTCGCGCTCGGCAGGATTTTCGAGGCCGCGCTGCGCTCCGCGCTGGAGGACGTCTTCGCGAGCGCGGCGTCCTATGAATCCGCCGAGCTGCAGGAGTCGATTGCGGCGCAGGAATTCCGCAAGCGCAACTGCCATCTGATCGGACGCTAGCGCGCCCGCGCATCGGGCCTCGCCGCCTCGTGGCCTGCGGCGAAGCGATACGGAAATCATACCGGGGCGCATGACGACAACCACCGCCACCATTGTCGCGCTCGCCCTGCTCGAGCTGCTGGTGATCGTCCGCGTGCTGCTGCGCCCGCACCGCGACCCGGCCTCGCGCGTGGCCTGGCTCCTGCTCATCGCGCTGGCGCCGCTTGCCGGGATGCTCGCCTACCTGCTGCTGGGAGAAACGAGCATCGGCCGCGCCCGGGCCGCGCGCCTGCGCAAGATCGAGCGCTGGCTGCCGCCGTTTACGCTCGCCGCGGACAGCGTGCCGGCGGAGATCCCGGAGCGCTACGCACGCCTGTTCGACGTCGGCAAGTCGATCTCGGGCTTCGCGCCGGTCGGCGGCAATGCGGCGCGGCTGCTCGAGGACGCCAACGCCACGATCGCCGCGATGGTCGGCGACATCGACGCGGCGCAAGCGCACGTCCACGTTCTGTTCTACATCTGGCTGCCGGACAACAACGGCTGCAAGGTCGTCGACGCCCTGAAGCGCGCGGCCGCACGCGGGGTCGTCTGCCGCGCGATGGCGGACGGGCTCGGCTCCCGCGACCTGATCCATTCCGCGCACTGGAAAGCGATGAAGAAGGCCGGCGTGCGCCTCGCGATCGCCCTGCGAATCGGCAATCCCCTGCTGCGGCCTTTCGTCGGCCGGATCGACCTGCGCAACCACCGCAAGATCGTGGTCATCGACGACCGCATCACCTACTGCGGCAGCCAGAACTGCGCCGATCCCGAGTTCCGCGTGAAGGCGAAGTTCGCGCCCTGGATCGATGCGGTCCTGCGCTTCGAAGGGCCGATTGCACGCCACAACCAGCATCTGTTCGTCGACGACTGGATGGAGAACACCGACGAGGACCTGCGTGACTGCCTGCGCACGCCGGTGGCGGCGCGCGCGTCGGGCCTGCCGGCGCAGGCCTTCGGCACCGGACCGACGGTGCGCTACTCGGCGATGCCGGAGATGTTCGAGTCGCTGCTGTTCGCGGCGCGGCGCGAAGTGGTCATCTCGACGCCCTACTACGTTCCCAACGACTCCATGCAGCACGCCTTGTGCGCCGCGGCCTACCGCGGCGTCGACACCACGATCGTCTTTCCGGCGCGCAACGACTCCTGGGTCGTCGGCGCGGCGAGCCGCAGCTACTACGCCGACCTGCTCGCGGCGGGCGTGAAGATCCACGAGTACGTGGGCGGGCTGCTGCACACCAAGTCGTTCACCGTCGACGGCGAAATCACGCTCATCGGCTCGGCCAACATGGACCGCCGCAGTTTCGAGCTCAATTACGAGAACAACATCCTGTTCTGGGACCCGGCCCTGACCGCGACCGTGCGCGAACGGCAGCGGCTCTACATCCAGCGCTCGAATCCGGTCACGCTCGACCAGGTCGAGTCCTGGTCGATCGCGCGGCGCCTGTGGAACAACGCGATCGCGATGCTCGGGCCGATCCTGTGAGGGGCCGGCCTAGCGTGCGATCCCGATCGGCGGCGGCGCCAGCTTGACGATGCGGTCGAGCACCTGCTCGTATTCCTTCTCGGTCTCGACGCCAGTCAGCGGATCGCGGTTCTCGGCCCAGGCGCGGTTGATGTCGGCCCAGTCCTGCGCGTTCAGCACGCGGCGGGCGATCGGCATCACGCCGTCCTCTTCCTTGCGCATGTGCTGGCGGTAGCCGGCGACGAACTGCTCGACCGCCGATGCGAAGCGCTCGAATTCCTTGTCGCCGCCTTCCTCGTAGCGCAGCAGGTCCTGCTCGAGGTCGCGGATCGCATGCGCACCGCTGTCGTGCTCCTGGCGCAGCTCGTCGAGGATGGCGTCGGCTTCCGAGGTCTTGCGCCGCACCGCGGCGAACAGGTAGTCCTCTTCCTTCGGGTGGTGCAATCGCTCGGGAAAGACGTCCAGGTAGTACAGGATCGCGCGGAACACCGCGGGGTTGATGCGCGTGCCGTGCTTGCGCTGCTCGCGCACGAGGTATTCCATGGCGTGCAGCACGACCGCGATCGAGCGGTGCTCGTTCCACAACGCATCCAGCAGGGTGGGAAGCATTTGACGCCTTTTCGCTCAAGCCCAATGATGCCCCCCGCAGCGTGAATCCGTAAAGTGCAGACGGGAAAAAAGGTGAAAGAGGAATGCGCATGCTGAACGTGGCGGTCGTCGGACTCGGCTGGTGGGGCCGGATCATCGTCGGGCTGCTGCGCGGCCACGCGCGGCTGCGCGTGGTCGCGGGCGTCGACCCGGACGGCGCGGCCTGCGCAGCGTTCGCGCGCGCGCAGGGCATCGCGCTGCATGCGCGGCTCGAAGACGTGCTCGCCGACCCGGCAGTCGAGGCGGTGGTGTTGTGCACGCCGCACTCGCTGCACCGCGCGCAGATCGTCGCCGCGGCAAGCGCGGGCAAGCACGTGTTCTGCGAAAAGCCGCTCGCCCTCTCGCGCACCGACGTCCTCGAGGCGGTCGCGGCCTGCAACGCGCACCGCGTCGCGCTCGCAGTCGGCCACGAGCGCCGCTTCGAGCCGCCGATCCTCGAGCTCATGCGCATGCTGCGCGCCGGCGAGATCGGCACGCCGCTGCAGGTGGAAGCGAACTTCAGCCAGGACAAGTTCCTCGGCATCGATCCGCAGAACTGGCGCCTGTCGCCCGGCGAGGCGCCGGCCGGGCCGCTCACCGCGACCGGCATTCACCTGCTCGACCTGTCGGTGGGCGTGTTCGGCGAAGCCGAGTCCGCCTTCGCCAGCGTGCGCCAGCTCGGCAGCGCGCTCGCCAACGGCGACACGCTCGCGGTGCTGCTCAGCTTCCGCGGCGGCGGCCACGCGCTGATCAGCGCGATGCTCGCCACGCCCTTCGTCGGGCGCTTCGCGCTCTACGGCAGCCACGGCTGGATCGAGGTGCGCGACAAGAACCATCCCGAGGCGCCCGAGGGCTGGGAGTTCATCGTCTGCCGGCGCGGCGCGCGCCCCGAGCGGCGCGAGTTTCCGCCCGCGCGCGCGGTGCTCGCCAATCTCGAGGCGTTCGCCGAAGCCGCAGGCGGCGGCGCGCCCTACCCGGTGCCGCAGGCGCAGATGATTGCCAACATCTGCGCGCTCGAGGCGGTGGTGCGCTCGACGCAGAGCGGCAGGGTGGAGCCGGTCGCCGCGGCGAAGGACTAGCGCCGCGCGCGGCGCGGCTGCGCTAGAGCGCGCCCAGATCCTGGATCGCGTCGACGACCATGCCGGTGCCGACGGCGATCATGAGGATGTCGGAGGCCACGCGCACGTAGCGATAACCCGAGGGCGGCGCCGGCAGCTCGATCACCAGCGCGCGCGGCACCTCGTAGAACACCACCTCGCGCGGCAGCGGGCGGCCGTAATGCCATTTCTTCGCCTGTCCCGGCGGCATGCAGCCGTTGTGCTTCTTGGCGAGCCCCGGCGGGCAGTGCTTGCTCTTGTGGTACTCGTTGCGGTAGTAGCTGTGCGCGACCTCGCGGTCGCGATCGCGGAAGTAGGTCTTGTCCTTGCCGTCCCACTTGCGGTGCTCGCCGCGGTCGTCGTCCCGGTCCTTCTTCCCGCCACCGTGCTTATTGTCGGCGTAGGACTTCTCCGGCTTGCCGTGACCGTTGCCGCCGTTGCCGTTCCCGGCCCAGCTCGGCTTGCCGCCTGCAGCCGGCGCGGCCAGCGCGATGCCGAGTGCCGCGGCGACCGCGAGCGCGACCAGTTTTCCGGACTTGAATTCCTTGCGCAGCATCTTCGTTCTCCAACCCGACGCGAAGGCGTCGCATGACAATGCTCCCAGTCTGCGCCGTCGTGCAGGCACGTCAATATTGAATAGTGCGCACTCGCCGTGTAAGCACATGTATCCCGACGGAAATAGTTCACGCCCGCAGGTCGGCGGCAGTGACCTCGGCGCGCCGACCCTGCGCTTCCGCCGCAGCGAAGTTCAGCTCCACCTTCACCCCGTTGGGGTCGAACAGGAAGACCTGGTACAGGGCCTCGTTGTCGACCTGGCGCTCGTTGAACTCGACGCCGGCCGCCTTCAGGCGCGCGAGCATGTCCTCGAGCCCGCTGCAGCGGAACGCGACGTGGTCGATCACGCCGCTGCCGCGCAGGTCCTCCGACTGCTGGCCGAGGTAGCGCTTGCGCGCCTCCGGCACCCCGGCGCCGCCCTCGCAGACGTGGATCACGTCCCGCTCGCCGAGATAGAGCCACTTCACCGGAAACTGGAAATCGGGCGAGGGCCCGACGCGAAAGCCGAGCACCTGCACGTACCACGCGCAGCTGCGCTCGATGTCGTCGGTCTGGATGAGGAAATGCTCGAGATGGCTGATCGGCATGAGAGGCCTCCCGCGGCGCGGCGCTCACTGCGGCGATGATAACCGAGCCGCCTGCGCGCGGCGCGCCTCGCCGCGCTGCCGGCGCCAGTCCCAGGGCGCGAGCGGCGCGGCGGCGATCCACAGGCCGCGCTTGCCGGCGCGCGCGCTGCGCTCGGCCAGCGCGTAGGCGGCGCGATCGCCGCGCGATTGCTCGGCCGCGTAGCGCAGGTAATGCCAGGCGAGCCCCGATTCGACCTGCGCCAGTCCCGCATCGCGGCCGTCACGCAGCACGCGTCCGACGATGCGCCCGTAGCGGTCGCGCTTGGCATACTCGACGCTGACCTCGGCGCCGTAGACCAGCGCCGAGAGGCGCTGCTTGGCCGCCGCGCCGTAGGGCTGGCGCGACTCCGGCGCGTCGATGCCCGCAAGCCGGATGCGCTCGCGCCGATGCGCCGCGGTGAGCACGGTAATCGTGTCGCCGTCGGCGACCGCGACCACGCGTCCGCGCAGCAGGCGGCTCTCGGCTGACGATGCCGCCACCGCCGGCCAGGCGAGCAGCAGCCCGCCAAGGACGGCGAGCCGGACAAGCGTGACGACACTGTGCGGGAACGGCCCGCGCCGGGCGACTTTATTGATCTTGTTCTCGCGACCCGGGCAGACCCCGGTAATGCAGGGCCCATGCTACACCCGGGCGCTCGGGTATGCTCGCGCCTTCGCCTGCCGCAGGCGCCGCATTCAGGGGAGAAGCGCATGACCGTCGTCGTCAATCACGCCAAGCGCCGGCTGCGCGAAGGCAAGCTCGCCGTCGGGCTCGGCCTGCGCCAGGCGCGCACCGTCGACATCGCGCAGATCCTGAAGACCGCCGGCTTCGACTGGATGTTCATCGACTGCGAGCACAGCTCGATGGACCTCGACACGGCAGCGCAGATTGCCGCGGCCTCGCTCGCCGTGGGGATCACGCCGGTGGTGCGCGTGCCCGGGTACGAGCACCATCACGCCACGCGCATGCTCGACAACGGCGCGCAGGGCATCGTCGTGCCGCACGTCGACGATGGCGCGATGGCCAAGCGGGTCGCCGATCACTGCCGCTTCCCGCCGCTCGGTCACCGCTCGATGGGCGGCGGCCTGCAGCAGCTCGGCTTTGCGCCGATGCCGGTTGGCGAGGCGGCGCGCGTGGTCAACGAGGAGACGCTCGTGGTGGTGATGATCGAGTCGCCCCAGGGCCTGGCGAACGCCGACGCGATCGCGGCGACCCCGGGCATCGACGCGCTGCTGATCGGCACCAACGACCTGTGCATGGAGCTGGGCATCCCCGGCAAGTTCGACGACCCGAAGGTGACCGACGCCTACGCCAAGGTGATCGCCGCGTGCAAAAAGCACGGCAAGTACGCCGGCATGGGCGGGCTCTACAGCGCCGAGTACTTCGAGCGCTACGTCGGCATGGGCGTGCAGCTGATCCTGTCGGGTTCGGACTTTTCGATGCTGATGAAAGCCGCGAGCGCCCAGGCAGCCCTGGTGCGGGGATTCGAAAAGTAAGCCAAAAAGGGGTCAGACCCCTTTTTAGTTAAACGATGGCCTTCGTAAATCTAAAAGGGGGTCTGACCCCCTCTAACCGAGCACCCGCTCGGTGAGCCGCCGCGCGAGCGGCGCGACCACGATCGCCGACGGAAACGCGACCACCCAGCCCGCGCCCCAGGCCTTCATCCACAGCGCGAAGAAATTCGGCGGGATGCCGACGTTCATCGCGGTGCCGACGCCGGTGACGATGAACACCATGATCAGCGTCAGGAAGAACGCGAAGACGACCGGAAAGAACCTCTTCGGAATCTTCATCGACGCGTCAGCCGCCGCGAATCACTTCGGACCCTCGACGACATGCGTGGGGAAGTTCGCTGGCGAGACGATCTCGAGCAGCTCGAGATCGTCCGAGCACTCGATCTCGCGGTGCTTCAGCATCGGCGTCTGCAGGATGCAGTCGCCCTTGCGGATCGTGCGCACGCCGCCGCCCTCGTACTCGAACGTCGCCCAGCCGTTCAGTACGTAGACCATCTGGAACGCGCAGTCATGCACGTGCCACTGCTGCACCTCGTCCTTCGCCTTGACGCCGTTCTTGCGGATGAGGTGCGCGATGTAGTCGCCGCCCGTGCCCTGCCTGATGCCCAGGTCGCGGTAATCGAAGATCTCGCGCAGCCCGGGCTTCCACTGCGCCTGCGCGGCCTCGTCATGCACGAAATTCCATTTCTTTTCCATGGCGTCCTCCTCCGGATAAAGATAACTCAATCACGCGCGACGTCGGGGTCAGACCCCCTTTTGGATCAACGAAGGCCTCCGATCAACTAAGAAGGGGTCTGACCCCAAGGAAACCAAAAAAGGGTCTGACCCCGTTCGGGGTCAGACCCTGGC
>Ga0210067_1000039_pt1 | contig 16957 bp, 11 predicted proteins | sample RushMan_ThreeSqB_2_FD_185559 | JGI IMG/M metagenome (GOLD analysis project Ga0210067, IMG submission 185559) | Wetland microbial communities from San Francisco Bay, California, USA, that impact long-term carbon sequestration - RushMan_ThreeSqB_D2... | ecosystem: Environmental > Aquatic > Marine... | reverse complement strand
CGGGGGACGCTCGAGGTAGGTCGTATCCGAGTGCCAGATGCCGCCGAAGTTGACGGTCTCGTGCTCGAGTTTCTTGACCTCGATGATCTCGGGAAAGCCTTCGATGCCCTGCACGAAGGGGTACTCGATGGGGCTGCCGAAGGCGCGCGCGAGCGCCATGTATTGGGCCGGCGTGAGGGCCTGGTCGCGGAAAAACAGCACCTGGTGCTCGAGCCAGGCGGCGCGCAGCCGGGCGGCGGTCTCGGCCGACAGGGGCGGCCCGAGGTCGACGCCGCGCACCTCGGCGCCGAGGGCGCCGGCGATCCGCCGTACGGTGATTTCTGCGACCGCTGCCACGCCGCGACTCTACCCGCCCGCGGCCGACACTCCAAGCAGGGCCGCGAAACCATGCCGCCGGGGCTTGAAGCCCCGCGCTGCGGCCCCCATGTGAACGAGGTTTTGGTGCACTGACGAGGAACGACGCATGGGCGCGCCCAAGGAAACCCTCGGCTTCCAGGCCGAAGTCAAGCAGCTGCTGCAGCTGATGATTCATTCGCTGTACAGCAACAAGGAGATCTTCCTGCGCGAGCTGGTGAGCAATGCCTCGGACGCCTGCGACAAGCTGCGCTTCGAAGCGATCGCGCAGCCCGGCCTGCTCGAGGGCCACGCCGCGCTCGCCATCGGGATCGAAATCGACAAGGCCGCGCGCACCCTCACCGTCTCGGACAATGGCATCGGCATGTCGCGCGACGAGGCGATCGAGCATCTCGGCACCATCGCCCGCTCCGGCACGCGCGAATTCTTCACCCGCCTGACCGGCGACCAGCAGAAAGACGCCCAGCTGATCGGCCAGTTCGGCGTCGGCTTCTATTCCTCGTTCATCGTCGCAGACAAGGTCAGCGTCGTGACCCGCCGCGCGGGCCAGCCCGTCGAGAGCGCCGTGCGCTGGGAGAGCGACGGCGGCGGCGAGTTCACCATCGAGCCCGCCGAGCGCGCCGAAAGCGGCACCGACGTGACCCTGCAGCTGCGCGAAGGCGAGGACGAGCTGCTCGAAGCCGAGCGCTTGCGCCACATCGTCACGCGCTATTCCGACCACATCTCGCTGCCGATCCGCATGCGCACGGAATCCTGGGACGCGGACGCCAAGGCGATGAAGCCGGGCGAGGCGCCCGAGGTCATCAACCAGGCAAGCGCGCTCTGGGCCCGGCCGAAGAGCGAAATCGACGAGGCGCAGTACCGCGCCTTCTACAAGCACGTGTCGCACGATTTTGGCGAGCCCCTCGCCTGGACGCACAACCGCGTCGAAGGCCGCAGCGAGTACATCCAGCTGCTCTACGTTCCCGAGCGCGCCCCGTTCGACCTCTGGGACCGCCACCAGCGCCACGGCATCAAGCTGTACGTGCGCCGCGTGTTCATCATGGAGGACGCCGAGCAGCTGCTGCCGCCCTACCTGCGCTTCGTGCGCGGGGTGATCGACTCGAACGACCTGCCGCTCAACGTTTCGCGCGAGCTGCTGCAGGAGTCGCGCGACGTACGCATGATCCGCGAAGGCTCGGCCAAGCGCGTGCTGTCGATGCTCGAGGACATGGCCGAGAAGAACCCGGAGAAGTACGCGACGTTCTGGGGGCAGTTCGGCCAGGTGTTCAAGGAAGGGATCGGCGAGGATGCGGCGAATCGCGAGCGGATCGCGAAGCTGCTGCGCTTCGCTTCGAGCGCGAACGACGGTCCTGAGCAGACCGTGTCGCTGGCCGAGTACCTCGGTCGCATGAAGGACAAGCAGGACCGCATCTACTACGCGACCGCCGACAGCTGGGACGCGGCGCGCGCGAGCCCCCACCTCGAGATCTTCCGCAAGAAGGGCATCGAGGTGCTGCTGCTCGCCGACCGGGTCGATGAGTGGATGCTGTCCTTCCTGCACGAATTCGACGGCAAGCCGCTCGCCTCGGTGGCGAAAGGCGGGATCGATCTCGACGCCCTGGCCGACGAGACGGAGAAAGCCGAGCAGGAAAAGACCGCCGAACAGGCCAAGGACCTCATGGCGAAGCTGAAGGCCGCGCTCGGCGAGCGCGTCAAGGACGTGCGCCCCACCTTCCGCCTGACCGACTCGCCCGCCTGCCTGGTCGCCGACGCGAACGAGATGAGCGCGCACCTGCAGCGCCTGCTCAAGTCCGCCGGCCAGAAGCTGCCCGGCACCGAGTCCAAGCCGATCCTCGAGATCAATCCAAAGCATGCGCTCGTCGAGCGCCTGCAGGCCGAGGCCGAACAGGCCGACAACGCACGCCTGGCCGACTGGGCGAACCTGCTGTTCGAGCAGGCGCAACTTGCCGAGGGCGGCCAGCTCGAAGACCCGGCGGGCTTCGTCCGGCGGCTGAACCGGATGCTGCTCGGCGCCTCAGAGTAGCTTGCGCGCCCTCAGCTCCTCGATCACGACCTTGGCATAATCCGCAGTCACCGATTGCACGCTCTCGGGCGCGAAGGTCGAGGTCGTCGCAGTCCACACGAGCTTGTCGTCGGCCGCGTTCCACAGCGTGGTTTCGAGCACCGCCGAGCGGTACTCGCGCCCCTCGGCCGGCAGCGCGTAGGGCGACCAGGCGGTGTTGTAGTAGCCGTACAGGCTGTTTCGGTAACCCAGAGCGGGCACGCTCCAGGCGAAACCCGGCGTGTAGACGGTCTGCGTGTCGATGCGCAGCAGCCGCGTCATCACCACGCCGTCCAGTCCGTTCTCGTGCACTGCGGCCTTGAGCACGGCCTGATCGATCTTGCCGTCCTGGGGAATGACCGCATAGCTCGCGACCGCCTCGACACCGGCCGCGCGCAGCGCGCGGGAAAATTCATCCTCGAACAGCCGCCGGTTGGTCGGCGAATCGGATACCCCGACCACCAGCAGCTTGCGGAAGCCAGCGCCGCTGTACGCCGGATCCTTCCACGCACTGCTCAGCGTCGTCGCGGCGCAAGCGACGGCGAGATGCAACACCGCAGCGCCGAAAACCCGCTTGATGCCGCGAATCATCGTCCGTTCGCTTAGTTCCAGGGCAGAAAATTGAGCGGCTCGAACCCGCGCTCGCGAGACTCGGGACGCGCTTCGTTCGCCTTCGCGTACGCCGCGCGACAGTCGTCGCTGCCGTCCGGCTTGGCATTCCGGGTGTCCGTCAGCATGCCGAGAAACATCGTGTACGGGTTCGAGTAGCGGATCACGAGCCCGGGCAGCGTGCTCGTCGAAAGCGCAACCTTCGGGTCCTCCAGCGTACCCGATAGATCCACCGGCGTATTCACTGCGAATAGCTGCGGGTTCTTCGGATGCGGGCGCAATCCGCCGTCCACGCGGTGCGTCACCAGATTGACGTCGAGATTGCCGGTGAGGCGCAAGCGCGTCGTATCGATGAACAGCGCGCGGCTTTTCATCATGCCGCGGTCGACATCGAATACGCCGACCGCGCAGTTGACCTTTGAGGCCGAAGCCTGGTCGAGTCTCCTCAATGACAGATCGAGCAGACCAAACCCCAGCGACGCGAGCGCACCCGCAGCGACGTCGCTGCCGTAGCTTGCAATGTCGAACGTCCCCGCGAGGTTGGCAATCGCCGCCTCGCCGACGCCCCGGCTGCGCAGCGCGGTGCGCGCATCGAGGCTGGCCGTGCCGACCGCCTCGAGCTTGAACGAGCGCATCAGCGGGGTCAGGTCGTATCTCTGCAGTTCCGCCTGCAGCGAATAGCTCGGCGTTGCCGACCGGGCGTCAATCTCGCCCTGAGCGCGCAACACGCTGCCCGCCTCGCGCATGACCAGCGGCGCAAGGCGCAGCCGACCCGCTTCGAGCCGCGCGCCGAGCTTGAGCCGTCCCATCGGCGCCCCGGCCGCGAACAGCTGTTCGACGTTGAGATCGAGCGTGCCATCGAAGCGTCGCAGCGGCTCGAGCCAGTTCGACGCGCCCGCCGGGGACGCCTCGACTTTCGCCGGCCCGCGTTTCGCCGCGCTCGCGTCGATGCCGAGGTCGCGCAGGCGCAGCGTCGGCCCCGCGAGCTTCGCTTCGATGCTGGGACGCGCCCTCGACCAGTCGGCGACCACATGCCCCGCCAGGTGGCTCTCGCCGAGCTTCACATCGAGGCCCTCGAAGGCGACCCGCGCGCCCGGCGTCAGCTTTAGCGCCGCGCTCGCCGAGAGCGCGCCGTGTACCGGCGTGCTCACGCCCAGGAGCGCGAGCAGTGCATCGACCCGCTTCGCCGCCAGACGGATGCGCAGGTCGGCCGTCGGACCCTGCGCAACGCTGCCCTGCAGCGCGAGCGTGCTGTCGGCGGCGCTCAGCTCGATATCCAGCGGCACGCGCTCCGGCCGCGCGAGCAGCGTCGCAAGCTGCGGACCGCGCGAGGTGGCACGAAACGCGGTCCCGTTCAGGCTGCCCTCGGCCAAGCCGCGCAGCTGCCCTTTGCTGCTGTGCATGTCCAACTTCCCTTCGAAGGCGAGCGTCCGCTTCTCCAGCAGCCCGGGCAGCGTCGCGTCGACCCCCTGCGCGGAGATCGCCAGGGTGCTCTGCGCGACGACCTCCTTGAGCCGCGCGCCGCGCAGCTCGAACTTCGCCTCGAGCCGCTTCGCGGTTGCGCGCGCCAGCCGCAGGCCGAGCCCTTCGAGCAGAATGCGCGCATCAAAGTCGCTGCCCTCCACGCTGCCTTGCAGCTGTGGAACCCTGCCGCGCAGGTCGCCGCGCAGTTCGCCGCGCAGCGCGCTGCCTTCGGCACGCAGCGCGAAGCGCGTCGCCTCGAGGCGGCCGTCGCGCGCGCGACCCTCGATGCGCAGGTCCGTGACGCGCAGCGGCGCGCCGTCGAACTGCCTGGCTGACAGCTCGAAATCGGCCGCCGGAAGCCGCAGCGCGCTCGGCAAACCGACCCGATTCTCCCAGCCCACCGGTCGTCTGCGGCGCTGCACGCTCTCGAAGTCGAAGAAATCCAGCGCCGCGACATCGAAGCGGTCGAAGCTCGCCCGAATCGAGAGCGGCGCGCCCGCCTTCCAGGCGCCCTTCGCGGTGAGGCTGCCCCGGCTCGTGCCGAGCGCGAGTTGATCCGCCTGCAGTGTCCAGCTCTGCGGATCGACCGCCAGCGTGCCGCGCGCCGCAAACCCGCCGCCACGTTGGCGGCCGCGCGTCATGTCCAGGTCGAATTCACTTCGCAGCGAGCGCTGCGCGCGTTCCACTTGCGCCCGCGCCCCCGACAGTTTGAGCGCGATGCGGGCGTCGTCGATCGCCGCGGCGAACGACCCTTGCAGTGCGTCGCGCGTGGCCACCAGAGTCGCGCGATCGATCTTGATCCGCGTCGCGGCAGCATCCTTCGCCGGCGCCCAGCTCGCATCGATCTTGCGCAGCTCGAGCGTGCCCTCGAGCGAACTTGCGAGTGCCGTCATGCTCGCACCCTGTGCGCGCGCGTCGAGCTTGGCGCTCTGTACCAGCCCCGAGAGTCCCGCGCTGACGACCTCCGGATGCAGCGCTTCGAGCGCGATCGAACCGGCTTGCGCGTCGATTCGCAGTTGCGCGTCGCGTTCGGCCGTTTGCAGGCGTGCATCCAGCTTGATCGATCCGGAAAGCAGCTGCGCGCTGCCAGCGAGTACGACGGCCTGCGGATCGAGATGCAGGCTAGCCTCGATGTCGTGCGCCTCGCGCTCGGGCCAGACGAGCCGTGCAACGGTCAGGTCGAAATCGACGTCTGCCGCTTTCTGGACCGCGCGGATCGCATCGAGCCCGTCCGGTGGTGCAGTTCCGGTCTGCCGGTTCCGCGCAATAAACGGCAGCCACGGCCGCAGATCGAGAGTTTCGAATTCCAGTCTGCTCCGTATGCGCAGCCGCCCGTTCGAGACACTTTGACGGAGTTCGCCTTGCGCGCGTGTTCGCCCCGCGACGAGCGTGACCGACTCGAGCGTCGTGGCATCCGCGGTGGTGCGCAGCGATCCCTCGATGGAAACGTCTCCGACACCGCCGAGCGCAGCGTGGAATCCCGGCAGCACGCGCTCCAGAAAGCGCCCGTGTCCTTTCACGGAGATCCGATAGTCGCCGCGCTGTGCATCGACCTCGAAGGCGCCACTTCCCTGGAGCGACGCATCGGCCAACGAAAGTCCGAAGTCTACGGGCAACGAACGCGCGCCGCCTCTCAGTTGTGCCAGCGAGGCGGTGCGCAGATACAGCTGCATCGGCTCGCCGATAAACGAGCCCTGCGCCTCGATTGCCAGCGGTGCGGCGGCCTGCGCCCGCAGCGTCATGCGGTCGACGACGAGATCTGGCAGGCGCCGCACGGCCGGCGTGCTCATCACCAGGCGCGCGGACCTGACGTCCAGCCGCGTCACGTCCACGAAGCGCCAGGCCGACGCCGACGCCGACGCCTTGGGGGCGCGCGCGCTCTCCCGGCGTTCCGCTTGGGTCAGCGCGGCCACGGCGCGTGGGTCGAGGTGCAAGGTGAGATCCTCGGCGCGCACGCTGCGCAGCCGCAGCTCGCGCGCAAGCAGCGCCCATAGCTCGATCTCGCCACGCCCGACGCCAAGCCGAAGGATTTCGATCGGCGTCTGCGCGTCCTCGCCGGTCACGACGAGACCGTGGATCTCGACCCCAGGCCGCAGACCGGTGACCAGAGTGAGGGGGCCTTCGAACCGAAGCGTCAGCCCGCTGGCTTGCCGCGCGTGCCGTGCGATGTCGCCGCGCAGGGCGTCGAGCGGAATGCGAAATTCGACCAGCAGCGGCAAACCGACAGCGAGCCCCAGCAGCGCGCCCAGGACGAGCGCGATGCGCTTGCCGATCTTTCGCTGGGGTTGCTGCCCGGTCGGCGCCGGCCGGGCGGCCGGCGCGCCATCAGTCCGAGCCATGCGGCATGCTATCAGCCCCGCGGGGCGACGCGCTCAGAGAACCGGTGAGAACAGCCGCGCGGCACGCGACGCGACGCGCACCGGCAGCGAAAGAGCTGCCAGCGCCGCGTCGTCGACCTCGTCGCTCGCCTCGAAGTCGCGCGCGAGCATCGCGGCCACATCGCCCGCGAACCGGACATCCGCGACCAGCAGGCTGATCTCGAAATTGAGACGGAACGAGCGGTTGTCAAGGTTCGCCGTACTGACGACGCCGACGTCGTCGCACAGCGTGACTTTCTGATGCAGGAAGCCCTGGCGGTAGCGGAACATGCGCACGCCCGAGCCGCGCATGTCCTCGATGAACGAGATGCCCGCGAGGTACACGGAGCGGTGGTCCGGCCGCCCGGGGAGCAGAATGCGCACGTCCACGCCGCGCAGCGCGGCGAGCTGCAACGCCGCGAGCACGGGCTCGTCGGGCACGAAGTACGGGCTGCTGATCCACAGCCGGCGCCGCGCGCACCCGAACACGTGCGTGAAGAACAGACTGCAGGTGTCGAGCTCATCCGCCGGGCCGGATGGCACGACCAGCACCGGCAGGTCGCGCGGCTCGACGGACTCGGCGCGCCAGTGAAGCTCGACGATCTCGCCGGCAGCCCAGTTCCAGTCCTCGAGAAACGCGAGCTGCACCGCACCGGCCGCCGGACCGCGCAGCTCGAGATGGGTGTCGCGCCAGGGGCTCAGCTCGGGTACGCAGCCGAGGTATTCGTCGCCGACGTTGTGGCCGCCGACGTAGGCGAGCCGTCCGTCGACCACCACGATCTTGCGATGGTTGCGGAAATTCAGCTGCAGCCGGCGCAAGGGATTGCGCGTACTGACGAAGGCCTCGACCTCGGCGCCCGCGGCACGCAGGGATTCGACGTAGGCGGCCGGCAGGTCATGGCTGCCCACCGGATCGTAGATGAACAGCACGCGTACCCCGCGCCTGCGGCACTCGAGCAGCGCCGCGTGCAGCGCGCGGCCGATGCCGTCATCGTGCACGATGTAGAACTCGAGCAGCAGGTAGTGCTGCGCCTGCCCGATCGCCTCGAGGATCGCGGCGAACGTCGCTTCGCCGTTGATCAGCAGGCGCACGTCGTTACCGCCGACGAAGGGCATCAGCGCGAGGCGCTCGAGCGCGGCGAAGGGCTGCAGCTGCTCGGACAGTCCGCGGCGCAACACCGGCGCGAACTGGCCTTCGATGCGTCGCGCGAGCGCGCGGATATCGGCGTCACCGGAGCGGCGCGCGCGACGGTAGCCGCGAAACTTGCGCCCGCCGAAGACCGCGTACAGCGGCAGGCTCACCCAGGGCAAGGTCACCAGCGCAATCGCCCAGGCCACGGCGCCCTGCGCGGTCCGCGCGGTCATCACCGCGCGCAGCGCCGCGATGATCGCGACGATCTCGACGACCAGGAAGATCGCCGCGTACAGGGTGAAGCTCTGGCCGTCCATCATGCGGCGCTCATCGCGACGGCAAGCCGCACATCAGCACCCGAATTCGGTGAGCACCTGTCCCGGTCCAGCCTCGAGCGCCAGAATGCCGTTCGCGTCCGCGATGCGCGTGCCGTTCACCCACACGCCGTGCACGCCGCGCGGCCGGCGGATCATGCGCGAGCCGCCGCCGGGCAGGTCCGCCACGCGCTCGAGCGGCGAGATGCCGACCGTCGCCGGATCGAACAGCAGCAAGTCGCCGCACTGTCCCGGGGCGATCCGCCCGCGCGCGGGGATGCGGTACTTGGCCGCGGGATCCGACGTCAGCCGGCGCACGCCCTCGGCCAGCGTGAAGGTCGCGGTCTCGCGCACCCAGTGGCCGAGGAAGTGCAGCCCGAATCCCGCGTCGCAGAGGAAGATCAGGTGCGCGCCGGCGTCCGAGAGCGCGATCACGCCGGCGTCGTGGCGGAGCAGCGGCGCGACACCGGCGTCGTCGTTCTGGTAGAGCTTGGCGACGAAGCGGGTTTCGAGCCGCTCGGCGAGCGCCCGGTCGAAAAAATGGTCGAGCGGGTCTGCGCCCGCGGCGCGCGCCCGCTCGGCGACCGTGCTGCCGTCCGGAAATTCGATCTTCGTCCAGTCGCCGAAGAACAGGATCGCCGCCTTCGGATGCGCGAGGTTTTCGCGAAAGCGCGCGCGGAATGCAGGGTCCGCATAGATCGGCGCGAGATCGCCGCCCTTCGCCTGCTTCACGCGGTCGAAGGCGTCGTGCGAATAGAGCAGATACGGATCATTCAGCGTGAAGTCGAACGACAGCGGCTGGCAGCTGGTGTGGATGTAGACCTCATGACCGCGTGCGCGCGCCTGCGCGCAACGCTCGTAATAGGTCAGCGCCTTGCCCGGGTCCGCCGCGTTGTGCATCGCGAGCACCGTCACCATGAACGCCGGCCGCCCCGTGCGCGCGGCGATCGATTCCATCACCTCCGGCGTCGCGCGCGAGCCGGTCGCCATCACGTACACCCCGCGTCCCGCGACCGCCAGCGCATCGACCAGCGCGAACAGCTCCGCGTCCGAGGCGATCGTCGAGGGCATCGGCCGGCCTGCCCAGCCGCTGTGATTGGGCGAAAACGACGACGCCAGGCCGATCGCACCCGCCTCCAGCGCATCGCGTACCAGCGCGCGCATCCGCTCGAGCTCCGCCGGCGTGGCTTCGGCGCGCGCGGACGCCTCGTCGCCCATCACCGCGGTGCGGATCGTGGAATGCTGTGCGAGCACCGCAACGTTCGCATAGGGCTTCGCCGCGCGCAGCTGATCGAGATACTGCGAAAAGCTCTCGAACCCCCAGCGCGTGCCCTCGAGCAAAGCACCGAGGTCCATTCCCTCAACCTCGGACAGATTCTTCACCATCGTCTCGCGCATCGGCGCGGGGCACGGCGCGATGCCGAAGCCGCAGTTGCCGAGCACCGCCGTGGTCACGCCGAGCGCCGGCGACGGCGACATCGTCGGATCCCAGGTCAGCTGCGCGTCGTAATGCGTATGCACGTCGACGATGCCCGGCATCAATGCCAGCCCGCTGGCATCGACCGTTTCGCGCGCCGGTTCCTTGATGCGCCCGACCGCGGCAATCTTGCCCGCGCTCAGCGCGACGTCGGCGCGGACGCCGGGCTTGCCGCTGCCGTCGTAGACCGTGGCGCCCTGGATGACGAGGTCGTGCACCCAGGAACGCTACGTGCGAGCCCGAGGAAAGTCAAAGCGTAGTTTGGCCTAACGGTTCCCGCCAGTTCGCAAGCGCATTCGGTTTTCAACCATCTCCCGATTTCGACGGGCGCCATCGACCGCCTTCGCAAAGCGCAGGCACCACCTGCAACCCGTCGAAATCGGGAGATTGCTTTAACACCGGCCTTGCGCAGCCGCGTTCGCATTTTGTGACGCTCAACATTGCCCGCTCTGCTAGATTGCTCGCCTCAAGAGAGGCAGCATGCCCCGCCCTACCGTCCGCGACGCCCTGTTCCATGCGCTGAGCAAGCGCTTCTTCTACGGCTGGACGATTCTTGGCGTCGCCGGGCTCGGCATCTTCGTGAGCGGCCCCGGCCAGTCGCATACCTTCAGCGTGTTCGTCGGCCCGATCGGGCGCGACCTCGGACTGTCGAACGCGGCGATCGCCTCGGCCTACGGGCTGGCGACCCTCGCGGCGGCGCTTTGCCTTCCGGCCATGGGCCGCTTGGTCGACCACCACGGCCCGCGGCGCATGACGTTCGTCGTCATTTGCCTGCTCGGCCTGGCCTGCATGCTGTTCGGCGCTGCGGCCGGCGTGATTTCGCTCGCGCTCGGCTTCGCCGCGCTGCGCTTCCTCGGCCAGGGCTCGCTGATGCTGAACTGCGCGAACCTGGTGGCGCAGTGGTTCAGCCGCCGGCGCGGCTTCGCCCTGAGCCTGATGGCGCTCGGCTTCGGCGCGTCGATGGCGGTGCATCCGCCGCTCGGCCAGTGGCTGGTGGCGGAGATCGGCTGGCGCAGGGCCTGGCTGGTGCTCGGCGTGCTGACCTGGCTGATCATGCTGCCGCCGATCGTGCTGCTGCTCTACGACAAGCCCGAGGATCGTGGTCAGCATCCGGATGGCGACCGCGCGGCCGCCGAAGCCGCGGCGGCCAGCGCGCAGGCGCTGCCCGGCCTGGCACTGCGCGACGCGCTGCGCACGCCGACGTTCTACATCATCGCCGCGGGCTGGTGCGCGATCGCGATGCTGGTCACGACGCTGCACTTCTACCAGGTGTCGATCCTGCGCACGCAGGGCGTGACCGCCGAGATCGCGGCGCGCGTGTTCCCCGTCTCGGCGTTGACGATGATGCTCGCGATGCCCTTCGTCGGGCGCAGCTTCGACCGCTTTCGGACACGGCGCGTGTTCGCCGCCGGGCTGCTGGTCACCTCGGCCGCGCTGATCGGCGTGACCTTCGTGCAGAGCCTTCCGGCCGCAGTGGCCTACGCGATGCTCTTCGGCCTGAACAATGCGTTCAGCATGACGATGTTCGGTTACCTCATGCCGCGCTACTTCGGCCGGCGCCATCTCGGCAGCCTGCAGGGCACCGGCCAGATGATCGCCGTGGTCGGCGCCTCGCTCGGGCCGCTGCCGCTGGGCTTTGCGTTCGACACCCTGGGCAGCGCGACGCTCACGCTGCGCCTGCTCGCGGTCATTCCGTTTGCCTGCGCCGTGGCGGCGATGTTTTTGCGTACGCCGGCGGGCGTTCCCCACGCACACCACCTGGAGTAAGCATGCCCCGACTCGAAATCGCGCCGGGCGAAAGCCTGCACTACGAGTACGACGCACCCGGCGAGGCGCGCAGGACCGTCGTCTTCGTAAACGCGCTGACCGGCAACACCGGCAGCTGGCAGCATCCGGCGATCGGGCCGCGCCTGCGCGCCGCGGGCTACGGCACCCTGGCATGGAACTTCCGTGGCCAGGCCGAGACCAGCTTCGCGCCGGACACGCGCCTGACGCCGCGGCTGATCGTCGAGGATCTGGTGCGCGTCGTCGAGCGCCTCCAGCCGCCGAATCCCATATTCGTCGGACTGTCGATCGGCGGGCTGTTCGCCGCGCAGGGCATTCTCGCCGGCCTCCCGGCCGCGGGATTGGTGCTCATCAACACGCTGCGCAAGCCCGGGCCGCGCCTGCAGTGGATCAACGACGCCATGGTGGCGATGGCGCGCGCCGGAGGCGCACGCCTGCTGATGACCGCCAACCTGCCGATGCTCGTCAACCCCGAGCAGCTGGGCGTGATGCGCCCTGCGATCATGACCGGCGAGCCCTTCGCGCCGATGGACCCCGGCGACGGGCTGCTGCGCCTGATGGAAGGCTCGCTCGAGACCGACTGGGACTTTCCCTACGAGAAGCTCAGGATGCCGGTGCTCGTCATGACCGGGCTGCACGACCGCGTGTTCCGCGTCGAGAAGGACGTCGCCGCGCTCGCCGCGCGCATCCCGAAGCGGCGCGAGCTGGTGTTCGCGGACGCCGGACATCTCATCCCGGTCGAGCGGCCGGAGAAGTTCGGCCAGGCGCTGCTCGAATTCGCCGCCGCCACCTAGCGCTTGGAACGCGCAAACGATCCTCCGGCGCACCCCGCGCGCACTTGACCATGACCGCATAGGCTTTTTCCGCCACGCGATCGTCGAGCAGGCAGGCGATCGCCTGCACGAAATCGCCTGGGACCTGCGCGATCAGCAGGTCATTCTGCGCCGCCTTCCAGCGCCCGCATATAGGTCTGAATGAAGCGGTCCTGCTGTTCCGCGTACTCAGGGTCCGCGAAGCGCAGGTCGGCCTCGGCGAGCCAGTGCCACAGCTCGCGCGGCACCGATACGGAGCGTGGCGCCCGCAGCCAGTCGTTTACCTCTTTCGCGGCTTCGTACCAGCGTGTCAGGTCCCGCTCGTCGCGGATTTCCCACGTCGCGAGCCGCCGGAGCTGCGAGGCAAGCCTCCGCCGGTCCTCGCCTACCACGGCGTGCCCGCCTTGACGATGGACCGCCCGGACTCCGGCGCGCCGGCGAGCGCGCGCACGAACGCCTCGGGCGCTTCCGGCGTGATCAGCCAGGGGCGCCCGGCGCCGCGCTCGATCCACACCAGACCATCGCTGCGTGAGACGTACATCTGAACGATGCCGCGCCGCTCGGTCCACAGCCAGCCGAATCCACCCCACAGTCCGCCGGCCCCGACGCGCGCAGCGCGGCCGGTCAGCGCCCGCAGCATCGCCCTGTTCAGCACACGCGCGCCGGTGATGTCCGCCCGGGCAATGCGGCGGCGCTTCAGCGGCCAAATCACTTCGATGTCCTGCGGATGGACGACGAAGCGGCTGGGCCGCAAACGCAGCCACACCCAGGCATAGAGGATGACGAGCAGGATCCCGGGCGTGAGCAGCGGCGCGCCTTTGAAAGCAGCTGCGTAGACGAACGCCACCGGGAGCAGAAACAGCGCCAGGGTGAGCACGCGGACGAATCCCGACATCGGTGCGAGACGAAACGTTTGCGGCGCCGCGGTCATCTCCAGTCCGCCGATGGCACAGCGATTCGCGTCGGCGCAGATCGCGCAGGCGGACTATGCGTCGGCACGATCGTGAAGTATAAGACAGCGCGAGACTCCGGCGCGCGCGCTCGCGCCGCGCGCACCTGGCGCAATGGACCGATCAACAAACATGTCATCCGAACCCAACACCCCGGTTCCACGGAAAAACGACCGCGCGCTCCAGGGCATGGGTCTGGGCATGCGCCTGCTCTGTCGGCTGATCGCGGCCTTGCCGCTGCGCGTTGTCCAATTCGTCGGCGGCGCGCTCGGCGTGGCGGCGATGGCGCTTGCCAAGCACGAACGCGCGCGACAGGACGAGAATCTGCGGGCTGCAGGATTCGACGCCGCGGCGCTGTCGCGCGCCGCAAGCGCCGAGGCCGGCAAGATGCTGCTCGAGCTGGTGTGGTTCTGGCAAAGGCCGCAGGACGAGCTCGTCAGCCTCATCCGCCAGGTCGAGGGCGAGCACTGGGTGATCGAAGCACACGAGCGCGGCAAGGGGATCATCTTTCTGACGCCGCACCTGGGCTGCTTCGAGATCTCGGCGCATTTCGGCGCGTCGTATTCGCCGATCACGATCATCTACCGCGCGCCGCGACAACGGCTGTTCCGCGCGTTCGCGAAATCGGGGCGTGCGCGTGGCAACATCAACCTGGTGGAGGCCAATACGCGAGGCGCGAGCGCATTGCTCGCTGCGCTCAGGCGCGGCGAGTGGGTCGGCATTCTGCCCGATCAGGTCCCGATGCGCGGCGAAGGCGAGTGGGCCCCGTTCTTCGGCCGACCCGCGTACTCGATGACCTTGTGGAGCCGCCTGCAGCAGCGCACCGACGCAACGGTCATTCTGTGTTTCTGCGAGCGCCTGCCGCGCGGCCGCGGTTACCACATCCATCTGGAACCGCTCCCGGCCCCAGAGCCCGGCGAGACGCCGGTGCGCCAGCTGAACCGCGCGCTCGAGAACATGATCCGGCGCCGGCCCGAGCAATATCTGTGGTCCTACAACCGCTATCGGGTGCCGCCCGGAATCGCGCCGCCGAGCGGCTCGCAGGCGGACCATTGAGCGACCCAGGTACATGCGCGCAGGCGTGGCGGCGCCGGCATGTCATGATGCGGGGTCAGCGCGCATTCCCGATCCTTCCATAGGGGCTTCGATTGGAACTTCCACGACGCACACGTGGCGATGAGCTGCTCAAGCCGGGCGAATTGACGCGCCTGCGGGAACGCCTGCGCAGCAGCGCGCGGACGCATGACCTGACGACCGTGATCGCCTGCGCCTTCGACCATCGCACGCGGATGCTGCCGTTCATTTTCGCCGATACGCGAATGATCCCCGCGGGCGTGCGGGCCGTCGGCTCGGCCATGGTGGACGCGGGGTTCGACAAGACCCGGATCGTCTTGCAGCAGTGGAACCGCAATTTCCGTCCGTCGCGCATGCAGCTCGACGGCCGCACCCCCGACCTGTTCATGGCCTCCAGCATGAGCCTGCATGCCGAGAGCTGCCTGGCGCTGATCCGTGATGCAAACCGCATCGACCCTGCGCAGCGTCCACTGATCATCGCCGGCGGTCCGCACGCGGTCTATGAGCCCTATGACCTGTTCAGCGCCGACCCCGCGCGCCCGGGCGGCGCCGACGTCGTCGTCACCGGGGAGGAATTCGTCCTGCTGAGCCTGGTCGAAGCCGTGCTGTCGATGCGCCGCCGCGGCGAGTCGATGCGCGCGGCCTTCATTCGGGCGCGCGACGGCGGGGCGCTCGACGGCGTCCCGGGCCTCGTCTACGCCCGCGGCGGCAAGGACGGGCTCGCCGAGGAACTGGTCGACACGGGAATCCAGCGCCTGGTGGGCGATCTCGACGAGCTGCCGCATCCGGTGCTCGGCTACCGCTTGCTCGAGCCCCCGGGCCGGCACGCGAACCTCGGCATGCGCGCAATGCCCGCCGATCAGGTGCACCGCCGCAGTCCCCTTGCGTCGCTTGTGCTGACCTTCGGCTGCAAATTCGCCTGTCCGTACTGCCCGATCCCCGCCTATAACCAGCGGCAGTACCGGGTGAAGAGCGGCGAACGGATCGCCGACGAGATGTTCCGCCTCAACAAGGAATACGGCCTGCGTCGCTTTTTCGGCGCCGACGACAACTTCTTCAACGACAAGACGCGCACGCTCGAGATTGTCGAAACGCTCGCCCGCGCGGAATTCGACGGCGTGAAGCTGCGCGACCGGGCGCGCTGGTACACGGAGGTGACGGTCCACGACACGCTGCAGATGCGTGAGCACCTGCCGCTGATGCGCAAGTCGGGTTGCCGCGCGCTGTGGCTCGGCGTCGAGGATCTGACCGCGACGCTGGTCAAGAAGGGCCAGAGCGCCGACAAGACCAGCGAGGCATTTCGCGCCCTGCGCGCAGCGGGCATCAGCCCGATGCCGATGATGATGCATCATGACACGCAGCCGCTGTACTCGCGCGGCTCGAATTACGGCTTGCTGAACCAGATCGAGCTTCTGCGCCGGGCCGGCGCAGTCTCGATGCAGGTGCTGATGCTCACCCCCGCAGTGGGCTCGAAGCTGCTCGAATCGACCTACACGAGCGGCCAGGTCTTGGGCAGCGCCGGCGGCAAGGCGGTGCGCCCCTATATGTGCGACGGCAATTACGTGGTCGCGTCCAACCACGCGCGTCCCTGGAAGAAGCAGCTGACGATGCTGGCGGGATATCTGTACTTCTACAATCCGGTCTGGCTCGTCGTCGCCTTGATCCGCTCCCGGACGCGGGTGGCACTGATGCCCGCGGGCCTGCAGGTCTTCGGCATGATGGGTCTGGTGATGACGATCGTGCGCACCTCCGGGTGGGCGGCACGTCTGATGTTCGGCCGGATCACGCGTCAATTGCGTGCGCCGGCCAGCCGGATCCCGATGCGCGGCGTCGGCGGCGTCCCGGCCAGCCACGACACCTCGGTTGCGCAGGTGGCCGAAGTACGCCCGCCGCGGTCCCGCCAGGCGGCACGCGCGGCCTGATGCTCGGCTGGCGCCGTCGCCTAGCGCAGCGCGCGCGCCTCGATCAGCTCGCGCAACGGCCGCGGCAGGAAAGCACGCACGTTCGCCGACCAGCGTGCCTCGTTCTTCTGCCACAGCACGCCGAGCCAGATGATCGCCAAGCCGATCGCTGAGAGCCATACCGGAAAGAACAGGCTGTCGCGGAACACCCGCCAGGACAGGTAGCTGAGGTAGCCGGCCACCCCCAGCCCGCCGAACACCGCGAACACCCGTCGGCCGATCGCCGCACCGAACAGGATCATCGCCACGTTGATCACGCAGTAGAGGAACTTGCCCAGCTCGCTGCCCGAGCGCATCAGCGACAGCCCGCCCCAGAAGGTCAGCACGCCGAACAGGTACAGCCAGAACGCATAGTCGCGCGAGAAGCGCGAGCGCAGATCGACCCACAGCGCGACGAGCAGCATGCCGATGCCGAACCAGAGCGAAATGAACTTGCGCACCTCCCAGTCGCGCCAGTCGCCGAACAGTACCGGCACGATGTCCATGCTCATGTACCACAGCGTCACCGCGATCGGCATGAGCATGAACGGGAAGCGGTAGCGCCACAGCAGCACGAGGCCGATCGCGAGCGTGCCGAGCTCCATCAGCAGCCAGCGCCCGTCGATGTAGACGTGGTAGTGGCGG
>Ga0210067_1000038_pt1 | contig 16983 bp, 13 predicted proteins | sample RushMan_ThreeSqB_2_FD_185559 | JGI IMG/M metagenome (GOLD analysis project Ga0210067, IMG submission 185559) | Wetland microbial communities from San Francisco Bay, California, USA, that impact long-term carbon sequestration - RushMan_ThreeSqB_D2... | ecosystem: Environmental > Aquatic > Marine... | reverse complement strand
TGCTGCGCTGCGCTTCGCGTTTGCCTCCTGCCAGCAATACGAGCAGGGCTACTACGGCGCCTATCGCCACATCGTTGCCGACACGCCGGACCTCATCGCGTTTCTCGGTGACTACATCTACGAGTCGTCCTGGGGGCGCGATCACGTGCGCGCGCACGAAGCCGGCGAGCCGTACACGCTGGCCGAATACCGCCTGCGCTACGCACACTACAAGGCCGATCGCGATCTGCAGGCCGCGCACGCCGCCTGCCCGTGGATCGCGACCTGGGACGATCATGAAGTCGACAACGACTACGCCGCCGACCGGCCCGAGGACGGCATGGACGGCGAGCGCTTTCTCGCGCGCCGCGCTGCGGCGTACCGCGCCTACTACGAGCACATGCCGCTGCCCGCGCGCATGCGTCCGCGAGGGCCCGACATGCGCATCTACACTCAGCTCGGCTGGGGACGGCGCGCGCGCTTTTACCTGCTCGACGACCGCCAGTACCGGAGCTGGCAGGTCTGCCCGCGCCGCGCCGGCGGCAGCAGCGTGGTCGATGCGGCGCGCTGCCCGCAGCTAAACGACCCGCAACGCTCGATGCTCGGCGCACGCCAGGAAGCCTGGCTGTCGCAGGCGTTCGGCAGATCGCAGGCGCAGTGGAATTTCCTCGCCCAGCAAACCCTCATGGCGCAGGCCGGCCGCAGGCGCGGCGAGGCGCGCCGCTTCTGGACCGACGGCTGGGACGGCTATCCGGCGGCGCGGCGCAAGCTGCTCGCCGACGTTCAGGCCCATGGGCTGTCGAATCCCATCGTGATCGGCGGCGACGTGCACTACCACGCGGTCGCCGATCTCAAGCTCGACTTCGACGATCCGCGCGCCCCCGTCGTGGCGAGCGAATTCTGCGGCACGTCGATCACGTCGCAGGCGCGTCCGCAAAAGTCGCTCGACGCCGCGCTTGCCGAGAACCCGCATCTGAAGTTCGGCGACGCGCGCCATCGCGGCTATGTGCGCGTCACCCTGTCGGACAAGGAGTTACGCGCGGACTTGCGTGCCATGGACAGCGTGCAGCGTCCCGACGCGGCCTGCAGCACGCTCGCAAGCTTCGTGGTCGAGAACGGCCGCCCTGGGCCGCAGCGAAGCTAAAAAGGGGTCTGACCCCGGATTTATCCACAGGGGTCTGACCCCGTTTATTTGCACCGCAGGTTCCCGAGCGTGTTTTCGATCGGCTTCGAACAGTCCTGCTCGCTCACCAGCCGGTCGGGTGCCATTTGCGGCACCCAGCGCCTGTCCTCGAACCCGGAGCCGGGTGCCCAGACTTCGCTGTAAGGACCGTGAAAAGCAAATCCGAGCAGCGCGATCCCGGCAAGCGCGCCCCAGGCCGAGCTGCTCGCGAAGTAGGCGTTCACCGAGCCCGCGTAGGCGGTGGTGCCGACGGGCACCGAGGTCACCGTGTACCCGCCGGTGTGGATGGTGGTGACCGACTGCGCCGCACAGCCGGCCAGCGATGCCGTCACGACCAGAGCCGCGAGAATTCGCATGCAACGATTCTACGTCGCCGTGCAAGCGCGACCCAGACGGTCGTTGACCGCGGCCCACTCGGGCGCGTCCGGCGGCGACTCGATGAGGATCGCGTCGCAGCCGCTGGCATCGAGCGCACGCAAGTTTGCATAGAGTTTCTGTGCGTAGGCCTGCGGGTCGCGCGGCATGCGTCGCCAGGCGCGCACGCGTCGGTCGGGCCGCGAGAAGGCGAGCACGGCGAGCGCGCCATGCGCGGCGTCGATCTCGCGCTCGAGCGCATGCGGCGCGACGAGGCGCGCCGGCGTGACGGGCGCATAGTGGCGCTCGAGCCCGCCCGGGTGACGCGGCCGCGCGCCGCCGGCCGCCGCTTTTTCGACCACCGGCCCGCCCAGCAGCGCTTCGAGCGCAGTCCGGCCGATCGCACCGGGCCGCAGCAGCAGCGCGCGCGCGCCCGACAGATCTACGATCGTCGATTCGATGCCGATCGCGCTCGATCCGCCATCGAGCACGCAATCGACGTCGTCGCCCAGATCGGCACGCACGTGCGCCGCGCTCGTCGGCGAGATCTGGCCGAAGCGATTCGCCGACGGCGCCGCGATGCCGCCGCCGAACGCCCGCAGCAGCGCCTGCGCCACCGGATGCCCCGGCACGCGGACGCCGACGCTGTCCTGCCCGCCGGTGACGAAGTCGGCCGCCTTCGCCGAGCGCTTGAGTATCAGCGTCAACGGCCCGGGCCAGAACGCGGCGGCGAGTTTCCTCGCCGCCGGCGGCAGCTCGCGTGCCCAGGCGAACGCCTGCTCCGCGTCGGCGAAGTGCACGATGACCGGATGGTCGGCGGGCCTGCGCTTGACCGCGTACAGGCGCGCCATCGCCGCAGCGTTCGAGGCGTCCGCGCCCAGGCCGTAGACGGTCTCGGTGGGAAACGCGACCAGCCCGCCGCGCGCGAGGATCTCCGCGGCGCGCCGGACCTCCGGGCTCACAGCTTGAGCGGCGCCGTCTTGAGGACCGCCTCGGTCTGCCGCGCGCGGAAGGCCTCCAGCTTTTTCGCCATGTCCTTGTCGGCGAGCGCGAGCAGCGCCACCGCGAACAGCGCCGCGTTCGCCGCGCCCGCCTCGCCGATCGCGAAGGTCGCCACCGGGACGCCTTTCGGCATCTGCACGGTCGACAGAAGCGAGTCGAGTCCCTGTAGGTGCTTCGAGGGCATCGGCACGCCGAGCACGGGCAGCGGGGTGTGCGCGGCCACCACGCCGGCGAGGTGCGCGGCGCCGCCGGCCGCAGCGATGATCGCTTTCACGCCGCGCTGGGCCGCGCCTTCTGCCCACGCGGCGACCTGCTTCGGCGTGCGGTGCGCGGACATCGCCTTCGCCTCGTAGGCGACGCCGAAGTCCTCGAGCATCTTCGCTGCCGCCTTCATCGTCTCCCAGTCGGAGGTGGACCCCATCACGATGCCGATCATGTGCGCTTGCTCCCTGTCAGGCGCGCGAGCGCCTCACGGTACTTTTCGGAGGTCTTCGCGATCACCTCTGCCGGCAGCTTCGGCGCCGGCGGTGTCTTGTCCCAGTCGAGCGTCTCGAGGTAGTCGCGCACGTACTGCTTGTCGAACGAAGGCGGGCTCGTGCCTTCGCGGTAGGAATCGGCGGGCCAGAATCGCGAGGAATCCGCGGTCAGCACCTCGTCGATCAACACGAGGGTGCCGCGATCGTCCAGGCCAAACTCGAACTTGGTGTCCGCGATGATGATCCCCTTCGCCGTGGCGAAGTCCGCCGCTTCGCGATACAGGCGGATGCTGACATCGCGCAGCTGCGCGGCCAGTTCCTTGCCGACCAGCTTCTCGGTTTGCGCGAAGGAAATGTTTTCGTCGTGGCCTTCCTGTGCCTTGGTCGCCGGCGTGAAAATCGGTTCAGGCAGCTTCTGCGCCTGCTTCAGTCCCGCGGGCAGCCCGATGCCGCACACCGCGCCGGTCTTCTGGTAGTCCTTCCAGCCCGAGCCGATGAGATAGCCACGCACCACCGCCTCGATCGGCAGAGGCTTCAGCTTTTTGACGACGATCGACCGGCCACGCACCTGCGCCTTCTCGTCTTCGCCTGCAACCACGCTTTGCGGGTCGATCCCGGTGAGCTGGTTGGGCACGACGTGCGCGAGCCGCTCGAACCAGAAGTTCGCCATCTCGGTGAGCACGCGTCCCTTGTCGGGGATCGGGTCGGGCAGCACGACGTCGAACGCCGAGAGCCGGTCGCTCACCACGATGAGCATTTTGTCCGCCCCGACGGCGTAGATATCACGCACCTTGCCGCGGCCGATACGCGGCAGGCTTTTGAGGTTCGACTCGAAGAGTGCTTGCATGGTGCGCGGGTCGTCAGGGTTGGCGGCGCGGCGAAAAATAACATGCCCGCGGGCGAGCGGTCCGGGCCATGCGAAAGCGTTTGGCGCGACCGGGCCGCCTAGGCGGCCTGGCGCTCGAGCTCGGGCTTCCACTTGCCCTGCGCCGCGAGCCCGTTCATGTGCGCGCGGTGATAGAACGCCTGCTGCGCAGCGTCCCTGTTTGCCGCCCGCCCTTTCCAGGCCTTGAGCGGCGGGTTCTGCAGCGCACGTGAGTAGGAGAACGTGAGCGGCCAGGGCAGCCCCGGTGTCGCGGCCATCGCGTTCAGGTGCGCGGTCGCGTCGAGGTCGGATTGCCCGCCCGAGAGGAACACGACGCCAGGCTGCGCCGCGGGCACCGTGCGTTTGAGCACCCGCAGGCTGCGCTCCGCGACCTCCTGCACGCCGGCCTGGCGCGGGCAGTCCTTGCCGGATACGACCATGCTCGCCTTGAGGATGGTGGCCTCCGGCGCGACGTTGTACGCGGCGAGCGCGGCATAGGTCGCTCGCAGCGTCGCCTCGGTGACCTCCTCGCAGCGCTCGATCGTATGGCTGCCGTCGAGCAGCACCTCGGGCTCGATGATCGGCACGATCGAAGCCGCCTGGCAGGCCGCCGCATAGCGCGCCAGCGCGTGCGCGTTCGCATAAATGCAGGTATGCGAGGGGATGGATTCGCCGATGGTGATCACCGCGCGCCACTTGGCGAAGCGTGCACCGAGCTTGAAGTACTCGTCGAGCCGCTTCGACAGGCCGTCGAGGCCCTCGGTCACCTTCTCGCCGGGCGCGAGCGGAATGTCGACCGTGCCCTTGTCGACCTTGATGCCGGGGACGATGCCCTTCTTCGCCAGGTAATTCGCAAACGGCGTGCCGTCGTCGGCCTTCTGGCGGATCGTCTCGTCAAACAGGATGACGCCCGAGATGAACTTCTCCACGCCCGGGGTGGAGAACAGCAGGCCACGGTAGCTGCGGCGGTTTTCCTCGGTGCAGGCGACGCCGATCGACTGAAAGCGCTTCTCGCATGTGCCGGCGGACTCGTCCGCGGCCAGGATGCCCCGGCCCTTGGCGACCATCGCGGCCGCCGTCTTCGCAAGCAATGCCTTGTCCATGGAATCCTCGATGAGTGCGTTGACGGGGTTACCGCGGATCGCGCCTCGTAAACGAAACACGGGCTGCGAACGATGCAGCGGCTTCGATTTTACGCGCTGCGCAACGGCTCCGGAACTCTGCGCCAGCATCGCGGGTCAATACCTGGCGGGCACAGTTGTGGGACAATCGCGCCCGCTCACGCCCGGAAACCCGGAACGCAAGCCGCTGTTGCGGCGGGCCGGCATCATCGAACGCGGCGGGACGCGCAGGCCGCGCGCCCGTTGAGCATTTAGCGGGATCGATCCCCACGTGCTGCGACGAGGTGGGCGCGGCCCTGCCCGGAATTTGTAACGCCATGATACGAATCGAAAATCTCGTGAAGACGTTCGGTGTGAAGCGCGCCGTCGACGGCGTGTCATTCGCGGTCGAGCGTGGCGAGGTGCTCGGCTTCCTCGGTCCGAACGGGGCGGGAAAGTCGACCACGATGCGCATGGTGACCGGCTTCATTCCGCCGACCGAGGGGACGGTGCGGATCGACCGCTACGACGTCGTCGACTCGCCGCTCGAGGCGAAGCGTCTGATCGGTTACCTGCCCGAGGCCGCGCCATCGTATCCGGACATGACCGTCGCGGGCTTTCTCTCGTTCGTGGCTGACGTGCGCGGCCTCGCGGGCGAGGCGAAGAAGCGCGCGATCGGGCGCGTCGTCGAGCGCTGCTTTCTCGAATCTGTGATTCAGCAGTCGATCGATACGCTGTCCAAGGGCTACCGGCACCGCACCTGCCTCGCGCAGGCCTTGATCCACGATCCCGAAGTGCTCATCCTCGACGAGCCCACCGACGGCCTCGATCCCAACCAGAAGCACGAGGTGCGCAACCTCATCCGCGAGCTGGGTGCCTCGAAAGTGATCGTGTTCTCGACGCACATCCTGGAAGAGGTGGATGCGGCCTGCACGCGGGCGATCATCATCGACCGCGGCAAGATCGTCGCCAATGGCACCCCCGAGGAACTGCGCGCGATGTCCGATCTCGCCGGCGCGGTGACGCTGCATGCGAGTGGCGTCGACGCCGAGGCGATGGCGCGCACGCTCTCCGCGCTCGAGGGCGTGACCCGCGTCGAGTCCGTCGACGGCGCGTTGCGGGCCTATCCGCAGGACAAGGCGAACGCCGGGGCCCTCGCGGGCGCGATCGTCGAGCTCGCCGCGCGCGAGCGCTGGCGGCTCGACCTGGTGCGCACCGAGGAAGGTCAGCTCGACGAAGTCTTCCGGCGCATCACGCTCCCGGATACGGTCAAGGGGCCCGGCCGATGAGCGCCCGCAGCCTGGTCTGGACCATCGCGCGGCGCGAGCTCGCGAGTTACTTCGCTTCTCCGGTGGCCTACGTCTTCCTGGTCATCTTTCTCCTGCTGACCGGCTTTTTCACCTTCACCGCAGGCGCCTTCTTCGAGCGCGGCGAAGCGAGCCTCGCGTCGTTCTTTCTCTGGCATCCCTGGCTCTACCTGGTGCTGGTCCCCGCGGTCGGCATGCGGCTGTGGTCGGAGGAACGGCGCGCTGGCACGCTCGAGCTGCTGTTCACGCTGCCGATCGCGCCGTGGCAGGCCATTCTCGGCAAGTTCCTCGCGTCCTGGATCTTCCTCGCGATCGCGCTCGCGCTGACCTTCCCGGTGGTCCTCACGGTGAACATTCTCGGCGAGCCCGACAACGGTCAGATCCTCGCCGGCTACCTGGGCAGCCTGCTCATGGCGGGCGCCTACCTGGCGGTGACCTGCATGACCTCGGCGATGACGCGCAACCAGGTCGTGTCTTTCATCCTGTCGGTCGTCATCCTGCTGTTTCTCATCCTCGCGGGATTCACCCCGGTGACGGACCTGCTGGTGCGCTGGGCGAATCCGGCGGTCGTCGATACCGTCGCGGCGTTTTCGTTCATGACGCACTTCGACGCCTTCCAGCGCGGCGTGGTCGATTCGCGCGACTTCCTTTACTTCCTGTCGGTGATCGGCTTCGCGTTGTTCGCCACCGGCGTGGTCCTGCGCAATTACCGCTCGGGCTGATGCCATGAAGAACAGCAACACCTGGCTCACCTCCGCAGTCGGGCTCGTCGCCCTGCTGCTTGCGCTCGTCGCGCTCAACTACCTTGCGTCGGTTGCGGCCCTACGCGTCGACCTCACCCAAGGCAAGCTCTACACGTTGTCGGAGGGCACGCACCGCATCCTCGCGCGACTCGAAGCACCGGTGAAGGTGAAGCTCTACGTCAGCCAGGGCGAGGCGATGCCCTTGCCGATGCGCAGCTTTGCCAAGCGGGTCGAGGACATGGTCGACGAGTTCACGGCTGCGGCGAAGGGCAAGCTGATCGTCGAGCGCTACAACCCGAAGCCCGATTCGGACGAGGAAGACGCGGCCCAGCTCGACGGGGTCGCGCCACAGCAGCTCGCGAGCGGCGACGTGTTCTACCTCGGCATCGCGGTCAGCCAGCTCGATCGCAAGGAGGCGATTTCGAGTGTCAGTCCGCGGCGCGAGCGCCTGCTCGAGTACGACCTCACCCGCGCCATCGCGCGGGTCGGCAGCGCCTCGCGGCCGAAGGTCGGCGTCATGGCGGGACCGCCGGTGCTCGGCGCGGGCTTCAATCCCATGACGCGCCAGCCTTCCGAGCCCTGGACGTTCGCCACCGAGCTGAAGCGCGACTTCGATGTCGCCCAGATCCCGCTCGGCGCAAGCGAAATTCCGAAGGACATCGGCGTCCTGCTCGTCATCCACCCCCGCAACATCCAGCCACGGACCGAATACGCGCTCGACCAGTTCGTGCTGCGCGGGGGCAAGCTGATCGCGTTCGTCGATCCCTACGGCTACTTCGACGCGCAGCAGGGCATGCCCGGCATGCCGCCGATCGGCACCAGCTCGAGCCTGCCGACGCTGTTCAAGGCCTGGGGGGTCACCCTGCCGGACAACAAGCTGATCGCCGACATGGAGTACCGCTCGGGCGCGGGCCAGCGCGAAACGCTCACGGTGCTGTCGCTCAATCGCACGGCGTTCAATCGCGACGACGTCGTCACGAGCCAGATCGAATCGCTGCTCTATCCCTGGGGCGGCGCCTTCGAGGTCAAGCCGGCCGAAGGCCTCAAGGTCCAGACCCTGGTGCACAGCTCGAACAACTCGATGCTGGTCGAGAGCGCAAAAGCCACCGCCTCGGGCGACGCGGCGCTCAAGGGCTTCCTGCCCGATGGGCGCGAGAAAGCGATTGCGATCCGGCTGAGCGGCGTGTTCAGGACCGCGTTCCCGGACGGGCCGCCGGCCGATCCCGCCGCGAAAGACGGGAAGGACGCAAAAGCGGCGATCGCCGCAGCCGGCGCGCCGCAGCGCAAGCAGGCAGACAAGGACAATTCGGTGCTCCTCGTCGCCGACATGGATCTGCTCGCCGACCCGGCGGCGGTCGAGGTGCAGGAGCTGTTCGGACACAAGGTCGTCGTGCCTTCCAACGGAAACCTCGCCTTCGCGCTCGGCATGGTCGAGCAGGTCGCCTCGGGCGACGAACTGATCTCGCTGCGCAGCCGGGCGGCGGCCTTCCGACCGCTGAGCGTCGTGCGTGCGCTCGAGGCCGACGCCGCCAAGCAGTACTACGGCAAGATCGGCGCGCTCGAAGCCGAGCTGCAGAAAACGAGCGAGAAGCTCGAGGCCCTGCAGGGTCCCAAGGGCACATCGGGCTCGGCACAGATCCTCAGCGCCGCGCAGCAGGCGGCGCTCGAGCGTTTCCGCAAGAGCGTCGCGCAGACGCGCAAGGAGCTCAAGGCGGTGCGCAAGAACCTGCGCAAGGATTCCGAGGCGCTCGCATTCTGGACCAAGGTGGCCAACATCGCGCTGCCCCCGCTCGTGGTCGCGCTGTTCGGTCTCGGCGTCGCGCTCCTGCGTCGGCGCCGGGCCCGGCGTCATGCGCCTGCGGAAAGCGCGCAATGAACGGTCGCGGCCTTGCGATTCTCGTCGTGCTGGCGCTCGTGCTCGGCGGTGCTGCCCTGCTGCTGCGCCAGCAGCAGGGCGGACGCGAGGCGACCAACGTCGCGACGCTCGGCCAGCCGGTGCTGAAAGACCTGAAGGCGGCCGACATCGCGGCGATCCGCATCGCGGCCCCGGGCGGCACGCTCGGCATCACCCGCAAGGGCGATCGCTGGACGCTCGCCGAACGTGACGGTTTTCCCGCCGATCTCGAGAAGGTGCGCGCTTTCGTGCTGAAAGCGATCGAGCTGAAGGTCGGTCAGAGCGAGCCGATCGGCGCAAGCGACCGCGCGCGGCTCGCGTTGAACGAGTCCGGCGAGGGCGCGGGCACGCGCGTCACGTTCGAAGCTGCAGACGGCAAGCCGATCGCAGGGCTGATCGTAGGCAAGAAATATTTCAAGGAACGGCCGGACGACCCGGCCACGGCGTCGGCCGACGGCCGCTTCGTGATGCGCGCCGACGACCCGAAGACGATGCTCATCGTGTCCGATCCGCTCGCGCAGCTGTCCATCCAGACGGCGAAATGGATCGATCGCCGCGGCATTGCCGCCGACGCGGTGAAGACGCTGGAGGTCCAGCTCGCGGACGGCGAGCGCTGGAAGATCGCGCGCGAGAGCGAAGACGCCGCCTGGTCGCTCGAGGGCGAGACTCCCGCGGGACAGCAGCTGGCGGTGACCAAGGCGAATGCCGCGTCGTACTCGATGAGCCTGCTGGAAATCGACGACGTCCTGCCCGCGAGCAGGGGGCAGGCCGACACCGGGCTGGACAAACCGGGCCTCGTCACCGCGACGACGTTCGATGGTCTGACCTACACGCTGAAGATCGGCAAGCTGGTCGGCGGCAAGTACGCGATGACGGTGGCGATCGACGGCGCGCTGGTGCAGCGGCCGCGCCCGGTCAAGGCGAACGAAAGCGAAGCCGACAAGGCGAAGCTCGACAAGGAACACGCCGAGCGATTCGCGAAGAACGAGCAACGCCTGGCACGCGAAAAGGCGCTTGTGGGACGGGTCCTGCTGATCGACAAGATCAAGCTAGACGATATCCTGCAGAAGCGCGCGACCTTCCTCGAGAAGAAGGAAGAACAGAAGGAAGAGAAAAAATAGGTGTGACGAAGTCGGCACTCGCGGTGCCGGGCATTGACTTGCGTCAAAAGCGATCTGAAATTTACACGGCGGTTGCGGTCCGCGTCGCACAATGCCAGCCATCGGAGGTTCCGTATGGCCCAGATCACCGACCGTATCGACAACGTCACCCGCATCCCGGCGGCGTTCCTCAAGGCCCGCCTGCCGGCGCCGAAGAGCGTCAAGATCGAAATATCGCCCCGCTGCAACTATCGCTGCGGCTTTTGCGCGCTGCGCTCGCGCGAGGTGCAGCCCAAGTGGGACATGGACTTCGCGCTGTTCAAGCGCATCACGCGCGAAATGCGCGACGCCGGGGTCGAGGAAATCGGCGTGTTCTATCTCGGCGAGTCGTTCATGAACCCGCGTCTGCTCGTCGACTGCATCCGCTATCTCAAGCGCGAGCTCGCGATGCCCTACGTGTTTCTCACCTCGAACGCCTCGATGGCGTTTCCCGAGGCGGTCGACGCCTGCATGCAGGCGGGACTCGATTCGCTCAAGTGGTCGGTGAACGCCGCCGACGAGGCGCAGTTCGAAAGCGTGATGGGCGTGTCGGGCAAGCTGTTCCATCGCGCCCTCGAGAACGTTGCCGCCGCCTGGGAGGCACGCCAGCGCGGCGGTCATGCCACCGGGCTGTACGCATCGTCCATCCGCTATGACGGCGAACAGCAGGAACGCATGGAACGGCTGCTGACCGATCGTGTGCGCCCCTACGTTGACCAGCACTACTGGCTGCCGCTGTATTCGATGGGCGCGTTCGCCACGCAGCGCGAGGAGCAGCTCGGCTACCGGCCGACCGCGGGAAATCAGGGTCGCGTCGGCGCGCTGCGCGAACCGCTGCCGTGCTGGTCGGCGTTCACCGAGGGCCACGTGACGGCCGAGGGCAAGCTCTCGGCCTGCTGTTTCGACGCGACCGCGAACTGGACCATGGGCGATCTCACGCGCAAATCGTTCATGGACGCCTGGAATTCCGCCGCCTTCGTCGCCCTGCGCGCGGCGCACCTCAAAAAGGACGTGCGCGGCACTGTCTGCGAATCCTGCATCGCCTACAGCTGATCGGGCGCCGCCGGAAGCGAGCCGCGGGCTTCCCCGGCCCCGCGGGATGCTGCTATAACTGCCCACCGGCCCCGCGCAAGGGCCATCCGGTTTTACGCAGCTGTCGACCAAGGAGGAGGAGGCCGTGGGCAGCCATTCCATCGAACACATCAGGACCGTTGCGCTCGTCGGTCAGTCGGGGTCGGGCAAGACCTCGCTGACCGAGGCGCTGCTGGCGCAGGCGGGCGCGATCCCCGCGGCCGGCAGCGTCGAGCGCGGCTCGACCGTCTGCGACTACACGCCGCTCGAAAAGGAGCTGCAGCACTCGCTCAAGCTCGCCATCGCCAGCTTCGACGTGAAGGACGGCGAGCCGGCGACGCGGGTACACCTGCTCGATACGCCGGGCTACGCCGACTTCCTCGGCCACTCGCTGCCGGCCCTCGCCGCGGTGGAGACCGCGGCCATCGTGGTGAACGCGCAAAACGGCGTCGAGATGATGACCGGACGCTTCATGCACTGGGCCGAGGCACGCGGCCTCGACCGGATCATCATCGTCAACCGGATCGACGCCGAAAACGTCGATCTGGCGGCGCTGCTCGAATCGATTCAGGCGAGCTTCGGCAAGGAATGCCTGCCGCTCAACCTGCCGGCGGGCGGCGCGACCCGGGTTTCCGACTGCTTCTTCACGCCGTCGGGAGAATCCGATTTTTCCTCGGTCGAGGACGCGCACCGCCAACTCGTCGACCAGGTGGTCGAAGTCGACGAGGACCTGATGGCGGAATACCTCGAGAAGGGTGAGGTCTCGCCAGAGGCGCTGCACGAGCCGCTCGAGCGCGCGTTGCGCGAAGGCCATCTCATCCCGGTCGTGTTCACCTCGGCGAAGACCGGAGCGGGCATCAAGGAGCTGCTCGAAGTGATCGTCAAGCTGCTGCCCAACCCGGCAGAAGGCAATCCGCCGACCTACATCAACACACCGGCCGACGGCAGCGCCGCGACCGAGCTCACGACGCGGCCGGATCCGGCGCAGCACGTGCTTGCGCATGTCTTCAAGATCGAGATCGATCCCTATGTCGGGCGGCTCGCCGTGTTCCGCGTGCACCAGGGGCGGATCGCCACGGGCTCTCAGCTCTACATCGGTGAGAGCAAGAAGCCGATCAAGGCGGCCCACCTCTACCGGCTGTGCGGCAAGACCCAGACCGAGGTGAGCGAGGCGCTGCCCGGCGACATCTGCGCCATCGCCAAGATCGACGAGATCGCGTTCGACCATGTACTGCACGATTCGGCGGAGGATGCGCACATCCACGCGCGACCGCTCGAGCTGCCGAGCGCCGTGTTCGGCCTCGCGCTGCATGCCAAGAAACGCGGCGACGAGCAGAAGATCTCCGACGTACTGCACCGACTGACGGCCGAGGACCCCTGCCTCAAGATCGAGCACAACAGCCAGGCAAACGAAACCGTGATGCGCGGCCTGGGCGAGCTGCACCTGAAGACGATGCTCGACAAGGTGGCGGCGCAATACAAGCTCGAGCTCGACACCCGGCCCCCCTCGATTCCCTACCGCGAGACGGTCATCGCCAAGGCCGAGGGACACAGCCGGCACAAGAAGCAGACCGGTGGCGCGGGCCAGTTCGGCGAGGTCTATCTGCGCATCGAGCCGCTCGCGCGCGGCGCAGGGTTCGAGTTCCTCGATCAGACGAAAGGCGGCGTCATTCCCAACCAGTTCATCCCGGCGGTCGAGAAGGGGGTGCGCGCGGTGATGGACGCCGGCTTCGTCGCGGGCTACCCGCTGCAGGACGTGCGGGTCATCGTCACCGACGGCAAGCACCATCCGGTGGACTCGAAGGAGGTGGCGTTCGTCTCCGCCGGTCGCAAGGCGTTCATGGACGCGCTCGGCAAGGCACGGGCCATCGTGCTCGAGCCGATCGTCAACGTCGACGTGGTCGTCCCGGAAGGCAACATGGGCGACATCGCGGGCGACCTGTCGGCGCGCCGCGGCCACATCAAGGGGCAGGACACGCCACGCCCGGGAACCGTGCAGGTCGCGGCGCAGGCGCCGCTGTCCGAGCTGGAGAACTTCCCATCGCGGCTGAAGGCGCTGACCGCGGGCCACGGCTCGTACACCCTGGAATTCAGCCACTACGAGCCCGCACCGCCGCTGCTGCAGGCGAAGCTCGTCGAGCAGCACCGGCCGGCGCACGTCGAGGACTGAGCGCACTGGGCGCGACGCGCGCGTGAGCGCTGCGACCCAGCTTCGTCATCTCCGCGTCGGCGCGGGCGCGCCGGCGCTCGTGTTCGTGCACGGCTTCGGCTGCAGCCGGACGGACTGGGACGCGCAGCTCGCGCATTTCGCGCCGACGCGCGCCTGCGTCGCCTGCGACCTGCCCGGCCACGGCGAGACGCCCGGACGCGCCGAGGACTGCTCGATCGATACCTATGGCGCGCACGTCGCCGCGCTGCTCGATGCGCTCGAACTTTCGCAGGTCGTGCTCGTCGGTCACAGCATGGGCTGCCGGGTCGTGCTGCAGGCCGCGCTCGACGCGCCGCAGCGCGTCGCCGGGCTGGTGCTCGTCGACGGCAGCCGCATCGGCAGCGGTGACCCCGCCGCCGCCGAGGCGTCCGCCGCGCAGGCGGTCGCCGCCAGCGGCTACGCGCGCTTCGCGCAGGGGCTGTTCGAGGGAATGTTCCTGCCGACGGGCGATCCGGCGCTGAGAAGCCGCGTGGTCGCCCGCGCCCTCGCCCTGCCCGAGGCCATCGCCGCATCGCTGTTCCCGCGCTTGGTCGCCTGGGACGCGCGCAGCATGGACCGAACGCTTGCGTCCGTGCGCCAGCCGATGCTCGTCATCCAGAGCTCCTATCTGAACAGCGACCGCGTGCGCGTGCCGCTCAGGCCGGGCGAGACCACGCCCTGGCTCGAGCTGGTGCGTACGCGCATGCCGCAGGCGCGGATCGAGATCGTCACCGGCGTCGGCCACTTCCCGCAGATCGAGGCCGCGGCGCGCGTCAACGCGCTGATCGAGGAATTCCTCGCGACGCTCTAGCGCACTTGCGCGACGTGCAGCGCCGCGGTGCGTCCGAACACCGCACCGCGCAGCACCGAGGTCGCGCCGTTGTAGGTCTGGTGGTACAGGCCCACGGTCTCGCCCGCGGCGTAGAGCCCCGGCATCACGCGGCCATCGCAGTCGAGCACCTGCGCGTGGCTGTTGACCTTCAGCCCGCCGAAGGTGAAACAGTTCGCCGAAATGATCGGATAGGCGCGAAACGGCGGCTTCGCGATCGGCCGGCTCCAGTGCGATTTCTCGACTGCGAGGCCGCGCGTGGCGAGGCCATCGGGCGCGAACGGCTCGAAACCGCTGGCGTCGCTCGGGCAGGCGCGGTTGAACGCGTCGAGCGTGGCAAGCGCACGCGCCGGCAGGCCGAGCGCGGCGACCAGGCCGGCGAGCGTCGGCGCTTCGACCGGCGGCACATCCGAGCGGATCGCGGTCTTCCAGCGCGGGATTTCGTCGACGCCGGCATCGAAGATCACCCAGGCAATGCCGTCGGGCTGCTCGCCGATCGTGCGCGTGATCGGGTCGTAGTGCTGATCCACCGGACCCGGGCCTTCGTCGACGAAGCGCTCGCCGCGCTTGTTGAGGAGCACGCCGTACGGGTAGATGTGGACCACCGCCTCGGGCTGGCGCGAGCGCGGGTCGACCGGCTCGGCGTGATACGAGCCGAAGTCACCCGCCGGCGCCGCGCCCGCCGCAAGTGCCATGCGAATGCCTTCGCCCTTGTCGTAGTAACCGCCGCGCGCGACCGGCCGGATGTGCGCGGCGTGCGGACCGAGGTAGTGCGTCATCATCTCCGGATTGCCCTGATAGCCGCCGCTCGCGAGCAGCGTCGCGCGCGCGTGCAGCGGAACGCGGACGCCGTCCTCGCCGACCGCGACCACGCCGCGCACGCGGCCGTCCGCGCTGCGCAGCAGGTCCACCGCCGTGGTGCGAAAGCGCAGCCCGGCACCGAGCGCCTTCGCCTCCTGCATCAGGCGCTCGATCAGCGCGAGCCCGCCGCCCTGGGCGGCGATGCGGGTCGTCGACTGCGTGAGCAGGTAGATCGGCTGCGGACCGAACTTCAAGCCGAGCCCCTTCAGCCAGGCGATGGTCGGCGGCACCTGCGCGGCGAAATGCGCGATCACCTCGGGATCGGGGAGCGGATGCGCCTTGACCCATGCCGGCCAGTGCGTGACCTCGCCCGCCACCGCGTCGAGCACGTTCGGATCGAGGTTGACGCCGGCATTCTGTGCGAAGCGCTCCTCGAAGTCGTCCGCGATCTCGCTGTCGTTCTTCATGCGCAGGTAGGCCTCGGTCCAGCGCGAGTTGCCGCCGAACTCCTCCTCGGGCGCGCGCTCGAGCTGGACCACCTTCAAGCCAGCCTGCAGCGCCGTCACCGAGGCCGACATCCCGGCGATGCCGCAGCCGACGACGAGCAGATCGGGTTCGGTGCTCATGGCTGCTCCCCCCTCGGGGCTGCCTGCCGCGACCAGCCGCCGCGCACCTCGATCATGGCACGGTCGACGACTCGCGCGCCCTCGACGAGCTCGATCGAATGGCGACCCGGCCGGGGGCGCCAGTCGAGCTGCGAACCCTGCCCGATCGCCTGCCCGTCCAGCCGCCAGCTGAGGCCATCTCCGCCGCCCGCCGCCATCCAGACGATCCGTTGGCGCGCCGCCGGCATGTCGGGATCGAGGGCGAGGATCGCGCCGTCCACCGGCGCGACGATGCGCGGCGCATCGTAGGCGGGATCGGCGAGCGCGACGCGGCGGCGTTCGGTCCCGGCGAGGAACCACTCCTCGCGCGCGGCCTCGATGCCGTCCGCGAAGCGCACCGCGGCGCGCACCAGCCCGGCCGGCGCGCGCGGCGCGCGGCTCGGCGCCTCGGCGTGCAGCGCCGTGACCAGGTCGAGCCAGACCGGCGCCGCGCCGTGCATCCCGGAGACGTTGTGCATGGGCGCGCCCGAGGCATTGCCGACCCACACGCCGACCGTATAGCGCGCGGTAAAGCCCAGGCACCAGTTGTCGCGCATGTCCTTGCTGGTGCCGGTCTTCACGGCGCTCCAGGGGCGCGTCGCCATCGCATTGTCGAAGCCGAAGGTTCGCGCGCGCGCGACCCGGTCCGAGAGGATGTCGCCGATCACGAAGGCCGCGCGCGCGTCCAGGACGCGCGCGGGTTCCGCCTGCGGATCGTCTGCACGCAGGCGGATCGGCGCGGCGCGCCCGCCGTTGGCGAGCGAGCGGTAGGCGTTCGCCAGCTCGAGCAGCGTCACGTCCGCCGAGCCGAGCGCAAGGCTGTAGCCGTAGTAGTCGGCCGTCTCGACGAGCGTCGACAGGCCGAAGGCACGCAGCGCGCCGGCCAGGCGCTCGGGCGTGACCAGCATCGCCGCGCGCACCGCCGGGACGTTCAGCGAGCTCGCCAGCGCGGTGCGCACCGACACCGGCCCCTTGAAGCTGCGGTCGTAGTTCTGCGGCATGTACAGGGCTGCGCCCGATTCGAGCTTCACCGGCGCATCGAGCAGCAGCGATGCCGCGGTGAGCAGCCGGCGCTCGAGCGCAAGCCCGTAGAGAAACGGCTTCAGCGTCGAGCCCGCCTGGCGCGGTGCCAGCACCGCATCGACCTCGTGGGCGTCCGAGAGCCGCGCGCCGCTCGAGCCGACCCAGGCGAGCACGTCGCCGCTCGCGTTGTCGAGCACGACGACCGCGCCGTCCTCGACGTTGCGCGCGGCGAGCGCCGCCAGATGGCGGCGCAGCACCGCATTTGCCAGGCGCTGCACGTCCGCATCGAGCGTCGTCTTCAGGATCTCGCCCGACCGCGTCAGCAAGCGCCGCGCGAGATGCGGCGCAAGCGGTTCGATTCGCGCATAGCGCGTCGGCGCGCGCC
>Ga0210067_1000037_pt1 | contig 17314 bp, 14 predicted proteins | sample RushMan_ThreeSqB_2_FD_185559 | JGI IMG/M metagenome (GOLD analysis project Ga0210067, IMG submission 185559) | Wetland microbial communities from San Francisco Bay, California, USA, that impact long-term carbon sequestration - RushMan_ThreeSqB_D2... | ecosystem: Environmental > Aquatic > Marine... | reverse complement strand
CCGCCGATCCCGTTCATGTGGGGATCTGCTGACCGAGATCGTTGCCGCCGCGGCAACCATCGTCGCGAGCGCGGTCCGTATGCCGCATCCCCGCGGACAAAGCGCGGATCAATGATTGCGCGCGTCATCCTGCTTGCGCAAAGCGGCCGGCCGCGGCGACCGAGGCCTTAGTTAAATAGTTCCTGCAGCGTTGCGCCTGCCCCGAGCGAGCGTTAAATAGTTCACGACTGGACTGTCGTGGTACGGCGACAACCCTTCCGGATGATTGCTCTTCACTAAGAATCAGGCGTTTAATGCCCATAAGCGCACCACAAACTTTCACTTTCCGTGGCGCGCAACAGTGTAGCCCTCACTTGACTGAGGGCATTTTTTTCGTCTCTGCGAAAGGGAGGGCAACATGAGCAACATGAACGACGTTTTCGGTCCGCGCCTGCCGTACGGCAAGATCAATGGCCAGTATCAAACCGAGTTCGAGCCGGGCACCGGCGCGATTTGGGGCTATTTGAATCCGAAAGGCAATGCCTGCTTCAGCCTAGGCCTGCTGAAAGACATCCACGCGCACGACAGCGCGCTCGTCGCCAACGACGGCAAGGTCGAGGTCGGCGGGGTTCCCCAGAAGGCCGAGGTTTATGTGCTTGGCTCGCGGACCCCGCGCGTTTTCAACCTGGGCGGCGACCTCGCTCTGTTCGTGCTGCTGATCAAGTCGCGTGACCGCGACGCGCTGGCGCACTATGCGCGCCTGTGCATCGACAATCTGTACCCGAGAATCCAAAATTTCTCCTGCCGCAGCCTGACGACCATTTCTCTCGTGCAGGGCGATGCCCTGGGCGGCGGGTTCGAGGCAGCGCTGACCTCCGATGTCATCGTCGCCGAGGAAAGCGCGCAGCTTGGCTTTCCCGAGATTCTGTTCAATCTCTTTCCGGGAATGGGTGCATACAGCCTTCTTGCGCGCCGCATCGGCACGCGCGCCGCTGAGGAACTCATTGTCTCCGGGCGCGTGCTGCCGGCCAAGACGCTGCTCGACATGGGTGTCGTGGACGTCGTGGCAAAGGATGGCGAGGGCGAAGCCGCCGTACGCGAATGGATCGCGCGGACGGAGAAGCGCCGCAACGGCATGCAGGGCATCTTCAGCGCCCGGCAGATCGTCAATCCGATCACGCGGGAGGAGCTCGACGCCATCGCCGATACCTGGGTCGACGCCGCACTGCGCCTGCGCGACCGTGATCTGAAGATGATGAGCCGGATCGTGCGCGCACAAATGCGCCGCACCGAACTCGGCGATGTCGAGGACGTCACCGCGGTGGCGCTCGAAGAAGAGCGTGTGGCCTGCGCGGTGTAAGAGCAATGGCCCTCAACCGGCGACGCGGGTCGCGAACCCGCCGTCGCCGAACATGAGGCCGAACTGGTAGAAATTGACGCGGGTCGACTGGATGATCGATTCCTGTGCCGCAGAATCCTGAATCGTCTTGATCAGGATGTTCATCTCGGCGACATGGTCGGCGTCCATGGACGCGTGAGACGACAGAAACCTGAAACCTCCGTCGTCGACGTTGCGCCCGATCGCCTGGGCGATCGAATCGGAGACGCGACCACCGTATACCGAGGCCACCACCTCGAGCATGTACAGCATGCCGAGCACCGAGCAGGGATGATGGCGGTCCGCCATGTGGTAGTTGAATGCGATCATTGCCTGGATCGGCAGGCTCGGCGGTTCCGCGCGCGCTTGCGCCACGTCCCCGCCCACCGCCTCGATGTCCTCGAGCACCCAGGATTCGTGGCCCTGCTCCTCCTGGATGCGCCGATAGAGGTCGTAGCGCACGTCGCGAAAGCGGTCGTCCAGTCGTGTCGCCGCCGCTGCCATGGTCGGACAGAAATGCCAGACGATGTGGTAAAGATCGTGCAGAAACGCACGGTACTCACCGAGCGACAAGCCGTGGTTAATCATCGCATGCAGCTTCGGGATGTTCTCGAGCGAGCGCCGTTCGGCGTCGGTCGTCTCGATCAGCGTAATGAAGAACGACATGCTGTCCAGTCCATAGGCATACAGGCACGCCGCGGAAGCGCGCGTGAAGACCGATTCTAGCGCGTCTTCTGCGAAATCTCGCTCAGCCTGTCGAGCGACGCCGCTCCGCGATATAGCGCTCGAGCGCGCCCCGGGCCGCGCCGAGCTCCTGCGTCAGCGAGCGCATGAGCGCCGTGCCCTGCAGCCGCATCTCGCCATCGTTCAGTCCACCCAAGCTCGTGCACAGCCGGGTCAGGCGATCCGTCCCCATGCTCGCGGACGAACCCTTCAGGGCGTGCAGCAGGCTGCGAAATTCCTGGAACGCGTGGGCAGAAACCGCGGTCTCCATCTTGGTCACGAGCGTCGCGTTGTCGGCGAGAAAGACGCCGACCAGTTTTTCGATGAATCCGGGCGTCGAACCGAGCTCCTCGAGATGCCCGAGCGTCTCGACATTGACGACCGCAACCATCTCGTCTGCGCTCGCCCGCGGCGCCTGCGCACGCGGCATCGGCGCGGGCTCGCTGGCCTGCGCCGCCGTCACCACGCGCTGCACTTCGTTTAGCAGGCGGGCTGCCTCGACCGGCTTGCCGAGGTAACCGTCCGCACCCGCTTCCAGGCACTCCTCGCGCGCCTCGGGGGTCACGTCCGCCGAGACGATCAGGGTGGGAATTCGCATTTCCGCCGGGTACATGGCGCGCAGCGCCTTGATGACCTCGAGCCCGCTCATGTCGGGCATGTTGCGATCGAGCAGGACAATGTCGTAGCGCGACGACTCGAGCGCATCCAATGCCGCTTCGCCGCCGGCCACCAGCGTCGCTTTGTGGCCCGCGCGCTCCAGAATCCGGCCTAGCACCTCGCGGTTGGTCGCGTTGTCGTCGGCCACCAGGACCGTGAAGGCGCGGGTCGCACCTCCCGCCTGAACGTCCTTTTGCGCGTAGTCCTGCAGCCGGATGACGCCTTCGCGGACGCCATCCACCTCCGCGGCAGTCACTGCGTGCAGCACGTTGAACAGCTGACGCTTGTCGAAGGGCAGCTCAAGCACCGCGGCAAAACCTGCCGACAGGACGTCGAAGCGCGCGACTTCCGCCGCGCGCGGCACGGCGAGCACCGCCGGTGGCGCCGGTGCCGGCACCCCGTGCCGGAACCGTTCGGCGAGCGCGAGCTCGCCGTCCGCGCTGTAGATGAGAACACTGTGATACGGTCGCTCGCGGCTGAGTTCTGCCACCACCCGCGCGACACCACTTTCGACCCGCTCGGCAACCACGGGCAATGCACCCCAGCCCTCGAGCGTGCCGGCGAGCGCGGCGCGCTCGGTCGCCGGGAACCCGATCATCAGAATCCGTGCGCCCGCCAGCTCGCCGCTCGCCGCGCCGGGTCGTTCGCTCTGCTTCTGGAGCTTCAGTTCAAAGGAAAACGTACTGCCGAGGCCGACCGCACTCTCCAAGCTGATCCGCCCGCCCATCAGCTCGACCAGCTGCTTGGCAATCGTGGTGCCGAGCCCCGTGCCGCCGAAGCGGCGTGTCGTCGTCTGATCGGCCTGGCTGAAGCTGTCGAAGATCCGCGCCTGCGCTTCCGGCGGAATACCGATGCCGGTATCGCGCACCGAGAACTTGAGCGACACGTCGCCCGGCGCTTCTTCCTGAACCGAGACGTGTACCGTAACGCTGCCGCGCTCCGTGAACTTCACGGCGTTGCCCGCCAGGTTGATCAGCACCTGGCGCAGGTGATGCGGATCGCCGCGTACCGCGGGCGGCACCTCCGGCATCATCGAGACGACGAACTCGACGCCTTTTGCGGTGGCCTGCGCCGCGATGATGCGACAGGTGCTGTTGACGAGCGCATGTAGGTCGAAATCCGTATGCTCGATGATGAGCTTGCCGGACTCGATCTTGGAAAAATCGAGCACGTCCTCCACGAGCCCCAGCATCAGCTGCGACGAGCCGCGCAAGGTCTGCAGCATGTCGGCCTGCTCGCGGTTGAGCGAGGTGTCGCGCAGCAGGTCCGACATGCCGATGATGGCATTGAGCGGCGTGCGCAGCTCGTGGCTCACCACCGAGATGAAGCGGCGCTTGGCCTCGTTGGCGATCTCGGCGCGCGCGATCGCGCTGAACAGCTTGGTCACCAGAGAGCGCACGTAGAGGCTCACCGCAACCAGGCCGACCATCAGCCCGTACCCCAGCCCGAGATGCGCCTGCCAGAAATCGCTGACCAGAAGCACGATCGAAAAACCCGCGACGCTGATCCCGAGCGCCCAAAGCAAGTAGGGCGTTCCGTAGCGGAACCCGTTGGCGATCGTGATCCAGACGTAGAGCAGGATCATCGGCGCCGCGCGCTCGCCGAGGAAGGCCATGCAGATCGATCCCGTGCTGACGTCGCCAAGCGTGGCGAGCACCCGTCGAGCCGGCGAGACGCCCGGGGCCACGAGGATATGCGCAAGCACGCACAGCGAAATGCCGAGGTAGCCGAGCATCACCCACATGATGGGTTCGGCGCCGCGCTCGAGCGCGCCCGGGACCAGATACAGGACAAGCACGAGGGTGACGAGCACGCGCAGAATCGCCTGCTCGTGCTCGGTGTCCGGGCGCTCGGCGAGCCGCGCGCGTAGCTGCCCGAGGATGCGGCCAATCCGCATCATGCGTGAATGCGTCGACCTGCTGGCGCGGCCGGCCCGCACCTCACCCATGCGACACCTGCCCTGGTCTGCGAACTCACGCCACCCCTCCCAGGGTTCGGTCGTTGATCGAAATCAAGCCTACGCCCGCGACACGGCGATGTCCAGAAAGAAGCGCGCGCCGCGCATCGACTTCGCAGACGAATTGCAACACTCGACAGTCGCCGCGCGCAGACGTCGCGTCTACCCGGCAGTCCTGTGCACCAAGTCTGCGCGCCGCCGTCCCAGCCAACTCAGGACGATGCCCGCCGCGCTCACCGCCATCGCAGTCGCATTGATCTCGAGATGCGTATAGCCGTAGATCTTCGGGTTCGCGGGCAGCGCCAGGATGAGACCGCCGACGACCAGCAGCACGCGCCCGGGCCACGCCGCGATGCCGCCATCGAGCGGACCCACGCCGTAGAGGTAGCCTTGCAGGCCGCTCGAGATCAGCACGATGCCGATGACCGCCGTGGTCAGCACGAGCGCGATCTCGCCCGGCGGCCCTTGCCCGATCAGTGCGGGATTGAGCACGAAGAAGAACGGCACGAAGTAGATGATGCTGCCGAGCCGCATCGCCTCGAAGCCGGTTTTCATCGGATCGGATTGGGCGATCGAGGCGGCCGCATAGGCGCCGATCGCGACCGGCGGCGTGATGAAGGAGATCATCCCCCAGTACATCAGGAACAGATGAACCGCGAGCTTGTCGAGTCCGCCGGCGACCAGCGCGGGCCCGATCGTGACTGCCAGGAACAGGTACGCCGCGGTGACCGTCATCCCGATGCCGAGAATGAAACTCGTCAGCGCGCCCATGATGAGCAGCATGATCACCGAGTTGCCCGCCAGCCGCACCAGCTCGTAGGTGAGGCTGCCCACCTTGCCCGTGAGGGTGAGCGCGCCGATGATCAGCCCGACGCCGGCGAGAACGGCGGCGAGCTCCGCAAACAGCTTGCCGACGCCATCGACGAACTCGATGGCGCGCGCAAATTTCCAGCGGTGTTTCTTCGCCAGCTGGTTGATCGTAAGCAGCACCGCGGTGGCGTAGTACGGCGCCTGCGCCTCGCGCTGCAGATAGAGCAGCATCACGATCAGCATCACGAAGACGAACACGAAATACCAGCCGTCGCGCAGCACCTCCAGCACCGGCGGGAGCTCCGCCGCCGGCAGGCCCTTCAGGCCGAAGCGTGCCGAATAGGCGTCGATCTGCATGAACAGGCCGAGGTAATACAGCAGCGACGGAAATGCTGCCGCGATGACGATGTCGGCGTAGCCGATCTCGAGGAAGGTCGCCATGACGAACGCCGTGGCGCCCATGACCGGCGGCATCAGCACGCCGCCGGTCGAGGCGCAGGCCTCGACGCCGGCCGCGTAGGCGGGGCGAAAGCCCACCCGCTTCATGGCAGGTATCGACATCACGCCCGTCGTCAGCACGTTGGTGATCACGCTGCCCGACATCGAGCCCATCAGCCCGGACGCGAAGATCGCGACCTTCGCCGGTCCGCCGCGTCTTTTTCCGAGCAGCGCGAAGGCGAGGTTGAGAAAGAACGCGCCGCCGCCGCTGTACTGCAGCGCCACGCCGAACAGGAGGAACCCCACCACCAGGTTCGCGAACGCGGTCATCGGAATTCCGAGCAGGCTTTCGGTGCCGAAGATGTGAAAGCCCGCCGTCACCGTGGCCGACACTGCCTGCCCCTTCAGAACCCCGGGCGCGAAGTGAGAAAATATCGGATAGACCGAGACCACGGTGCAAATCGCGAATATCGCGGTTCCCCCGGCGCGGCGCAGCGACTCCAGGATGAGCGCCCAATAGACGAACGCCAGCCCCTTGGCGTACGTGGGTGCCGTGTATTCCCAGCCCTGGTTGAGGATCGCGTCACCCTTGAACGCGAAATAGGCCGGAACCGTGAACGCGATCGCAGCCAGCAGCGCGTCAAACCACGGCAGGTGGTGCCGCGACGCCTTGCTGAACGGAAACAGCAGGAACACCAGCGGGATCAGCAGCGCCAGCATCAGGTAGAAGTACTCGGTCTCGAGCAGCACGTAGGTCTTGAGCACGTTGCCGAGCCCGAAGATCATGTATGCCGACAGGAGCACCGCGCCGACCGCGCCGACCAGCACGCAAGCCCGTATGAAACGCGATTCGGTACGATAGCGTTTGAATTCGACGGCCTCGGCCGCCCTCTCACCGGCCGTGACGTCCAGGGTCATGGCGTGATCACCCGTTCAGTGCGGATGTGCGCAGGTGGATAGCGAGAGGGCCGGCCTGCGGCCGGCCCTCTCGTGCGTTGCTCGGTCCGATCGGCGTTACTCGAAGATCACCGGCATGCCGGCCTTCTTGAGCGCCGCGGCGCGGACTTTCAGCCACTCTGCCGCGAACTGGTCCTCCGCCACGCCCTTGCCCTGCATCTGCTTCCAGGCCGCCGCGAGCACGCCCTGGCGTTTTATCAGCATCGCGTTGTGCTTGTCGTCCTCGGCGGTCCACACGCCCTTTTCCTTGTAGTACTTCACCGCGGCAGGATGGTAGGGAAAGACGTAGGCTAGGTTCTGGTTGGCGAGCTGGTAGCCGTCCATGCCCGGGCCGTTCTCCTTGAACGATTCGTAGTTCTCCATCACCGCCTTGGTCAGGCCGTAGGCGAGATCGTCCGAGGCGTTGTTCATGGCCACGAAGATCGGGTACGGGTAGTTGCTGCCTTCGTGTGGCACCTCGTTCTTCGCGCCCTTGACCATCGCCGTCACCTTGCTCGGTGACCACCACGGCGCGATCGCCTTGGCTCGCTCCCAGCCGGCCTTGTCATTGTGGGGCAGCGGCGGGAAGTACAGGCCGCGTGGCGAAGCGGCGAGTTGGGCGTACGCGCTCGAGATCGTGCTGCCCCAGGCGCTGTCGGCCTGGCCGTTGATCACCGCCTGGATCGACTGGCCCCAGCCTGGCACTTCGACCTTCTGCACGTCTTTCCAGGTCAGTCCGCCGAAGGCGAGCATCGCGGTCATGTTCTGGTTGAGCGCGTCCGCGCCTTTCACCCAGGTAACCCGCTTACCCTTCAGGTCGGCCGCTGTCTTGATGTTCGCATCGGCCGCGGTCATCGCCTGCTGGCCGTTGCGGCCGACGTTGCTGAACAAGTTGTAGAGCGGCATCGGCCCCCAGTCCTTGGCCGCGAACATCAGCACGCCTTCCTGTGCGAAGTAGGCCGCAATGCCGCAGGCGCAGATCGGCGTCTGGCTCGCCTTGAGGGGGACCATGCGCGAGACGTCGTTCTTGCCGGGGATGATGCGCAGGTCGGCGTTGTACTTCTCCTTCAGCATTTTTCCGAGGCCGACCGATTGCGCATAGCCCGACGAGGTCGTGCCATACGCGGTCCAGGAAATTTCACTGGGCAGTTTCACGTCGGCGGCCGCAGCCGAGCCGATCGCGAAAGCCATGACGGCGACGGACGCCGAGGTACGCAGAAGCATCGTGGTCATGCGGGATTCCTCCTCCTCAAAATCGCAGGCGCCAAACCCGCGAACGCGGGCCTGGCCCAGGCTTGCGCAACAACTCACGCGACCCGAACCATACTCGTAACACGGGCCCGCGCCAAATGCCAATCGAGATTTGCAGGCACGTGTATTGCACTGCGGCAAGTGCCGCGCGCGGTGCCCGCACGCGGGTGGTGCCGGAAGAGAGACTCGAACTCTCACGGTGTTGCCACCGGCGGATTTTGAGTCCGCTGCGTCTACCAGTTCCGCCATTCCGGCATGGTTCGCGAGCGTCGCGGGAAGCGCGCACTTCCGGTGCCACCGCGAGTCGCTTGGAGCGCGAATTCTATAATGCGCTGCCATGCGCCTGAGCGAGTTCGACTACACACTGCCCGAAGAACTCGTCGCGCAGCATCCCGCAGCCGAGCGCGCACGCAGCCGCTTGCTGCACCTGAATGGCGGCGGAGCGCTGCACGATCGCCGCTTCGCCGAGCTGCCCGGCCTGATCGAACCGCAAGACGTCGTGGTCCTGAACGACACCCGCGTCATCAAGGCCCGGCTGTTCGGTCGCAAGCCCACGGGCGGCAAGGTCGAGGTTTTCGTCGAGCGTATCGTCGCCGAGTGCGAGGCGCTCGCCCTGGCGCGCGCCGGCCACCCGCTCAAGGCCGGGCATCGCCTGATCCTCGGCGACGGCGTGGATGCCGAAGTGCTCGGCCGCGAGGGCGATCTGTTCCGCGTACGCTTTGCCGAACCCGTGACCGACGTGCTCGAGCGCTGCGGCTGGGTGCCGCTGCCACCCTATATCCGGCATCCGCCCGATGCGCAGGATGCCGATCGCTACCAGACCGTGTTCGCCGAGAAGCCAGGCGCAGTCGCCGCGCCGACCGCGGGCCTGCATTTCGACCGCGGCCTGCTCGAGGCGATCGCCGCCCGTGCCAGCGCGATCGTGCGGGTGACGCTCCACGTCGGCGCAGGAACGTTCCAGCCGATCCGCTGCGACACGGTCGAGGCACACCACATGCACGCCGAGCGCTACGCAGTGCCTGCAGCGACGGTCGACGCAATCGACGCGGCACGCGCGCGTGGCGGGCGCGTGCTCGCGGTCGGCACGACCGTGCTGCGCGCGCTCGAGTCGGCGGCGCGCGGCGGCACGCTGCGCGCCGCGGCGGGGGAGACCGACCTGTTCATCGCGCCTGGGTTCGAATTTCGCGTGGTCGACCGGCTGCTGACCAACTTCCACCTGCCGCGCTCGAGCCTGCTGGTGCTCGTGTCGGCGTTCGCCGGACTCGAGGCGATCCGCGGTGCCTACGCCCATGCGATCACGGCGCGTTACCGTTTCTACTCCTACGGCGACGCGATGCTGATCGAAAGGCCCGCATGAAGTTCGCCCTCACCCACCGCGACGGCGCCGCGCGCCGCGGCGTACTCGAGCTGGCGCACGGCCGCGTCGATACGCCGGCCTTCATGGCGGTGGGCACCTATGGCTCGGTCAAGGCGATGGCGCCCGACGAGCTCGAAGCGATGGGCGCGCAGATCGTGCTCGGCAACACCTTCCACCTGTGGCTGCGCCCGGGGCTCGAGGTCATCCGCGCCCACGGCGGCTTGCACCGCTTCATGGGCTGGCGCCGCCCCATCCTGACCGACTCGGGCGGCTTCCAGGTGTTCAGCCTGGGGGCGCTGCGCACCGTCAGCGAGGACGGCGTGCGCTTCGCCTCGCCGGTCAATGGCGACCGGCTGCTGCTCACGCCCGAGCTGTCGATGGAAATCCAGATGGTGCTCGATTCGGACATCGCCATGGTGTTCGACGAATGCACGCCCTATCCGGTCACCGCGCAGGCCGCAGAGGACTCGATGCAGCTGTCGTTGCGCTGGGCGGCACGCTGCAAGGCGGCCTGGTCGCAGCGCGGCGCGCACAACGCGCTGTTCGGCATCGTGCAGGGGGGCATGCACGAGGCGCTGCGCGACGCCTCGCTCGAGGGCCTGCGCGCGATCGGCTTCGACGGCTATGCCATCGGCGGGCTGTCGGTGGGCGAGCCGAAGAGCGCGCGGCGGCGCATCCTCGCGCATAGCGCGCCGCGCCTGCCGTCGGACCGTCCGCGCTACCTCATGGGCATGGGCACGCCGGAGGACATCATCGAAGCAGTGCGTGCCGGCGTCGACCTGTTCGATTGCGTGCTGCCCACGCGCAACGCGCGAAACGGCTGGCTGTTCACGCGCCACGGCGACATCAAGATCCGCAACGCGCGGCATCGCGACGACACCGGCCCGCTCGATCCGGATTGCGCCTGCGCGACCTGCCGGAATTTCAGCCGCGCCTATCTGTACCACCTGCAAAAGGCGAATGAGATCCTGGGCGCGCGACTGAACACCCTGCACAACCTGCATTACTACCAGGAGCTGATGCGCACGCTGCGCGCCGCGATCGAGGACCGGCAGCTCGATGCCGTCGCCACGCAGCTGCTCGTCGCGCGCCGCAGGCTGCCTAAGTCTTCGCCTGACCAGCCTCGCGACGAATGACTTCGCCCGCGAGCAGCGCTGCGGGGTAGAGCACTTCCTCGGCAAGACGGGCGTACATCACGAGGTCCTCGACGACGTCGAGGTACTCGGGCTTGCCGTCGGCCTCCGCCGCACCCGCCAGCGTGCGCAATTCGACGCGGATGCCACGGTAGGCCGCGAGCAGCGACGCGCGCTCGTCGGACAGCTGATCGACCAGGGGAAGCGCCTCGCGCGTCGCAGGCGCCGCGTCACCCTGCGCGAGCGACGGCAGCAGCGCGAGCGTCGGCAGCGCGAAAGCCTCCTCGCGGTCGAATTGGCGTTCGAGCAGCGGCAACAGCTTGCGCGCCGCCTCGCCGGTCCGCCCCGTCTCGCGCGTGGCGCGCTTGAGCGTTGCGTGCAGCGACTCGTGCAGCGCCTTGAGGGACGCGGGTACCGCGATGACCATGTCCAAGCTCTCCCCGGATGCGCAATGTGCGGCGCGCGCCCGCTGCGATTCTCGCCGGCGCGTTCGCGCGGGGGATGATCTGGGTCAAACGCCGGAGGCGCTGCGGCAAGCGCTGCCGGCAATGCTATAATTTCGCGCTTTTCCTGACATTCCAAGGAGTTATCGGTGCTCATCTCCCCAGCATTCGCGCAGGCATCGGGAGGCATCACAGGCGAGGGCGGTCTGGTGACGCTGCTGCCCATCGTGCTGATGTTCGTGCTGCTCTACTTCATCATGATCCGCCCGCAGGTCAAGCGGCAGAAAGAGCACCGCACGATGGTCGACGGCTTGCAGAAGGGCGACGAAGTCGTCACCTCGGGCGGCCTCGTCGGCAAGATCACCGAGCTCGGCGAGACTTACGTTTCGCTCGAGGTCGCCGCGAATACCGAGATCAGCGTGCAGAAGGCGGCCGTGCAGACGCTGCTCCCGAAGGGCACGATCAAGAGCATCAAATAAGAACAACGCGCTGCCCGCGCGCGCGCAGATCGACGCGCGCCATTCGCCCGGAGCGCCGACACGGCACGCCATGAACCGCTTCCCCGTCTGGAAATATGCACTGATCGGGCTCTGCATCCTGGTCGCGTTCGTCTACACGATTCCGAACTTCTTCGGCGAGTCGCCCGCGGTGCAAGTATCGAGCATCAAGGCGACGCTCAAGGTCGACAGCGCGCTGCTCGAAAAGGTCGAGGGCGCCCTCAAGGCCGCCGGGATCACCACTACCGGTGTCCTGCTCGATCCCAACAGCGTGCGGGTGCGCTTGGCGGACACCGATGCGCAGCTCAAGGCAAAGGACATCATCGACAAGACGGTCAATCCCGATGCCGGTAACCCGAGCTATATCGTCGCGCTCAACCTGCTGTCGGCGTCACCGAGCTGGCTGACCGCGATCGGCGCGCTGCCGATGTATCTCGGCCTCGACCTGCGCGGCGGCGTGCACTTCCTGCTCCAGGTCGATATGGAGGGTGCGGTCACCAAGCGCCTGGAGAGCATCGCCGGCGATCTGCGAACGCTGCTGCGCGAGAAGCGCATCCGCCACGGTGGCATCCAACGCGAAGGCCAGACCCTGCGCATGCGCTTTCGCGACGCGGCGGAGCGCGACCAGGCGCGGGCGCAAATCCTCGCCGGGTTCCCGGACCTCGCACTCGTCGAGCGCGATGACGGGCAGTCCGCCCAGCTCGTCGCCACCCTGAAGCCGCAGGCGCTGAAGCGCACGCAGGAATACGCGCTCAAGCAGAACATCACCACGCTGCACAACCGAATCAACGAGCTCGGCGTCGCCGAGCCGATCATCCAGCAGCAGGGCGCCGACCGCGTGGTCGTTCAGCTGCCGGGGGTGCAGGACACCGCCAAGGCGAAGGACATTCTTGGACGTACCGCGAGCCTCGAAGTGCGCATGGTCGACGAGGAAAAAATGAACGCCGAGAATCTCGCGCGCGCGAAAGCAGGCGAAGTGCCCTTCGGCACGGAGTACTTCGTCGAGCGCAACGGCGCGCCGCTGCTGGTGAAAAAACAGGTCGTCCTCACCGGCGATCGCTTGACCGATGCGCAGCCGGGCTTCGATCCGCAGACGAACGAGCCCGCCGTGCATCTCACGCTCGACGGCCCCGGCGCGCGCATCTTCCGGGACGTCACGCGCGAGAACGTGGGCAAGCGGATGGCCATCCTGCTGATCGAAAAAGGCAAGGCCGAGGTCATCACGGCGCCGGTGATCCGCGGCGAGATCGGGGGCGGCCGGGTGCAGATCTCGGGTGCCATGACGACGACCGAGGCGAACGACATCGCGCTGCTGCTGCGCGCGGGCTCGCTCGCCGCACCGATGGAGATCGTCGAGGAACGCACGGTCGGCCCGAGTCTCGGGCGCGACAACATCGACAAGGGCTTCAATGCGACGCGCTGGGGCTTCTTCGCGATCGTCGCCTTCATGTCCGCCTATTACCTGCTGTTCGGGGTGATCTCGTCGGTCGCGCTCGCCTGCAACCTGCTGTTCCTGATCGCGCTGCTCTCGCTGTTGCAGGCCACCCTCACCCTGCCCGGCATCGCGGCGATCGCGCTCACCCTGGGCATGGCGATCGACGCCAACGTCCTGATCAACGAACGCATCCGCGAAGAAATGCGCGGCGGCTCGACGCCGCAAGCGGCGATCGCGGCCGGCTACGAGCGCGCCTGGGGCACGATTCTCGACTCGAACCTCACCACACTGATCGCAGGCATCGCCCTGCTGATCTTCGGCCAGGGGGCGGTGCGCGGCTTCGCGGTCGTACACTGCCTCGGCATCATGACCTCGATGTTCTCGGCGGTCACGGTCTCGCGCGGCATCGTCAATTTGGTCTACGGCCACCGGCGCCGCGTGGCGAAGATCTCGATCGGCAACACTGCGTGGAAATGACGCGCTAGCGCGCAAAAAGGCAGCCAGATGGAGTTTTTCAAGATCCGCCGCGTCATTCCGTTCATGCGCTATGCGCTGGCGTTCAACATCATCTCGATCGCGACCTTCATTGCCGCCGTGGCGTTCATCGCTATCCGCGGACTCAATTTTTCGATCGAATTCACCGGCGGCACGCTGATGGAGGTGTCCTACGCGCAAGCCGCGAACGTCGAGAGCATTCGCACAACGCTCGCGGGGGCCGGCTTCAAGGCCGAAGTCCAGAATTTCGGCTCCTCGCGTGACGTGCTCGTGCGCATGCCGATCGAGAAGGATCAGTCGACTGCGATGCTCTCGCAGCGGGTCGAGGCGCTCCTGCGCGCGGTGGACAAGAGCGCCGAGGTGCGGCGGATCGAATTCGTCGGGCCACAGATCGGCGAGGAGCTCGCAGAGTACGGCGCGCTTGCACTGCTCGTCACCGCGCTTGGCATCGTCGCATACCTCGCGCTGCGCTTCGAGTGGAAGTTCGGCCTCGCCGCGATCATCGCCAACCTGCACGACGTGATCATCATCATCGGCTTCTTCGCTGCCTTCCAGTGGGAGTTCTCGCTGCCTGTCCTCGCCGCGGTACTCGCGATCCTCGGCTACTCGGTGAACGAATCGGTGGTCGTCTTCGACCGCGTGCGCGAAAATTTCCGCAAGCAGCGCCGCGCCTCCGTGACCGAGATCATCGATGGCGCCATCACGGCCAATATCTCGCGCACGATCATCACCCACGGCTCGACCCAGATCATGGCACTGACCATGCTCATGTTCGGCGGCCCGGCGCTCTACTACTTCGCCCTCGCGCTCACGATCGGCATCCTGTTTGGGATCTACTCGTCGGTGTTCGTCGCCAGCCCGCTGCTCATGTGGCTGCGCGTCTCGCGCGCCCAATTCGTGCGCGAGCGCAAGAGCCGGCGCGACGAAAACGAGGGAGCGGTCGTCTAGGGGTCGAAAAAAGGGGTCAGACCCCCTTTTCTATGATCGAAGGCGATCGTTGATCCAATGGGGTCTGACCCCGTTGTCGCCGTCAAATCCGCCGCGCCAGCTCTGCGGCCTTCCCGGTGTATCCGGCCGGGGTGAGCGCAAGCAGGCGCTTCTTGGCGGTCTGCGGAATCTTCAGGCGCCGGACGAACGCGGCAAACTGGCGCCGGTCGAGGCGCCGGCCGCGCGTCAGCGCCTTGAGCTGCTCGTAGGCATCGGGCACGCCGTAGCGGCGCATCACCTGCTGCACCGCCTCGGCAAGCACCTCCCAATTCGCGTCCAGGTCCGCGGCGAGCCGCGCCGGATCGACCTCCAGCTTGGCGAGACCACGCTCGCAGGCGACGAGCGCGAGCAGCGTGTGACCGAGCGCCGCGCCGGCGTTACGCAGCGCGGTCGAGTCCGAAAGGTCGCGCTGCCAGCGCGATACGGGAAGCTTGTCCGCGAGGTGGCGCAGCAAGGCGTTCGCCACGCCGATGTTGCCTTCCGAATTCTCGAAGTCGATCGGATTGACCTTGTGCGGCATGGTCGACGATCCGACTTCGCCGGCTTTTGGCCACTGACGGAAGTAGCCGAGCGCGATGTAGCCCCACAGGTCACGATCGAGATCGAGGAGCACGGTGTTGGCACGCGCGTACGCGTCGAACAGCTCGGCGAAGGAATCGTGCGGCTCGATCTGGGTGGTATAGGGGTTGAACTCGAGCCCGAGGCGCTCGACGAAGCGCCGGCACAGCCGTTCCCAGTCGATGCCAGGGTAAGCGACGAGGTGCGCGTTGTAGTTGCCGACCGCGCCGTTCATCTTGCCGAGGATGCTGACTCCGGCGATGCCCGCCCGCGCACGGCGCAAGCGGTGCACCACGTTGGCGAGCTCCTTGCCAAGGGTGGTCGGCGACGCCGGCTGGCCGTGCGTGCGCGACAGCATCGGCAGCCGCGCGTGGCGGCGCGCGAGCCTCGCCAGGACATCGATGAGCGCGTCGAGCCGCGGCAGCATCACCTGCGCGCGCGATTCGGCGAACATCAACGCGTAGGACAGATTATTGATGTCCTCCGAGGTGCACGCGAAATGGATGAATTCGAGCGCGCGCTCGATTTCGGCATCCGCCGCGAGCTTGCCGCGCAGCCAGTACTCGATCGCCTTGACGTCGTGATTTGTCTCGGCCTCGATGTTCTTGATGTGCTCGGCATCGCGCTCGGCGAACTCCGCGATCAGCCGGCGCAGCGCCGTGCGCGTGCCGCGTGCGAAGGGCTTCAGCTCGCGGATGCGCGGCCCGGCCGCGAGCATCTGCAGCCAGGCGAGCTCGATGCGTACCCGGTAACGGATGAGCGCATGCTCGCTGAAATACGCACGCAGGGGATCGAGCGTTTTTGCGTACCGCCCATCGAGCGGAGAAAGCGCGCTGAGCGGTGAACGCATGGATGGCATTATAAGCCGTGGCCCGAGTTCAACGCCTCAGTCTCGAGCGCGTCATGCGCGAAGCGCGCGCCTGCCGGTTGTGCGAAGCGGCGCTGCCGCACGCACCCAATCCGGTCTTCCGTGTCGGCCGCGGTGCGCGTTTGCTGATCGTCGGCCAGGCCCCCGGCCGGCGCGTGCACGAAACCGGCATCCCCTGGAATGATCCCTCGGGCGACACGCTGCGCACCTGGCTCACGCTGGAGCGTGCGGCGTTCTACGACAGCGCGCGCATCGCGATCGTGCCGAGCGGCCTGTGCTATCCGGGAACCGTCGACGGGAGCGACCTGCCACCGCGGCCCGAGTGCGCCCCGCTGTGGCAGCCGCGCTTTCGCGCCGCGCTGCCAGGGCTGCGCCTGACCCTTCTGGTCGGCCAGTACGCGCAGGCGTACGCGCTCGGTGCCGCGCGCAAGCACAGGCTCGCCGAAACCGTGCGCGCGTATCAGGAGTACCTTCCGGCCTATTTCCCGCTGCCGCACCCGAGCTGGCGCAACAAGGCCTGGGTCAGGCGCAACCCGTGGTTCGCCACGGAGGTGCTGCCCGCGCTGCGCCGCCTCGTACACGAGGTTTTGCGCTGAGTCTCGAGCCGCGACGGTATAATCCGCCGCCCGGTCCATTGGCAGCCGCGTTGTCCCGCAATGAAGCTCCTCGCATCGCTCCTTAGCCCCTACGCCCGCAAGGTGCGCATCGTGCTCAGCGAAAAGGGCATGGACTGCGAGCTAGAATTGGTCGATGTCACGCAGCCGGACCACGCCGCGATGGCGCACAATCCGCTCGGTAAGATTCCCGTTCTGCTGCTCGACGACGGCACGCCGCTCTACGATTCACGCGTCATCGTCGAGTTTCTTGACAACGTCTCGCCCATCAGCCGTCTCATCCCGAAGGGCAACCGCGAGCGCGTCGCGGTGCGGCGCTGGGAGGCGCTCGCCGACGGCGTGCTGGACGCCGCAGTGCTCGCGCGCCTCGAGAGCCTGCGCCCCGCGACGGAACAGAGCGCGAGCTGGCTCGCGCGCCAGGTTGGCAAGGCCGAGCGCGGGCTCGCGCAGATGGCCGAGGAGATCGATGATCGCGCATGGTGCCACTACGACAGGTACACGCTCGCCGACATCGCGGTCGGCTGTTGCCTCGGCTGGCTCGATTTTCGCAAGCCGGCCGACATCGACTGGCGCAGCAAGTATCCCCCGCTTGCACGCCATTTCGCCAAGCTCTCGAAACGCCCCGCCTTCGCCGCAACCGCGCCGAAGGCCTGAGGCGGCGCGCTGCGCTCAGCCCGCCGCGCGCAGCGCGGGCGCGGCGGGCGCCGCCGCAGCTTGCGTGCGGCTGATGATCGCGCCGCCCAGGCACACTTCGGCGTCGTACAGCACCACCGACTGCCCGGGCGTCACCGCCCATTG
>Ga0210067_1000036_pt1 | contig 17469 bp, 14 predicted proteins | sample RushMan_ThreeSqB_2_FD_185559 | JGI IMG/M metagenome (GOLD analysis project Ga0210067, IMG submission 185559) | Wetland microbial communities from San Francisco Bay, California, USA, that impact long-term carbon sequestration - RushMan_ThreeSqB_D2... | ecosystem: Environmental > Aquatic > Marine... | reverse complement strand
CGACCATCTGCAGATCCGCATGCAGTACAAGGTGAGCAACGTGCGCACCATGAACACGCTTGCCAACAGTACGCTGAGCCGGATGATGATGGGCGCGCGCTATTTCCTGCTCCGCTCCGGGCCGCTCACCATGCCGCCGTCACAGCTCGGCGCGTTCGCCAAGAGCGACCCGGCGCAGCCGACCGCGAACATCGAGTGGCACGTGCAGCCGCTCTCGCTCGACAAGTTCGGCGATCCGCTGCACCCCTTCCCCGCGATCACGCCGAGCGTGTGCAACCTGCGCCCGACCTCGCGCGGCTGGGTGCGCATCACCTCGCCCGATCCCGAGGCGCATCCGGAGATCAAGCTGAACTATCTGTCGACCGAGGCCGATCGTCAGGTTGCGGCCGACGGGATGCGCTTCACGCGACGGATCATGGCGGCGAAGGCGCTGTCGCGCTACAACCCGGTCGAGTTCCGTCCCGGCGGTGCCGCGCGCAGCGGCGAGGCGCTCATCCGGGCTGCCGGGGAACTCGGCACGACGATCTTTCACCCCGTGGGGTCGTGCCGGATGGGCAGCGACCCGCTGGCGGTGGTCGACGACCGGCTGCGCGTGCACGGCGTCGCGGCGCTGCGCGTGATCGACGCTTCGGTCATGCCGCACATCACCTCGGGGAACACCAACGCCCCCACCTACGTCATCGCCGAGAAAGGCGCGGCGTTCCTGCGCGAGGAGCGCTGAGACCACAGCTGCCGGCGCGCTTGAACTTTTCCGCCCCCGGCCGCATCTAAGCGGCGGACTGAACAAGAAAGGAAGCCATGAAGCGCATCGTGCTTTACCTCGGCACCAACCTGGCGGTGCTCGTCGTGCTGGGCTTTTTCCTGAATGTGGTCGGCGTCGGCCACTACCTCAAGCAGGAAGGGATCGACCTGGGCGCGCTGCTCGTATTCTCGGCCATCGTCGGCTTCACCGGGTCGTTCATCTCGCTGCTGCTGTCGAAGACCATGGCCAAGTGGTCGACCGGGGCGCGGCTCATCAGCGGCTCGGAAGGCCAAACGGAAGCATGGCTCGTCGACACGGTGCGCAAGCTCGCCGAGCGTGCCCGGATCGGGATGCCCGAAGTGGCGCTCTATCAGGGCGCCCCGAATGCCTTCGCCACCGGTGCGTTCAAGAACAGCGCGTTGGTGGCGGTGTCCACCGGCCTGCTGGAATCGATGAGCCGCGAGGAAGTCGAAGCCGTGCTCGGCCACGAAGTCTCACACGTCGCCAACGGCGACATGGTGACGCTGACGCTCATTCAGGGCGTCGTCAACACCTTCGTCGTGTTCCTGTCGCGCATCGTGGGCTTCTTCGTCGATCGCGTGCTTTTCAAGACCGAGCGCGGCGTCGGACCCGGCTTCTACGTCGCGGTCATCGTCTGCGACATCGTGTTCGGCGTCCTCGCCTCGATCATCGTCGCCTGGTTTTCGCGCCGGCGCGAATTCCGCGCCGACGCCGGTGCCGCCGCGCTGCTCGGCTCACCGCGACCGATGATGGCGGCGCTCGCCCGCCTCGGCGGGCTCGAGCCCGGCGCACTGCCGAGCGCGTTCAAATCCTCCGGCATCACCGATCGCGGCGGCATCATGGCGCTGTTCTCGACCCACCCGCCGATCGAGGCGCGCATCGCGGCGCTGCAGGCGCGCAACTGAACACTGCGGCGCCGCATTTCGCATCGTTTGATCTGGCGCACTTGACCGGGCCGAGGGCCCCGCAGAATATCCGCGGAGCAGCCCGCCCCGGGCGCGCCGGAGACGACGCATGAGACCGACGACGCTGACCAAATTTCTCATCGAGCGCCAACGCGACGGCAAGATCGACGCCGACCTGCGCCTGCTCATCGAAACCTGCGCCCGTGCCTGCAAGGCGATCAGCATCCAGGTCAACAAGGGCGCGCTGATCGGTACCGGAGACCTGCTCGGCACCGACAATGTCCAGAACGAGGCGCAGAAAAGGCTCGACGTCCTGTCGAACGAGATCCTGATCGAGGCAAACGAGTGGGGCGGCAGCCTCGCCGCGGTGGCCTCGGAAGAGATGGAAGCGCCGCTGCCGATTCCGCTGCCGCACCCGCGCGGCCAGTACCTGCTGCTGATCGATCCGCTCGACGGCTCGTCCAACATCGACGTCAACATCTCCGTCGGCACGATCTTCTCGGTGCTGCGCTGTCCCGAGGGCGTGACCGAAGCCGACGAACAGGCCTTCCTGCAGCCCGGCCACAGGCAGGTCGCCGCCGGCTTCGCCCTGTACGGTCCGTCCACCCTGCTGCTGATCACGGTCGGCGACGGCACCCACGGATTCATGCTCGACCCCTACGTGGGCTCGTTCGTGCAGACGCAGCGCGACATCCGCATCCCGGAAGACACCTCCGAATTCGCGATCAATGCGTCCAACATGCGACGCTGGGAGGCGCCGATCAAGCGCTATATCGACGAATGCCTCGCCGGCAAGGACGGCGTACGCGGCCGCGACTTCAACATGCGCTGGGTCGCGTCGATGGTCGCCGATGTCTACCGGGTGCTCTCGCGCGGCGGCATCTTCATGTATCCGCGCGATGCGAAGAACACGGAGGGACGGCTGCGGCTGATGTACGAGGCCAATCCGATGGCATTCATCGTCGAGCAGGCCGGCGGCGCGGCCACCGACGGCAGGCAACGCCTCCTCGAGGTGCAACCGCAACGGCTGCACCAGCGCATCGGCGTGGTTCTCGGCTCCAAGAACGAAGTCGAGCGCGTGACGCGCTACCACGCAGCCTGAGCGGCGCGCGGGCGCTGCGGCGAATCTTGATTGTGAGCCGGGATGAAGCCCGCCAGAGGCAGGCCTCCGGCGGGTACGGGTTGAACTCGACTACTTCAGGTGCCGGCTGACCAGCTTGGTCATATCGAACATCGACACCTGCGACTTGCCGCCGAACAACGGCTTGAGCTTGTCGTCGGCATTGATCATCCGGCGGTTTTTCTTGTCCTGCAGGCTGTGCCGCTTGATGTATTGCCACATCTTCTTGGTGACTTCAGTACGCGGCATCGCGCTCGCGCCAATGACTGCCGCGAGCGTCGCCGATGGGGTCATCGGCTTCATGAATGCTGCATTCGGCTTGCGCTTCGCCCCCGCGCGCTTCTTCTTGGGTGCAGACTTCTTCGCAGCCTTCTTCTTCGCCATCTTGTGTTCTCCTCTGAACGATGCGGAATTCTGTAGCGATCCCGGATTCTTTTCCCGCTGTCAGACAGCGGTTGCGGAAAGATGCCGAATCCGCGGTGGCGTGTCAACGCTTTTCAGAGGGAATTCGACTTCCTGCGTCCGCCGCGTCGCGCGATAGCGACCAGACGCGCGACCGTTCGCGCCCGTCCAAAGCCGCGACGGCTACGCGCCGAGCGCGCGCCGGCGCCCGTCGAGCCAGGCGGCAAGTCCTTGTGCATTCAGCTCGATGTCGATTGCAAACAACTGCATAAGGGCGTCGGCATCCAGCGTCCAGCCCTGGCGCAGCGCCTCGGCGCGCACCAGCTCGGCGACGCCCGCCTTGAGCCGCTCGAGACGTGCCGCCCCCTCTCCCCTGCAGCGTTCGGCGACCGCGACGTGCGCATCGATCAGGCGGTGCAGGTCGGCGCCCAGGCGGGGAACGTCCCGCACCTGGCCAAAGTGCGCCACGTACACCGCCTCGGGCGCCAGGGCGAGCATGCGCTCGAGCGTGGCGTGCAGCGCCCCAGGGTCGAATTGCGTCGGACTGGTGGTCGGGAACACCGACGGGCGCCGCTCCCGGTCAAGCGCGCGGTAGGACAGCCCGAAGCTGTCGCCGGCGAACAGGTGGCCGCTGCGCGTGTCGCGCACCACCACGTGATGGCGGGCATGGCCCGGCGCGTCAAAGAATTCGAGAACGCGGCCGGCGAGGGCAATCTCTGCGCCTTCGGGCGTTTCGATCACCCGCTCCGCCGCCACCGGCAGCACCGTGCCGTAGACCCGTTCGGTCGCCTGCGCGCCATAGATCTCGACGGTCGCCGCCATGAGCCGGCTCGGATCGACCATGTGTCGTGCACCGCGCGGGTGCACCGTGAGCCTTGCGTTCGGGCAACGCGCCATCAGCGTGCCCGCGCCACCCGCATGATCGAGATGTACGTGGGTCAGCACCACGTAGTCGACTTGCGCCGGCGCAATGCCGCGCGCGGCGAGCGCCGCGAGGATGCGCGGCGCCGCGAGCGCGGTCGCGGTGTCGATCACCGCAGCGCGGCCCTTCTCGATGAGGATGTGCGCTGCCGTCTGCGCCGCGCGCCCGTCATAGAATGCGTCGACCGCGCTGATGCCCTCGTCGTAATCGAACACGCCCTGCGCCATGGCGGCGAAGGGTAGCAGCCGGCGACGTGGCGTGGATAGGCAGGCAGGCAGGTAGAATCCCGCCGCATGAAGCTTGCCGAGCTGAGGCAGGAGTACATGCGTGCCGGCCTGTCGGAGGCCGATGCGCACCAGGACCCGATCCGTCAGTTCGAGCTGTGGTTCAACGAAGCGCTCGCCGCGGCGCTGCCGCTGGCCAACGCCATGACGCTGGCGACGGTGCGCAAGGACGGACGGCCGAACGCGCGCGTCGTCCTGCTCAAGGACGTCGAGCACGGCGGCTTCGTCTTCTACACGAACTACGAAAGCGCCAAGGGCCGCGAGCTCGCGGAGCATCCCGATGCCTGCCTCGTGTTTCTGTGGACCGAGCTCGAGCGCCAGGTGCGCATCGACGGTCGCGTCGAGACGGTTCCGATAGCGGACTCCGATGCCTACTTCGCCAGCCGGCCGCTGGGCGCCCGGCTCTCGGCATGGGCGTCGGCGCAAAGCGCGCGCGTGCAGGATCGCGAGACGCTCGAGCGCGCGCTGGACGCCGCGCGCCAGCGCTTCGGCGACGCGCCGCCCCGGCCGCCGCACTGGGGCGGCTATCGCCTGATGCCGGCGTCGATCGAGTTCTGGCAGGGTCGTCCGGACCGCCTGCATGACCGTCTGCTCTATCGGCGCAATGCCTCAGGCTGGCAGCGCGAGCGACTCGCTCCCTGACGCGGTGCTCGCTTTCCTGCGCGCGGCGCGGCTCATCGCTGCGCAGGAACGACCGCGCGCGGTGGCGCTCACCGGTGGCGTCTCGTCCGACATCTGGCGAATCGACCTGGACGCCGGTCCGGTCTGCGTGAAGCGCGCGCTGCCGCGCCTGCGGGTCGCGCAGCGCTGGGAGGCGCCGGTCGAGCGCAATCTCTACGAGCGGCGCTGGATGCAGACGGCGTGCGCCATCGTTCCCGGCATCGCGCCGCGCGTGCTCGCGCACGACGACGCAGGCATGTTCGCGATGGAGTATCTGGATGCAGACCGCTATCCGGTCTGGAAAGCCGAGCTGCACGCGGGGCGCGCCGACCCGGCGTTCGCGCGGCAGGTCGGCACGCGACTGGTACAGGTGCACGCCGCCACTGCGGACGATGCTGCCGTCGCGGCGCAGTTCGCGACCGACGCGAGTTTCCGCGCGATTCGCCTCGAGCCCTACCTGCTCGCAACGGCGGCACGGCACGCGGATCTCGCCGCCGTGCTGGAGGCGCTCGCGGCGCGCACTGCGGCCACGCGGCGCGTCCTGGTGCACGGCGACGTCAGTCCGAAGAACGTCCTGGTCGGCCGGCAGGGGCCGGTGTTGCTCGATGCCGAATGCGCCTGGTACGGCGATCCCGCGTTCGATCTCGCGTTCTGCCTGAACCACCTGTTGCTCAAGTGTCTGTGGACGCCGCCGGCGGCGCGCGGCTTCCTCGCCTGCTTCGATGCGCTTGCCGACGGCTATCTGGCCGGCGTGGCCTGGGAGGCGGGCGCCGCCCTCGAAGCCCGCGCCGCCACGCTCCTGCCGGGCCTGTTCCTTGCGCGCGTCGACGGCAAATCGCCGGTCGAGTACCTGTCGGACGAGGCCGAACGCGCGCGCGTACGGCGCGTCGCGCGCGCGCTGCTCGAGCGGCCGCCGGCGGGTCTCGCCGAGGTTCGCGGTGCCTGGGCGCGCGAGGTCGGTGCATGAAACGGGCAGCGATCACCGAGCTGCGTGGCCGCAGGGTCTGGGATTCGCGCGGCCGCCCGACCGTCGAAGCAGAGATCCTCGTCAAGGGCGGCGCCTGGGGCCGCGCGATTGCGCCGGCGGGCGCCTCGACCGGGGCCGGCGAGGCGAAGGACCTGCGCGACGGCGGCGCCGCGTTCCGCGGTCTGGACGTGCAGCGTGCGGTCGGCCACGTGAACGGCGAGATCCGCGCCGCGCTGCTCGGCATGGACGTCACTGACCAGGCGGCGATCGACGCGAAGCTGGTGGCGCTCGACGGCACCGCGGACAAGTCGCGGCTCGGCGGCAACGCGCTGGTTGCCGTGTCGCTCGCCTGTGCGCAGGCCGCCGCTGCCGCGGCCGGCGTGCCGCTGTGGCGCCATCTCGCCGGCGCGCGCCGCATCGCACTGCCGGTGCCGCAGGTGCAGATCTTCGGCGGCGGCGCGCACGCGCGCGGGCGCGTCGACATTCAGGATTACCTCGTGGTCTGTCGGGGCGCGGGCAGCTTCTCGGAAGCGCTCGAGTGGACTGCCGAGGTATACGCCGCTGCGGGCGCGCGGCTGGCGAAGAAGAACCTGCTGCAGGGCGTGGCCGACGAAGGCGGCTACTGGCCCGCGTTCCGCTCGAACGAGGAAGGGCTCGCCGAACTCGTCGCGGCGATCGAGTCGGCCGGGCTGAAGCCGGGCAGCGACGTCGCGATCGCGCTCGATGTCGCGGCGACGCAGCTCTACCGCGGCGGCCGCTACCACCTTGCGCTCGAGAATCGCGTGCTGAGCGCCGGCCAGCTGATGGCGACGCTGCTGCGCTGGCTGGACGCCTATCCGATCGTGTCGATCGAGGACCCGTTCGCCGAAACCGATCACGCCGCGATGCAGGCGTTCACGCGCGCCGCCGGGGCGCGCGTGCAGATCGTCGGCGACGACTACTTCGTCACCGACGCGGCGCGCCTGCGCGCCGGCGCGGCGCAGGGTGCCTGCAACGCGATCCTGCTCAAGCCCAATCAAGTCGGCACGTTGTCGGAGACCCACGCCGCCTGGCAGGCGGCGCGCGAGCTGGGCTACGGCGCGATCGTCTCGGCGCGCTCGGGCGAAACCGAAGACGTGTCGATCGTGCATCTCGCGGTCGGCTGGGGCGTGGCGCAGCTCAAGGTCGGCAGCTTCTCGCGCTCCGAGCGCATGGCCAAGTGGAACGAAGGCATCCGCATCGAGGAGGCCCTCGGCACCAAGGCGCTGCTCTACCCCGCGCGAAGGCTGTTTAAAAACTGGGGTCAGACCCCTGTGGATAACTCGAAAAGGGGTCAGACCCCTTTGTGATATTCGCAGGCCGACATTTATCTAAACGGGGGTCTGACCCCTTTCGCGACCGCGAGACGCGCGTCAATCGAGCCGCTTGAGTCCGTCGAGGCTCAGCCGATAGCGCCGGTCGCAGCCCGCGGCGGCGGCCTCGGAATGCGTGACCAGGATCGCGGACGCGCCGCGCTCCTTCACCTGGGCGCGCAGCAGGTCGAGCACGTGCCGCGCGTTTTCCGGGTCGAGGTTGCCGGTCGGCTCGTCGGCCAGCACGAGCTTCGGATCGCCGACCAGCGCGCGCGCGATCGCAACGCGCTGCAGCTCGCCGCCCGAGAGCTCGCGCGGCGCGCTCGTCTCGCGGCCTGCAAGGCCCACCGCCGCAACGAGCGCCGCGGCGCGCTGCTCGAGCGCCGCCTGCGCGACCCCGCGCAGCAGCAGCGGCAGGCCGACGTTCTGCAGCACCGTGAGGTGCGGCAGCACGTGAAACGCCTGGAACACGAAACCGAAGCGATCGCGCCGCAGGCGCGTCGCGGCATCGTCGTCGAGCGCGCTGATCTCGACGCCGTCGACGCGGACGCTGCCCGCGTCGGCCGGCTCGAGACCCGCGATGATGTTGAGCAGGGTCGACTTGCCGATGCCCGACTCTCCGATCACCGCGACATACTCGCCCGATTCCACGCGCAGCGAGACCTCGTGCAGCACGACGCGGTTGCCGAAGCGTTTGGTGACGGCGGTCAATTCCAGCATGACGGTCGCACTATAGTGCCCTGCCGGCAGCTGCGCGCCGGGGCGCAGGCGGATTCGCATTGTGGACACCCCCAGACCCTCTTGTTAGACTGCCTGCGCACTCACTGGAGGAACGCCTTGCGGCCGCAGCCCCTCAGGGTCGCGCCGGCCGCAGACCTAACTGGAGGAAATCATGGTGCGCAATTCAACCCGTATGCTTTCCGCTGCGCTGCTCGCGGCCTCGCTCGCCGCCGCTCCCGCGTTCGGCGCCGACAAGATCAAGATCGGCTTCATCACGACGCTCTCCGGGCCGCAGGGCGTCATCGGAAAGGACATGAAGCAGTCGGTCGAGCTCGCGATCGAGCACCTTGGCGGCAAGATGAGCGGCATCCCGGTCGAAGTGATCTTCGGCGACGACCGGTTCAAGCCCGACGTCGGCAAGCAGGTCGCCGAGGAGATGATGAAGAAGGACAAGGTCGATTTCGTCTCGGGGATCATCTGGTCGAACGTGATGCTCGCGGTGGCACCGACAGTCACGGCGGCGGGCACGATGATGATCGGCACCAATGCCGGGCCGCACCAGCTCGCTGGCGAGATGTGCAACAAGCGCTTCTTCACCACCTCGTGGCAGAACGACTCGACCCCGGAGGCGATGGGCAAGCATCTTCAGGATCTCGGGCTGAACGACGTCTACCTTATCGCGCCCAACTACGCGGCCGGCAAGGACATGCTCACCGGCTTCAAGCGCTACTTCAAGGGCCGCATCGCCGCCGAGGTGTACACCAAGCTCGGCCAGCAGGACTACCAGGCCGAGCTGAGCCAGCTGCGCGCCAAGAACCCGAAGGCGGTGTTCGTGTTCCTGCCTGGCGGCATGGGCATCCAGTTCCTCAAGCAGTACTCGCAGGCCGGCCTGCGCGGCCAGTATCCGCTCTACTCCGTCTACACGGTGGACGAGCTCTCGCTGCCGGCGGTGCGTTACGCCGCGCTCGGCCAGCTCGAGACGCGCTACTGGAGCCAGGACCTGAACGTGCCGGCCAACAAGAAGTTCGTCGGCGACTACCAGAAGAAGTACGGCAGCACGCCGTCGTTCTACGGTGCGCAGAGCTACGACGGCATGATGCTGATCGACTCTGCGGTGCGTGCCGTGAAAGGCGATCTGAAGAACCAGAACGGGATGATCGCGGCGATGGAAAAGGCGAACTACGCCTCCACCCGCGGCAAGTACACGTACAACATCAACCACTTCCCAATTCAGAATTACTACCTGCTCAAGGTGGTCACTGGTCCGGGCGGCCCCGGCGGAATCCCCGTGATGCAGATTCAGGACACGGTGTTCAAGAACCAAAAGGATTCGTACTACACGAAGTGCAAGATGAAGTGATCGATGCAGCCTAAAGCACGCGAAAAGGCGCGGCTCGACCGCGCCTTTTTTTTGTAGCGCGATGAACGCGATCCTCGTCGTCGAGCAGGTCCTGAACGGACTGCAGTTCGGGGTGATGCTGTTCCTGATGGCCGCGGGACTCACGCTGGTGTTCGGCATCATGAACCTGGTGAACCTGGCGCACGGCTCGATGTACATGGTCGGCGCCTACCTCGCGGTTGCCGCCACGCAGTGGACCGGCTCGTACCTCGCCGGCATCGTGCTCGGCCTCGCGGGCACGCTGCTGGTCGGCGTCGTGGTCGAAGTCGTCACGCTGCGCACGCTGTACGAGCGCGACCACCTCGACCAGGTGCTCGCGACCTTCGGCCTGATCCTCTTTTTCAACGAGCTGGTCGCGATCGTCTGGGGACGCGCCGCACTGTTCAGCGACATCCCGCAGGTCCTCTCGGGTCACGTCGACCTGATGGGCAACCTGCGCTATCCGGTGTACCGTCTGACGATCATCATCGTCGGCCTGCTGGTCGCGCTGCTGCTCTGGGTCGTGGTCACCCGGACGCGCCTCGGCATGCTGATCCGCGCCGGCGCGTCGAACCGGACCATGGTCTCGGCGCTCGGGGTCAACATCCGCCTGCTCTACACGGTCGTGTTCGGCTTCGGCGCCGTGCTCGCCGGGCTCGCGGGTCTCATGGCCGGGCCGATCTACGCGGTGCAGCCCGGCATGGGCGAGCTGATCCTGATCCAGGTGTTCGTCGTGATCGTGATCGGCGGCATCGGCTCGATCCGCGGCGCTCTCGCCGGCGCAATCATCGTCGGCATGGTCGACACCATGGGCCGCGCCTTCCTCAAGCCGCTGCTCGGCGCGCTGATTTCGCCGACCGCCGCCGAGTCGGCGGGCCCGGCGCTCGCTTCGATGCTGATCTACCTGCTCATGGCGGTGGTGCTCGCGCTGCGCCCCGAGGGCCTGTTCCCGGCGAAGGGGCACTGAGATGCGCGCCCGGCTCGCACTGCTGGTCATCGGTCTCGCGCTGCTCGCGGCGGCGCCGCCGGTGGCGGCGCTGTTCAACCAGCCTTTCTACGTCGACCTGCTGCGCCGCGTGATGATCTTCGCCATCGCCGCGCTCAGCCTGAACCTGATTCTCGGCTACGGCGGCATGGTGTCCTTTGGCCATGCCGCCTATCTCGGCATCGGCGGCTACGCGGTCGCAATCCTTTCGTTCTACGGCATCAACAACGGCTTCGTGCAGCTCGGGGTGACCGTCGTTGCCTCGGCGCTCGTTGCGCTGGTCATCGGCGCGGTATCGATCCGCACGAGCGGCATCTACTTCATCATGATCACCCTCGCCTTCACGCAGATGCTGTATTTCCTCGGCATCTCGCTCGACGTCTACGGCGGCGACGACGGCATGCGGCTCGCGACGCGCAGCGATTTCGGCGGCCTGATCGATCTCGCCGATTCGACGACGTTCTACTACCTCGTGCTCGGCGTCATGGTCCTGTTCCTCTACGTCATCCATCGCATCGTCAATTCGCGCTTCGGAATGGTCATCCGGGCGGCCAAGTCGAACGAAGCGCGAACGCGGGCGATCGGCTTTTCACCCTATCCCTACCGGCTCGCCGCCTTCGTCGTCGCCGGCGCCATGTGCGGCGTCGCGGGCCTGCTGTTCGTCAACCATACCGCCTACCTGACGCCGGATTACATGCACTGGACCCGCTCGGGCGAGATCATGTTCATGGTGATTCTCGGCGGCATCGGCACGACGACCGGCCCCGTGCTTGGTGCTTTCGTGCTGCTGCTGCTCGAGGACGTCCTCGCGGGCTGGACCGAGCACTGGCAGATCATCCTCGGGCCGTTCCTCATCCTGGTGGTGCTGTTCGCCAGGCGCGGCCTGGCCGGCCTGCTGCCGGGGAGCGATGCGCGTGACTGAGCCGCTGCTCGACGTGCGGGGATTGATCAAGGCCTTCGGCGCGCTGCGTGCCACCGACGGGGTGACGCTGGACGTGCTGCCCGGCGAGACGCACGCGATCATCGGACCCAACGGAGCGGGCAAGACCACGTTGATTGCGCAGCTCTCCGGCGACCTGCGACCCGACGACGGGCGCATCCGCTTCGCCGGGGAGGACATCACGCCGCTCGGTGCGGCCGCGCGTTCGCACAGGGGACTCGCGCGGTCGTTTCAGATCACCAGCATCTACCGCGAGTTCAGCGCGCTCGACAACGTCGCCCTCGCCGTACAGGCGCACGCCGGACACAGCTTTCGCTTCTGGCGCGCCGCGCGCGAGGACGAGGCGCTGCGCGCGCCGGCGCGCGCGATCCTCGACGAAGTGGGCCTCGGCGCCCGGGCGCAGGTGCTCGCGGCGAACCTCGCGCACGGCGAGCAGCGCCAGCTCGAGATCGCCATGGTGCTCGCGACCCGGCCGCGCCTGCTGCTGCTCGACGAACCGGTCGCCGGCATGGGCGTCGACGAGTCGCAGCGCATGGTGCAGTTCCTCGCCACGCTGAAGGGACGGCAGACGATCGTCCTGGTCGAGCACGACATGGACGCGGTATTCACGCTGGCAGACCGGATCTCGGTGCTGGTCTACGGGCGGATCATCGCCACCGGCACCCCGCCGCAGATTCGCGCCAACCGCGAGGTACGCGCGGCGTACCTCGGCGAGGAACTGCAGGACTGAGCGCGCGGCCACGGCGATGAACGACGCTTTGCTGCAGGTGCGCGACCTGGAAACCGCCTATGGCCAGAGCCAGGTGCTGTTCGGCCTGTCCTTCGACGTCGGCGCGGGCGAGGTCGCCACCCTTCTCGGTCGCAACGGCATGGGCAAGACGACCACGGTGCGCTCGATCATGGGCATCGTGCGCACCCTGTCCGGCACGATTCGCTTCGACGGCAAGCCGATGCGCGGACTGCCCTCCTACCGCGTGGCGCAGGCCGGCCTCGGCCTCGTACCCGAGGGACGCCAGATCTTCCCCAACCTCACGGTGCGAGAAAATCTCGTCGCGACGGCGGCGAACCGCAGCGCCAGCGCCGAGCCCTGGACGCTCGAGCGCGCCTTCACGCTGTTCCCGCGCCTCGCCGAGCGCCAGCGCCACTACGGCAACCAGCTCTCGGGCGGCGAGCAGCAGATGCTCGCGATCGCGCGCGCGCTGATGACCAACCCGCGCCTGCTCATCCTGGACGAGGCAACCGAAGGTCTCGCGCCCCTGGTGCGCGCCGAGATCTACGCCGCGATCGAAAACCTCAAAACGACCGGGCAGTCGATCCTGATCATCGACAAGGACCTAAAGGCGCTCTGCCGCATCGCCGACCGCCACTACATCCTCGAGAAGGGGCGCGTGGTGTGGAACGGCACCTCGCCGGAACTCGCCGCGAGCGAGGACGTGCAGCACCGCTACTTAGGCGTTTGAAGGGGTCAGACCCCGTCACTGCCGAGATTCGACGAAGCCCCCGGCCTTTGGCGCAAGCTTGTCGGCCTCGTCGATCCAGCCGCCACCCATCGCCTTGTACACATTGACGTACTCGGTCAGGCGGTCGGCGCTCGAGCGCACCGCGGTCAGCTCGGCGCTGAACAGCTCGTTCTCGGCGTACAGCACCTCGAGATAGCTCGCATAGCCGTTGTCGAAGCGCAGCCGCGACAGGCGCGCATAGTCGCGCAGCGCCTGGACACGGCGTCGCTGCGCCTCGGATTCGACGCTGCGCTTTTGCGTGCCGACCAGCGCATCGTTGGTCTCGCGCAGTGCGTTTAGGATCACCTGGCGGTAGAACTCGTACGCTTCGCGCTGCGCGGCCTCGGCCGAGAACACCTGTCCCTCGATTGCGCCGCCGGTGAAGATCGGCCCCGTGAGACCGGCGGCCAGGGTGACCACCCCCGCGCCGCTCGACAGGAAGTCGCCCAGTGCCGCGCTCGCCAGGCCGAGCAGGCCGGTGAGATTGAAGGTCGGGTAGTAGAGCGACTGCGCCACGCCGATGTTGGCGTTTGCGGCCACGAGGTTCTGCTCTGCCTGCAGCACGTCCGGGCGGCGCTCGAGCAGCGAAGACGGCAGACCCCCGGGAATGCCCGGCGCCGCGAGGACATCGATGGTCCTGCCGCGCTTGACCGCCGCAGGATTGCCGCCGAGCAGGATCGAGATCAGGTTCTCCTGCGCAGCAACCTGCTGCTCGAGTACCGGCACCGCGGCGCGCGCCTGCTCGTACTGCGAGCGGACCTGCGCAAGCTCGACCTCGGAGACCACGCCGCCCTTGAAGCGCAGCTCGAAAATGCGCAGGGTCTCGGCGTAGTTCTCCACGGTCGCGTTGGCGATTTCCAGCTGGCGGTCGAGCGCGCGCAACGCGATGTAGCTCGCCGCAACGCTGGTCACCACCGACAGCACCACGCCGCGCCTGCCCTGCTCGCTGGCGAACACCTGCGCCTGCGCGGACTCGGTCTCACGCTGCACCCGGCCGAACAGGTCGATCTGCCAGGTCGCGCCGAGGGAGCCCTGGTACAGGCTGTACCAGGGATCGGTCCCCGGCGCGAGCGGGGTCGGACCTTTCTCGGTGGACCGGTTGCGGCTGGCGTCCAGGCCGTAGCCGACCTGCGGGTAGAACTGCGCACGCGTCGTCCGCAGCTGACCGATGAAGCGCTCGACCCGCGCCGCGGCGGCGCGCAGGTCGCGGTTCTCGCGCAGTGCGGTGTCGATCAGCGCATTGAGCACGGGGTCGTTGAACTGCTCCCACCAGCGCGCGTTCGCAAGAGCCGCCGCCTGCGCGGCGTCGACGCGCCAGGTCGCAGGCATATCGGTGCTCGGCCGCTCGTAGTCGGGCCCGACCACTGTGCAGGCGCCGACGAAAGACAGCAACGCGATGCCGCAGAGCGCGCACCGCATCTCAGTCGCCCTCGCGCTTGGCATGCGGCACGTCCGGGGCCTGGCCCCCGTGCGCCTGCGGCGGGGCGCCTGCGCCTGCCGTACGGCCGCCGAAACGCTCGCTAAACGACTCGAGAATCCAGAAGAACAGCGGAACGAAGAAAACCGCGACGAACGTCGAGGCCGCGATGCCGCCGATCACGCCCGTGCCGATCGCACGCAGGCTGTTTGCGCCGGGGCCGGTCGCGGTCGCCAGCGGCACGCAGCCCAGGCCGAAGGCGAGCGAGGTCATGACGATCGCCCGCAGGCGCAGGCCGGCCGCCTCGATCGCCGCTTCGCGCACCGCCATGCCGTGATGGACGCGCTCGATCGCGAATTCGCAGATCAGGATCGCGTTCTTCGCCGACAGGCCGACCAGGGTCACCAGGCCGACCTGGAAGTAGACGTCGTTCTTCAGGCCGAGCACCCAGGTCAGCAGCAACGCGCCGAGGATCGCGAACGGCACCGAAAGCACGACGGCGATCGGCAAGGTCCATTTCTCGAACTGCGCGGCGAGCAGCAGGAACACCACGATCAGCCCGAAGACGAACGCGGTTGCCGAGGTTCCGCCGGACTGCTTTTCCTGCAGCGCCTGGCCCGCCCAGGCGAAGGCGAAATCACCTGGCAGGGTCTCGCGCGCCACGGCTTCCATCGCCGCGAGGGCCTGCCCGGAGCTGTAGCCCGCCGCCTCGCTGCCGTTGATCTTCACCGCGGGAAAGCCGTTGAAGCGGGTCAGCAGCTTGGGTGAGGCGACGTAGCGCGTGGTGATCAGCGCCGAGAGTGGGACATTGGCGCCGGATTTCGAACGCACGGTGACCTTGTCGAAATCCTTCGGCTCGGCGCGATATGCGGCATCGGCCTGCACGATCACCCACCACACGCGGCTGAACTGGCTGAACTGGCCGGCGATCTGCGAGCCGAAGTACGCCTGCATGGTCTGGAACACGTCGCTCACCGGAACGCCGAGCACTTCGGCGCGGTTGCGATCGAGGTCGACGAACAGCTGTTGGCTCGCGGCGCGGAAGGTCGTGTTCACGCCGGCGAGCTCGGGGCGCTGGCGCGCCTTGGCGAGAAACGCATCGACCGCGGCACCGGTCGCGCGCGGATCGCCCGAGCCGCGGTTCTGGATGTAGAACTCGAAACCGCCGGTGGTCCCCATCCCGGGGATCGACGGCGGATTGACCGCGAAGGCAAAGCCCTCGCGCAGGCCGAAGAACTTTGCGTTCAGCCGCTTGAGCGTGTCGAAGGCGAGCAGCGAGCGGTCGGCGCGCTCCTCGAACGGCTTCAACTGGGCGAACATGACCGACGAATTGTTCGAGAACTGGCTGTCGATGAGGCTGTAGCCGTCGACCCAGGCGACGTTCTGGATCGCGGGATCGGCACTGACGATCTTGAAGGCCTTCTCGGTCAGCTTCCTCGTGACGTCGAGGCTCGCGGCGTCCGGGGTCTGTGCCACGATGAAGAAGTAGCCCTGGTCCTCTTCCGGCACGAAGCTGGAAGGCAGGATCTTGAACATCGACACGATGCCGAACAGTACCGCGCCGAACACCGCGAGCGACAGCGGCCATGCCTGGACGACGCGCGCCACCGTGCCGACATAGCCCTTGCGCAGGGCCTCGAAGCTGTTCTCGAACCAGCGGAAGAATCCCTTCTTTTCGCCGTGATGCGCCTTGATGATGATCGCCGCGAGCGCGGGCGAAAGCGTGAGCGCCATGATCCCGGAGATCACCATCGAGATCGAGATCGTCATCGCGAACTGCTTGTATAGCGTGCCGGTGACGCCGCCGAGGAAGGCCACCGGCATGAACACTGCGACCAGCACCAGCACGATCGAAATCAGTGCGCCCGCGATCTCGGCCATCGCCCGCTTCGCCGCCTCGAGCGACGACAGCTTGTGCGTCGTCATGTTGGTCTCGACGTTCTCGACCACCACGATCGCATCGTCGACCACCAGGCCGATCGCGAGAATCATGCCGAACAGCGTCAGCATGTTGACCGAAAAGCCGAGCAGGTGCATGCCGATGAAGGTGCCGATGATCGAAACCGGCACGGCAAGAATCGGAATGATGGTCGCCCGCAGCGACTGCAGAAAAATGAATACGACCGCCACGACCAGCACCACCGCCTCGAAGAAGGTGTGAATCACCTTGTCGACCGAGGCCAGCGTGAAGACGCTGGTGTCGAGCACCACCTTGTAGTCGAGCCCGGTGGGAAACTGCGCCTTCAGCTCGTCGAGCCGCTTGCGCACCGCCTTCGCGGTCTCGACCGCATTCGCGCCCGGCTGCTGGTACACCGCGATCGTGGTCGCGAGCTTGCCGTTCATGCGGCTCGCGATCGAGTAGTCGCGCTTGGCGAGCTCGACGCGGCCGATGTCCTTGATGCGCACGATCGCGGTGCCTTCCTTGGCCGCGCGCACGATGATGTTCTCGAATTCCTCGGGCTTGGTGAGCAGGCCCTGCGCGGTCACCACGAACTGCTGCATGGTGCCGGGCAGTGCCGGCTGGCTGCCGATCTGACCGATGCCGAAGGTCTGGTTCTGGCTCTGGATCGCGTTGGCGACGTCCTGCGACGTGATGCCGAGCTGCGCCATGCGATCGGGCTGCAGCCAGACGCGCATCGCGATGTCGGGCAGGCCGAGCACCGACGCGCGGTTCGCTCCGGGGACGCGCTTGAGCTCATCGAGGACGTAGAGGTTGGAGTAGTTGTCGAGGTAGGTCGCGTCGTAGCGCTCGTCGGGCGAGTAGATCGAGATCACCATCAGGAAGCTCGACGACAGCTTGTCGACCGTGATGCCCTGCTGCACCACCGTCTGCGGCAGCTGGGAGGTCGCCTGGCTCACCCGGTTCTGCACGTTCACCTGGTTGATGTCGGTGTTGGTGCCTGGCTTGAAGAACACGTTGATCGTGATGTTGCCGCTGGAGGAGCTGGTCGAGTAGAAATACAGCAGGTTGTCGACGCCGTTGACCTGCGCCTCGATCGGCGCCGCGACGGTGTTCGCGATCACCTCGGCGGTCGCGCCGGGGTAGCGCGCGGTGACCTGCACCTGCGGCGGCGCGAGCTCCGGATACTGCTCGATCGGCGCGACCGACATCGCCACCAGGCCGCCGAGCACGATCAGGATCGAGATGACCGACGACAGGATCGGCCGGTCGATGA
>Ga0210067_1000035_pt1 | contig 17627 bp, 19 predicted proteins | sample RushMan_ThreeSqB_2_FD_185559 | JGI IMG/M metagenome (GOLD analysis project Ga0210067, IMG submission 185559) | Wetland microbial communities from San Francisco Bay, California, USA, that impact long-term carbon sequestration - RushMan_ThreeSqB_D2... | ecosystem: Environmental > Aquatic > Marine... | reverse complement strand
CCATCGGGGTGGACGGCGTCGAGGCTCAGACCGGCAGGACGACGACTGACTGCTTTCTGGGCGAACAACGCCTGAAGATGAACCTCGAGTTTCGCACCCGCCCCGTCCAGTTTCTTTCGACCCTGTGGGAAGGCGTGTTGTTCTATGACGCGGGTGACGCCTTCAACGAGTGGAAACCACCCCCGCCAGGCAGCAGCTCGACGCGTCGGTGCGCGATGACATCACCGACGATCGCGCCCGCGAGCACGAGCTCGGTATTCCGCGGCATCACCGCCGCGATGGCTGCCGCAAACCCATCGCCGTCAGCGGCGAACACGAGGCCCGGGGTCAGCAGATCGAGCACATGACGCAGCTTTGCGTAGTCCTTCGAGAGCAGCGAATACGCGGGCGACACCGGTGCGTAGGGCACGCCGACCATCAGGGCGCCGAGTTGCAGCAGCGCGTGCTCGAGATCGTTGCCCGAGAGCACGGCAACCGGCCGCTCGCGCGACAGGCCGCGCGCGATGAGCGCCTGGCCGACCGCGCGTGCACCCTCGAGCGCCTGCCCATAGCTGAGCTTGCGCCAGCCGCCGCCCGCATCGCGCTGCGCGAGCAGCAGGCGCTCGGGCACGCGCTCGGCCCAGTGCACAAGCCAGTCGGTGATGCGCGCGGGCCAGGGGGCGAGTGGCAGCGGCGAGCGCAGCAGCAGCACGCCGTCGGGTCGGCGCTCCCATTCGACCGTGGTGGGGCCCATGCGGACCGCCCGCGTCGCCACCCTCATCCAGCCACTTTCTCCAGCAGGCGCAGCAGCTCGCGCCGCTCGCGCGGGCTCAGGCGCGCCGCGACGCGCTGGTCGTGCGCGTACACGCGTCGTTTCAGCCGCGCGACGAGCGCGCGACCGCCGGGCGTCAGATACAGACCCCAGGCCCGCTTGTCGTCGGGACGGTGCCGGCGCTCGGCAAGCTTGCGCCCCACCAGCCAGTTGGTCAGCATCATCGCGCCCGAGCGTGCCGTGCCGAGGACCTCGCCAAGCGCGCTTTGCGAGATGCCGGGATTGGCCTCCAGGATCACCAGCGCGGTGAAGCGCGGCGGAGTGATCTGCACCCCCGCGGTGGCGCGCTCGAAGGCGTCGAACGCAACGACCTGTGCACGCTTGAGCGCGTAGCCGAAATGCACGGGCAGCCTGCCGTAGTCGATGCCCGGGACACGGGCAGCACTGCCGGGGCGCGGCCCGCGCGCGGATCGTGAAGTCTGCGTCATTGACCGGAATATTGTAATGCTATATAACAATCGCGCCGTATCGCTGCGTATCGCTGCGCCGGACCGGTCGCTGCACTGCACAACAAACCCGGGAGGCGCAGCCACTAGAATCCGCACATCGCCCACGAGGAGGAGCCATGTCATTCGACCGTCGCAAATTCAATCAGGCGCTGGCCGCTGCCGGCGCGCTAAGTGCCATCTCGCCCGTTGGTATCGTCCGCGCCCAGCCGAAGACGCTGAAAGTCGGCCTGCTGCTACCGCGCTCGGGCATCCAGGCCGGCATCGGCCAGGACTGCTACCGCGTGGTCGCGATCACCAACGGGCTGCTGGCCGGGCTCGGTCTGCCCGCCCTCGAGATCATGAACGGCGACACGGAGTCGAACGTCGACGTGGCGCGCTCGCGCGCCGAGCGCCTGATCGGCGAAGGCGCGCAGCTGCTGGTGGGCGCCTTTGACTCCGGCCAGACCACTGCCATCGCGCAGGTCGCCGAGCAGCGCGGCATCCCGCTGGTGATCAACATCGCCGCCGCACCGCCGATCACCGAGCAGGGCTACAAGTTCGTGTTCCGCAATTTCCCGACGGCACCAATGATCCTGGGCGATGCGTTCGCCAATCAGCTCGAGGTGTTCGCCAGCACCGGCGTGTCGCCGAAGTCGGTGGTGTTCATGCACGTGAACGACACCTTCGGGCAGGCCATGCAGAAGGGTTTCACCGGCGTGATGTCGAAGTTCACGATGCCGTACAAGGTGGTCGAGACGATCGCCTACGACCCGGCGGCGCGCGACCTCTCGGTCGAAGTCGCCAAGGCGAAGGCGACCGGCGCCGAGGCGCTGGTCATGGTGAGCCGCCTGAACGACGCCATCCTCATCACGCGCGAGCTGGTGAAGCAGCGCTGGAGCCCGCAAGCGGTGCTCAGCATGGGTCCCGGCTGGTACGAGGACCAGTACCTGAAGACGCTCGGCAAGCTCGGCGACGGCCCGATCAGCTTCGTGCCCTGGTACGACCCGAACAAGAAGCTCGCGCAGCAGCTCGAGGCGGCGCACCACAAGGCCTACCCGGAGATCAGCCTGAACACCAACCACGTTTACACGTTCGAGGCGCTGCTCGTTGCGGCCGACGCCTTCAAGCGCGCGGGCAGCACCGATCCGAAGGCCCTCGCCGACGCGATTCGCGCGACAGACATCAAGAACAACGTCAGCCCGGGGCCCGGCATCCTGTTCAACGCCAAGGGCCAGAACGACAAGCTGAAGAACTCGGCGATCCAGAACCGCCGCGGCAAGCCCGTCACGGTGGCGCCGAAGGACGCGGCGAACGCGAAGCCCGAGCTGCCGATGACGCCTTACGACAAGCGCTAGCGCCGGGCGGCCGCGGGCCCGCTCGTGCCGATCGAGATCTACCTAAACGTCGCCGCCAGCGGCCTGCTGACGGGCCTGGTCTACGGGCTGATGGCGCTCGGCCTGTCGGTCATCTTCGGCGTCGTGCGCGTGGTCAACTTCGCGCACGGCGAGATGATGACGCTGGCGATGTACGTCACGCTGGTGCTGTTCTCGGCGCTCAAGCTCGACCCGCTGGTGCTGCTGGTGCCGATCGCGGCGGTGCTGTTCGTCTTCGGCTACCTGCTGCAGGCCGGGCTCATCAACCCGTTCATCAATCGCCCCGAGCATAGCCAGTTCATGCTGCTCGTCGCCATCGCGCTGATCCTGGTGAACGCGCAGCTCATCGTCTTCGGCCCGGACGCGCAGGGCATTCGCACCAGCTATTCCTTCGACAGCTTCCAGGCGGGGCCGCTGATCGTGGATGCGTCCAAGGTCTACGCGGCGCTCGCCGCGCTGGTGGTGGCGGCCGCGCTGTTCGCCTTCTTTCGTTTCTCCCTGCTCGGCAAGTCGATCCGCGCCTGCGCCGACAACTATCACGGCGCGCTCGTGGTCGGCCTGAACGTGAAGCACCTCTACGCCCTGACCTTCGGCATCGGCGCGGCCTGCGTCGGCGCCGCCGGGGCCATGCTGATGGCGGTGACCGACGTCACGCCGACGATCGGGCCCGCCTATACCCTGCTCGCGTTCGTCATCGTGATTACGGGGGGCCTGGGCTCGATGGCCGGCGCGCTCCTCGGCGGGCTTCTGATCGGGCTGACCGAAGCGCTCGGCGGCGTTCTGTTCACGCCTTCCGCGAAGAGCATGTTCGCCTTCGGGCTTCTGGTTCTCGTACTCCTGTTCCGGCCACAGGGCATCCTCGGCAGGAAGGTCGCGGGATGACGCGGCTGCTCGAGGGCGTGCCGCGGCGCGGGCTGTGGCTGCTGGCGGCGTTGCTCGCGCTGCTCGCGGTGTTCCCGCTCTTCGCCAGCGGCTACCTGCTCGCGGTGGGGTTCCTGATCCTCTACTTCGCCTACGTCGGCCAGGCCTGGAACGTAATGATGGGTTTCGCCGGCCAGCTCTCGCTCGGGCATTCGCTGTACGTGGGCCTGGGTGCCTACGCCGCCGCCGCGCTCTACGTGCACTTCGGCCTGAGCCCGTGGATCGGCCTCGGCGCCTCGGTCGCGCTGTGCGCGCTGGCCGGCGCCGCAATCGGCTTCTTCGCGTTCCGCTTCGGGGTGGCCGGCGTGTATTTCGCGATCCTCACCATCGCCTTCGCCGAGTTCGCGCGCATCGGATTCGACCACTTGCCGTGGGTGCGCGGCTCCTCGGGCCTGTTCCTGCCGGTGGCGAACTACACCGAGAACGACCTCTGGAACCTGCGCGGCAGCCCGCGCATGTTCTACTACCTGATGCTGGCGCTCACCGCGGGGGCGTTCGTGCTCTGCCACGCGCTGCTGCGCAGCCGCATGGGCTACTACTGGCTTGCCATCCGCGAGAGCCCCGAGGCCGCGCAGGCGCTCGGCGTCAACGTGTTCCGCTACAAGATGTACGCGGTGGTGATCTCGGCGGCGATGACCTCGCTCGCCGGTGTGATGTTCGCCTTCTACTACAACAACCTTTTCCCCGAGCAGATTTTCAACATCTCGCGCTCGATCGAGCTGATCCTCGGGCCGATCATCGGCGGCATCGGCACGCTCGCCGGTCCGATCGTCGGCGCGTTCCTGCTCACCGGGCTCGCCGAGGGGCTGCGCGAGCTGATGCTGCAGCTCGGCATCGATGTGCCGGGCGTAAAGCAGGTGTTCTACGGCCTGTGCCTGCTGCTGGTGATCATGTTCCTGCCCGACGGCGTATGGCCACCCCTGGCGAAGAAGCTGGGGCTGCATCGGTGAGCCGCCTCGAGCTGAGCGGCGTATCGAAGTCCTTCCGCGGCCTGAAGGCGGTGTCGGGGGCCTCGTTCGACGTGACCGCCGGCGGCATCTGCGCCCTCATCGGGCCGAACGGCGCGGGCAAGACCACCATCTTCAACGTCATCGCCGGCGTCTACGCCCCGGATGAAGGCGAGGTCCGCTTCGACGGGCGCGCGATCCACGGCCTGCGCCCCGACCAGGTGTGCGCGGCCGGCATCGGGCGGACCTTCCAGACCGTGAAGCCGTTCGCGGGCTTGTCGGTCATCGAGAACGTCATGGTCGGCGCCTTGCAGAGGGAAAGGGATGTCGTGGCGGCGAGGAGGCTCGCCGCCGGGATCGTGGAAAGACTCGGGCTCGGGGCCAAGAGCGGGCTGCCTGCCTCATCGTTGACGCTGCCCGATCGCAAGCGCCTCGAGGTCGCACGCGCGCTCGCCACGCAGCCGCAGCTGCTGCTGCTCGACGAGGTGATGGCGGGCCTGCGGCCGACCGAATGCGACCAGATCATCGCGGTGTTCCGCGAGCTGAACCGCGCCGAGGGCCTCACGATCCTGCTCATCGAGCACGTGATGCGCGCCGTCATGGCGCTCGCCCAGCACATCGTCGTGCTGCATCACGGCGAGGTGATCGCGCGCGGTGCGCCCGACGAAGTGGTGCGCGACCCGGCGGTGCTCGAGAGCTACCTCGGCGAGGACACCGAGATCTGATGCTCGCCGTCGAGAAGCTTGATCTCTACTACGGCGACGCGCAGGCGCTCGCCGGGGTGTCGCTCGAAGTGCCGCAGGGCGAGATCGTTGCCATCGTGGGCGCCAACGGCGCCGGCAAGTCCTCGCTCATCCGCACCATCGCCGGCATCGAGCGCGCGCGCGCTGGGCGCGTCGTGTTCAAGGGCCGCGACATCACGCGCCTGCCCTCGCACGTCATCTGCAACCTGGGCATCGGCCAGGTGGCCGAGGGGCGGCAGGTGTTCCCCAGCCTCACGGTGGAAGAGAACCTGCAGATGGGCGCGCTGCTACCGCGCGCGCGCGCCGGCGCCCGCGCCTCGATAGAGCGCGTGCAGGCGATGTTCCCCAGGCTCGCCGAGCGCCGCGGCCAGCTCGCGGGCACGCTCTCGGGCGGCGAGCAGCAGATGCTCGCCATCGGCCGCTGCCTGATGGGCCGCCCCGAGCTGATCATGTTCGACGAACCCTCGCTCGGCCTCGCGCCGACGGTCGTGCAGGAGGTGCTGCGCGCCATCCGCACGCTGAACGCCGACGGGCTCACGGTGCTGCTCGTCGAGCAGAACGTCGCCGTCTCGCTCAAGATCTCGCAGCACGCCTACGTGCTGGAGAATGGCCGCGTCGCAATGAGCGGCTCGGGCGACGCACTGCTGCACGACGATCGGGTGCGGCAGGCCTACCTCGGGCTCTGAGGCGACGCCGCGCGGGGCCGCTATTTCCCGCCGTCGCCGCGCGACTCGCTTGCGCGCGATTCGCCCTCGACACGGTCGCTTCCGGCGACCTTCGCACGGTACAACGCGGTATCGGCGCGCTGCAGCAGAACATTCGCAGACTCGCCTTCGCGATAGGTCGCGACGCCGGCCGACACAGTCACCGCAAACCCGGACGGCAGCACGGGGAGCGCCAAGGCACGCTGGGCAGCGCAGATGCGCTCGCAGGCCCGGACCGCGCCCTCCAAACCGATGTCCGGCATCACGATCATGAATTCCTCGCCGCCCCAGCGTCCGAGACAGTCGGATTCGCGCAGCATCCCGGTGACTTGCCGCGTGAAGCCGTTCAAAACGGCGTCCGCTGCAGCGCGACCGAAGCGCTCGTTGACCGCCTTGAAGCGATCGAGATCGAGCAGACCGATACTGAGCGCCGTACCGTCGCGCTGCGCGCGCCGCACTTCGCCGGACAGGCGCTGCTCCAGGTAGCGGCGGTTGTATACCCCCGTCACCTCGTCGTGCATCGCGAGATGCTCGGTTTGCCGAATCGCGTCCTCGAGCTGGCGCTTGCCGCGTGCCAGCTCGTGACGCAGGGTGGCGATGGTGCCGCCGACCAGAGAGAAGGTAACGAGCGTGAGTGCGAGAATCATGAGGATCGCGATCGACTCGTGGACGCGGGCGCCAGCGCCCAGCAAGTCGCCACGGAACTGCAGAATGCACGCGTACGCGGCGACGACGAGCGCCGACAGAACGAGCAGCGTGCGGGTGCCGAAGCGGAACATCGCGAACACGAACGGCAGCATGACCATCAGCAGGAGCACGCTGCCCTTGGGGCCGGCCGACGCCACGCCGAAAAGGATCACGGCGAGCGCCGCGACGATCAACTCGTGCGAAAGGCTCGGGTCCGGCGCGCGCAGATTCAGGCCGCTCAGCAGAACGAAGAAAAACACGAGCGCGAAGGCGCAGACCAGCGCCGCGATGACGTGCGCATCCCGCCAGGCGAGGAACTCCGCCCAGGCCGCGACATAGAACATCGCCACGACCACGGCGCTCGCACCGAACGCCATCAGGTAGCGCTGCAGGCGGTGGCGTTGCCCCGAATCCGCAGGCCAGAAGGTGGGCACGGCGCTAGCTGTTCCCGTGCATGCCCGCCGCGAGGTGGGCGCGCTGCCTTCCGGTCGCGTCGAAGTTTTCCGGATTGAGCCAGCGCTCGAAGGCGGCACGAATTGCCGGCCACTCGCTGTCGAGCATCGAGAACCACGCGGTGTCGCGATTCGCCCCCTTCACCCACATGTGTTGGCGGAACAGGCCTTCGAAGGTGAACCCAAAGCGCAACGCGGCGCGCTTCGAGGGGGCATTGCGATCATTGCACTTCCACTCGAAGCGCCGGTAGCCGAGAGCGTCGAACACGGCACGCGCGTGCAGATAGAACGCCTCGGTGGCGACGCGCCCGCGCGCAATCGCGGGACCCCAGTAGATGCTGCCGAGCTCGATCACGCCGTGCTCGGGGGTGATGCGCATCAGCGCCTGGCGTCCTTCGCAGCGACCGCTTGCGCGATCGATGACCGCAAAGAACAACGGATCCTCGGTGCTCGACGCCTTGTCGATCCAGGCATGAATGTCAGCGATGCGCATGGGCGGCGCATCGGGAAGGTAATCGAAGCGCGCTGCATTTTCCGGTCCGGCGCAGGCCGCATACAGGCCCTCGGCGTGCTGCCCACCGAGCGGCTCGAGGCGCGCATAGCGCCCTTCGAGCGTTTGGCGCGTCGGTCGAGGTCGGGGGAGGATCACGCGCGCAGTCTAGCGCGCGGCGCGCTTAGAGCGCCCAGGCGCTGACCGGCGCGGCGAAGCCCTCGAGGTTGAACGGTCCGACGCGCTTGGCACCGGCCGGGGCACCAAGCCGCGCCATCGCCCGCTGGTCGACGAGAATGCGTCCCGCGTCGGCCATCGCGGCCAGCCGCCCCGCGAGGTCGGCGACACGACCGATCACCCCGTAGTCCCAGCGCCCCGGAAAACCGATCGCACCCAAGGTCGCAAAACCGAGTGCCATGCCGATCGAGATCGCGACCGACTGTCCACGCTCGCGCCAGCGCGCGGCAAGCGGCGCGAAGGCGCTGCGCAACGCGACCGCCATCTCGAGCGCCATCTCCGGGTGGTTCTCGTGCGGCATCGGATCATTGAAGATCACCATCGCAGATTCGCCCGAAAAGCGCATCAGAACGCCGTCGTAAGCATCGATCACACGGCCAAGGATCGCGTGATACTCGCCGAGGAAGGCCATGACCTCCTCCGGCTCGGCGGCCTCGTTGAATTGGGCGAAGCCGTGCAGATCGCAGCGTACCGCCGTGATCTCGCGGCGGTGCGTTTGGAGCGCGTCCTCGCTGCCGGAAGCGAGAATCGCCTCCGCGAGCTTGGGTGAAAAGAAGCCGCGCAGGCGTCCGAGACGGGCGAGCTGGTCGGATTGCGCGTGCACCGTGGAGGCCAGCATGCGGCTGTGCTGCGACAGAGACAGATGCGCACGCACACGGGCCTGGACCACCGGCTCGGACAGGGGCTTGGTGACGTAGTCCACCGCGCCCACCTCGAAGCCGCGTCGCTCGTCCTCGACCTCGTCGAGCGCGGTGCAGAAGATCACCGGGATGCTGCGTGTCGCGCCGTCGCGCTTCAACCGGCGGCACACCTCATAGCCGTCCATGTCTGGCAGCTTCACGTCGAGCACGATCAGGTCAGGCTGCTTGGCCGTGGCGATGCGCAGCGCCTCCTCCCCGGTCATCGACACGAGCAGGTCGTAGTCGCGGCTGAGCATCGCCTCGAGGATGAGCAGGTTCGAGGCGACGTCGTCGACGATCAGCACGCGCGCGCGCTCGCGCGCAGCCCGCGCCTCACGCAGATTGGCCGCCATGGGCCATGCTACCGCGCGCCTGCCAAGGCAGTCTGCGGAAAACCGCACACATTCTTGCGAATCCTCTTAGCCACGCGTCTGCACGCCGCACCACTCGGCGATGAACAGCGCCAGCGCCTGGGTGACGCGCCGAATCGACGCGAGCTCGACGCGCTCGTCGAAGGCATGAATGTTCTCGGCTTTCGGTCCGTACACCAGCGCCGGAATGCCGGCGTACAGGCCATAGAAGCGCGCATCGGTCGTGCCGGTTCCGGTGCGCTGGCCCAGCGCCGCGCCCGCGACTGTCGCGTGGCAGCGCTCGAGCAGGCGCTGAGCCTCGGTATCCTTCTGCAGCACGTAGCCCTCCGCCTGAAAGCCGTGATAGACGATTGCGGGCGGATTCTGCGCAAGGAAGGGATCCTTGCGCGCGGCCTGGGCAATGCTCGATTCGACCTCGGCACGCACCGCCGCCAGATCCTGGCCGGGGTATAGACCGATGCGCATATCGAAGGTGCACCACGACGGCACGCTGGAGGTCCAGTCGCCGCCCTCGATCCGGCTGACGACGAAGTTGATCGGGTGCGCGTGCTCGGCGAACGCCGGGTGTCGGGTCTCGTTCCAGCGCGTCTCGAGCGCATGCAGCGCCTCGATCAGCGGAAAGCAAGCCTCGATCGCGTTGGCGCCGGTACCCGCGACCGCAACGTGCGCCGGCTTGCCGCGCACCTTGACCTGGAACCACATCACCCCGACCTGCGCGACACCCAGCGTCTCGGCGCTCGGCTCGGTGATCAGCGCCGCCTCGGCGCGATAGCCGCGCTGCAGGCAGGCGAGCGCGCCGTTTCCGGTGCATTCCTCCTCGATCACCGACTGGATATAGACCTCCGCGGCCGGCGCGAGACCGAGGCGCGCCAGTGCGTCGAACGCAAACAGGTTCGCCGACAGGCCCGCCTTCATGTCGCCTGCCCCACGGCCGCTCATCCAGCCGTCGACGATTGTCGGCTCGAACGGCGGCTGCGACCACATGTCGAGCGGACCGGTCGGCACCACGTCGATATGGCCGTTCAGGATCAGCGAGCGGCCTTGCTGCGAATCGGCCGCCGGCCGGTGGCTGCCGACCACGTTCCACGCGTCCTCGTAGGAAACGGCCACCGGCGAGAACCCCGGCAGGTGCTGAATGTCCTCGACGCGCAGCTTCCAGCGGTCGACGGCCAGCCCGCGGGCGCGCAGCGCGGTCGCCATGAAGTCCTGCGCAGTGGCCTCCTGGCAGCGCAGCGAAGGCAGCCGCGTCAGATCGGCGAGAAAACGAATCTGGTCGTCGAAGCCGTCGTCGACGGCACGTAATAGCTTGTTGCGCAGATCGGGGGCAAGCATGGGCGAAATCTCAAGGTGGAAACTCAGAGACTATGTGAGTACTCTTGCATAAGGCAATGAAATCACGTAGCTTCGTCTCGGCAAATCGCAGCCGAACGATATACCGTGCCGGCTGCGGCGGGTACGCGCTGAATAGAATAACAAGTGAGGTGGCGAATGGGAGATCGGAGTCGGATGGCCGTGCACGGGCGAGGCCTTTTCGGGAGCGGCCTGTTGCGGGCCGTGGCCACGGTCCTTCTCGCGATCGTGATGCAGCCCGCCGGCGCGGTCGACGGCATGTCCATCTCTGCCGGCCCTGACGATTCCGGCAACGCCAACGTCGACCTGTACCGCGTCGGGGCCCAGTGGAAATGGAAAAAGCGCTGGTTCCAGACGGAGAACTGGCACCTCGGCGGCTACTGGGACCTGCAGGGCGGCTACTGGGACAACACGAGCAGGGACAAGACGAATTCTGGCCTGTGGGAGCTCGCGTTCACGCCGGTGTTCCGTGTCCAGCAGAACCAGCTGTCCGGGTTCGCGCCGTTTTTGGAGTTCGGCGTCGGCGCGCACCTGCTCTCCGAGACCTCGGTCAGCCAGCAGCGCCAATTCAGCATCAATTTCCAGTTCGGATCGCACGTCGGCGTCGGCGCACGCTTCGGCAACAAGGATGCCTTCGAGATCAGCTACCGCTACCAGCACCTCTCGAACGCGTCGATCGAACACCCGAACAACGGCATCAACTTCAACATCCTGCGGGTCGGGTACTGGTTCTAATCGCGCGCGCGTACGACGCGGTTTGCGAGCACCCCGATGGGGTCGCTTGCGACCTCGACAAGGTCGCCCGGCTGGAGCGCCGGCAGCGTGGGACCGTCGCAGCCGAGCCAGATCACATCGCCGCGATGCAGGGTCGCGTAGCGCGAAAGGCGCGCGATGATGTGGGCGAGCGGAAAAATCATGGCGCGCGTCTCGTAGCGCGACACGACGCGTCCGTTGACGCGCACTTCGATGGTCTGCGCCATGGGATCGAGCCCGGGCACGACGAACGGCCCCATCGGCTTGAAGCTGTCGCAATTCTTCGCGCGCCACAGCGTGCGATCACTGCGTTGCCAGCTTCTCTCGCTGACGTCGTTGCCGAGCGTATAGCCCGCGACGCAGCCCAGCGCGTCGGCCTCGTCGAGGCTGCGCGCCCGGCGACCGATCACCGCGACGAGTTCGCCTTCGTACTCGACCGGCCCAGGCGCATCGGCCGGAATCACGATCTCGGCACCGCTTCCGACGAGCGCGCTTGGCGAGCGCGAGCCGATGTCGGACTGCGTGGGAACCGCGTAGTGCGTACCGAGATGGCCGTTCGCCCACTCGATATGACTGCGATAGTTGAGCCCGGCTGCGTAGAAGTTCTGCGGCATGACCGGCGGCAGCAACTTCACCGCGGCGATCGCATGGCGCTCGCCGGACGCGGTCACGACTTCGTCGCCCACGCGCTGCACCGTCGCCGCGCGACCGCCGATCTCCGCGCGGCCCCAGGCCACGTCAGGACCGGGCATGGCCCGTCGCGCAAGGGACGTGCTTGGTCGCCATGACCTGGCAGCGAATCATCAGGCGAGGCTCGTCGGCACGATAGTCGGCCAGTGCACGGTGAATCGTGCCAATGTCCTCCCAGACGAGGACGTCGCCCTCCTGCCATTCGTAGCGGTAGCGGAATTCCGGGCGCAGTTGATGCGCGAAGAGAAACGCCAGCGTCGCGTCGCTCTCGGCGGTCGGCAATTCGTTGATGCGCATCGCGTAGCCGGGATTGGCGTAGAGCACCCTGCGCCCGGTGATTGGATGGGTGAGGAACACGGGATGCGAGACCGGCGGCTTGGCGCGGCGCTGCGCCTCGCTGAGCGGCGCGCGCGCGCTGCCGCGCTCGCGTCGCATCATCTCCCAGAATTTCTCGAAATCGTGCAGCACGGTCATGCCCCCGAGGCGCGTCCTGAGTTCCGCCGGCAGCGCGTCGTAGGCCATATGCATGTTCGAAAACTCGGTCGCGCCAAGGGCACGCCCATCACGGCGCGGGACGCGAACCGCGTGCAGCACGTTGGCGAAGGCCACGGTACGGCTGTAGGACATGTCGGTGTGCCAGTCCTGGCCGGCATCGGCGAGCCCGAGCGGCCGGCCGTTCTCGACGATGTTCGACAGGATCATCACTTCCGGCAGGCCGTCGGCCGGAAAGGCATTAGCGACGTTCACCTCGAGTTCACCGAAGCGCGCGCTGAAATCGCGCAACATTGCAGCGTCGAGTCGCTGCCGCGGAAAGCGCAGGACACCGTATGCGCCGAGCGCCTGCGTCACCTGTGCCAGCGCCGCATCGTCGAGCGGTCGCGACAGCTCCAGCCCCTCGATCGTCGCGCCCAGAATCCGCCCGCTCGGCGTGATCGTGATCATCGGCCTAGCGGATCATGGTGTGCGGAACGAGCAGGATGATCTGCGGGAACGCGACCAGCAAGGCGACGTTCACGACGTCGACCGCGACGAACCAGCCGCAACCGCGGAAGATGTCGCCCATCGAGACGTCCTTGGCGACGCCCTTCAGCACGTAGACGTTGAGTCCGACCGGCGGCGTCATCAGTCCGATCTCGACCATGCGCACGACGAGCACGCCGAACACAATCGGATCGATGCCGAGATGCTTGATCGTCGGCAGGATGATCGGCACCGTGAGCAGGATCATGCCGATGCCGTCGAGGAACATTCCGAGGAAGAGATAGAGCAGGAGGACGCACATCAGCACCGCGGTAGGGGGGATCCCCAAGTGCACGATTCGGTCGGCGATCGCGGCCGGCATCCCGGTAAAGCCGAGAAAGTGCACGTAGATCAGAACGCCCGCGACAATTGCGAAGATGAGCGCAGTGGTGCGCGCCGTCTCGGCCATCGCGGAGGTGAAATCCTTGAGCAGCATCCGCGGTATGGCCATCGTCAGTGCGCCGAGCGCGCCGACGCCCGCGGCCTCGGTGGGCGTGGCGAGGCCCGTGTACATGCTGCCCATGACCAGCATGACCAGCACCACCATGCCCCAGACGCCCTTCAGCGAACTGAACCGGTCGTGCCAGGTGATGCCGTGGATCGCAGGGCCGAGCCGCGGGTTGTGCTTGAAGCGTCCGAACAGCATCAGCGCATAGCTCGAGGCCTGCAGCAGGCCCGGAAGGATGCCCGCGAGCAGCAGCGCGCCGATCGATTCCTCGGCGATGAAGCCGTAGATGACCATCAGCACCGACGGCGGAATCATGATCGCCATGGTGCCGCCGGCCGCCACGCAGCCGGTCGAGACCTTGTCGTCGTAGCCGTATTTCTTCAGTTCCGGCAGCGCGACCCGCCCCATGACCGCGGCCGAGGCGGTCGAGGCGCCGCAGGCCGCGGCGAATCCAGCGCAGCCGACGATGGTCGCGATCGCGAGGCCGCCCGGCAGGTGCCCCAGCCACTGCCGCGCCGCCCAGTACAGGTCGCGGGTGATGCCCGCGTAGTAGGCGAAAAAGCCCATCATGACGAACAGCGGCAGCACCAGCAGCGTGTAGCTGGTCAAATGGCCGAAGATGGTCGTCGCCGCGAGCGATGCCGCCGGATGGTAGCCGCGCATCAGCCAAAGACCGCAGAAGCCGCACAGCGCCGTCGCGAATGCGATGCGCACGCCGGACATGAGCAGCAGGGTCAGCGCGACCAGGGAGACTGCGCCGAGTTCGATGGGACTCACGGCGTGCCTAGTCGATCGCGCTCAGGTGCTCCGGCGCGTGCGTATCTGGCGGGAAGCGGCGCGAATCGACCAGGGCCAGGACCTGCATGAACATTCTGAACGCAACCAGCCCGTAGCCAAGCGGAATCGCCGCCGCCGAAGGCCAGGTCGGGAAGTACGGCGGGCTCATCGTCACGTCGTCGTAGCGCCAGAGCTGGAGCGCATTCTTGAAGCTGAAGTAGGCGATCACCGCGCACACGAAGACGCTGACGAGCAGCGTCGCGATCGTGGTGTAACGCCGCGCGGCGGCGGGCAGACTGCCGAGCAGCAGGTCCATCCCGACATGACCGTGCGTTGCCTGCGTGTAAGAAAGCGCAAAGAACACCATCATCGGCAATAGCAGCTCGGAGCCTTCGAGATGCCCCGGGATGGGCGAATTGAAGCCGTAGCGCATCACGACTTCGGCGCAGACGAAGAACATCACGAACAGGATCACCGCCACCGAGCCGCCGACCAGCACCAACTCGATGCGGCGCAGGATCGGCGCAATCCGGTGGGCGGTCGCCGCCGTCGCTACCATCAGCGCGACGACGACGAGACTCAGAATCGCGAGTTCATGCATGCGGACCCGCGGGTCGAAGGCTTACTTGTACTTGGCGGATTCCGCCTTGATGAAGTTCAGGATCGTCCTGCCGGGTCGGCCCGCGGCTTCCTGTTCCTTCACCCAGTCTTCCCAGATGGCGTTCGCGCCGGCAGCGAGCTTGGCACGCTCCGCCGCCGGGAACGGGACCACTTCGAGCTTCTGCTTGAAGATCGGCACCCACTTGTCGTCGGCATCCTTGAACGCCTGGATCATCACGGCCGCGGCTAGCACCTGGGCCTTCGGCAGTTCTGCCTTGAGGCTCGCCGGCAGCTTGTTCCACGCCGTCAGGCTCACCCCCTGGAAACACAGAAAACCGCTCATCGCCATGCCTTCGGTCGAGTACTTGGAGACTTCGTACATCTTGTAGGCACCGAACGCGTACGAGTACGGAAAGCCGAAGCTGTCGATCGTGCCGCGCTCGAGCGCGGTGTAGCCCTCGGGCGCGGTCACCATCGTCGGCACGGCCCCGAATACCTGCAGCGCCTTCGCGTTCAGTCCCGAGATGCGCATCTTCACGCCCTTCATGTCGGCGACCGACGCGATGCGCTTGTTGCCCATGAACTCGTAGGGCGGCAGGAATACCGGGCCAAAATATTTTATGTTCCAGCGCTCGGCCATTTCCTTGACGATGAGCGGATGGTTCAACACCGCCGCGTACACCTTGGCGTGATCCGCCGTCTTCCTCGGTGCGAGAAAGGGCAATTCCATCGCGCTAAGCAGCGGGAATTTGTTCGGGTAGTAGCCTACGCAGATCTGTCCGCCCTCGTAGCCGCCGGACTTGATGGCTTCCGGCGTTTGCTTCTCGGGTCCGAGCGCGGAGCCGTAGGCGATCTTGATGTCCAGGCTGCCGCCCGAGGCCCGCTGGAAGTCCGCGACCATGGCCTCCATGCCCTTGGTGATCGCGCGCGGCGGGCCGAAGATGTTGTGGTTCCAGACCGTGGTCTGGGCGAGGGCGGGCGCCGACGCGCCGCCTGCAAGAAGTAATGCAATGGCGACCGCGGTCGCCGTATGCACGCGGTAGCGTTCCATTTGTCACCTCCTCCTCAGGGCCTGGCGGCCGCAGGCATGGTACCACCGACCTGAATTCAGGCGCTGCGGCGCAGATACAGCTGCCGTCCGATCATCGACAGCACGACCTCGCCATCCTGATTGAGCAGCTCCCAGCGGAAGGTCACCGTGCCGCGCTCGGCCCGCGAGCGCGACGGCGCGCTCTCCAGTACGGTGGACCGAAAGCGCAGCGTGTCGCCCGGCCGCACCGGACGCAGGAACCGGATCTCGTCGATGCCGGGCGAACCGACGCAGGACGAGTCATTCAGGTAGGCGTCGCACATCAGGCGCATCGCCACGCCGCAGGACTGCCAGCCCGAGGCGATCAGCCCGCCGAACGGGCTCGCTTTCGCGGCCTCCGGGTCGACGTGGTAGCGCTGCGGATCCCATTCGCGCGCAAAGTCGATGATTTCGCGTTCCTCGAGCGTGCGTGTGCCGCGCTCGAACACATGGCCGGGCTTGAAATCCTCGAAGCAGTAGCGGAAGGTCATCGTCATCCCTGTCGTTCGCCAGTGCATTGTAGGCACGCCGACGCGCGGCCGGTGCACGTCCCGGTCCAGCCGCGCTAGACTTCGCCTGAACACGACGAACGAGGAATGCGCATGCCACTTTTCCGCAACGCGCCTGCTCAGCTGATCGCGCTCGCCGTCGCCGTCGGGACCGTCGGTATTGTGGGGATCGCCGGCTGCGGCAAGGAAGACGCACCCAAGCCCGCCGCATCGCCGTCCGCGCCGGCGCAGCAACCCGCCCCTGCGCCCAAGGCAGCAGCGCCCAACGCGCCAGCGCCGACCGCGCAGCCGGCCGGCCCGGCGCCGAGCGCACCCGATCCTGACAAGGCGCTCGCGGCCAAGGTAAAGGCCGCGCTGGAGGCCGCCACCACAGTGACGGGGCAGCAGATCGACGTCACCGCCAAAGGCGGCACCGTGACGCTTTGGGGAACGGTCGGCGACCCGGCCGAACAGGCCAAGGCCGTCGAGGCAGCGAAAGCCGTCCCCGGCGTCAAAGCCGTCGACAACAAGCTCGCGATCGTCAAGGGATCCTAGAGCGATCCCGGGCCAGGCGCCGCGCGCTACGCCGCGGCCTTCGTCTTTGCCTCGGGGCGCGCAAGCTTCGCGCCCGGCCACAGATCCGGATGGCTGCGCGCGTACTGCGGCGGGTAATCGATCTTGACGCCGAAATGCTCGGCCGCATGCCACACCCAGCGCGGGTTGTCGAGCATGCCGCGCGCGAGCGCGACCATGTCGGCCTGGCCCGAAGCGACCACGGCCTCGGCCTGGTCCGGATCGGCGATCAGGCCCACCGCGCGCACGGCGATCGGCACGGCCTTCTTCACTTGCGCGGCGAGGCCGACCTGGTAGCCCGGGCCGATCGGGATGCGCGCCTGCGGCGCCATCGCGCCGCTCGAGACGCAGACATAGTGGTAGCCGAGCGCTTTCAGCTCGCGTGCGAATGCGATCGCGTCCTCGGGACCCGCACCGCCGTCCACCCAGTCATTGGCGCTGATACGCGCGCCGAGCGCGCGGTCCTTCGGCCAGGTGTCACGCACCGCGCGCGCGACCTCGAGCGGCAGACGCATGCGCTTTTCGCGGCTGCCGCCCCATTCGTCGCTGCGCGTATTCGCCAGCGGCGAGAGGAACTGGTGCAGCAGGTAGCCGTGCGCCGCGTGCAGCTCGGCGACGTCGAAGCCGGCGCGCGCAGCGCGTCCGGCGGCAGCGGCGAAGGCATCGACCAGACGGCGCATGTCGTCCGCGTCGGCGGCGCGCGGCACGTGCCAGCCTTCGCCGAACGGAATCGCCGAGGGCGCGAGCGTCGGCCAGGGCGACTCGGTGGCGGAGAGCGGCTTGCCGCCCTGCCAGGGCAGCTGCGTCGATGCCTTGCGGCCGGCATGCCCGATCTGTACGCCGATCGGCGAGCGGCTGATGCGTCGGTAGACATCGACCACGCGCTTCATCGCAGCCTGGTTCTCGTCCGAGTACAGGCCGGTGCAGCCGTGCGAGATGCGGCCCTCGCGCGTCACCCCGGTCGCCTCGACCATCGTGAGACCTGCTCCCGACACCGCCATGCTGCCGAGGTGCA
>Ga0210067_1000034_pt1 | contig 18003 bp, 18 predicted proteins | sample RushMan_ThreeSqB_2_FD_185559 | JGI IMG/M metagenome (GOLD analysis project Ga0210067, IMG submission 185559) | Wetland microbial communities from San Francisco Bay, California, USA, that impact long-term carbon sequestration - RushMan_ThreeSqB_D2... | ecosystem: Environmental > Aquatic > Marine... | reverse complement strand
TGGGCCGCTACGTGCTGGAGTGGGAGCTTTCTCAGTACGATCACGCGACCGAGGACGTGTTCGGCTTTCGGGCGGCGCAGGTCGGTCTGCCCGAGTTCGACGTGCTGCGCCAGAACCGTATTCCGTTCCGCTTCACGGTTGCGCTCGAGCCCGGCGCGCAGGTTGCGGCGGATCCGATCCAGCTGCCGTTCGATTCGCAGAGCCTCGATCTGCTCGCGCTGCCGCATGCGCTCGAGACGCACAACGAGCCGCACCGCATGCTGCGCGAGGTCGAGCGCGTGCTGCGACCCGAAGGGCAGGTGGTGATCTCCGGATTCAATACGCTGTCCATGTGGCGCCTGCGGCAGGCGCTGTGGCGCCTGGGGGCGCGCTTTTCCGGGCCCCGGACGTCGGCGCCCTGGGACGCCAGCTTCATCGGCCTGTTCAAGCTGCGCGACTGGCTGCGATTGCTCGGGCTCGAGCTCGACGGCGGGCGCTTCGGTCGCTATGCGCCGCCTTTCGAGAACACGCGCTGGATCGAGCGCTGCCGGTTTCTCGAGGCGACCGGCGATCGCTGGTGGCCGATCGCCGGGGCGGTGTACGTGGTGCGCGCAGTGAAGCGCGTGCATGGCATGCGGCTGGTGACCCCGGCGTGGCGCCGCGAGCGCGCGCGGCGTCGAGCGCTCGCGGCAATCCCGCAGCGCAATGGCCAGACGACCCGCGCCTACGCGGACCGCCATCCGGATTCCGATGCCGGGCGATGAGGTCGAGATGTACGCCGACGGCGCCTGCCGCGGCAATCCCGGCCCGGGTGGCTGGGGCGCGCTGCTGCGTGCGGGCGGCCGCGAGCGCACGCTGCACGGGGGCGAGGCGGCAACGACGAACAACCGCATGGAGCTGACCGCAGTGATCCGCGGGCTGGAGGCGCTCAAACGACCCAGCCGCGTGCAGCTGTACACCGACTCGCAGTACGTACAGAAGGGCATCACGCAGTGGATTCACGACTGGAAGCGCCGCGGCTGGCGCACGGCGGACAAGAAGCCGGTCAAGAACATCGATCTGTGGACGCAGCTCGACGCGCTGGCGGCGCAGCACGCCGTGTCCTGGCACTGGGTGAAGGGACACGCGGGGCACGACGGCAACGAGCGCGCCGATGCGCTCGCCAATCGCGGGATCGACGAACTGAAGGCGGAGTGAATGGCCGCGCGGCAGATCGTGCTCGACACCGAGACCACCGGCCTCAATGCGAAGCTCGGCGATCGCGTGATCGAAATCGGTTGCATCGAAATCCGCGACCGCCGCCTCACCGACCGTCAGTTTCACGTCTACCTGAATCCCGAGCGCGACATCGAAGAGGGCGCCGCCAAGGTGCACGGACTGACGCGCGAGTTCCTCGCCGACAAGCCCCGGTTTGGCGACGTGGCGGGCGATTTTCTGGACTACGTGCGCGACGCCGAGCTGGTGATCCATAACGCGGAATTTGACGTCGAATTCCTCGATCGGGAGCTCGCGCTGACGCAGCACGGCCCACTCGCGGGGCATGTTGCCGGTGTGATCGACACGCTCGCGCTCGCCCGTGAGCTGCACCCGGGCAAGCGCAACTCGCTCGACGCGCTGTGCGAGCGTTACGCGATCGACAATGCCCATCGCAGGCTGCACGGTGCGCTGCTCGACGCGGAGCTGCTGGCCGAGGTGTACCTCGCGATGACGCGTGGGCAGGAGAGCCTGATGATGGAGCTCGAGGCGAGCGAAGCGCGCGACGAGTCGGCGGCGCCGATCGATGCCTCCGGCCTGCGCGTGCTGCGCGCAACGCCGGAGGAGGCCGCCTCGCACGAGAGCTATCTGGAAGGACTCGCGGGAGAGGCGAAAGCCGGCGCCCTGTGGCGCCGGCTCAATCGGTAAACAAGAACGTGCGGAAGCGTTCGGTCGCCGCGGGCTCGAGCAATGCTTCGGGCGGTATCCGCGTTCTGTTTTCGTCGAAGCAGTTTCGGTAGCAGGCGAGCGCTGCGATCAGCGCGCGCATCGCCGCTGCACGCGCGGCCGGCGCGAGGTAGGGCGCGTGCGTCGAGAGCAGCAGGAGCGGACGGTGCGCGGCCAGGTAGGACGCCATGCTCGGGACGAGTTCGAACTCGCCGCCTTCGATGTCGATCTTGAGAAAGTCGACGCGCGGCGGCCGCGCGAGCGCGAGCCAGTGCGTCCAGCTCAGGCACAGGGCCCGCACGCTGCTTGCCTCGTCCGGCGCCGCGAGCAGGCTGGTGCGGCTGTCGCCGGGCAGGCCGCCGAAGCTCGCCAGGCTGCGTAGTCCCTCGGTGGCCGAGAGCGCGATGTTGAACGGCGTGACGTTCGCCACCCGATTGAGACCCAGGTTATGCAGCAGCTCGGCGTACGCCGTGCTGTCGGGTTCGAAGCAATAGACGTGGCGGCAGTGGCGCGCGGCGACGATCGTGGTCGGACCGATCCAGGCACCGATGTCGCAGGCCACCATGTCGGGGGCGAGTCGCTCTTCGAGCAGCGCGAGCGTCTCGGGTTCCCACTGCCCGCCCGCGGCTTTGCGCCAGAAGCGCCAGTGGTTCGGATCGACCCGCAGGCGCAGGCCGCGCAGGCGCGTCGGATAGTGACCGAGCGCGCGGAACAGAGTGCCGGGAAGCGTCTTGAACGGTCTCATGGTCGCTGTTTGCCGAGGCTATACTACCCAGTGATCGCAGGCGACACTCGGGACAAGCGCAGATCATGACGCGGACCAGCAACCCCTACGAGCAGGACCTCGACCGGAATCCGGCGAACTACGCCCCGCTGACGCCCCTGTCGTTCATCGAGCGCGCGGCACGCGTGTATCCCGAGCAGTGCGCCGTGGTTCACGGCGCACTGCGCTACCGCTGGCGCGAGACCTACGCGCGCGCGCGGCGTCTGGGCGCTGCGCTCGCCCGGCGCGGTATCGGCGTCGGCGACACGGTCGCGGCGATGCTGCCCAACGTGCCGCCGATGTTCGAGGCGCATTTCGGCGTACCGATGACCGGCGCGGTGCTCAACACGCTCAACACACGCCTCGACGCCGACGCCATCGCGTTCATGCTCGAGCACGGCGGTGCGAAAGTCCTGCTCACCGATCGCGAGTTCTCTGCGACGATCGAGCCCGCGCTTTCGAAGCTCGGGCGCCCGATCGAGGTGATCGACGTCGACGATCCCGTATACGACGGACCCGGTAAGCGCCTCGGCCGGCAGACCTACGAGGACCTGCTCGCCGAGGGCGATCCCGACTGGGCGTGGCTGTGGCCGGCCGACGAGTGGCAGGCGATTTCGCTCAATTACACCTCGGGCACGACGGGTAATCCGAAGGGCGTCGTCTACCATCATCGCGGCGCCTATCTGAACGGCGTCGGCAACATCCTCGTCTGGGGCATGCCGCAGCACGCGGTCTACCTGTGGACGCTGCCGATGTTCCACTGCAACGGCTGGTGCTTTCCGTGGACCATGGCGGCGAACGCCGGCACCAACGTCTGCCTGCGCAAGGTCGACGCCGGCGAGATCTTCCGGCTGATCAAGGCCCATCGCGTCACCCATTACTGCGGCGCACCGATCGTGCACCAGACCCTGATCAACGCCCCTGAGGCGATGAAGCAGGGTATCGAGCACCAGGTGAGCTGTCTGGTCGCCGGCGCGGCGCCGCCCGCGGCGATCATCGAAGGCATGCAGAAAATGGGCTTTTCGCTCACCCACGTCTACGGCTTGACCGAAACCTACGGCCCGGCGACGGTCTGCGCCAAGCAGCCCGAGTGGTCTGCGCTACCGCTCGCCGAGCAGGTGAGCCTGAACGGCCGCCAGGGCGTGCGTTACACGGTCGAGGAAGGGCTCGAGGTCATGGACCCCGAGACCATGGCGCCGGTCCCCGCGGACGGCGCGACCATGGGCGAGATCATGTTCCGCGGCAACATCACCATGAAGGGCTACCTCAAGAACCCGAAGGCGACGCAGGAGGCGTTTCGCGGCGGCTGGTTCCACTCGGGCGATCTCGCGGTGAAGCAGCCCGACGGCTACGTCAAGATCAAGGACCGCTCGAAGGACGTCATCATCTCGGGCGGCGAGAACATCAGCTCGATCGAGGTCGAGGACCAGCTGTACCGCCACCCGGCGGTGCTGGTCGCGGCGGTGGTCGCCATGCCCGACGCCAAGTGGGGCGAGACGCCCTGCGCCTTCGTCGAGCTGAAGGCGGGGGCGCAGGCCACGGAGCAGGAGATCATCGAGTTCTGCCGCGCCAGCATGGCGCGCTTCAAGGCGCCGCGCGCGGTGGTGTTCGGCGAGCTGCCGAAAACCTCGACCGGCAAGATCCAGAAGTTCGTATTGCGCGAAAAGGCGAAATCGGCCTCCGCAATCGACAGCTAGGGAACCAAGAGGACCCCATGAGCGCCGTCCCCAAATCCGACGAACCCATTCTGATCCGCGAGGACCGCGACGGCATCTGCACGCTGACCATGAATCGAGCGCAGCAGATGAACCTGCTGACCAGCGAGATGATCGAGGCCATTCAGACTGCGCTCGACGCGATTGCCCGGGACAGGGGCGTGCACGTCGTGGTGCTGGCCGGCGCGGGCAAGGGCTTTTGCGCGGGCCACGACTTGAAGGAGATTCGCGCCCTCGGCGAGAAGCCGAAGGTCGAGGATCTGTTTCGGCGCTGCGCGCGCATGATGCTGTCGCTGCAGCAACTGCCGCAGCCGGTGATCGCGCGCGTGCAGGGCGCGGCCGCCGCTGCAGGTTGCCAGCTGGTCGCGCAATGCGATCTGGCGGTCGCCTCGGAGGCGGCGAAGTTCACCACGCCGGGCGTGTCCTGGGGCTTCTTCTGCTCGACCCCCGGTGTCGCGGTGGGGCGCAACCTGCAGCGCAAGCGCGCGATGGAAATGCTCCTCACCGGCGACATGATCGATGCCGTGCGGGCGCTGGAATGGGGACTGGTGAATCGCGTCGTTCGCGCGGACTCGCTGGACGAGGCGGTCATGGCGCTGGCGCGCAAGATCGGGGCGAAGCCGCAGGCGACGGTGGCCGAAGGCAAGCGCGCGTTCTACGCGCAGCTGGACCTGGGGATCGAGCGTGCCTACGAAATGGCGAGCCAGGTCATCTCATCCAGTTTCGTGCACGCGGAAGGCCGCGAGGGCATGGACGCCTTCATCGAAAAGCGCGAGCCGAAGTGGACGCCGTAGGCGCGGCCGGATAACGGACGGCCGGAGGCGGCATGAACGAAGCCGCCGGCTGGCGTGCGCTCGCCACGCTGTACAACGCGCTGCTCACCGCGACGGTCGTCGCCCTGGTGGCGCGACGCGGCACGGAGACGGCGCGCGCGTATGTCTTCGCGCACTTCCGCCGTCAGCATCTCGAGAGGTTCCTGCCCGGGCTGAAAAAACTCGGCCTCGAGAACATGCCGCACGCGGCCGCCTGCGCGCTGTATCACTATCACTCGAACGCGCTCGGCGGCGTACTCACCGAGACCGTCACCGAGCGCGACGGCAAAGCCTGGGTGCGTTATCCGCCGCCGCGCTGGATGTGGCGAGGATCGGCGATCGCGGCGATTCCGCACGAGGTCTCGGCCGCGATGCTGCACGGCTGGCACGGCCACAACGGCGTCAGCCTCGGCAACCCGCGCCTCGGCTTCGTCTGCACCGGCATGACGGTAGACGGCCTGCCGGGGCTGGAAGGCTATTACCTCGAGCACGACCGCGCGCTCGCGCCCGAGGAACGCGTGCGCTTCGCGTACGGCGAAGAAACGATGCCGCGCTTCGATCCCGCGGCGGCGCCGCGGCTCGATGTCACGCAGTGGCCGGAGGCACGCCTGCAGCGCACCCATCGCAGCTACGCGATGGAGTACCTGCGCACGCTGCTGCCGACGCTGCAGGCGCTGCTCGGCGCGCCGGCTGCAGGCGCAGAACTCGGCCGCGTCGCGCGCCTGATCGGCCTGCAGTACCACGCCGAGCTTGCCGCCACGCTCGGCAGTCCGACCAATCTAAGCGCCGGCGATCGCGCAAGCGCCGTGCAGTTCGCGCGTTGGCTCGACGCGATGCAGCGCGCACACGGCGAGGCCGTGGAATCGTTCGAGCTGGGCGATGCGGTCGGCCTGCGCCTGACCGGCTGGCGCCTGGTGCGCGATCTGCAGCTGCCGGATCCGCTCGGTGCCTTCGATGCCTGGAACGAGCTTTGGATCGGCGCCTGCGCGGCGCACGACCGCTTCCTCGCGCTCGAGACGCAGCGCGCGCTGCACGACGGCCGCTGGGCCATCGAGTGGCGCGTGCGAGCGCGCGTCGGTCGGTGAGCCGCGTCCTCGTCGTCGTCAATCCCGCCGCCGGCCGCGGGCGCGCCGCGCGCCTGTGGCCACGGGCCGCGCTGGCGCTGCGCGCCGCCGGCGTGGATTTCGCGGTCGCGACCACCGCTGCGCCAGGCGAGGCGATCGTCCTCGCCGAGCGCGCGGCAGGGGAATTCTCCGCGGTCGTCGCGGCGGGCGGGGATGGCACCGTGCACGAGGTCGCCAACGGCCTGCTGCGTGCCGGCGGGCGCGCTGCGCTGGGCGTACTGCCGCTCGGCAGCGGCGACGATTTCGCCAAGCTGATTCCGCCGGAGGCGGCGGTCGGCGGCCGGGCGCCTGGCTGGCAGGCCGCGGTGGCGACCATTGCGCGCGGCGCAACGCGGCGCTTCGACGCCGGGCAGATTGAGGCACGCACAGCGTGCGGCGCTGCGCAGCGGCGTTACTTCGTCAACGGCATGGACGTCGGCTTCGGCGCGCAGGGCGCGGCGAACGCGGCCGCGATGCCAGGCTGGCTCAAGGGTCGTGCCGCCTATTTCGGCGCGCTTGCAAAGACGCTGCTCGATGTCCCGCGGCTGCGCCTGACGATGCGCTGCGACGATGCGCCGCCCGAGCGCTGCGAGGCGACCATTGCCGCGGTGATGAACGGGCGCTGCTTCGGCAGCAGCTTCTGGGTTTGTCCGGCGGCGCGCGCCGACGACGGCCTGCTCGACGTGATGCTGGCCGAGGCCCTCGGCCGCGCTGCCATCGTCGCGCTGGTGCCGCGCGTGATGCGCGGCAGCCACATGACGCACCCGCGCGTGCGGATGCTGCGCGTGCGGCGCATGACGCTCGAGTCGGACGTCCCGATGGCGCTCGAGGCCGACGGCGAGCTGCCGTTCGCGGCGGCGCGCCGGCTGGCGATCAGCGTCCTGCCGGGCGCGCTTCGCGTCCTGGCCTGAGCAGGGTGGCCGCTATTCGGCGGCGGGCAGCTTGCCGCGGGTGTGCGCCTTGACCTTGCCGCGCTGCACCCGCCCTACGTCCTCGAGCTTGCGCGTCGCGGCGTTGAACGCGTCGCGCACTGCGACGTAGACATCTTCATGATGATCGCGATTGATCGCGATGTCGTGCTGCGGAATGTGCATCTCGATGCGTACGCAGAACTCCTTGCCCTGATGCTTGTGGCGGTCGCGCGACTCGACGACGACGCGGCAACTCACGATCCCCGGGTAAAATGCCTCCAGCTTGTCGGCCTTTTCGCGAATGCGCGCTTCGAGTGCGTCGGACTGCGGAATGTCGCGGAAGGTGATCTGGATCGGGGTTTGCATGGTTCCTCTCTGCACGGTTCGTGGACGGCCTGAATTCAACATAGCCCTTGCGGGCGCGCCTTTTTTGACTACCGTCAATCCGGCATGCCGCGCGCCTGGATCGGCGCTCGTGGGCGGGTTGACGACGAATGGGATTGGGCATTTTACGCGCTGGGCGGCGTGTCGCCACGCGTTGATCCACGTCAACGCCCGCGCGCGGATCCGCGCGACGCTGTCGACAGGGGCAAGCGTTTAGCGAAAGGAGAAGCGCGCAATGTCAGACAGCACCTGGATCGTGGTGGCAAATTCGAGCCGTGCACGCCTGTTCGAAAGCGGCGGTGCGGGTGGGGTGTTCGCGCTGCTGCGGGAGTTCGAGCATCCGGAGAGCCGCGCCAAGGGCAGCGATCTGACGTCCGATCGTCCCGGGCATACCGCGACCGATCAGGGCCGGCGCACCGCGCTCGATCCCGACACCGAGCCGAAGCGCGTCGCGCAGGAGCAGTTTGCGCGCGAGCTGGGGCGTGTGCTTGAGCAGGGGCGCGTGCACAACCGCTACGGCGCCCTGGTGCTCGTCGCCTCGGCGCCGTTTCTCGGCATCCTGCGCACGCAGCTGCCCGATGCCGTCAAGACGCGGGTGCGCGAGGCGATCGACAAGGACTACACGGCGCTCGCGGAGCGCGAGCTCGCCGAGCAGTTGAGCGTCTCGGTCGCGCGCTAGAACGAGCGCGGCAGGCCGAGCACGTGCTCGGCGAGGTAGGAGAGGATCAGGTTGGTCGAGATCGGCGCGACCAGGTAGAGCCGCGTTTCGCGAAACTTGCGCTCGACGTCGTACTCGGCGGCGAAGCCGAAGCCGCCGTGCGTCTGCAGGCAGACGTTGGCCGCCTCCCAGGAGGCCTTCGCCGCCAGGTGCTTGGCCATGTTGGCCTCCGCCCCGCAATGCGCTTTCGCGTCGAACAGCGCGGCCGCCTTGTAGCGCATCAGGTTGGCCGCCTCGATCTCCATATACGCTTCGGCAATCGGGAACTGGATGCCCTGGTTCTGGCCGATCGGCCGGCCGAACACGACCCGGTCCTTGGCGTAGCGCGTCGCGCGCTCGATGAACCAGTAGCCGTCGCCGATGCACTCGGCGGCGATCAGGATGCGCTCGGCGTTCAGCCCGTCGAGAATGTAGCGAAAACCCTTGCCTTCCTCGCCGATCAGGTTCTCGGCCGGGATCTCCAGATTGTCGAGGAATACCTCGTTGGTCTCGTGATTCACCATGTTGCGGATCGGTCGCATGCTGAGTCCCTTGCCGAGGGCCTCACGCTTGTCGACGATGAACACCGACATGCCTTCGGACTTGCGCTTCACCTCGGCGAGCGGCGTGGTGCGCGCGAGCAGCAGCATGAGCTCCGAGTGCTGCAGGCGCGAGGTCCACACTTTCTGCCCGTTCACCACGTAGCGGTCGCCCTTTTTCACCGCGGTGGTCTTGATCGTCGTGGTATCGGTGCCGGCGGTGGGCTCGGTGACGCCCATCGCCTGCAGGCGCAATTCGCCCGATGCGATCTTCGGCATGTACTTCTGCTTCTGCGCCGCCGAGCCGCTCCTGAGCAGCGTGTTCATGTTGTACATCTGGCCGTGACAGCAGCCGGCGTTGCCGCCCGAGCGCGTGATCTCTTCCATGATTACCGTCGCCTCGGTGAGCGTCAGGCCCGAGCCGCCGTATTCCTCGGGGATCAGCGCCGACATCCAGCCGGCCTGGGTCAGCGCGTCGACGAAGGCCTCGGGGTAGGCGCGTTCCTCATCGACCTTCTGCCAGTAGGCCGAGTCGTACTGGCTGCACAGCGCGCGCACCGCGTCGCGCAGGTCCTGATGGGCGGCGTTCGATTGGGGTCCGAGGTTCATGCGGGGCTCGCGATCATTTTGGTTTGAGGTGTTCGGAGGCTTCGTCGTCGGTGCGCTGCCAGATCTCGGCGGAGATCGGCGCGCGCGCTTCCTCCAGCAGGTGTCCCACCAGGCCCACGGCGCGCGCCATGACGCCGATGCCGCGGCACACGCGCCAGTCGAAGCCCATCTCGCAGGCGAGCGCGCCGAGCGCACCGGTCGCGTTTAGCGGCAGCGGCTTGGCGGCGGCGCGCTCGGCCGCCTGCTGAATGCGCTCGACGAGCGCGCAGTAGCGGCCGTAGAAGCCGCAGTCGCGCGCGATCTCGAACAGGCGCGGCACGCGCGGGTCGACCGGCTTGTGGATCGGATGCCCGATCCCCGGCACGATCGCCTTGCGTGCGCGGTGCGCATCGACGATCTCGCGGGCGAGCGCTTCGAGATCCACGTCCGCCTTCGGATCCGGCAGGGCCTCGACGAGCATGCGTGCGCAGGCCTCGGTCGAGCCCACGAACACGCTGCCCAGGCCGCACAGGCCGGCCGCGACCGCCGCCTGCATGGCCTCGGGCGCGCCGAAATAGGTCATGCGCGCCGCGATCGCCGAAGGCGTCAGGCCGTGCTCGACCAGGGTGACGACCATCGCGTTGAACAGCGTCGATTCCTGCGCGCTCGGCGCCCGTCCGGTCAGCTCGAGAAAGGCCATGTCGCCCAGATTGAAGTGGCCGAGGATTTCCCCCGGCAGGTCCTTGCCGCGCACGACGATGCGCTCCGCGCTGCTCCAGGCCATCTCGGAGCGGATCGGTTTTCGGGTCTTTGCCATGGTGCCTCTCAGGTCGTGGCGGCACGCCGCCGCGTGCAATGCGCGTCCCAGGCCTGCGGGTTGACGAGGTTCGCGGGACGCTCGCCGGCGAGCATCGCGAGCGTCAGGCGCGCTGCGGCTGCGCCCATGCGCATGCGCGACTCGCGCGTGATGCCCGCGAGATGCGGGGTGAGCACCGCGTTGTCGAGCGCGAACAGCGGGTGGCCGGGCGCCAGGCGGTAGTGCTCGAACACATCGAGCATCGCGCCGCGGATGCGCCGCGCGCGCAGCGCCTCGATCAACGCCTGCTCGTCGATGACCGCGCCGCGCCCGACGTTGATCAGCCAGGCACCCGATTTCATGCGCGCGATGCGCTCGGCGTCGAACAGGTGGTGCGTGTCGCGACTGAGCGGGGCGGTGACGACGACGAAATCGGATTCGCTCAGCAGGCGATCCAGGGTCACCGGCTCGGCCTCCGGGGGCAGCCGGTTCAGCCGGCGCTGGGTGCCGAGCACGCGCATGCCGAAGCCCCGGTGCAGGATGCCGGCGACGCGCGTGCCGATGGCGCCGACGCCGACGATGCCGCAGGTCATGCCGGCAATCTCGTGCACCTCGGCGCTGCGCGAGCGCGCCGCATCCCAGGGTTCGCTGCGGATTGCAGTCGTGATCGCGGCGGCGTTGCGCGCGAGCATGAGCATTGCCATCACGCAGTATTCGGCGACCGACTGCGCGTTCTCGCCCGGCAGGTTCGCCACCAGCACACCGTGCGCGGTCGCCGATTCGAGCGGCACGAGGTCGGTGCCGGTGCCATGGATGGTCACCGCGCGCAGCCGCGGCGCAGCCTCGAAAATGTCGTCGGGCAGCCGGCTGCGGATGATCGCCGCATCGCAGTCGCGCGCCAGCTGCCGCGCCCTGGCGGGATCGCCATCCGGCGTCTCGATCACCTCGAGCGTGGCGGCGAGCAGCGCGACCCCCGAAGGATCGATCGGATCGATGAGCAGCACGCGCTCGGCTACGTCAGCCATGTGATCAGTGTCGGCCATCGGAGGCTGCTAGGATAGCAAGATGGCAACCGGGTTCGACGCGGCGCGCGATCATCGTTTCGCTCCGACGCGCTGGTTCGAGGATTTCGCGCTCGGCGAGCGCTTCTACATCCCCTCGCGTACCCAGACCGACGCGCTGTTCGCCGCGTTCCAGCTGGCCTCGGGCGACAATGACCCGATTCATTACAACGTCGAGTACTGCCGGCGGCACGGGCATCCAGGCATGCTCGCGCACGGCATGCAGGTCATGATCCAGACCGCGGCGGGGGCGGGCGTGTTTCCGCAGCTGGTGGCCGATTCCCTGGTGGCGATGCTCGAATGCTCGGCGAGGCTCGTCGCGCCGGTCTACGCCGGCGACACGCTGTACCCGTCTCTCGAGATCATCGAGCTGATTGCGCAGCGCACGACCGGCGTGATGGTGCTGCGCGCGAGCGTGCACAATCAGAACAACGTGCTCGTGCTCGAAGGCGCGCAGCGCTACCTGCTGCGCAAGCGGCCGGCGCCATGAACCGGTGATGGAACTCGCGTCGCTGCTCGACCGGAAACACGTCCTGCCCGTGGATGCGGCCGACGCGATGCTGGTCGGGCGCGCCTGGATCGCGGGCGATCCGGGCGGGCCGAGCCCGGTCCTCGTGCGCGGCGACGAGGTGCTCGACCTGTCCTCGCTCGCGCCGACCGTGGCGCAGCTGCTCGAGCGCTACGATCTCGCCCGGCAGCTGGCAACGCTCGATGGGCTGCCGGCGATCGGGCGGGTCGACGCGCTGCTCGCGGCGAGCGCCGCGGCGGGAGCGTCGAGCGCGGCGCGCACGCGCTTTCTCGCGCCGGTCGACCTGCAGGTGATCAAGGCGAGCGGCGTGACCTTCGTCGCCAGCCTGCTCGAGCGCGTGATCGAGGAGCAGGCGCGCGGCGAGCCGTCCAGGGCGCAGGCGATCCGGGCAAAGATCGAAAGCCTGGTCGGCGGCGACCTGTCGGCGATCCGCCCGGGGTCGGAAGCGGCGATGGCGCTCAAGAAGACCCTGATCGAGCAGGGCGCGTGGTCGCAGTACCTCGAGGTCGGGATCGGCCCGGACGCCGAAATTTTCACCAAATGCCCGCCGATGGCGTCGGTCGGCGTCGGCGCCGACGTCGGCATCCTGCGCAGCTCGACCTGGAACAATCCCGAGCCCGAGGTGGTGCTCGTCGTCAACGCGCGCGGCGAGGTGGTCGGCGCGACGCTCGGCAACGACGTCAACCTGCGCGACGTGGAAGGACGCAGCGCGTTGCTGCTCGGGCGGGCGAAGGACAACAACGCCTCGAGCGCGATTGGGCCGTTCATCCGCCTGTTCGACGGCCGCTTCACGATCGACACGGTGCGTGCGGCGGACGTCGCCCTGAAGGTCGAAGGCGATGACGGCTTCACGCTCGCCGGCGTCAGTCCGATCTCGAAAATCAGCCGCGACCCGCTCGAGATCGTGCGCCACGCAATGAACGAGAACCACCAGTATCCGGACGGCCTGGCGCTCTTTCTCGGCACGATGTTCGCGCCGATCGAGGACCGCGACGCGCCCGGGGAGGGCTTTACCCACAAGCCGGGCGACCGGGTGACGATCTCGACGCCCTCGCTCGGCGCCCTGGTCAACCGGGTGCGCTACTGCGACGAGATCGAGCCCTGGCACTTCGGCAGCGGCGCGCTGATGCGAAACCTCGCGCAGCGCGGTTTGCTAAAACCTTGAGGAGGATCGAATGAGCAATGTGCATCAGAACCTGATCGGCGGCCGCTGGCTGCCGGGTGTCGGCGTGAACGTCAACAAGAATCCATCCGACCTGTCCGACGTCGTCGGCGAATACGCCCAGGCCGACGCCGCCCAGACGCTGGCGGCGATCGAGGCGGCGAAGGCTGCGTTCCCGAAGTGGGGCGGGTCGAGCATCCAGGAGCGCAGCGACATCCTCGACCGCGCCGGAGCCGCGATCCTCGCGCGCAAGGAGGAGCTCGGCAAGCGGCTCGCGCGCGAGGAAGGCAAGACGCTGCCCGAGGCGATCGGCGAAGCGGCACGCGCCGGCTACATCTTCAAGTTCTTCGCCGGCGAAGTGCTGCGCATCGAGGGCGAGAAGCTCGCCTCGGTTCGCCCGGGCGTCGACGTCGAGATGACCCGTGAGCCGCTCGGCGTGGTCGGCATCATCACACCGTGGAATTTCCCGATCGCGATCCCGGCGTGGAAGATCGCGCCCGCGCTGGCGTACGGCAACTGCGTCGTGTTCAAGCCGGCGGATCTGGTGCCCGGCTGCGCCTGGGCGCTCGCCAAGATTCTCGAGGAGGCCGGCGTGCCGCCGGGCGTGTTCAATCTCGTGATGGGCCGTGGCGCGGTGGTCGGCGAGGCGATCGTGGCCTCGCCGGACGTCGCCGCGATCTCGTTTACCGGCTCGGTCGACACCGGCCGCGGCATCGCACGGCGCGCCGTCGAGCAGGGCAAGAAGATCCAGCTCGAAATGGGCGGCAAGAATCCGATGGTCGTGCTCGACGATGCGGACCTGGCGGTTGCTGTCGGCGCCTGCGTGAACGGCGCGTTTTTCTCGACCGGGCAGCGCTGCACCGCCTCGAGCCGCCTGATCGTCACCGCGGGCATCCATGACCGGTTCGTCGCCGCGCTGCGCGAGAAGATGGACGCGCTCAAGGTGGACAATGCGTTGAAGCCCGGCGTCGACATCGGCCCGGTCGTCGACCAGTCGCAGCTCAACCAGGACCTGTCCTACCTCGATATCGGGCGCAACGAAGGCGCCAAGGTCTTCGGCGGGGACATCCTCGGGCGCGAGACCGAAGGCTACTACCTGCAGCCGGCGCTGTTCACCGACACGCACAACGGCATGCGCATCAATCGGGAAGAGATCTTCGGCCCGATCGCGAGCGTGATCCGCGTGAAGGACTACGACGAGGCGCTGGCGGTGGCGAACGACACGGCCTTCGGCCTGTCGGCGGGCATCTGCACCACTTCGCTCAAGCACGCCAGCCATTTCAAGCGCAACGCCCAGGCCGGCATGGTCATGGTCAACCTGGCGACCGCCGGCGTCGACTACCACGTGCCCTTCGGCGGCCGCAAGGGCTCGAGCTACGGCGCGCGCGAGCAGGGCCGCTACGCCGCCGAGTTCTACACCACGGTGAAGACCGCGTACACGCTCGCCTGAAAACCCGCCAACGGCCGGTCGAAGCGCTAGAATTCGCGCCCCATGCTACCCGTCACGCTGCGCCTGCCGGTCACCATGCTCGCCCAGCCCGACGGGACGAGCTGCGGGCCCACCTGCCTGCACGCGATCTACCGTTACTGGGGAAGGCGCGAATCGCTGCGCAAGATCATCGCGCGTGCGCGCCGACTCGAGCACGGCGGCACCTACGCGGTGTTCCTCGCCTGCGATGCGCTGCGCAAGGGCTTCGACGCGACGATCTATACCTACAACCTGACCGTGTTCGATCCGACCTGGTTCCGCCCGGGCGTCGACGCGGTCGAGCTCGCGGACCGGCTGCGGCGCCAGCGCGACCGGAAGCGCGATGCGCAGCTGGAGCGCGCGACCGAAGGCTACCTGGAGTTCCTCACGCTCGGCGGGCGGCTGCGACTTGTGGACCTGACGCGCGCGCTGGTGCGCGCGATCCTGCGCCGGCGGCTGCCGATTCTGACCGGCCTGTCGTCGACCTTCCTTTACCGCAGCGCGCGCGAGTACGGCCCGCACGACACGCCGGACGACATCCGCGGCAACCCGGCCGGGCATTTCGTCGTCCTCGCGGGCTACGATCGGCGCGCGCGCAGCGTGCTGGTGGTCGACCCCTACGGTCCGCATCCCTATGGATCGAGCCGGCGCTACTGGATCAACATCGACCGCGTGCTCGGCGCAGTGCTGCTCGGCATCGTGACGCACGACGCCAATCTGCTGGTCGTCAACCCGGCCGGATCGATCCGCAGGCGATGAGCATCCTGATCGTCGTCGACGAGCCGCGCCAGTGGCCGCTGCAGATCGAGGGCGTCACCCTGGTGTCGGCGCGCGCCTACCTGACCGACCCGGCGTACAACGAGTCCCATTCCGGCAAGGTCTTCAACCTGTGCCGCTCGTACCGCTACCAGAGCCTCGGCTATTACGTGTCCTTGCTCGCCGAAGCGCGCGGGCACAAGCCGTTGCCGCGGGTCAGCACGATCGAGGACCTGCAGTCGCGCAACCTGGTGCGGCTGCTCACCGAGGGGCTCGAGGACCTCGTTCAGCGCTCGCTCGCGCCGATCAAGTCCGACGAATTCGAGCTGAGCATCTACTTCGGCCGCAACGTTGCGGCGCGCTACGACTCGCTGTGCCAACATCTGTTTCACCTCGTGCCGGCGCCGCTGCTGCGCGCGAGCTTCCGGCGCCGGCGCGGCGAATGGCGCGTGCAGGGCATCCGCCCGATCGCGGCGAACGACATCCCGGAGGCGCACAAAGCCTTCGTCATCGAGTCGGCGTCGAACTACTTCGAGGGGCGCTACCGGCGCGCCCGGCGGCGCGCCGAGCCGCGCTTCGATCTCGCGATCCTGCACGATCCTGAAAACGCCGAACCGCCGTCGAACGCCAGGGCGCTGGCCAAGTTCGAGCGCGCCGCCGAGGCGGTGGGGATGGCCTGCGAGCTGATCCAGCGCGAAGACATCGGTCGGCTGGCGGAGTTCGACGCGCTGTTCATCCGCGACACGACCTTCGTCAACCATTACACCTACCGCTTTGCGCGCCGCGCGGCGGCCGAGGGCCTGGTGGTGATCGACGATCCCGAGTCGATCCTGCGCTGCAGCAACAAGGTCTATCTCGCCGAATTGTTCGACCGCTACGACGTGCCGGTGCCGAAGACGCTGCTCGTGCACAAGGGCAATACCGACCAGATCGTGTCGACGCTCGCGCTGCCCTGCGTGCTCAAGCGGCCGGACGGGGCGTTCTCGGTCGGGGTGAAGAAGGTCGAGACGCCCGAGCAGCTCAAGCCCGAGGTCTCTGCGATGCTCGAGGACTCGGAGCTCGTCGTCGCGCAGGAATGGCTGCCGACCGACTTCGACTGGCGGGTCGGAATTCTCGACCGGCGCGTGCTCTACGTGTGCAAGTACTACATGGCGCGCGGGCACTGGCAGGTCGTGCGGCGCGAGGGCGAGGGCAAGCCGGTCGAAGGACGCTCGGTGACGCTGTCGGTCGGCGAGGCGCCGGCCGAGCTGCTCAAGATCTCGCTCAAGGCGGCCAACCTGATCGGCGACGGCTTCTACGGCGTCGACCTGAAGCAGGTCGGCGAGCGCTTCTTCGTGGTCGAGGTGAACGACAACCCGAGCGTCGACGCGGGCGTCGAGGACGAGGTGCTCAAGGACGCGCTGTACCGCGAGATCATGGGCACGATCGTGCGGCGGATCGAAGAGCGCAAGCGCACGCGCTGATGGCATCGAAAGCGCTGCATGCGTTCGCCGGGGCCGGCATCGAGCTCGAGTACGTGCTCGTCGACCGCGAGACGCTCGCGGTGCGGCCGATCGCCGACGCGCTGCTGCGCGACGCGTCGGGCGCGGCGGTCAATGCGGTGAGCTTCGGCCGCTTCGGCTGGTCGAACGAGCTGGTGCTGCATCTGCTGGAGCTGAAAAGCGAGCGTCCGGAAGCCTCGCTCGAGGCGCTCGCCGAGGGCTTTCAGGACGCGGTGCGCGCGATGAACGCACGCCTCGCGCCGCTTGGCGCGCGCCTCATGCCGACCGGCATGCACCCGTGGATGAACCCGCGCAGCGAAACACGGCTCTGGCCGCACGAATACGCCGAGATCTACGCCACCTACGACCGCGTGTTCGACTGCCGGCGGCATGCCTGGGCGAATGTGCAGAGCATGCACCTCAACCTGCCGTTCGCGGGCGACGCCGAACTCGCGCGGATGCTCGCCGCCGCGCGACGCGTGCTGCCGATCCTGCCGGCGCTCGCCGCGAGCTCGCCGATCGCCGACGGCGCGCGCCAGGCGGTGCTCGATTACCGCATGCAGTGCTACCTCACGCACGCGGCGCGCGTGCCTTCGATGCTCGGCGACATCATTCCCGAGGCGGTGCGCAGCGAGGCGGCCTACCGCGCCGATATCCTCGCGCCGATGTACCGCGAGATGGCGCCATTCGATCCGGACCGGGTGATGCAGGACGAGTGGCTAAACGCGCGCGGCGCGATCGCGCGCTTCGATCGCAGCGCGCTCGAGCTGCGCGTGCTCGACACGCAGGAATGCCCGGCGATGGATCTCGCGGTGGCGGCGGCCGCGATTGCTGCGCTGCGCGCCTGCTACGACGGGCGCCTGGCGAACGAGGACCCCGCGGCGCCGTTTCCGACCGCCCGGCTGGTGAAGATCCTGCATGCCTGCATTGCCGACGCCGATGCGGCGATCATCGACGATGCCGAATATCTCGCGGGCCTGGGGCTGCGCGCACGGCGCTCGAGCGCGGGCGAGCTGTGGCGGCACCTGATCGAAACGACGCTGCCGCTGGTCGGCACGGCCGAGGAACGCCTGCTGTGGACCGAGCGGCTCGAGTTGATCCTGAGCGAAGGACCGCTCGCGCGCCGCATCCTGCAGGCCGTGGGTCCCGGGCTGCCGCGCAGGCGCCTCGAGGCGGTGTATGCCGAGCTCTGCGACTGCCTCGAGGCGGGCCGGGCGTTCAGCGCCGAGGCATGAGCGGCGCGAAGCGTCTGCGCTATGCAGTCGTCGTCAGCTGCGAGCATGGCGGCAATGCCGTGCCGATGCGCTACCGCCCGCTGTTCGCGAAGCATCGTGCATTG
>Ga0210067_1000033_pt1 | contig 18230 bp, 18 predicted proteins | sample RushMan_ThreeSqB_2_FD_185559 | JGI IMG/M metagenome (GOLD analysis project Ga0210067, IMG submission 185559) | Wetland microbial communities from San Francisco Bay, California, USA, that impact long-term carbon sequestration - RushMan_ThreeSqB_D2... | ecosystem: Environmental > Aquatic > Marine... | reverse complement strand
GTGCCACCGCCAGGACCAGGACGGTCGCGACACGGAGGCGCTGGCTCGGCCAGGCGAGCCGTCGGCCGGATCCGTCCTCCAGCCGGGCAGCGGACTCCGGCGGAGTGGGATCACCACCCGCCGCCGGCTCGGGGGTCTCGACAGCCGGTGGTGCTACGTCGCCACGCTCCAGCGCGGCCTGCGCCAGGTCGACCGTTGCCACGGCCAGCACGCCAGCCGATGTCGCCAACGCCCGGACTTGCTCGTCGGCGCTGACGACCACCATGTCCTTGGCCCGGCTCCCAGCCTCTCTCGCGAGCAGCTTGAAGTTGATGCGTCCGGTGGCGATGCGCGAGCCCGGCGGGACCACGAAGACCACGTGCTCGTCGCTCGTGCTCCGCAGACGCGCGACGGCATCCTCAATCAGTTTCATGCCGTTGTCTGGAAGCCGGAGATGCGCATCGCGCTGGCGCCCACCGCCGATGCGATTGAGACCGGCGGTCCGCCCGCCGCGCCCCATGCCCTCATGATGAACAGTCCGGATGACCAGCGGGAGAGCGGCTACGCGGCAAGCGACCCGGTCCGTGCGCTGCACGCCGTCGCCTATGAGCCCGGACGCGGGGCGGCGCGCGCGGCGCTCACGCTGTATATCGCCGATCGCTACCACGTGGCCGACGAGGTGGTCTCGCGCATCGTGGACACGGCCTACCGCGCGGCCGACGCCAACGCGATCGATCCGCTGATCGTTCTTGCCGTGGTTGCCACCGAGTCGAACTACAACCCGATCGCCGAAAGCGTCGTCGGGGCGAAGGGTCTCATGCAGATCATCGCCAAGTTCCACCCCGAGAAGCTCGCCGATCACGGCGGTGAGAACGCGCTGTTCGAGCCCAAGGTCAACATCCAGGTCGGCGCACAGATCCTGCACGAGTACATGCGCCGCTACGGCGATCTGGAAACCGCATTGCAGGTCTACGCCGGCGCGATCGAAGACAGCGACACGCGCTACGCGCGCAAGGTGCTGGCGGAGCGCGCCCGACTTCAGCAGGTGCTCGAGCGCTCGCAGCGCGCGGCCTGACGCGACCGCGCACGCCGTGCCGCCTAGGCGGGACGCGCCGAGGAGGCCTTCCGGTCTGCCGCCGCGCAGAAGCGGCTGAGGCGGCGCGCGCCCTCCTCGAGCTCGGCCAGTGCGCGGGTGTACGCGAAGCGCAGAAAGTGCTGTGTCGCGTGGTCGCCGAAATCGGCGCCCGGCGTTGCTGCCACCGCCTCCTGGTCCAGCAAATCAAGGACAAATTTGCGCCCATCGCGGCTGAAGGCGGAGCAATCCGCGTACACGTAGAAGGCGCCCTGTGGCCACGATGGGATGCGTAATCCGGCGGCCTCGATGGCGGGTACGAGAAAGTCGCGCCGCCGCTCGAACTCGGCGCGCCGCGCCTCCAGAATGGCCAGCGATTCCGGCGTAAATGCGGCAAGCGCGGCGTGCTGCGCCGCGCTGGAAGGGCAGATGAACAGGTGCTGCGCGAGCTTCTCGAAGCCGCGCACGTCACGCTCGGGCAGCACCGCCCAGCCCAGCCGCCAGCCGGTCATGCAAAAGTACTTCGAAAAGCTGTTCACCAGAACGACGTGGCCCGGAAGCTGCGCCGCGGTGGCGGGCGCCTGCCCGTAGACCAGTCCTTGGTAGATCTCGTCGACGATGAGTACGCCGCCACGCACCGCGATGAATTCGGCGATGCGCCGCAGCTCATCCGGCGCGATCAGCGTACCGCAGGGGTTTGCCGGGGAGCCGAGCAGCAAGCCGACCGTGCGCGGACCCCAGGCACGCGCCACTGCGTCCAGCGTCGGCTGAAACCCGGCCCCAGCATCGACGTTCAGCGCGCGCGGGCGGCCCTCGAAGGCCCGCACGATGTGCCGGTAGCCGGGGTAGCCCGGGTCCGGCACGAGCACCTCGTCGTCGCGGTCGACGTACAGGGCCATGGTCAGGAGCAGGGCACCCGAGGCCCCTGCCGTCACCGCGATGCGCCCGGGGGACACCGCCGCGCCGAATCGCGCATGATAATGCGCCGCGATTGTCTCGCGCAGTGCAGGCAGTCCGAGCGCACCGGTATACGCCGTCATGCCCTCGCGCAGCGCGCGCACGCCCGCTTCGACCACGGGTGCGGGCGCGGTGAAATCGGGCTCGCCGATTTCCATGTGCACCACCCGCCGGCCTGCCGCCTCGAGGGCGTGCGCGCGCGACAGGATCTCCATGACCTCGAACGGCCCGATCTCGGCGACGCGGCGCGCGACCGCGCGCGCGGCCTGCGGCGTGGCCGGGCGCTTCATCGCGACAAGGGTTCTGCCATGGCGCGGTCATTATAGGTTCCACGCTCGGCCCAAGGCGGGGCGCGCGTATTCCACGAGGCCCGCGCGGCGGCGCGCAGCGGCCCTACGCTATAATTTTTTGCGCGCGCCTTGTTATCTTAGCCGAGCGCCTCGCGAGGTACGCGGCGCAGGCGACGCGCCCATTGTCGGCATGGGCACCGTGGCCCAGGGTGGTGCCAGGTGTGAGGAGACCACCGTGGACGAGCAGTTCAGGAAGTACGCTCTCGAATACCACCGGCTCGCGCCGCCGGGGAAGATCTCGATTCAGCCGACCAAGTCGCTGATCAATCAGCGCGATCTGGCGCTCGCCTATTCGCCCGGGGTGGCGGCAGCCTGCGAGGAAATCGTCAGGGATCCGGCACAGGCCGGAGAGCTGACCGCGCGCGCGAACCTGATCGGCGTGATCACCAACGGCAGCGCCGTTCTCGGTCTCGGCGCGATCGGGCCGCTCGCCGCCAAGCCCGTCATGGAAGGCAAGGCGGTGCTGTTCAAGAAGTTCGCCGGGATCGACTGCTTCGACATCGAAATCAACGAGCAGGATCCCGAGCGCCTGGTCGAGATCATCGCGGCGCTCGAGCCGACCTTCGGCGGCATCAACCTGGAGGACATCAAGGCGCCGGAGTGCTTCATCGTCGAGCGCAAGCTGCGCGAGCGGCTGAAGATTCCGGTGTTCCACGACGACCAGCACGGTACCGCGATCATCGTCACGGCCGCGCTGTTGAATGGCCTCAAGGTGGTCGGCAAGACCCTAGACGCGGTGAAGCTCGTCACCTCGGGCGCCGGCGCCGCCGCGCTCGCCTGCCTCGATCTGCTCGTGCGCATGGGCCTGCCGATCGAGCACATCACGGTGACCGACATCCATGGCGTCGTGTTTCGTGGGCGCAGCGTGGAAATGGACGAGGACAAGGCGCGCTTTGCGCGCGACACGCCGGCGCGCTCGCTCGCGGAGGTGATGGACGGGGTGGACGTTTTCCTCGGACTGTCGGCCGGCGGTGTGCTGAAGCCGGAGATGGTCGCGCGCATGGCCGCCCGACCATTGATCCTCGCGCTCGCGAACCCGGAGCCCGAGATCCGGCCGGACGCGGCGAAGGCGGTACGCCCCGACTGCGTGATTGCGACCGGACGCTCGGACTACCCCAACCAGGTGAACAACGTCCTCTGCTTCCCGTTCATCTTCCGGGGCGCGCTCGACGTCGGCGCAACCACGATCACCATGGAGATGGAGCGTGCCGCGGTACACGCGATCGCCGAGCTGGCGCAGGCGGAGACCTCGGAGCAGGTCGCGCTCGCTTACGGCATCGAATCGCTGAGCTTCGGGCCCGATTACCTGATCCCGAAGCCATTCGACCCTCGGCTGATCGCGCGGATTGCGCCGGCGGTGGCCGAGGCCGCAATGGCCTCTGGCGTCGCGACGCGCCCGCTGGAGAATCTCGAGGCCTACCGGGCGTCGCTCGCGCAGTTCGTCTATCACTCGGGCCTGTTCATGAAGCCGCTGTATTCGGCGGCGAAGTCGGCGCCGCGCCGCGTCGTGTACGCCGAAGGCGAAGACGAGCGCATGCTGCGCGCGGTGCAGGTGGTGGTCGACGAGGGGCTGGCGCAGCCGATCCTGGTCGGTCGGCCGTCGGTGATCGAGCAGCGCCTGGAGCGCCTTGCCCTGCGCCTGCGGGCCGGACGGGATTTCGAGGTGGTGAACCCGGAACTTGATCCGCGTTACCGTGACTACTGGATGGCCTATCATCGCCTGACCGAGCGCAAGGGCGTCTCGCCCGAGCACGCGCGCCTGGAAATGCGGCTCAACACGACGCTGATCGGCGCCATGCTGCTGCACATGGGCGAGGCCGACGGCATGCTCTGCGGCACCTCCGGCAGCTACGCGACGCATCTCACGGTCGTCGACCACGTGATCGGTTTGCGGGCCGGCGTGCACCGCTTTGCGGCAATGAACGCACTTCTGCTGCCGAAGCGAACCGTGTTCATCTGCGATACCTACGTCTCGCAAGACCCGGATGCCGAGAGCCTCGCCGAGATGACGCTGCTCGCGGCGGAAGAGATTCGCCGCTTCGGCCTGGTGCCGAAGGCGGCACTGCTCTCGGCGTCGAGCTTCGGCTCGGTCGACCTGCCCTCGGCGCGCAAGATGCAGCGTGCGCGGCAACTGATCGCCGAGCGTGCGCCCGAGCTCGAAGTGGACGGCGAGATGCAGGGCGATGCCGCGCTCTCCGAGGCGATCCGGCTGGCGCGCCTGCCGAATGCCTTGCTGAAGGGCGAGGCGAATCTGCTCATCATGCCGACGCTCGACGCGGCGAACATCGCCTTCAACCTGCTCAAGGTGGCGGCGGGCGACAACGTCACGATCGGCCCGATCCTGCTCGGGGCCGCGCGACCGGCGCACATCCTGACGCCGTCGGCGACCGCTCGGCGCATCGTCAACATGACCGCGCTGACCGTGGTCGACGCGAACGCGCCGCGCGGGCACGAGCAGACGAGTCTGTTCTAGGCGGGGCGCGCGAGCCGAGATGACCGCGGCAGCCGCAACGCAGGACTCCGCGCACAGTACGGCGCCGGCGGCCGACCGAGGGGCGCGGCGCGGGCGCGCCGGACTGGTACTCACCGGCGGCGGTGCGCGCGCCGCCTACCAGGTGGGCGTTCTCAAGGCGGTGCGCGAGCTGCTCGGCGCGCCGCGCGCGAACCCGTTTCCGATTTTATGCGGGACCTCGGCCGGGGCGGTCAACGCGGCGGGCCTTGCGGCGCAGGCCGACGACTTTGCCGGCGCGGTCGAGAATCTGGTCGGCGCCTGGGAAACGATGCACTGCGAGCGCGTCTACCGCACCGACGTCGCGCATGTCATGCGCAGCGGCGCGCGCTGGCTGGCGTCGATGATGCTGCTCACGCGGCGCAACCCGGTTTCGCTGCTCGACAACACGCCGCTGCGCGAGACGATCGGACGACTGCTCCGTTTCGAGTCCATCCAGGCGCACATCGACGCCGGGGCGCTTTACGCGGTCTGCGTGACCGCGTCCGGCTACACCTCCGGGCAGAGCGTCTCTTTCTACCAGGGCGGCGCGGGCATCGAGGGTTGGGAGCGTCGCCAGCGCATCGGCGCTGCGGTCACGCTCAAGGCCGAGTACCTGCTTGCCTCGGCTGCGCTGCCGTTCATCTTTCCGGCGGTCAAGGTTCACCGCGAGTACTTCGGCGACGGCTCGATGCGCCAGATCGCGCCGGTGAGCCCCGCGCTGCATCTCGGCGCGGACCGGGTGTTCATCGTCGGCACCGGGCGGCAGGGCGACGAACCCGCGCGTGCGCGCTCGAGCGTTTATCCCTCGCTCGCGCAGATCGCGGGCCACGCGCTGAACAGCATCTTCCTGGACACGCTGATGGTCGATCTGGAGCGCCTCGAGCGAATCAACCGTACGCTGAGCGCGGTGCCGCCGGAAGCGCTATCCTCTGGCAAGGTTGCGCTGCGGCCGGTGAAGGTGCTATTCCTGTCGCCCTCGCAGTCGATCGAGCGAATCGCGGCGCGTTTTCTGCACGAGTTGCCGCGCACGGTACGCTTCATCCTGCGTCCGACCGGTGCACTCAACCGGTCCGGCTCGAACTTGGCGAGCTACCTGCTGTTCGAGCAGGGATTTTGTCGCGCGCTGATCGATCTCGGCTACCAGGACACGATGAGCCGGGGCGACGAGGTGCACGCGTTTTTTGAAGATCATTGAACGAAGCGGAGGTCCGATGCCGGATGCGAAACAGCCGCAGGACCCGTTCGAGATGTTCCGTAGACTCTGGGGCCCGCTCGGCCTGCCGGTGCCGGGCATGGCGATGCCGACCCTCGATCCGCGGGAAATCGAAAAGCGCATCGCCGACCTGCGCTCGATCGAAGGCTGGCTGTCGATGAATCTGAACATGGTGCGCATGGCGATCTCGGGACTGGAGGTGCAGAAGGCTGCGCTCGAGGCCATGCAGGGGGCGGGTCGCCTGCCAGGCAGCGCGGCGCCCGAGCGCGCCACGCCGGGCGCGGCGAGTAACGCCGCCGCGGCGCAGGCGATGCTCTGGCCCTGGACGATGCTGCAGCAGGCAATGCAGAGCGTCGAGCAAAAGGACCCGGCCGGCAAGGCCAAGGACGCGTCGGGAAGCGGCGCGCCGAAGGAGAAATAGCGTTCGCAGCGCGCCCGGGCACAGCGTGCGTGGGCGATGGCGCGAGCTTCGATCGCAGTAGACGACTCAACGAAGGAGACAGCAATGGCAAAAGCAGTTCGTTTTCACAAGACGGGCGGACCCGAGGTCCTGCAGGTGGAGGACGTCGAGGTCGGCGAACCGGGAGCCGGCCAGATCCGCATCCGCCACACGGCGATCGGCATCAACTTCATCGACACCTACCAGCGCTCGGGCCTGTACCCGATGCAGCTGCCTGCGGTTGCGGGCAACGAGGGCGCGGGCGTGGTGGACGCAGTCGGCTCGGGCGTGACGGGACTCAAGAAGGGCGATCGCGTGGCTTACACGGGCCTGATTGGTTCCTACTGCGAGGCGCGCAACGTGCCGGCGGACCGCATGGTCAAGCTGCCGGACGGCATCCGCGACGAGCAGGCGGCCACCCTCATGCTGAAGGGCATGACGACGCAGTACCTGATCCGCCGGACCTACACGGTGAAGCCGGGCGACACGGTGCTGTTTCACGCGGCCGCCGGCGGCGTCGGCCTGTTCGCCTGCCAGTGGCTGAAGGCGCTCGGCGCGACCGTGATCGGAACCGTCGGCTCGCAAGAAAAGGCGGCGCTCGCCAAGGCGCACGGCTGCGATCACACGATCCTGTACAACACGGAAAACTTCGTCGAGCGGGTCAAGCAGATTACGGGCGGCAAGGGCGTGCCGGTGGTCTACGACTCGGTCGGCAAGACCACCTGGGAAGGTTCACTCGACTGCCTGCAGCCGCGTGGCCTGCTGGTGTTGTTCGGCAACGCTTCCGGGCCGGTTCCGCCGGTCAACCTCGGCATCCTGGCGCAGAAGGGCTCGCTCTACGTGACGCGCCCGACGCTGGTCACCCACATTGCCTCGCGCCAGGATCTCGAGGCGACGGCCAAGGACGTGTTCGACATCGTTTTGTCGGGCAAGGTGAAGGTCGACATCACGGCGCGCTACAAGCTTGCCGACGCAGCCAAGGCGCACAGCGATCTCGAGGGCCGCAAGACGACCGGCCAGATGATCCTCGTCCCCTGAGGACGCGCGCCGGGGTAACCGCCCTCGCGCAGCGGCCTGCGCGCGGGCACAATCGCGCATGCGCGCAATCCTGACGCACGAGCAGCGAAGCGACGCGTCCGCGGCGCGTGCCCCGGCGGCGTGCGTCGAACTTGACCTCGCCGAGATTCGCCGCCGCCTCGCCGCCGCGGCGCCGGCGGCCGAAGCGCTCGCGGGCGACCTCGGCGCGGCCGGCGAGGGCGTGGCGCTCACCCCCGCGTCGGTGCTGGTGCCGATCGTGGCGCACCGCGAGTCGCTGACGGTGCTCTTTACGCGGCGCACTGCGCATCTGCGGGCGCATTCGGGCCAGGTCAGCTTTCCGGGCGGGCGCGTGGAGCCTCAGGACGCGGGGCCGGCGCAGACCGCGCTGCGCGAAACGCAGGAGGAAATCGGGCTTGCGCCCGAGCGGATCGAGCTCATCGGGATGCTGCCCGAGTATCACACGCGCACCGGCTACCGCATCACGCCCGTCGTCGGCGTGATTGCCCCGCCGTTCACGCTGCAGGCCGACGCCCAGGAAGTCGATGCCGTGTTCGAGGTGCCATTGTCCTTCCTGCTCGATCCGCGCAATCACCAGCGCCATACGCGGGCATTCCAGGGCCGCATGATCAGCTACTTTGCGATGCCCTACGGGGAGCACTACATCTGGGGAGCCACGGCGGCGATGCTGGTCAACCTCTACCGTCAGCTGGTTCACGCCGAGGGCTGAGCGGGGGCGCGCGCGTGCAGCTGGCGCGCATACAGGCGCGTGAAATTCTCCAGTGAATGCAGGTGCGCGTAGATCGAGCCCATATAGCCCTTGCTGACCAAGGCCTTGTGGCTCGCGGGGCGCAGCGCCCGCAGGCGCGCCTCATCGACGCGGTGCATGCCGCCCATGCGCAGCTCGACCTGTTGCCGGCCGCCGACCACCTGCATGCTGAACGGGGTGAGCAGATCGAGGCGCGCAAGCGCCGCGCACAGATCAGCGGTTCGGTCGAGGTCGGCTTCGTACTGCGCGAGCAGGCGCTCGAGCTGCTGCCAGCGCGGGGTCGGCTTGCCGCGCACGTCGAACAGCGGCATGCCCGCCTTGTCGAGGTAGGCCTGCGCCACGCACACCACCCGCTCGCTCGCGGGCGCACCGTCGACGTACAGCTTCGAAATGCAGAACGGATAGCGGCGCACGAACGCCGGCAGGTACGTTGACGGATCCCAGGCACCGCCTGGATCGACGAACAGGTTCGCGCCCTGCGTCAGGCCGAGCACGGCGACCGGCGCATAGGTCTGTCCCGCGTCCAGGCTCGCGAACACCAGCGGGTAGTCGCGCCCGGCGATCGGAAACTCGGCCGCGGAGACGGCGATCGCGTTCAGCGAGCGGCAGAACACGGGCGTGCTGCCCGAGGGCATCAGCACGCGGTGCTCGCGGCGCAGCGGAACGATCTCGTCGTAGCCGAATGGCGGCGTGATCTTCACCGGCGCATTCTAGAACCACGGGCAGCGGGGCGGGCGCGCTGCCGGCCGGGCGAGGCGAGTGTGCTATCGTGCGGCGAGCTTCGGCGGCGATCCTGAAATGAGCGTTCTCGCGATCATCTTGGCGCTTCTGATCGAGCAATGGCGCCCGGTCGGCGAGCGCCGGTCGCTGCGTTCGACGCTCGCGCGCATCGCGGGATCCCTTGAGCGCAGCCTCGGTGGCGGCGCTTCGCAGGGGACGCTCGCCTGGCTGGTCGCGGTCGTACCCGCGGTCGCGGTTGCGATCGTGCTGCACGCGCTGCTGTCGGCCTGGAGCGGGCTGCTCGGTTTCCTGTTCGACGTCGGCGTGCTTTACCTCACGCTCGGCTTTCGCCAGTTCAGTCACGGCTTCACACTGATCCAGGCTGCGGTGAAGACCGGCGATGTCGATCGCGCCCGTGAACTGATCGATGCCTGGCGCAAGGAAAGCGTGCCGGAGCGCGACCGCGAGGAGGTCATCCGGCTCACCATCGAGGAGGCGCTGGTGGCCTCGCACCGCCACGTGTTCGGCGTCCTGCTCTGGTACGTGCTGCTGCCCGGGCCGAGCGGTGCGATTCTGTACCGCCTGGCGGTTTATCTTGCACGGCACTGGGGCGGATCGGGCGAATTTGGTCGCTTTGCGCGCCAGGCTGCATTTGTCCTCGACTGGCCCGCCGTGCGCCTGTCGGCCGCGGCCTTCGCGGTGGTCGGGGATTTCGAGGACGCGGTCTACTGTTGGCGCACGCAGGCGCGCGAATGGTCCACCCCAAACGAGGGCGTGCTGCTCGCCGCGGCGGCCGGCGCCATGGGCGTTCGCCTCGGCATGCCGCTGCAAACGCCCACGGGCGTAGTGGCCCGCCCGGAGCTCGGTCTGGGCGATACGGCCGACGGCCGCTTCCTCGACGCCACCGTCGGGCTGCTCTGGCGCGCACTCGTCGTGTGGGTCGTCGTGCTCGTGCTGCTCAGCATCGGGCACGTCATCGCCTGAGCGACGCGTCGCCGGCGCGCGTTGCGCCGCAGCGCCAGCACTGCGTGAACTGCGCTTCGAGCGCCTCGCCGCAACCGGCGCAGTGCCAGCTCTCCGTCGCCGGGGTCTGCGGCAGGCGCCCCTCGCGCAGGATGCGCTCGGCGTACTCGGCCTGCGCATCATCGAGCACCCAGACCTCGGCCTGACATTCGACCGGCGGCAGCTCCCCCATTGCCGAGGACAGCAGATCGTTGCGCACGACCGCGCGCACGCCGGCTGCATCGAGCAGATTGCGCGCGTGGTGCACGCCGATCAGGTCGTGCGAGCTGTAGATGCGCTTCATACCGTGCCGCGGCCGCGCCGCGCCCCGCCGCCCCGCCGCGCGCTGCTCGTCGCCTTGACCGCCTTCCCCTCCTTCCCCTCCATCACGATGCGCCGGTACAGGGCGAGCCGGCGCGCATGCAGCTGGCCGGCCTCCACGGCGGTGGCGAGGGCGCAGGCGGGCTCGGCGAGATGACGGCAATCCGCGAACCGGCAGTGCCCGAGGTAGGGCGCGAAGTCGCGAAACCCGGCCGCAATCTGCGCCGACGTAAGGCCGGCGAGGCCGAATTCTGAGACCCCCGGCGTGTCGACGAGTGCGCTTGCGGCGTCGAGCGGATACAGGCGCGCGGCGGTCGTGGTCTGGCGTCCCGCGTCGAGGAAGGTGGAGATTTCCCGGATCCGCACCTGCGCGTCGGGCACGAGCGCCTTGACCAGCGTGGACTTGCCCATGCCCGACTGACCGACGATCACGGTGCGCTGGCGTTGCAGGTAGACCCGCAGCGGCGCGGGGTCGATGCGCGCGGAGAACTCGATCAGCGGGTAGCCGAGGCCGCGAAACGGCGCAAGCTGTGCGAGTGCCTCCGCACGCCGCGCAACGAGATCGATCTTGTTGAGAGCGATGAGCGCGGGCAGGCCGGCGTGCTCGGCCGCGACCAGCACGCGGGCGAGCAGCTCGTCGGAGAACGAAGGCTCGCAGGCGACCAGCACCGCGACCTGCGAGACGTTCGCGGCCAGCACCTTCGTGCGGCGCGCGCTCGCCCGGGCGAAGGTCGTGCTGCGCGGTTCCACCTCGACGATGATTGCACGCCCCGCGCCGGAGGGCTCGAACGCGACGCGGTCGCCGCAGACCGCCTGGATGCGCCGGCTGCGCGTGTGTGCGCGCAGCGTTTCGCCCGTGTCGCTGCGCACGAGGGTGTCGCGCCCGAACCCCGCGATCACATCACCGTGCACGTTGCTCAAAGGGAGAACAGCGCGTCGCACTTCGCGGCACAAATGAAATCGTTCTCCGACAGGCCGTCGATCGCGTGCGTCCAATAGCTCACCCGGCACTGGTTGTACCCCACGGCGAGGTCGGGGTGATGATCCTCGCGGTGCGAGATCCAGGCGAGCGCATTCACGAAGGCCATCGTCTGGTAATAGTTGGTGAACGGGTACAGCTTCACCAGCCTGCCGTTCTCGATGATCCATCCCTTGAGCTGCTTGAGCATCGCCTGCGCCGCCTCGGGGGCGTAGGGTGCCACGCCGCCCTCGCAGGGTGCGCAGCGTTTCTTCGCCAGATCGTCCATGGTTGTCGCTTCCTCTCGTCGTGTCGCCGACCCGTCTGATTCAGGCCGCGCCGTCTCAGTCCGCCGCGGCGATCAGGCGCGCGACCCGGGTCGCCGCCGGCGGATGCGAATCGTAGAACGCCGAGTGCATCGGGTCCGGCGTCAGCGTCGCCGCGTTGTCCTTGTAGAGCTTGATCAGTGCGGCGACCAGGTCGCGCGCGTTCGCGTTCGCCGCGGCGTAGGCGTCGGCCTCGAACTCGTGGCGGCGCGACAGCAGACTTGCCAGCGGCTGCAGAAAGAAGCTGAACACCGGCACGACCATGAAAAACAGCACCAGCGCCACGGCGGCCCCAGGCTGCGTGACACCGAGGCCTTCGTAGAACCAGCGCACGTCGATCAGCTGCCCCAGCAGCCAGAGCAGGCCGAGCGAGAATGCAAACAGCAGCGCGATGCGCTTCCAGACGTGGTGCCGCCGATAGTGGCCGAGCTCGTGTGCGAGCACCGCCTCCACCTCGGCCGGCGCGAGCCGCGAGAGCAGCGTGTCGAAAAAGACGATGCGCTTGGCAGCGCCGAAGCCGGTGAAGTAGGCATTGCCATGGCTCGAGCGCTTGGAGCCGTCCATGACGAACAGGCCCTTGGCGGTGAAGCCGCAGCGCGCGAGCAGCGCCTCGATGCGTGCGGCGAGCTCCGCATCGCTCAGCGGCCGGAAGCGGTTGAACAGCGGCGCGATGAATGTCGGGTAGATGAGCAGCATCAGCAGGTTGAAGCCGGCCCAGACGAGCCATACGGCGAGCCACCACCCCGCGCCCGCGCGCGCCATCAACCAGAGCACCAGCATGACCAGTGGCAGCCCGAGGACGGTGGCGATGAGGGTGTGGCGCGCCAGATCCGCCATGAACAGGCCCGCCGTCATCCGGTTGAAGCCGAAGCGTGCCTCGATCACGAAGGTGCGATACAGCACCGCAGGCAGCTCGATGACGGAGAGCAGGACGACCACGCTCGCGATGAACGCGGTGCCGTGCGCAATGCCGCCCGGGGCGAACACGCGCGCCCATTGCGCGAGCAGCGCCTGCAGCCCGCCGCCGAGCGTCAGCGCGACGAGCACCAGGGCACCGACCACCAGTTCGATCGCGCCGAGGCGGTTCTTGGCGATCGTGTAGTCGGCCGCCTTCTGGTGCGCGGCGAGCGAAATCGACTGCGCGAACGCGGCCGGCACCTGCGCCCGATGCGCACGCACGTGGCGCACCTGGCGCCAGGAGAGCCATAAGCGCGTCGCGCTGGCCAGCGCAAGCGCGCACAGGAACACCAGGCCGAAGAGAGTTGGACTCATGCTGCTGTGAGAGAATAGCGCGCTATTTCAAGCGCATAAAGAAAAAGGGGTGCAGTGGGTCAGGACGCGAACAATCTCATCTGGATCGACATGGAAATGACCGGCTTGCTGCCGGATTCCGATCGCATTCTCGAGCTCGCCATCCTGATCACCGATCCACAGCTCAATGTCATTGCCGAGAGCGCCTCGCTTGCCGTGCACCAGCCCGACGAGGTGCTCGGTGCGATGGACGGCTGGAACCAGAGCGTGCACGCCAAGACCGGGCTCATCGAGCGCGTGCGTGCGTCGCGCCTGGACGAAGCCGAGGTCGAGCGCCGCGCCCTGGCCTTCATCGCCGACTACGTCCCCGCGGCGACCTCGCCGATGTGCGGCAGCTCGATCTGCCAGGACAGACGCTTTCTTGCGCGCTGGATGCCCCGGCTGGAGGCGTATTTCCATTACCGCAACCTCGACGTTTCGACGCTGAAGGAGCTGGTACGGCGCTGGCGCCCCGACCTGGCCAAGGGCTTCCTCAAGCATGGACGCCACGAGGCACTCGCCGACATCCGTGAGTCGATCGAGGAACTGCGCTATTACCGGCGCAGCGCGATGTCGATCTAGCGCCGGCGCGCCTTCGCCGCGCGTTTCCTCGCGCGTTTCGTAGTGGGTCTAGTCGCGGGTCTGGTTGCTTTGCGCACGGGCCCGGGTGCCACCGCGCGCGCGCTGCCTGCGGCCGCCACTTCGACAATCGCCTCGATCTCGACCGGGATGCCCATCGGCAGCGAGCCCATCCCGACCGCCGAGCGCGCGTGGCGGCCGCGCTCGGCGAACACTTCGACGAACAGGTCCGAGCAGCCGTTGATCACGCGGGGCTGGTCGCCGAAATCCGGCACGGCATTGACCATCCCGAGCAGCTTGACGACGCGCTTGACGCGGTCGAGGCTGCCGAGCTCCGCCTTCATCACCGCAAGCAGCGCGAGCCCGACCGCGCGCGCGAACTTGTAGCCCTGCTCGACGCTGAACTCGCGCCCGAGCTTGCCCTGGGGACGCAGGCCGTCGACCGTCGACGGGCCTTTGCCGGAGAGGAACAGCAGGTTCCCGGTGCGCACCGCATTGATGTAGTTCGCGACGGGCGGGGTCACCGCGGGCAGCTCGATGCCAAGCTGCTTGAGTCTTTTCTCGGCGCTCATGACATCGGCACCACTTTGCCCGGATTGAGCAGATTGTCGGGGTCGAACACGCGCTTGATGTCGCGCATGACCGCGATCACGTCCTCGCCGAGCTCGGCGCGCAGCGACTCCTGCTTGCCGAGGCCCACCCCGTGCTCACCGGTGCAGGTGCCTTCCATGGCGAGCGCGCGCGCAACGAGGCGCCGGTTGAACTGCTTGGCGATCTCGGTCTCCGCGGGCTTTTCCGGGTCGACGAACAGCATGAGGTGGAAGTTGCCGTCGCCGATGTGGCCGAGCAGCGGCACCGGCGCGAAGTAGTTTTTGGCATCGGCCATGGTCTCGCGCACGCACTCGGCGAGGCGCGAGATCGGCACGCAGACGTCGGTCGAGACTGCGCGCGAACCCGGCCGCAGCTGCAGGCAGGCGAAGTAGGCGTCGTGGCGCGCGTCCCATAGCCGGTTGCGGTCCTCTGGGCGCGTTGCCCACTGGAAGTCCTTGCCGCCGTTTTCCTTGGCGATCGCCTGAACCGCTTCGGCCTGCTCGACGACGGAGGCCGCCGTGCCATGAAATTCGAAGAACACCGTCGGCGCCACGCGGTAGTCGGTCTTCTTGTATGCGTTGATCGCCGCAATCGTCTTGTCGCAGACGATGTCGCAGCGCGCGATCGGAATCCCGGCCTGGATCGTCTCGATGACGGTATTGGTGCAGCCATCGACCGACTCGAACGCGCACACCGCGGCCGACATCGCCTCCTGCACCGGATACAGGCGCACCGTCACCTCGGTGATGATGCCGAGCGTGCCTTCCGAGCCGACGAACAGCCGCGTCAGGTCGTAGCCCGCAGCGGATTTCTTCGGCCGGCGCGAGGTCTGGATCACGCGCCCGTCGGCCAGGACCACCTTCAGCGAGATCACGTTCTCGCGCATCGTGCCGTAGCGCACCGCGTTCGTGCCCGACGCGCGCGTCGCCGCCATGCCGCCGAGCGTCGCGTCGGCGCCGGGGTCCACCGGGAAGAACAGGCCCGTGTGCTTGATGTACTCATTCAGCTGCTTGCGGGTCACGCCCGCCTGCACGACCGCGTCGAGGTCGGCCTCATGCACGGCGATCACCTGATTCATCTGCGAAAGGTCGAGCGTCACCCCGCCGTTCACCGCAAGCACGTGGCCTTCGAGAGAGGTGCCGACGCCGTAGGGAATCATCGGCACGCCATGGCGGCGGCAGATGTTCACGACGTCGCGAACTTCCTCGGTCGAGTGCGGGAACACCACCGCGTCGGGCGCGGCATAGGGGAAGTAGGACTCGTCCTTGCCGTGGTGCTCGCGGATGCCGGACGAGGTCGTGATGCGCTCGCCGAGCAGCGCCTGCAGCTCGGCGAGCACGGTCTGGTCGAATTCGCGGGGTTTGTTCATACGCGGCGGCCTCCTCATAGCGCGGCGCGTCGAGCGCCGCTTGGCGTGCGCTCCAACGCGCCGGAGCGCACCGGCGCGCTACGCGCGTCCGGATGCGCTCATTTTAGCTTGATGTCACCCTCGAACGGCACCTTCAGTCCGAGCGAGGGGATTTCCAGCGTCACCCGCGCGGGTATGGACTCGCTGCCCTTCAGCGTGCCGGCCGCGAGCGCCTTGCCGACGGTCTGCTCGATCTCGCGCTGCGAATTGACGCCCACCATCTTGAGGAACTTGCGAATGCTGAGATTGAAGGTTTCCTGGTCCATGCGTTCTCCTTTGCCTGCGTTCAGGACTGCGTGCCGCCCGCGGCCGGAACGCGATTGTGCGCCCGATGCGCGCTCTTCTCGAGGAGCGCTTTGGCAAGCTGCTTGCCGAGCTCGACGCCCCATTGATCGAAGCTGTTGATGTTCCAGATCACGCCCTGCGTAAACACCTTGTGCTCGTACAGGGCGATCAGCCGCCCGAGGTTGCGCGCGTCCAGGCGCTCGACGCGCAGCGTGCTCGAGGGCCGGCTGCCCGGGTAGCGGCGGTACGCGGGCAGGGCCGGATCGTCCAGACCGCGCGCAAGCGCCTCGGCTTGCGCCTCGGCGTGGGCCGCGAGGATTGCGCGCCGCGCCGGATCGCCCGGCGCCTCGTCGAACACGATGAAGTCGACGGGTACGATCTGCGTGCCCTGGTGCAGCAACTGATGAAACGAGTGCTGGCCGACCGTGCCCTCGGCACCCCAGACCACCGGCGCGGTCGCGTAGTCGACCGCGTGGCCAGCGCGGTCAACGCGCTTGCCGTTCGATTCCATCTCGAGCTGCTGCAGGTAGGCGGGCAGCAGGCGCAGCGGGGTGGCGTAAGGCAGCACCGCCTGCGTCGCGGCGCCGAGGAAGTTGACGTTCCAGACCCCGACGAGCGCCAGCAGCGCCGGGACGTTGCGCTCGAGCGGCGCGCTCGCGAAGTGCGCGTCCATGTCATGTGCGCCGGCGAGCAGCTCGTCGAAGGCCTCGGCGCCAATTGCCGCCATCGCGCTGAAGCTCACCGCCGACCAGACCGAGTAGCGCCCGCCGACCCAGTCCCACATCGGTAGCACCTCGCCGGCGCCGAAGGCACGCGCCGCGGCCGCGTTCGCGCTGACCGCGACGAAATGCGCATCGAGCGGCGTATCGGCCGGCAGCGCGCGCATCAGCCAGGCCTTCGCGGCGCGCGCGTTTTCCATCGTTTCCTGCGTGGTGAAGGTCTTCGAGACGACGACGAACAGCGTCGTTTCCGGGTCCGCGTCGCGCAAGGCGCGGCTGAGATCGAGCGGGTCGACGTTCGCGGCGAAGCCGACGCGCAGCCGCGGGGTCGCGGTTTCGGCCAGCGCATCCACGACCAGGCGCGGGCCGAGGTCCGAGCCGCCGGTGCCGAGGTGCACGATGCGCTCGATGCTGCGGCCGGTGGCGCCGCGCCAGCTGCCCTCGCGCAAGCGCGCGGCCAGCGTGCGCATCTGGGCGTGTGCGGCGTGCACCTCGGGCGGCGCCGCGGCGCCGGCGCGCAGCGCGCTGTGCCAGGCGGGTCGCTGCTCGGTGTCGTTGACCGCCTCGCCGGCGAGCAGCGCGCTGCGCCAGGCGGGAAGGTCGCGCGATCGCGCAAGCGCGACCAACTGCGCGAGAACTGCGTCGTCGAGGCACTGGCGCGCGAACCCGTAGCGCAGGCCCGGGGCATCGGCCGCGAGCGTCGCGGCACGCGCCGGATCCGCCGCGAGCGCGCGCCTGAGCGCGTCGCCCCGCCAGCTGTCGGCGAGCGCCGTGAGCCTGCGCCAGGCGGGGGCAGCGGTGGGCGAGCGGACGTTCATCGTACGAGCCGGAACAGGCGGAATCGCTCGGATCGGTCTCCCGGACGGCCGACATCGGCGAGCTTTTCCCAGCGCGCACCAGGATTGTCGAGCTCGTGCTGAGCCTTGCCTTGAACCAGCATCACCGGGCAGGCGTCGGGCCGCGTGGGATCGTAGGGCACGGTGATCAGATCGACCAGATAGCTGAACGCCGCGCGCTGCGCGGAGCCCAGGAATCGGCCGCTGACGCAGGACGCCTCGACCGGGATCTGCGATTTGAGCTGCAGGGCGACGCCGCGATAGCTCTTCTGGTGATCGGCCCAAGGCATGTACAGCGTCGCAAACGTGCCCCACAGCAGCGTCATGCCGGCGGCCCAGCGCGTGACGCCGCGTGTGCGCGAGCGTGGGACGCGGAACAGGAACATGAGCCAGGCGAGCGAGAGCAGCAGCGCCGACGCCACCACCACGGGATCGACGCGCTCCACGAAACCGGGGGCCATGCGGAACGCATTTTCAGCCAGCTTGCGCGGTACGCCGAAAACGAGCGCGCAGTAGCCAATCCAGACCAGAACGACGAACAGGCTGAAGGTCATCACGCCGTACCAGTCGAGCGCCGCGGCCGCACCGCGCCGCAAGGTCAGCGCCCCCGGCGCGGCGAGCAGCGCAAGCGCCGGGAGGATGAGGATTGCGTACAGCTCGCGCGCCGGACCGACGACGGCCAGGCCGACAAAGAGCGCAAGGCTCGTGGCGAACGGGAGAAATACGCCCGCCGCACGCAGCCTGCGGCGGCGCACCCACAGCGTCCACAGCGCGAGCGGCCAGGACGGGAATGACGACCAGCTCAGGCTCACCAGGTAGTAGCGCAGGTTTTCGATCAGCTCGCCTTCCGGAATGATCGCTTCGCGCCACCATTGCACGAGCAGCTGCGC
>Ga0210067_1000032_pt1 | contig 18698 bp, 19 predicted proteins | sample RushMan_ThreeSqB_2_FD_185559 | JGI IMG/M metagenome (GOLD analysis project Ga0210067, IMG submission 185559) | Wetland microbial communities from San Francisco Bay, California, USA, that impact long-term carbon sequestration - RushMan_ThreeSqB_D2... | ecosystem: Environmental > Aquatic > Marine... | reverse complement strand
GCGTCTCCGCGGCGAGCGTGAATTGCGGCACCGCGAGCAGGCCGCCGCTGACATCCGCGAGCGAAAGGTTCATGCGGCCTTCGGCGTCGCCGAACACCCGGTAGCCGAGCACGCGCTCGACGAGGCGCTCGGCGCCGGCCGCACCATCGCCGCGCTCGACGGCAATCAGCGCAACCAGTCCCGGCCCGATACGGCCGAGCACTTCACCGTCGACGCTGACCGAGGCCTCGGTCACGCGCTGAATGAGCGCGATCACGCAATGATGTCGGGAATCACGCGCGCCTGCAGGCGGGCGATCTGATCCTTGAGCAGGAGCCTGCGTTTCTTCAAGCGGCGCAACTGCAATTGGTCCAGCACCGGATCTTCCACCAGCCGGTCGATGATGGCATCCAGATCCCCGTGCTCGAGCTCGAGCACCGAAATCTGCGCCCGGATCGACTGCATTTCTTCGTCAGTCAATGAGACGTTGCTCACGCGCCGCCTTCGCGCCGTCCCGGGCAGCCCCGGGGGCCATCAGCCACAGGTCAAGCCAACTGGCAGGTCAGGTGGCATAAGTCACGCAACCCACAGAGTCTTTCGATTAGCATCCTAGCGCCGGACGCCGGTCAGGAGAAGAGGCAGACCGCGGGGTTTGCCAAGCGACAGAATGATAAGGAAAAAAAGCGCCCACGAAGAGGCTGTTCCGCGCACGGCGGCGCTGCATTGCGCCGCGCAAAGCGCGCGGGCCTGAGCCGCGATGCGTCGCAACGACCACGACGTCAGCGACCAGATCCGGACCACCGACGCGGACGCCGTCCGGGCCGTGATCCTGCGCCTGTACCGGGACCGCTACCCGGCGGCTTCGAGCTCGGCGATCGAGACCGCGTTCGACGACACGGTCTCGATGTACTACGGTGCGCACCGCGACTTCCACCCCTGCGACACCGAGTATCACGACCTGCAGCACGTTCTCGATGTCACGCTCGCGATGGCGCGGCTCATGGATGGCTACGCACGCAGCCGCAGCAACGGATCGCCCGCATTGCCGGCAACGCTTTTCACCGACGGCGTGATCGCCGCATTGTTTCACGACGTCGGATACCTGCGGCACAAGCGCGACGATCGGCGCCGCTTCGGCTCCGAGTACACTCTGACACACGTCTCGCGCGGCGCGCGCTTCCTGTGCGGTTACCTGGAGGCGCGCGGGCTCGGCGAGCACGCCGACGAGACTGCCGAGCTGCTGCACTTCACCGGCTATGAGCGGCCGATCGCAGCCATTCAGGTCGCCGACCCCTTGATGCTGCGCCTCGGCCGCATGCTCGGATCGGCGGACATCATTGCGCAGATGTCGGACCGCTGCTACCTGGAAAAATGCCGCGACCGGCTGTATCCGGAGTTCGTGCTCGGCGGCCTCGCGCGTAAAACGCGCTCCGACGGCAGCGTCGAGGTGCTGTTCAGCTCGGGCGACGACCTGGTGCGCAAGACCCCGGGGTTCTTCACCAACGCCATGCGGCGCCTCGATCACGAGCTCGATCGCAGCTACCACTACGCCGAAACGCACTTCGAGGGCCAAAATCTCTACATCGACGAGATGCAGAAAAACGTGCGCTACGCGGCCGCATACGACGCAACACGCGACGACAGGATGCTGCGGCGCGCGCCGCCGACCACGCTGCGGCCCGACGTGAAGCCGTATCCGGAAGATCTCGTGATCTGGTAGGGCGACGCAGGCCGCTCTCCAATGAGCGCGTGCAAATCGCCCGCGGCTTGACGCAGTACCATCCTCGGCATGCGCCTCCTGAGCTGGAACATCCAGTGGTGCCGCGGCAGCGACGGCGCCGTCGATCCCGCGCGCATCGCACGGACCGCGCGCGCGCTGTGTGACCCGGACGTCCTGTGCCTGCAGGAGGTCGCTGCGAACTACCCCGCGCTGGCCGGGAGCCTCGGAGAGGATCAGTTTGCCGCCCTGGCGGGCGCGTTCCCGGGTTTCTCCGCGACCGTGGGCTGGAGCGTGGACCTGCCGGACGATGCCGGCGGCCGGCGTCGCTTCGGCAACCTCATCCTGTCGCGCTTTCCGGTCGGCCGCGTCCTGCGCCACGCGCTGCCCTGGCCGCCCGAAGCAGGCAGCCCGAGCATGCCGCGGATCGCGCTCGAGGCGGAGGTCCTCGCGCCGTGGGGATCCGTACGCGTGACGACCACGCACCTCGAGTACTACGCGGCGCGGCAACGCGCCGCCCAGATCGAGCGGCTGCGCGCGCTGCACGCCGAAGCCTGCGCGCACGCGGACGCAGCGCCTTCGCCGCGCGCTGACGGTGGCCCGTTTCAGCACCGCCCGCGCCCGCGCGCCGCGATCGTGACGGGCGACTTCAACCTGCCGCCCGACGATCCGCTGTACGCGCGGCTGTGCGCGCCGTTCGAAGACGCGACGCCGCGCCTGCGCGACGCATGGCAGCTGTTGCACGGGGCCGTGCCGCAGCCGCCAAGCTTCCGGCTCCACGACCCGGACTACGCAGGAACCCCGTACTGCTGCGACTTCGTGCTGGTGGGCGAGGATCTCGCGCCGCGTCTAAGCGCGCTGCGCATTGACGCGGACTGCCAGGCCTCCGATCACCAGCCGGTGATCGCCGAGTTCAGCGCCTGAGCGCCGCGTCCAGCGCGCTGCGCAGCGCCTCGACGCGCGCGCGGTTGACCCCGAAGTCCCGGATCCCCATGCGCGCCGCCGAGCGCACATGGATCACGCCGGCCGCCGAGTCGAGCGAAAACTCGACGTCATCGACGAAGCGCATCACCCGGCTGCGAAATTCGGCATACAGATAGTCCGGGGTTGCGCGAACGATGCGCGCGCCCGGCGCCGCCTCGATCGCGCGCTGCAGCGCCGCGATCGCGTCCGCGGCCGCGCCCTGGAAGGCGAGCGGCGCGATGAAATGCTGCCGATCGCCGCGCTCTGCCTGGCTCGAGACGCAGTTCGGCGTTCGCTTGCACGGCGCAAGCCGTCCTTCGCGCACGCCGAGATTGGCAGGCCGTTGCCAGGAAAACACCGCGCACCCCTCACGCGACAACACGCTCTGCCGCGCGCGCGGATGTTACCATCGCCACACATCCGCCGACGGGGAAGCGACATGGCAGAGATCTCCACGCAGCAGCTCGCGGAATTGCTTTCAGGAATCGCGCGTGCGCAGGCCGCGCTGGTGCAGGGCATCGAAAGCGCGATGCCCGGCGCACGTGGCACGCACATCGTGCCCGCGCTGCAGAACGCCGCGCACATGCGCGACCATCCCGATCCCACGCTGGTCGACCTCCCGGTACGCGTGCTGATCGCCTACATGGGTCGGGTGAGTCCGGATGCCGCCAACATCGCCCGCGACCTCGAGCGCGCGCTCAGCGGCGAGCCGCTGACGCCCGCGGGGGCTGCGCCCGAGTTCGCCGCACCGAGCGAATCGGCGGGCGAAAGCCTCGATTTCACCGAGCCGCAGTAACGCGCGACACCGCGCGCTAGAACTGCGGCGGCGGCGGGAACTTGGGTGCGCGCTTCTCGCGGTGCGAGGCGACGCCTTCCTTCACCTCGGGGCCGCTGAAGCCCATGAATTCGAGCGCGAGCGAGGTATCGAAGATCGGCCCGGCCATGCGCAGCCAGTTGTTCAGGCTGTACTTGGTCCAGCGAATCGCGGTCTGCGCACCCGCTGCCAGGCGGCGCGCAACCTCGAGTGCCTTGGCCTGCAGCTCGCTCTCCTCGCAGGTCAGCGACACGAGGCCGATGCGCTCGGCCTCCTCGCCCGTGAGCTGGTCGCAGGTCAGCAAGTAGTACTTTGCCTTCGCCATCCCGCAGAGCAGCGGCCAGACGATCGCAGCGTGATCGCCCGCCGCAACGCCGAGCCGCGTGTGGCCGTCGATGATGCGCGCGTTCTTCGCCGCAATCGAGACATCCGACAACAGGCCGGCGACCAGCCCCGCGCCGACCGCCGGGCCGTGCATCGCCGAGACGACCACCTTCGAGCAATTGATGATGTTGTAGACCAGATCGCGCGCCTCGCGCCAGACGCGCGCGCGCGCGGCGAAATCGGTCGTGATCTTCTCGACCATCGCCAGATCGCCGCCCGCCGAGAAACCCTTGCCTGCCCCGCGCAGGATCGCGACGCGCGCATCCGGATCCCGATCGATGTCGAGCCAGACCTCGGCGAGTTCGGCGTGCTGCCGCTCGGTCGCCACCGAAAGCTTGCCTTCCTCGCCCATCACGACTTCGACGATGCCCGCCTCGACGGGACGAACCTTCAGGTCCTGGTATTTCGAGTAATCCATGTCCTCCCCTTTCCTGCGGCCAGTGTGCGACTGCGGGCGATTCTACGCCGCAGACATACAATGACGGCATGAGCGAGATCCTGCGGACGCCCGAGACGCGCTTTGCCAATCTGCCGGGCTTCGACTACGCGCCGCGCTACCTCGAGTGGCGCGGCATGCGCATCCATTACATCGACGAGCAACCCGCACGGAGCGAAGACGGCGTGCCCACCTTCCTCTGCCTGCACGGCGAGCCGACCTGGAGCTTCCTTTACCGCAAGATGATCGCGCCGTTCCTGGCGAGCGGTGCCCGCGTGGTGGCACCGGATCTTCCCGGCTTCGGGCGCTCCGACAAGCCCTCGGACGACGCCGCCTATGCGTTCGGCTTGCACCGCGCGTTGCTGCTCGAATTCGTCGAGCGGCTCGACCTGAAGAACGTGACGCTGGTGGTGCAGGACTGGGGCGGAATCCTCGGGCTGACGCTGCCGATGGAGGCGCCGGCGCGCTATGCGCGACTGCTGGTGATGAACACGGCGCTCGGCACCGGCGATGCGCCGCTGACCGAAGGGTTCCTTGCCTGGCGCGCCTACGTTGCGAAGAGCCCGAATCTCGATTGCGCGAAGTTGCTGGCGCGCAGTTGCCCGCAGCTGTCGGCTGCCGAAGCCGCCGCCTACGAAGCGCCGTTTCCCGACGCCTCGTACAAGGGCGGGGTGCGCCGCTTTCCGCAGCTCGTGCCGGAGACGCCGGACGCGCCGGGCGCGGCGATTTCGCGCCGCGCGCGCGACTGGTGGCGCGAGGCCTGGCGCGGCGACGCGTTCATGGCGATCGGTGCGACCGACCCGGTGCTCGGGCCGGGACCGATGCGGGCGCTGCACAAGCACATCCGGAACTGCGCCGAGCCCTGGGTGCACGCACAGGCGGGGCACTTCGTCCAGGAATGGGGCGACGAGGTCGCGCGCGCGGCGCTCGCGCACTGGCATGGCGCGTGAAGGACTAGGCACGCGCGAAGCCGGGTCGCTCCCGGTGAGCTACGCCGACGTCGCGAGCGCGCATGTGCGCATCTCGGCGCATGCCATCCGTACGCCAGTCCTGACCTCGAGCACCGTCGACGCACGCACGGGCGCGCGGGTGTTCTTCAAATGCGAGAATTTCCAGCGCATGGGTGCGTTCAAGTTCCGCGGCGCACTGAACGCGATGGCGCAGCTCTCGGCCGAGGAAGCGCGCCGCGGCGTGATCACCTACTCCTCGGGCAACCACGCACAAGCCGTCGCCCTTGCCGGCCGGCTGCTCGGCATCCACGCCACCATCGTGATGCCGGCGGATGCGCCGCGGGTCAAACTCGAGGCCACGCGCGCCTACGGCGCCCAGGTCGTCACCTACGATTCCGCGACCGCCTCGCGCGAGACGATCGCGCGCAACCTTGCCGCCGAGCGCGGCCTGACGGTCGTGCCGCCGTTCGACGATCCGCGCGTGATCGCCGGCCAGGGAACGGCCGCCAAGGAGCTGTTCGAGGACGCCGGGCCGCTCGATCTGCTGCTGGTGCCCTGCGGCGGCGGCGGCCTGCTCTCGGGCTGCGCGCTCGCCGCGCAGGCGCTCGCGCCGCACTGCAGGGTCATCGGGGTCGAGCCCGACGCGGGGGACGACGCCGTGCGCTCGTTCCGCACAGGGACGCTGCAGACGGTGCGCAACCCCGACACGATTGCCGACGGTGCGCGCACCGAATCGCTCGGTCAGCTGACCTTTCCGCTCATACGCGCGCTCGTGGCCGACATGACGAGCGTCGACGACGACGCGCTGCTCGATGCGATGTTCTTTCTTTGGGAGCGCATGAAGATCGTCGTCGAGCCGACCGGCGCGCTCGGCGCCTGCGCGCTGCTCGGCGGCAGAATCGAGGCCCGGGACCGCCGCGTGGGGGTGCTGCTGTCCGGCGGCAACGTCGACCTCGCCTGGGCCGCGCGTCGCCTGCTCGCGTCTCAGCCGGCCGGAAAGAACGCGTAGCGGCGGCTCCGCTCCGCCTTGACCGCGTACATTGCCTTGTCGGCGCAGTCGATGAGCGCCTCGCCCTCGCTCGCGTCATCGGGAAACACGCTGATCCCGATCGAGCACGATATCCGCGCGAGCCCGCCCTCCAGGGCGAGCGGCACATTGACCATGTCGGCGACCTTCTCGGCGATCATTTGCGCGTCCTCCGTCCGGTCGAGCGCGCTGGCAAGGACGACGAACTCGTCGCCGCCATAGCGGGCCACCGTGTCGGAGGCGCGCACGCTCGTGCGCAAGCGCGCGGCGACCGCCGCCAGTGCCTGGTCGCCGACCAGATGGCCGCGCATATCGTTTAGCTGCTTGAAGTCGTCCAGGTCGACCATCATCACGGCAACCTTCTTGCGATTGCGTTTGGCCAGCTCGAGCGCGAGCTCGAGCCGCTGCTGCAGCGAGATGCGGTTCGGCAGGCCGGTGAGCGGGTCGTGCTGCGCCATGAAGCGCAGATGCTCTTCGCTCTCGCGCAACTGGTGCATCAGCGCCTCGCGCTCGCGCGCTTCCTCGCGCAGCTGGTCGTTGGCGCGGTTCAGCTCGCGCGTACGCTCCCGAATGCGTGCTTCCAGCTCGCGTTCGTTGGCCTGCGTGGCCTCGAGCAGCGCGCGCTGGTTGGCGAGCGCACGGCGCTGCGCGAGCTCGTTCGCGCGCTCGTTGACACGGATCCGGTCGGCCAGCGCGAGCGACAGCAGCACGACATCGAGCGCCAGTCCGATGTGCAAGCCATACAGGGTGAGGAAATGCGTCGGGATCAGCGCAAAATTGCGCAGCGCGGCGAGCGCGATGAACACGACGAGCGCCGACCACGCCAGCAGAAAGAATCGCGCGGCGCGGTAGCCGTGGGCAAGCTGGCGGGCCGCGACCCAGAGAATCGTCACGCCGGCCACCGTCGCCACGATCGAAAGAATCCGCATGACCCAGCTGTAGTGCGCGGGATCACCGGCCACGGCGACCAGCGTGCCGAGCGCGCCGGCAAGCGCGACGGTGATCACCAGGCGGTCGAGGCGTGGCAGGTTCCCGCGCAGCGCGAGGAAGTTGCGCGCAAACAGCGCCCCGAACGCCAGCGTGCCGCACAGGGTCGCGCCCAGCGCACGGTTCGCCCACCAGACGTTTTCCGGCCACAGATACTCGAAGGCGAAACCGTCGAGCGTGAACAGCGCCAGGCCGAACATGCCGACGTAAAGCACGTACCACAGCGTCGTTCGATCGCGCAGCGACACGTACAGCAGCAGGTTGTAGAAAAACAGCGCGATGACCAGCCCATAGAACAAACCGTACGCCAGCTGCTGGCGTACGCCGCTTGCGGCAAATGCACGCGGCTGCCAGAGGGTGAGCGGCACGGTCAAAACGCTGCGGGTCGAAGCACGCAGGTAGATCGGGCGACCCGTGGCGAGATTCGCCGGCAAGCGGAAGACGTGCACGCGGTCCCGGATTTCGCGCTCGAGCCATGGGCGCGTGTCGCCGCCGCGCAGCGTGCGGTACACCACGCCGCCGTCGGCACCGGTCACCGGCAGGTGCAATTCGAGTTCGTCCAGGCTCGGGAAGCCCACCTCGAGCAGCCAGCCGTCCTCCGGAACAGGCGCGCCGCCCAGATCGAACCGCAGCCAGAGCGCCGAGCGCGAGTAGCCCAGGTTGACGACGTCGTCGCCCGAGGGCGCGAAGCGTCGCGCGACCGCGGCGGAACGCACGTCGGCGAAACTCAGCGCGCGCCCGGGATCCTCGAGCAGCTCGACGAAGCGTCCGAGCGAGACCGGCGCGAGGGGTCCAGGCAACGGGACGGTCCCGGCGCGCGCAAGCCCGAGTGCAAATGCAAGCACACCGAGCAAGAGCGCGCGCGCGCCGTTTCGCATGCCAGGCCTTCCATTCCTCTCCCGAAGGGGATGCTAGTCCTGTTTGCTAAGATCCGCACTCCCTCAGACCTGACGCTCGCTGCGAGCCCGCATGACAAATCTCCCCGCAAAGATGCGCGCCGTCGAAATCGCCCAGCCCGGCGGCCCCGAAGTGCTCACCGCCGTCGAGCGCGCGGTGCCGGCGCCCCGCGCGGGCGAGATCCTCGTCAAGGTCGGCGCTGCGGGCGTGAACCGGCCGGACGTCCTGCAGCGCATGGGGAGCTACGCCCCGCCACCGGATGCGTCGGATCTGCCGGGGCTCGAGATCGCAGGCGAAGTCGTCGCCTGTGGCGAGGCCGTCACGCAGTGGAAGCCGGGCGATCGCGTCTGCGCGCTCGCGCCCGGCGGGGGTTACGCGGAATACTGCACCGTGCCCGCGGCTCAGGCGCTGCCGATTCCGAAGGGCCTCAGCGCGATCGAAGCGGCATCACTGCCCGAGACGTTTTTCACCGTATGGAACAACGTCTACGACCGCGCAAAGCTGACGACAGGCGAGTCGCTGCTCGTGCAGGGCGGCAGCTCGGGAATCGGCGTGACGGCGATCCAGATGGCGGTCGCGACCGGCAACCGGGTGATCGCGACCGCCGGTTCCGACGAAAAGTGCGCCGCCTGCGTCTCGCTCGGCGCCGAGAAAGCGATCAATTACCGCACGCAGGACTTCGTCGCCGAGGTGAAAGCGGCGACCGGCGGCAAGGGCGTCGATGTGATTCTGGACATGGTGGGTGGCGACTATGTGCCGCGCGAGCTGAAATGCCTGGCTGACGAAGGTCGCCTCGTGTTCATCGCGTTCCAACGCGGCATGAAGACCGAGCTCGACCTGAACGAGCTGATGCGCCGGCGCCTGACCTTGACCGGCTCGACGCTGCGTCCGCGCACGATCGAGTACAAGGGGACCATCGCGCAGAACCTGCGTCAGCGCTTCTGGCCGCTCATCGAGGCGGGCAAGATCAAGCCGCAGATCTTCAAGACCTTCCCGCTCGCGCAGGCGGCCGACGCGCACCGGCTCATGGAGTCGAGCCAGCACGTGGGCAAGATCATTCTGACGCTTTAGCGTCCTCCGTCGCGGCTTCCCGGCGCAGCCAGGCCACAAACGCGCCGACCTCGCTGCGCGCCGCAGCGCCCGGCGCCACGATCACGAAGTAGGCGCGCGCCGGGTCGGCCGAGCGCTGGAACGGCACGACGAGCTCCTTCGCCGCGATCAAATCGCGCACGAGCGGCGTGCGCCCGAGCGCGACGCCGTTTCCGGCGATCGCCGCCGGGATGATCTGCTCGTAGCCCGAGAACAGCAGCCGCCCCGCTGGCCTCAGGTCGGCCAGCCCCTCGATCTCGAGCCAGGTCTTCCAGTGCAGCCAGGGGTGCCGGCCCTCGGGATCGTCGTACTGCAGCAGCACGTGGTGCCGCAGATCCGCGGGCACCTTGAGCGGGTGCTTCGAGCCCTTGAGCATCATCGGGCTGCAGACCGGAAACACGCGCTCGCCGAACAGGCGCACTGCGTTCGGACCGCAGAGCGTCGCCGGGCCGTGGCGAATCGCGACGTCCAGACCGTCGCGCTCGAGCTGCTGCACGCGCGTGTCGGCGGTGATGCGCACGTCGATGTCCGGATGCGCGCGCGTAAAGCCGGCGAGGCGCGGAATCAGCCAGAGCGAGGCGAAGGAATGGGTCGTGGTCACCGCGAGCGCGCGCTTGTCCTGCTGCGCGCGCAGGCGGTCGGTCGCTTCGCGCATCGTCGCCAGCGCCTGAGCCGATGCGGCGTAGTACTCACGTCCCGCCTCGGTCAGCGCGAGGGCGCGGTGGCGGCGCTGGAACAGCGCGACGCCCAGCTGCTGCTCGAGCTCCTGGATCTGGCGGCTCACCGCCGACTGGGTCAGGTGCAGCTCTTCGCCAGCGCGGGTAAACGACAGCAGCCGCGCAGCCGCCTCGAAGCCGCGCAGCAGGTCGAGCGACGGCAGCCGGGGGGGTCTCCGCTCGCGTGCTTTTGCATTCCCATTACTCATGCTAAACCTCAGATCTTTTCGTTTGAGCCCTCTGCGAGTCAGGGGGACACTGTCCCCACGATGCATGCAGAACCTGCATGCACATGGTACAGGAGACTGTCATGCGAGTGGAACTTGATCACGGCCCCATCCGGCTCGAACGGCGCCAGATCGTGCGCATCCTCGAAGGCGCCGGACGGCGCATCTGCGTGCGCGAAGGCGCCGTCTGGATTACCGAAGCCTCCGAGCCGGGCGACATCGTGCTGCAGCCTGGCAGCTGCTATTCGCTCAAGCGCGACGGGCTCGCGCTGATCACGGGTCTCGACGCATCGGTCGTCACCCTGAACTGAACCCGAGGACATTTGCCATGAACGAAGACATGCTCAAGATCAGCTACCAGGACCTGCTGCGCGACCCGGATCTGATCGACCGGGTGCAGCGCGATGCACGGCGCTACCGCGCGCGCGAAATCCGACGCGTGCTCACCGAAGGCTGGCACAGGCTCGCCCCGGCCGAATCCGGGAAGACGGTCCTGCGAACCGCGTCCTGCGGCTGAGCCGAGTTTCGTAGAATGGGGGCTCCGTCGAAGGAGCCCCCATGTTCAAAGACGGCCTGCTCAAGGGCAAGCGCATCCTGATTACCGGCGGCGGGACGGGCCTCGGCAAGGAAATCGCCGCGCGCTACCTGCAACTCGGCGCCGAGCTCTGGCTCGCCGGCCGGCGCGCGGGCGTGCTCGAAGAGACGGCGCGCGCCCTCGCTGCGCAGCATGGCGGCACGGTGCGCACGCATGCAGTCGACATCCGCGACGCGCAGGCGGTCGACGCAATGGTCGAGCGGATCTGGACCGACGCGGGGCCGCTCACCGGCCTGGTGAATAACGCCGCGGGCAACTTCATCAGTCCGACGAAGGACCTCACGGTAAACGGATTCAACGCGATCGCGAACATCGTCTTTCACGGCAGCTTCTACGTGACGCATGCGGTGGGCAAGCGCTGGATCGCGGGCGGCCACAAGGGATCGGTGATCTCGATCCTCGTCACCTGGGTGTGGACCGGCTCGCCCTACGTCGTGCCCTCGGCGATGTCGAAGGCGGGCCTGCACGTCATGACCAAGTCGCTCGCCGTGGAATGGGGCCGCTACGGGATCCGCCTGAACGCGATCGCGCCCGGCGCTTTCCCGACCGAAGGCGCGTCGAAGCGGCTGCGCCCGGGCGGCAGCTTCGAGGAAGCGAACAATTCGAACCCGATGCGCCGCGTGGGCGAGATGCCCGAGTTGCAGAACCTCGCAACCTTTCTCATGGCCGACGGCTGCGAGTGGCTCACCGGCGAGACCATTGCGGTCGACGGCGGCGGCTACCTAGCCAACGGCGCCTCCTTCGCCGAGCTCGACAAGCTCTCGGACGCGGACTGGGATCGCATGCGCGAGATGATCAAGGCGCAGAACGAAAAGGACCGCGCCGGTCGCGGTCATTGAGTCCGCAGGCCTGCGATGACGCGCCAACATCCCCGCCCCGCCGCGACCCTCGTCCTGCTGCGCGATGCGGCGCAGGGGCCCGAACTGTTCATGGTCGAGCGCTCGCATGCGGCCGATTTCGTCGCGGGGGCCTACGTCTTCCCGGGCGGCGCGGTCGACGAGGCCGACGCGCACCCCGCGCTGCAGGCTCGCGTGCTGGGCCTGTCGGACGCGGCGGCGAGCCGGCGGCTCGGCGTGGCATCGAACGGCATCGGCTACTGGGTGGCGGCGGTGCGCGAATGCTTCGAGGAAGCCGGCATCCTGCTTGCGGTGGATGCCGGCGGCGCACCGATCGCGCCCGCGCGCATGCTCGCGCTCGCCGCGGTTCGCGACCGGCTGAACGCAGGAGAGATCGGCTTCCTCGAGTTTCTCGAGCGTGAGGACCTCTACCTGCCCTGCGACCGCATCGCCTACTTCGCGCACTGGATCACGCCGCCGGCGCGCTCGCGGCGCTACAGCACGCGTTTTTTCGCCGCCCTGGCGCCCGCCGGGCAGCTGGGCTCGCATGACGCCGGAGAAACGGTCAGCCATACCTGGATCCGTCCGGGCGAAGCGCTGCAGCGCTTCGAGCAGGGCACGCTGACGCTGGTCAACGCGACGCGCGACGCACTCTCGCGTCTCGCCGACTACCGGGAGGCCCGCACGGCGCTGGAGGCCGCGTTCGCGCTGGACGAGATCGTCGAGCATCGCGCCTGCTGGGCGACCGGGCGCGATGGCAAGCGTCTGTTCCGGCGCAACGACCCGGCGTACTTCGAGATCCACTGGTGCGACCCCGAGGAGACCGGCGAGTCGACCTACGAAATGCTGCCGGGCATTCCCAAGCGGCTCGATGCGCGGGTCACGCGCGTCATTGCGCCGAATCCGGGCATGATGACCGGCCCGGGAACCAACAGCTACCTGGTCGGCGACAGGGAACGCGCAGTGATCGACCCGGGTCCCGACGATGCGACGCACCTCGAGGCGTTGCTTGCCGCGGGCGAAGGACGCATCCGCTGGATCCTGTGCACGCACACGCACATCGATCACTCGCCGGCCGCCGCGGCACTGCGCGCCGCGACCGGCGCGCAGCTGATCGGTCGGCCGGCGCCGCCGGGTGAGAGCCAGGACGCGGGTTTCGCGCCCGAGCGCATCCCCGCGCACGGCGAGCGCCTCAGGCTCGGCGACGTGACGCTGCGCGCACTGCATACGCCCGGACACGCCTCGAACCACCTGTGCTACCTGCTCGAAGACACGCGCATGCTGTTCACCGGCGATCACGTCATGCAGGGCTCGACCGTGGTGATCGGGCCGCCTGACGGCAACATGCAGGCCTACCTGCGCTCGCTCGAGGCGCTGCTCGGCGCCGACGTCGCGGTGTTCGCCCCGGGCCATGGCCACCTGATCGGCGAGCCGCACAAGGAAGTGCGGCGTCTGATCGCCCATCGCCTGGCGCGCGAGGCGAAGGTCGTCGCGGCGCTCGAGCGCCTCGGCACATCGACGCTCGAGGCGCTGGTCGCCGCGGTGTACGACGACGTGCACCCGCGCCTGCACCGTGTCGCCGCGCGCTCGCTCACGGCGCACCTGGAAAAGCTGGTCGCCGAAGGACGCGTGCGCGACGCGTCCAGCCGCTTCGCGCTCGTCGCCTGAGGTTGGCAGGCCGCCACGGGGTGGCTAAGATCGGTCCGTTGAATCGCGTCTCGCGGCCGGACCTGGGGAGGAGATTGGCATGAGCGAGGGCCGGGAGGTCGATCTGTTCGTGATCGGCGGGGGGTCCGGCGGGGTGCGCGCCGCGCGGTTCGCCGCCGGCTTCGGCGCGCGCGTCGCGATCGCCGAATCGGGTCGCTTCGGCGGCACCTGCGTCAATGTCGGCTGTATCCCGAAGAAGCTGTTTTCCTACGCGGCGCATTTCCGCGACGACTTTGACGACGCCGCCGATTTCGGCTGGACGATCGGCGACACGCGCTTCGACTGGCCGGCGCTGGTCGCGAACAAGGACCGCGAGATCGCCCGCCTGAACGGCGTGTACGAGCGGTTGCTGGTCAGCGCCGGGGTCGAGATTCTGCGCAGTCGCGCGCGCCTCGTCGACGCGCACACCGTAGAAGTCGAAGGCAAGCGCTGGCGGACGCGATACGTCCTCGTCGCGACCGGCTCGTGGCCGCAGCGGCCACCGATACCCGGTGCGGAACTGGCAATCTCCTCCAACGAGGCGTTTGCGCTCGAGCGCCTGCCGCGGCGCGCCGTCGTGGTGGGCGGCGGTTACATCGCGCTCGAATTCGCTTCGATCTTCAATGGCCTCGGCGTCGAGACGACGCTCGCCTACCGCGGCGCGCGCCTGCTGCGCCACTTCGATGCCGAGCTCGGCGAGCGGATCGCGACGGAAATGGCCCGCAAGGGCGTGAGAATCTGTCTCAACGCGGCGCCGGGGTCGATCGTGCGCAGCGCCGACGGCGCCCTTGAGGCGGCGTTCCGCGATGGAACGCAAGTCGCTGCCGACCTCGTCATGCTCGCCACCGGGCGCCTCCCCAATACCCGCGACCTCGGGCTCGAAGCCGCGGGCGTGCGCTGCGAAGCGGACGGCCGCATCGTGGTTGATGGCATGATGCGATCGAGCGTGGATTCGATCTATGCCATCGGCGACGTGGCAAACCAGCATAATCTGACACCCGTGGCGACCGCCGAGGGCATGGCGGTCGCGCGGACGCTTTTCACGCGCGAATCGACGGCGATGGACTACGAGAACATCCCGACAGCCGTGTTCTGCAACCCGAACCTCGCGACCGTCGGCCTGTCCGAGGCGATGGCGCGCGAGCGCTTCGGCGCGGTCGACGTCTACCGGACGTCGTTCCGCGCGCTCAAGCACACGCTCGGCAAGAACGCCGAACAGCTGTTCATGAAGCTGCTCGTCGACCCGGCGACCGATCGGGTGGTGGGCGCACACATGATCGGCCCGGACGCCGGGGAGATCATCCAGGGCGTGGCGATTGCCGTGAAGCTCGGCGCAACCAAGACGCAGTTCGACGCGACGATCGGAATTCACCCCACCGCCGCGGAAGAGTTCGTGACCATGCGGGAAAAAGCAGCTTAGATTCGACCGGAGGTGCCGGATGCTGGAAGCACGCGTCGAAAAAGCCATTGCCGAGTTGCGCAGCTACCTTGAAGCGCCGCTTGCGATCGAACTGTGGAACGGCAAGCGCTTCGCGTTCAGCGCCTCGCCGCCGGTCACGCTGCGCGTGAGCGGACCGCGCGCGGCACGCACGCTGGTAAATGCCGACCTGGAAAAGCTCGGCAGTGCCTACGTCGAGGGCCTGATCGACGTCGACGGCCCGATTCGCGAGATCATCCGCGCCGCCGAGGCCCTCTCGGCGCGCGGCAGCGGCTATCGGCCGGGGCGGCTGCCGAAGCTCTCGTTTCACAGCCGCCGGCGCGACGCGGAGGCCATTGGCTACCACTACGACGTGTCGAACGACTTTTACGCGCTGTGGCTCGATCGCGAGATGGTCTACTCCTGCGCCTACTTCCACCACGGAAACGAGACCCTCGAGGAGGCGCAAGCGCAAAAGCTCGATCACATCTGCCGCAAGCTGCGGCTCGCGCCCGGCGAGAAGTTCCTCGATATCGGCTGTGGCTGGGGCGCGCTGGTGCGCTTCGCCGCGAAGCACTACGGGGTCGATGCGACCGGGGTGACGCTTTCGCACAACCAGCATGCGCTCGCCACGCAGCGGATTCGCGCGGACGGGCTCGAGGATCGCTGCCGCGTGCAGCGGCTGGACTACCGCGACGTGCCGGGCGAAGGCGTATACGACAAGATCGCTTCGGTCGGCATGTTCGAGCACGTCGGGCTGAGAAACCTGCCGGGCTACTTCGCCGCCCTCCACCGCCTCCTGAAGGACGGCGGCGTCGCGCTCAATCACGGGATCACCTCGATCGATCCGGACAGCCGGCTGGTCGGGCTGGGCGGGGGCGCCTTCGTCGACCGCTACGTCTTTCCGCACGGCGAGCTGCCGCACCTTTCGCTCGTGGTGGCGACGATGGGCGCGCAAAAGCTCGAGGTCATGGATGTCGAGACGCTGCGTCTGCATTACGCGAAGACGCTGTGGCACTGGAGCGACCGCCTCGAGGCCAAGCTGCCACTGGCACGCGCGCTCACCGACGAGCGCAGGATCCGGATCTGGCGCACCTATCTGGCGGGCTGCGCGCATGCCTTCGATTCGAACTGGGTGACCATCCAGCAGGTGCTCGCGGTGAAAAGCGCCGACCCGAAGGTCGATCCGCTGCCGTGGACGCGTGACTGGATGTACGCGCCGGCGGCGGCGCCCGCGGCGCGCCGCGAGGGGTAAGCATGGCCGCGGCGATCGAACAGTGGCACGCGGAGCACGTGAATTTCTCACAGCTCCTCGGGCTGCTCGAGCGCCAGCTCGGTCGCTTCCACCAGGATGAACAGCCCGACTACGTGCTGATGCTCGACATCGTGGACTATCTGCGCCATTACCCCGACCGCTTTCACCATGCGCGCGAGGACGTGGCATTCGAGCGCCTGGTCGCACACGAGCCGAACCTGCGCGTGCGGATCAACCGCCTGCTGCAGGAGCATCGCGTGATCGCCCGCGCGGGCGACGAGTTGCTGCGCCTGCTGAACGACGTGGCGGACGAGGCGGTGGTCCTGCGTGAAGATGTCGAAACTGCGCTCGCCACCTATCTCGTGTACTACCGCCACCACCTGGGGACCGAGGAGCGCGAGATCATGCCGCGGGCCGCCGCGATGCTCACGGACCAAGACTGGTCCGCAATCGCGGCCGCCGTGCCCGCCGGGCGCGACCCGCTGTTCGGCGACGCGGCGGACGCGCGCTACCAGCAGCTGCGCCGCCTGATCGACGTCGAGTCCCAGGGCGCCTGACCCCGCATGGCCGGCGGGCCGGGGCTGGGTCCGGCCCGCGCACGGCGGGCTTGACAAGCCAAGCCTACATAACTAGTGTTTTAGTCATGTACACGCGCTACCAGCGCGCGCTGCCGCGCAAATGGCATGGGCTCGCCGCGGTGTTCACCGCGCTCGGCGACGAGCACCGCCAGCGCATCCTGCTGATGTTTCGGCGCGGCGAGGAGCTCACCATCAAGCAGATCGTGGACGCCTGCCCGCTGTCGCGAACCGCCGCCGCGCATCACATCAAGGTGCTGCGCGACGCCGGCGTCCTGCGCGCCGAGAAGCGCGGCAAGGCGGTCTACCTGCGTCCGGACCCTTCGATCGTGGTCACGGCGCTGAACGGCGTGCGCGACTACATCCGGGAGTCGATCGAGTGAGCGAGCGCAGCCAGTTCCGCCTGCTCGGCGAGCGGCGCTTCGCGCCGTTCTTCGGCGTGCAGTTTCTCGGCGCCCTGAACGACAACGTATTCAAGCAGGCGCTCGTCATCCTGCTCGCCTTCCAGACTGCGAGCTTCACGACGCTGCGCTCCGACACGCTGCAGAACCTCGCGCAGGCGCTGTTCGTCCTGCCATTTTTCCTGTTTTCGGCCACCGCGGGGCAATTCGCCGACAAGGTCGAGAAGTCGCGGCTCATCACGATCACGGTCGCCATCGAGCTGGGCGTCATGGCGCTCGGCGCCGCCGGCTTCTATCTCAAGAGCATCGAGCTGCTGCTGCTCGCCCTGTTTCTCGGCGGCGTACAGTCGACGCTCTTCGGCCCGGTCAAGTACGCGATCCTGCCGCAGGCGCTCGACGACACCGAGCTCGTCGGCGGCAATGGCCTCGTCGAGACCGGCACCTCGGCGGCCATTCTGGTCGGCATGATGCTGGGCGGCTGGCTGATCATCCAGCCCGGCTGGGGCGTGACCGGCGTCATGCTCGTCACGCTCGGGGTCTCCGCGACCGGCATCGCCCTGTCCCGGCTGATTCCCAAGGCAGCGCCCGCCGACCCCGGACTGGTCATCGACTGGAACCCGGTGACCGCCAGCGTGCGCAATCTGCGCTTCGCCACGCACAACCGCACGGTGTTCCTGTCGATCCTCGGCGTGTCCTGGTTCTGGTTCGTCGGCTCGATGTTCGTCACCCAGTTCCCGAACCTGACCAAGAACGTGCTCGGCGCGACCGAGTCGGTGGTCACCCTGCTGCTGATCGTGTTCTCGGTCGGCATCGGCGTCGGTTCGCTGCTCTGCGAACGGCTCTCCGGCCACAAGGTCGAGATCGGCCTCGTGCCCTTCGGCTCGATCGGCATCACCTTGTTCGGCATCGACCTGTTCGTCGCGGCGGCGGGAAACGCGGCCCCGGCGCCGCTCGGCGCGCTCGCGTTCGCGAGCGATCCCGCACACTGGCGGCTGCTCGCGGATCTCGCGCTGATCGGCGTATTCGGCGGCTTCTACATCGTGCCGCTCTACGCCCTGATCCAGAGCCGCAGCGATCCTGCGCACCGCTCGCGGATCATCGCCGCCAACAACATCCTGAACGCCGTGTTCATGGTCTCGGCGGCGCTCATCGCGATCGGCATGTTTCAGGCCGGGCTTACGATCCCGCAGCTCATTCTGGTCACCGCACTGTTCAATGCCGCGGTCGCGCTCTACATCTACACGCTGGTGCCCGAGTTCCTGATGCGCTTCATGGTGTGGATCCTGATCCACTCGATTTACCGGCTGCAGAAATCCGGCCTCGAGCACATCCCGGAGCAAGGCCCCGCGGTACTGGCGTCCAACCACGTGTCCTATGTCGATGCGCTGGTGATCGCCGCCGCCTGCCGCCGGCCGATCCGCTGGGTGATGGATCACCGCATCTACGCGCTGCCGCTGCTCAACTTCTTCTTTCGTACGGTCGGCGCGATTCCGATCGCCCCGGCGAAGGAGAATCCCGACGCGCTCGAGCAAGCCTACGACGCGGTCGCGCGGGCGCTCGCCAAGGGCGAGCTGGTTGGCCTGTTTCCCGAGGGACGGCTGACCTCGGACGGCGAGATGGGCGCGTTTCGCGGCGGCATCCTGCGCATCCTTCAACGCACGCCGGTACCCGTGGTCCCGGTGGCGCTCTCGGGCCTGTGGCAGAGCCTGTTCGCGCGCAACCGCGACAAGCTGGCGCACCTCGGACA
>Ga0210067_1000031_pt1 | contig 18848 bp, 14 predicted proteins | sample RushMan_ThreeSqB_2_FD_185559 | JGI IMG/M metagenome (GOLD analysis project Ga0210067, IMG submission 185559) | Wetland microbial communities from San Francisco Bay, California, USA, that impact long-term carbon sequestration - RushMan_ThreeSqB_D2... | ecosystem: Environmental > Aquatic > Marine... | reverse complement strand
GCCTTCGTTTAGCGCCTGGCGAACCTGATTTCCGAACAGAAGCTCGTTCATGGCCGTTGGGGAATGCTGGACGGCGTCATAGCGTAACGCCACGTGCACGCAACGCGGCCGCGAGCGCATGCGCAGCCCTCGAACAGTGCGTTTTCACGCTGCCCTCGGAACAGCCCATGACCCTCGCGGTCTCGGCGACGTCCAATTCCTCCCAGTAACGCAGGAGGAATGCCTCGCGTTGACGGTGCGGTAGCCTGCTGATTTCTTTTTCAATGATTTCAATAAGTTGCGCCCTCTCGAGACGCTCTGCCGGCGAGGCTTCCTCGCCCGGACGCCCTGCCGGCGCCAGGGTCTCGAGCGGATCGGCGTCGGCTTCGCCACTGCGCGCGGGGTTCAGGCTCGAGAGCAGCGTGATCCAGGTCAGGCGCACTTTGCTGCGCCGAAAGTAGTCCCGGATCGCGTTCTGCAGGATGCGCTGCATGAGCAGCGGCAACTCGCCCGCGGGGCGATCGCCGTAGCGTTCAGCAAGGCGCAGCATCGCGTCCTGCACGATATCGAGGGCCGTGTCCGCGTCCCGGACCGCAAATAGGGCCTGCTTGTACGCGCGGCGCTCGACGCCTTCCAGAAACGCCGCAAGGTCGCTGCGCGATGCCAGGGGGTCCTCTTCGTCGCCTCAGGGCGGGTCTTGTTAGCCGCGCGATGGTACCAAATTCCCCTCGACAGACCCCTTGTCGCGCCTTGACCGCAGCGCAACAAGACATTACTGTTCAATACTTTCCCTTCATTTTCGAACTTCTCCGATGGACCGCATCAAGGGCGTGGAAATCAGCGGTGCCGAGATCGTCGTGCGCTGCCTGCAGGAGGAGGGCGTCGAGTACGTGTTCGGCTACCCCGGTGGCGCGGTGCTCTACATCTACGACGCGCTGTTCAAGCAGGACAAGGTCCGCCACGTGCTGGTGCGCCACGAGCAGGGCGCGGTGCACGCCGCCGACGGCTATTCGCGCTCCTCGCACAAGGTGGGCGTCTGCCTGGTGACCTCCGGACCGGGCGTGACCAACGCGGTGACCGGCATTGCGACCGCGTACATGGACTCGATTCCGATGGTCGTGATCAGCGGACAGGTGCCGACGCACGCCATCGGCCAGGACGCGTTCCAGGAATGCGACACCGTCGGCATCACGCGGCCCTGCGTCAAGCACAATTTCCTGGTCAAGGACGTCAAGGATCTCGCGGCGACGATCAAGAAGGCGTTTTACCTCGCGCAGTCGGGTCGGCCGGGTCCGGTGCTCGTCGACGTGCCGAAGGACGTGACCGCCATGGTGACCGAGTACCAGTACCCGGAGGCGGTGTCGATGCGTTCCTACAACCCGGTGCGCAAGGGGCATGCGGGGCAGATCAAGAAGGCGGCGCGGCTGATCGCACAGGCGAAGCGGCCGATGGTGTACGCGGGCGGTGGCGTGATCCTGTCGAATGCGGCACCGCGCCTCACCGAGCTCGTGCAATTGCTCGGATTGCCCTGCACCAACACCCTGATGGGGCTCGGCGGCTACCCGGGGACCGACCGCCAGTTTCTCGGCATGCTCGGCATGCACGGGACCTACGAGGCGAACATGGCCATGCAGCACTGCGATGTGCTGCTCGCCATCGGCGCACGGTTCGACGATCGCGTGATCGGCGATCCGGCACACTTCGCGCAGAACCCGCGCAAGATCATTCATATCGACGTCGATCCGTCGTCGATCTCCAAGCGCGTCAAGGTCGACGTGCCGATCGTGGGCAATATCCCGGACGTGCTCGACGACCTTCTCGCGTTGCTCAGGCCGGGTGCTGGTGAGCGCGACGCGGCGGCGCTCGATGCCTGGTGGCAGCAGATCGAAACCTGGCGCGGGCGGAACTGCCTGAAGTACGACCGCGCCTCGAAAATCATCAAGCCCCAGTTCGTGATCGAAAAACTGTACGAGGTCACCGGGGGCGACGCCTTCGTGACCTCGGACGTTGGCCAGCACCAGATGTGGGCCGCACAGTTCTACAAGTTCGACAAGCCGCGGCGCTGGATCAACTCCGGCGGGCTCGGAACGATGGGTTTCGGCCTGCCCGCGGCGATGGGCGTCCAGTTGGCGAACCGCGGTGCGACCGTCGCCTGCGTGACCGGGGAATCGTCGATCCAGATGTGCCTGCAGGAGCTCTCGACCTGCAAGCAGTACCGGCTGCCAATCAAGATCGTCAACCTCAACAACCGGTACATGGGCATGGTGCGCCAGTGGCAGCAGTTCTTCCACGGCAACCGATACTCCGAGTCGTACATGGACGCCTTGCCGGATTTCGTCAAGCTCGCGGAAGGCTACGGGCACCGTGGCGTGCTGATCGACAAGCCCGCGGACGTCGAGCCGGCGCTGCGCGAGGCGTTTGCCTGCAAGGACGAGCTCGTGTTCCTGGACGTCATCACGGACCAGGCGGAGAATGTCTATCCGATGGTGCCCGGCGGCAAGGGCATCACCGAGATGATTCTTTCCGAAGAGCTTTAATGCGCCGCGTCATTTCGATCCTGGTCGAGAACGAGGCCGGGGCGCTGTCGCGCATCTCGAACATGTTCTCGGCGCGCGGCTACAACATCGAGTCACTCACCGTTGCACCGACCGAGGATGCGTCGCTGTCGCGCATGACGATCGTCACCTCGGGCTCGGAAGAGGTGATCGAGCAGATCACCAAGCAGCTCAACAAGCTGGTTGATGTGGTGAAGGTCGTCGATCTGTCTGAAGCCGAGCACATCGAGCGCGAGCTGATGCTGATCAAGGTGCGTGCCGGGGCGAAGGAGCGGGAAGACATGAAACGCATGACGGACATTTTCCGCGGGCGCGTCATCGACGTTTCGGACAACACCTACACCATCGAGTTGACCGGCGACGGCCGCAAGCTTGATGCATTCATCCAGGCGCTCGATCCGGGCGCCATCATCGAGACCGTGCGCTCTGGCGCGAGCGGGATCGGACGCGGCAACAGGATTCTTCGGGTTTAGGGTTTTTGGGTGCATCAGGCCGGACGTGCGGTGCCCGGCGCGCGGGCGATCACGTTCGCGGCGCGTGCGGTGAGCCGGCGCGAGGCTCGGACTACAGGGGAGAACGATGAAGGTCTATTACGACAAGGACGCTGATCTTTCGCTCGTCAAGGGCAAGAAGGTGACGATTCTCGGCTACGGCTCGCAGGGGCACGCGCACGCGCTGAACCTGCACGAGTCGGGGGTCAAGGTCATGGTGGGGCTGCGCAAGGGCGGCGCATCCTGGGACAAGGCGAAAAAGGCGGGGCTCAAGGTCGCCGCGGTGGGCGAGGCGGTGAAAGGCGCGGATATCGTCATGATGCTGTTGCCCGACGAGCATATCGCCGCCGTGTACCAGAACGATGTCGAGCCGAACATCAAGAAGGGCGGCGCACTGGCCTTCGCGCACGGCTTCAACATTCACTACGGGCAGGTGCAGCCGCGCGCCGATCTGGACGTATGGATGGTGGCGCCGAAGGCGCCCGGGCACACGGTGCGCTCGACCTACGCGGGCGGCGGCGGCGTGCCGATGCTGATCGCGATCCACCGCGATGCGTCGAAGAAGGCGCGCGACATGGCGCTCTCCTACGCGGCGGCGATCGGCGGCGGCAAGGCCGGGGTGATCGAAACCACGTTCAAGGAAGAGACCGAGACCGACCTGTTCGGCGAGCAGACCGTGCTCTGCGGGGGCTGTGTCGAGCTGATCAAGGCCTCGTTCGAGACGCTGGTCGAGGCGGGCTATGCGCCGGAGATGGCCTATTTCGAGTGCCTGCACGAGCTCAAGCTGATCGTCGACCTGATCTACGAGGGCGGCATCGGCACGATGAACTACTCGATCTCCAACAATGCCGAATACGGCGAGTACGTGACCGGGCCCAAGATCATCAACGACAGCGTGCGCGCGGCGATGCGCGACGCGCTCAAGCGCATCCAGAGCGGCGAGTACGCCAAGGATTTCGTGCTCGAGAACCGTGCGGGCGCGCCGACGCTGCTCAGCCGCCGGCGGATGACGGCCGAGCACCCGATCGAGGTCATCGGCGGCCGGCTGCGCGAGATGATGCCGTGGATCCGCAAGAACCGGCTCGTCGATACGAGCAAGAACTGACTCGAACGCGATGCGGCCGGCGTATCCGCATCCGCTGATTGCGCGCGAAGGCTGGCCGTTTCTCGTCGCCGGCGTGGCGATTGCCTGGCTCGTCGGCGCACTGGCGGGCTGGGGCTGGTCGCTGCCGTTCTGGCTGGCGACGCTGTTCGTGCTGCAGTTCTTCCGCGATCCGCCGCGCGAGGTTCCCGAGGATGCGCGCGCATTGGTCTCGCCCGCGGACGGCCGCATCGTCGCGGTGGAACGGGTGCGCGATCCATGGCTCGAGCGCGACGCGCTCAAAATCTCGGTGTTCATGAACGTATTCAACGTGCACTCGAACCGCGCGCCGGTCGACGGCGAGGTGCGCCAGCGCTGGTACCATCCCGGCGCCTTTCTAAACGCGGCACTCGACAAGGCCTCGGAGGCGAACGAGCGCAATGCCCTGTGGCTGCGCACCCGCGATGCTCAGGATGTCACCTGCGTGCAGATCGCGGGACTGATCGCGCGCCGCATTCTCTGTTACGTCAACGCGGGCGATGCGCTCGAGCGCGGCCAGCGCTTCGGCTTTATCCGCTTCGGTTCGCGGGTGGACGTCTATCTGCCGCTCGATGCCGAGGTCGGCTGTGCGCTCGGCGAGAAGGTGTACGCTGCGCGCAGCGTGCTCGCGAGGCTGGCCGACCATGGCTGAGGGACTCGATCCGAACCGCGTGACGCCGCCGCGGCTGCCGCTGCGCCGGCGCGGTATCTACCTGCTGCCCAACCTGTTCACGACGGGCGTGCTGTTCGGCGGATTCTTCGCCATCGTGCAGGCGATGAACGGCCGTTACGAGATTGCCGCGGTCGCGATCTACGTCGCGATGGTGCTCGACGGCCTGGACGGGCGCGTGGCCCGCTGGACGCACACGCAGAGCGAATTCGGCGCCGAGTACGACAGCCTCGCGGACATGGTGGCATTCGGCGCCGCGCCTGCGCTGGTTGCCTACGAGTGGACGCTGCGGGACCTCGGCAAGCTCGGCTGGATTGCCGCGTTCGTCTACTGCGCCGGCACCGCGCTGCGCCTCGCGCGCTTCAACACCAATATCGACGTCGTCGATAAGCGCTATTTCCAGGGCCTTCCCTGTCCCGCGGCGGCCGCGGTCGTCGCCGGGCTGGTCTGGGTGGTGAGCGACTTCGGCTGGACGGTGGGACCTGCGCTCACCGCGGTCAGCTGGGCGATCACCGTATTCGCCGGCGTGACGATGGTCTCGAACGTGCCCTTCTACAGCTTCAAGGACATCAACTTCAAGAAACGCGTGCCGTTCTGGGTGATCCTCGCGCTGGTCGCAGGCCTGTCGGTCGTATCGTGGCGTCCGTCGGCCGTCCTGTTCCTGACGGCGCTCGCGTTCGCCTTCTCCGGCTACGTGCTGTGGGCGATGGGACATCGGGTCAAGCGTGTCGAGCACTGAGGCCTGCGGCAGCTGCCGCGGCAAAGCCTTTGACGTGTGTTAAGGGTGCTCGCGGCGCCGGTTGCTAGGCTGTCCGGATGATGCCGATCTCGGAACCGACGCAGGCGCCCCCGCCGGGCGGATTCGCGCTCTTTGCGCTCGGCTTTCGGCCGTTCTACCTGCTCGCGGCGCTGTTTTCGGCAATTGCGGTGCTCGTCTGGCTCGCGGTGCTGCGCGGCCAGCCCTGGCACGGCTTTGTCTCGCCGCTTGCCTGGCATCAACACGAGATGATCTTCGGTTTTGCGCTTGCCGTGGTCGCCGGTTTCCTGCTCACCGCGGGACGCGTCTGGACGGGGCTGCGCACGCCGCAGGGCGTCGTGCTGGGCCTGCTGGCTGCGCTCTGGCTGCTGGCGCGCATTCTGATGTTCACCGGTCCGGCGCTCGCCGCCGGCCTGGTCGACGCCAGCTTTCCTTTCGTGATCGCCGCCGTCATGGCACGGGTGATCGTCGCCGCGCGCAATTGGCGCAACCTGTTCGTCGTCGGTCTGCTCGCCTTGCTCGGGCTCGCCAACGTCGGGTTTCACCTCGAGCATGCCGGCGTGCTCCAGCTGGCCGCCGATCTCCCGGTGCGCGCGGCGCTGTTTCTGGTGCTCTTTCTCGTCGTGGTGATGGCGGGGCGCGTCATCCCGGGCTTCACCGCGAACGCGCTGCCGCGGGCCGGGGTGCGGCGCCGGCCGCGGCTGGACCAGGCGGCGCTCGGCTGCACCGCGCTTGCCTTCGCAGGCGCCGCGTTCGCGGGTTCTGCGGGGTGGGTCGCGCCGGTGGCGGGGCTCGCCGCGGCGCTGCATGTCGCGCGCCAATGGGGCTGGCGTCCGCTCGCGACGCGCGCGCAGCCGATTCTTTGGATCCTGCAGCTCTCGCATGCCTGGATCCCGGTGGGCTGCGTCCTGCTCGCGCTGAATGCGCTCGGCTGGATCGCGCAGCCGGTCGCGGTGCACGCACTCGGTGTCGGCGCGCTCGGCGGGACGGTCATCGGCATGATCACGCGCACCGCGCTCGGCCACACCGGTCGCGCGCTCGCCGTCGGTCGATGGGAAACCGCCGCCTACCTGATGGTGCATGCGGCCGCGCTGGCGCGCGTGGCCGCCGGGCTCGCGCCCGAGCTCGGCTACGCCGGGCTCGTGGTCGCGGCCGCATGGCTGTGGGCCGGCGCCTTCGCGATCTACTTCGTCATCTACCTGCCGCGGCTGCTGCGCCCGCGGGTCGACGGCCGTCCCGGATAAGCGCTTGCCCGGGCCCGAGGGGCGCGCTATAGTCGCAGCCATGATTGCGGCGCTGCCTCTTCGTTGCGCTCTCCTCTCCGGCCTCGAGCTGCTGCTCGACGGCCTGCTGCTGCTGCGCCGCGCGCGCTAGCAGACCCCCACCCCCACACACGACCTTCACCACCCTGCCGGCCCACGAGGCCGGGGGCGGATCCTACGCAATCCTTGACCAGGAGCGGACCATGCAGAAAGACCACTTGATCATTTTCGACACCACCATGCGCGACGGCGAGCAGAGCCCGGGCGCCTCGATGACGAAAGACGAAAAGCTGCGCATCGCGCGTGCGCTGGAGCGCATGCGCGTCGACGTCATCGAAGCCGGGTTTCCGGCTTCGTCGAACGGCGATTTCGAGGCGGTGCAGGCAATCGCCAACACGATCAAGGACTCGGTGGTCTGCGGCCTGTGCCGCGCGAACGACCGCGACATCCAGCGCGGCATCGACGCGCTGAAGACTGCGAAGGCCTGGCGTGTGCACACCTTCATCGCGACCAGCCCGCTGCACATGAAGGTGAAGCTGCGCATGACGCCCGAGCAGGTGCTCGAGCAGACCCGGCTGTCGGTGCGCTACGCGAAAAACGCCTGCCCGGACGTCGAGTTCTCGCCCGAAGACGGCAGCCGCTCGGAGGTCGATTTCCTTTGCCGCGTGCTCGAGGCCGCGATCGCCGAGGGCGCCACCACGATCAACATTCCGGACACGGTGGGCTACGCGGTGCCCGAGCAGTTCGGCGCCTTCATCCGCACCCTGCGCGAAAAGATCCCGAACTCCGACAAGGCGGTGTGGAGCGTGCACTGCCACAACGATCTCGGCATGGCGGTCGCCAACTCGCTCGCCGCAGTGCAGATCGGCGGTGCGCGCCAGGTCGAGTGCACCATCAACGGCCTGGGCGAGCGTGCGGGCAACACCTCCCTCGAGGAGGTCGTGATGGCGGTGCGCACGCGCGCTGATTTCTTCAATCTGGAAACGGGGCTGGACACCACGCAGATCGTGCCGACCTCCCGTCTGGTGAGCCAGATCACGGGTTTCGTGGTGCAGCCGAACAAGGCGGTGGTCGGCGCGAACGCGTTTGCCCATGCCTCCGGCATTCACCAAGACGGCGTGCTCAAGGCGCGCCAGACCTACGAGATCATGACCGCGGAGGACGTCGGCTGGACGACCAACCGCATCGTGCTCGGCAAGCTGTCCGGACGCAGCGCCTTCAAGCAGCGCCTGAAGGAGATCGGCATCGAGCTCGACGGCGAGGACGCCTACAACAAGGCCTTCCAGCGCTTCAAGGACCTTGCCGACAAGAAGGCCGACATCTTCGACGAGGACTTGCAGGCACTGGTGTCGCAGCAGGCCGGTGCCTCGGCGGACGAGCACTGGCGGCTGGTGACCATGAACCAGGCGAGCGGCATGGGCGAGCGTCCGCACGCATCGATCGTGCTCGCGGAGAACGGCGGCGAGCGACGCGCAGAAGCGCAGGGCGACGGCCCGGTCGATGCCACCTTCAAGGCGATCGAGACGCTCGCCAAGAGCGGCGCCGAGCTCCTGCTGTACTCGGTCAATGCGGTCACCCAGGGCACCGAGTCGCAGGGTGAGGTCACGGTGCGGCTGTCGCGCGGCGGCCGCGTGGTGAACGGCGTCGGCGCGGATACCGACGTCATCGTCGCCTCGGCGAAGGCCTATGTGAACGCGCTCAACAAGCTGGCAAGCAAGATGGAGCGGGTCAACCCGCAGCATCAACTGTAGGCCCGCGCATCGCGCTAAAATCGGCATGCGCGGCGCGATACGCGCCGCATATCCCCATCCGCTGGAGGTGAATATGACCAAGCGTGAAGAGTACGTCGAGAAAATGAAGTCTCAGCTGGAGCAGTGGAACGCCGAGGCGGCGCGCTGGGAAGAGAAGCTGAAGCACGCCGAGGCCAGCATGAAGGCGGAGTACCAGCACCAACTCGAGGCGGTGCGTTCGCGCCGCGACGAGGCGATGTACAACATGAAGCAGCTGCAGGCGGCGTCGACCGACGCGTGGATGGACATGATGCGCGGCGTAGACGAGGCCTGGAAGCGCATGGGTGAGGCGGTGAGCCAGGCGCGCACGCACTTCGAGAAGAAGTAGGCGGCGCGCGCCGCGACGGGGAGGGGCGCTTGGCGCAGCCGCTGCCGCTGATCGGCCACGGGTTCTATTTCGAGGACCTGGCGGTCGGGGCGCGTTTTCGCAGTCACCGCCGCACGCTGCGCGAGGCGGACCTTGTCGCCTTCGTCAACCTCACCTGGCTGAGCGAGGAGCTGTTCACGGTCGACGACGATTCGCAGCGCGCATTGAAGGGCAAGGTGGTGCCCGGGGCGCTGGTCTACGCATTCGCCGAGGGATTGCTGCTGCCGAGCATGCAGGACACGGGCCTCGCTTTTCTCGGGGCGACGCTCGACGTCAAGCGCTCGACCCTGGTCGGAGACACCATCCACGTCGAGGCCGAGGTGACCGAGCACCGCCTGACTTCGAAGGGCGACCGCGGGCTGGTGCGATTCGCCAACCGAGTGATGAATCAGAACGGCGAGGCGGTGCTCGAGTACGACCCGCTGCGCATGCTGAAGCGCCGGCCGTAAGCGCGGCGCAGGCATGCCCGAACAGGCGACTGCGGGTCCGCTGCAGGGCATCCGAGTGCTCGAGCTCGGCAGCCTGATCGCCGGGCCTTTTTGCGCAAAGACGCTCGCGGATTTCGGCGCCGAGGTGATCAAGGTGGAGCCGCCGGGCGACGGCGACCCGCTGCGCCGCTGGCGCCGCATGAGGAACGGGGTCTCGCTGTGGTGGCACGTGCAGTCGCGCAACAAGAAATCGATCACCCTCGACCTGCGCAAGGCCGAGGGGCAGGCGGTCGTGCGCCGCCTCGCGCGCTCGAGCAACATCATGATCGAGAACTTCCGTCCCGGCGCGCTCGAGCGCTGGAACCTGGGCTGGGAGGTGCTCAAGGCGGAAAATCCGGCGCTCATCCTGGTGCGCATCTCGGGCTACGGGCAGACCGGTCCCTACCGGGCGCGGCCGGGCTTTGCGGCGATCGCCGAGGCCTTCGGCGGCCTTCGCTACGTCACTGGCTTTCCTGACCGGCCCCCGGTGCGTCCGAACCTGTCGATCGGCGACACGCTGGCGTCGCTGCACGGCGTGATCGGTGCGCTGCTCGCGCTGCACCATCTGCAAAACGGCGGCCAGGGCCAGGTGATCGACGTCGCGCTGTACGAATCGGTGTTCAACGTCATGGAAAGCCTGCTGCCCGAGTTCGATGCGCTGGGCGTGGTGCGCGAACGCTCGGGCAGCGCGCTGCCCGGCATCGCGCCGTCGAACCTTTACCCCTGCAGCGACGGCAATTACGTGCTGATCGCCGGCAACGCAGACAGCCTCTACCATCGCCTGATGACCACGATCGGACGCGAGGACCTGCGCGACGACCCGGGCCTCGCGCGCAACGACGGCCGCGCGGCGCGGATGGCTGAGATCGACGATGCGATCGGCGCTTGGACCGCGCAGCGCACGCAGAACGCGGTCCTCGCGGCGATGGAGCAGGCCGAGGTGCCGGCGGGCCGCATCTACAGCGCCGCGGACATCGCCGCCGATCCGCACTACGCGGCGCGCGGCATGATCGAGAGCGTTGTTGCGGGAGACGGCGAGCCGCTGAAGGTGCCGGGCATCGTGCCGAAACTGTCGGCGACGCCGGGCGCGATCCGCAGTGCCGCGCCGGCGCTCGGCGCGCACACTGACGAGGTTCTGCGCGAAATTGGCTACTCAGCCGCGCAGATCTCCACTCTGAGAGAGGCGGGCATTCTGTGATCGACCATCTCGACCATCTGGTGCTGACGACGCGCGATCGCGAGGCCTGCGTGCGTTTTTACACCGAAGCGCTCGGCATGCGCCTCGAGCACTTCGGACCCGACGGCAGTCGCCGCGCATTCCGCTTCGGCAACCAGAAGATCAACTTGCACGAGTACGGGCGCGAGTTTGAGCCCAAGGCGCACCTGCCGGTGCCCGGATCTCAGGACCTATGCTTCATTGCGGCCGTGCCGATCGAGGAGGTCATGCGGCGACTCGCGGCGGCAGGTGTCGCGGTGATCGAGGGGCCGGTGCTGCGCAGCGGCGCGGTGTCGAGGATCAATTCGGTCTATGTGCGTGATCCGGATTTGAATCTGATCGAGATCGCGGTGCCGATGGAGTCAGACCCTTAATCGGGGTCAGACCCCCTTTTTAACTCATGTCGGCCTTCAATCATCACAATGGGGTCTGACCCCGATTAAGGGTCTGACTCCTTCTTAAGCTTCCGTCACGCGAACGCCCTTGGCACGGAGCGCGGCCACGATCGCCTCGCTGTGCACGCGGTCGCGTGTCTCGATCAGGAATTCGACCTCGGGCGACTTGACCGAGGCGGTACCGAACAAGCGCTGGTGCTGTACCTCGACGATGTTGCCGCCGGCCTCGCCGATCAGGGTCGCCACCCGCGCCAGGCTGCCCGAGACGTCGGGCATCGTCACCCGCAGGCGTACGAGACGGCCATCGCGGACGAGTCCGCGCATCAGCACCGCCGCAAGCACGCGGGTGTCGATATTGCCGCCGCATAGGGGAATGCCGACGCGCCGGCCACGAAACGCCGCAGGATCCTCGAGCAGCGCCGCAAGCCCGGCGGCGCCGGCGCCTTCGGCGACGGTCTTTTCGATCTCGATCAGTGCGACCACCGCGCGCTCGATCGTCGCTTCCTCGACGATCAGCACGGCTTCGACCAGCCGGCGCACGATCTCGAGCGTCAATTCGCCGACGTCGCGCACCGCGAGTCCTTCGGCGATCGTATCGCCGCCCACTTCGACCGGACGTCCCTGCAGGCGCTGGTGCATGGCGCTGTAGCTTCTCGATTCGACGCCGAACACGCGGATCCCGGGACGCAGCGCTTTCGCCGCGGTCGCCATGCCGGAGATCAGCCCGCCGCCGCCGATCGGCACGACGAGCATCTCCAGCTCGGGGACGTCTGCGAGCATCTCCAGGGCGATCGTGCCCTGGCCGGCAATGACCGCCGGGTCGTCGTACGGATGAATGAACGTCAGACCCTCTCGCACGGAGCGCGCTTGCGCATGGTCCGCGGCCTCGGCTAGCGATTCGCCCTCGAGCAGCACCTCGGCACCGTGCACCTGCGTATTCTTCACTTTGGTATTCGGCGTGCCCTTCGGCATGACGATCACGCTGCGGATGCCGAGCCGCGCGGCGTGGTAGGCGACGCCCTGCGCATGGTTGCCCGCGCTCATTGCGATCACGCCGCGCGCGCGCTCTGCCGCCGACAGCAGCAGCAGCCGGTTCAGCGCGCCGCGCTCCTTGAACGACGCGGTGAACTGCAGGTTCTCGAACTTGAGGAACACCTCGGCGCCGGTCAGCTGCGACAGCGTGCGGCTGTGCAGGCAGGGCGTGCGCTCCACCGCGCCGTCGATGCGCCGTGCCGCATCGCGGATGTCGGTAATTGAGACGACGGGGTCAGGCATGGGGTCAGACCCCTGTGGATAACTTGTCTGTTGGCCTCACTATACGACGACAGTTATCCACAGGGGTCTGACCCCTTTTCGCCGCTAGGTCTTTTCGCCCAACAGCGCCGCGCCGGGAAAGGTGGCGAAGGCCTCGGCCAGGCGGATCCTGCCCTCGCGCAGCTGGACGCGCTCGCCGGTGAGAGCGTTGACGAGCGTGACGTTGCCCCCAAGGACCGGGACCTCGACCGTCGTGTCGCCCCAGACCGCCTCACCGAGCGGCAGCTGGCCCGGCTCGCGCAGCAGCTGCGCGAACAGTCGTCCGGCAATCGTGACAAGCACATGGCGGCCGTGGCTGCGTGCGAACGCAAGCACGTGCGCGGCGCGCGCGCCGCTCGCCGTGAGCCCGGTGTAGTCGCCGTCGCGCATCAGCTCGAGGCGGCGCTTGCGCAGCTCGAGCAGGCGCCAGGTGACGAGCAGCTTCGCGCGCCCGTCCTGCGGCACGGCGGCGAGCGCCTGCGCGACGCGCGCGATGTCCCGCGGGTCGAGTCCGCGCAGATCGTCGAGCACCCGTTCGCGCGGCGCGTAGTCCACTGGGCGCCGGTTGTCCGGGTCGACCAGGCTGAGATCGATCAGCTCGTTGCCCTGATACAGGTCCGGGACGCCCGGAGAGGTGAACTTGACCAGCGCCATCGACAGGCTGCCGAGGCTGCCGAACCACTCGACCCGCGCTGCCTGCTGTTGCAAATCGTCGAGGAAGGGGTTGGCGCGTTCGCGCGAGAGCAGCGCACGCGCAAACCCGGCGAGCGCGTCCTCATACGCGGAATTCGGATTGATCCAGCTGGTGCGCGTTTTCGCCTCGCGCGCCGCCTTGCGCAGGTATTCCTCGATCCGCGCGCAGTAGCGCTCGAGCGCCGCGCCTTCCAGCCCCTGCCCGGGGTAGGTGCCGAGCAGCGTCTGGTACAGCAGATACTCGTCGTTGCGCAATGGCGCCTGGCCGTCGTCCAGCTTGCGGCGCTGCGACTGGTTCAGCGTGCCCCAGCGCCGCAGCAGTAAGCGCCAGGCACCGGGCATTTCCGATATCACGTTGATCCGCAAGCGCACGTCCTCGGAGCGCTTGTTGTCGTGCGTCGAGGTCGCGAGCATCGTGTACGGCCAGTTCAGCGCGCGATCGGCGCTTGCGCCATGGAATGCGCGCACGGTGACGCCGAACATGCCCGGGTCGGAGCCGACCTCGTTCAGCGACACGAGGCGGTTGAAGACGTAATACGCGGTGTCCTCTTCGCCTTTCGCAGTGACTGGCGAGGTGAATTGCTGGAATTTCATCGCGAAGCGCCGCACGCGCTCGCTCAGCGCCTCCGCGGCACCGTCGGGTGCGCGGCCGAGCAGTGCCTGGCGCACGAAGCTGAAGATCGCGGTATCCGCTGCGCGACTGTGCTGGGTCGCGCGCGCGATGGCCCAGTCGATGTAGCGTCGGTCCTGCGCCGATGGTCGGCGCACGATGTAGGTACGGTACACGGGCATGCAGGCCGCGACCTCGGCAAGTGCCCGGCGCAGTGTGTTGAACGTGAAATCGCGCGTGCGCACGTCGGCGCGCGCAATGCGCAGCAGCTCGGTGGCGAGCACCGTCAGCTCGGAGGCGAGCGCGCTGCGCATGGTGAGGTGCTTGCCGCGATAGCAGGCCTCCTCGAAATCGAAGTCGGCGCCGGTAAACGCCCGCCAGACGCGGTCGATACGGCCGCGCGCCGCAGAGTCGACGAATACGCCGTTCAGCACGGCGCCGAAGCGGTATCCGGTGGTGCCGTGCACCGCCCAGGCGGCGGGAATGTGCTCGTGACGGGCGGTGATCTTTTCGATCGCGACATACAGCGGGCGCGGCGGGCGGCCGCCCTCGGGCAGCCCGGGGTCGATTCCGGCGAGCCGGGCATAGCGCTGCTGCAGGCGGCTGAAATAGCGCGCCGGATCGAACAGGCCGTCGGGGTGGTCGATGCGCAAGCCGTCGATATGGCCCTCGGCGGCAAGCGACATGACGAAGCCATGCGTGGCGTCGAACACCTCGTCGTCTTCCATGCGCAGCGCAGCGAGATCGTTGATGTCGAAAAAGCGCCGGTAGTTGATCTCGTCGGATGCGACGCGCCAGAACGCGAGCCGGTAGGCCTGCGCTTCGAGCAGCACATGGAGCAGCCGGCGGTCTTCGCCATTGAAGCCGCTCAGCGCGGATTCGAGCGCCGCCGACAGCCCGGGGTGGCGTTGCGCGAGCTGCGCGAGGCGCTGCTTGTGCAGCTCCTTGTCGCGTGCGCGCTCGCCGCGCGCCGCGGGATCGTCGGTATCACGCGCCGGCAGATGCCCGAACGCAGACACCAGGCTCGAGAACTCGAGCCGTGCGCTGCTCTCGAGGTCGGCGGGGAGCGCGGCCTCGGCCCCGTGCAGGATCGCAGGGTATTCGCGCGGATCGATCGGGAAGCGGTGCTCGTAGTAGCGCACCGCGAACGCACCGGTCTCGGACTCGAAGCCGAGCGAGAGCTCGCCGCGCGCCAGGACATTGCCGTAGTAGTCGCCGAGCACGGGGACCAGGACCTTGCCCTGCAGCTCCTCGTTGACGGGATCCCAGTCGATGTCGAAGTAATGCGCGTAGGCGGAGGCCGGCCCGTTCTCCAGCACGTCCATCCACCAGGCGTTGTCGTCGTCGAGCACGCCCATGTGATTCGGCACGATGTCGAGCAGGATGCCCATGTCGTGCACACGCAGCACGGCGCACAGCCGATCGAAACCTTCCCGGCCGCCGAGCTCCGGGTTGATGCTGCGGTGATCGACAATGTCGTAGCCGTGCGTGCTGCCGGCGCGCGCGCGCAGGATCGGCGAGCAGTACAGATGGCTGATGCCGAGCCGGGCCAGATAGGGGACGACGCGCGCGGCATCGTCGAACGTGAATCCCGGGTGCAGCTGGAGGCGATAGGTCGCGCGCGGCACGCGCGCCCGAGCCCCGCTCGGGGCGCGTTCGCGCAGCGGATGGGGTCTCGCCTTCGACAGCCGCTCGAGCAGGGCGCGTACGCGATCCGTCTCGAACAGCGCATCCAGCTCGAGCGGCAGCTTACGCCGCCAGTTCGGATGCTCGTCGGTCGTGCTCGGCAGATTGGCCTGCTCGACGAGTCCGAGCGCGTCCTCGAGCTGCAGCATCATCAGATGCGAGGGCGCTGCCGCGGCATACGCATGCACCGCCTCGATCATCGGTGCCTCGAGCGCCGGCGGCAGCGCGTCGGCACTGACGCCTTCGGGAAGGAGCTTCGCGCGCTCCAGCGCCAGCAGCAGGCGCACCCGATCCTGAGCGCGGCGCACCGCCTCGCTGTCCCGGATCGCGTCGCTCGGAAACAGGTTCAACTCCTGGCGCAGACGCACGTCACGGCCCTCCCACCAGCCGGCGAGCGTCGGCAGATCATGGGTGCTGACGCTGACCAGGGCTTCCTTGGGAATCGCGTCCGACGGCAGGAAATCGCCCGCGCTGTCGCGCTCGAAAAACAGCACGCGGTACGAGAGCACGCCGTAGCGCGCGAGCGCAGCACGCAACTCGTCCGCCACCGTGCCGAGATCCTCGCCGATCACCAGGCAGTGATTGCGGTGGCTCTCGATGGCGACGATCGCAAGCATCTCGTCGAGCGCGTATTGCACGTAGGCGCCGTCCTTGGGCTTGCCGCCGGGCGGGATCCAGAACAGGCGCATCAGCCCCATGACATGGTCGATGCGCAGCGCGCCACTCAGGTGCATGGTGTTGCGCAGTGCGTTGACGAAGGGCGCGTAATGCAGACGGCGCAGGGCTTCCGGGCGGAACGGCGGCAGGCCCCAGTGCTGGCCGCCGAGGTTGAAGTCGTCCGGCGGCGCGCCGACGCTCACGCCGAGCGCGTAGCATTCGCGGTAGGTCCAGGCATCCGAGCCTGCGCGGTCGACCGAGACCGCGAGGTCGAGGTACAGCCCGACTTCCATGCCGAGCGCGTCGCAGCGTGCGGCAACGCGCTCGAGCTGAATCGACACTAGCCATTGCAGGTACTCGAAATATTCGATCCGCTCGAGGTGCTCGGTGACGAACGTCGCGACGGCGGCGGAATCGTGATCGCGGTAGGCCTCGGGCCAGACCGGCCAGCCCCAGACCGAGCTGTCGGCGGCGTGGAAGTGCTCCTGTAGGGCTTCGAAGGTCGCGTGACGGCGCAGCGCCTCACCGCGCGCCGTCTGGAAGTCACGGAACCCCTGCGCGCGCTGCGCCGGCCTTTCCGCGCCAAGCTGGCGATGGCGAAAGTGCGCGTAGAGCCGCTCGAGCACTTCGAACTTCGCACTCGCCACGCCGACGTAGTCGACCGTCTCGGCATCGCGCAGGCGCGCGAGCCGACCCTGGAACTCGGGGCTGCGCACGAGCTGCTGGACCTCGTCATCTTCCCCGTAGTCGGCGATCGCCTCGACGTCGAGGTACAGCACGTTCAGCATGACGCGCGAGGACGGGCTGTACGGGCTGATGTGGGCGGGGTTGTGCGGGAACAGGGCGTGCAGCGGATTGACGCCGACGATGCCGGCACCGCGTTCGGCGCTCAGCTGGACCAGACGCAGCAGGTCGCCGAAATCGCCGATCCCCCAGTTGCGCGCCGAGCGCAGCGCGTACAGTTGCACCGCGGGGCCCCACAGGCGCCCGCTGTCCTCCAGTACCGCAGGCCGCCAGCAACGTGCGGGGGCGGCGAGCACCAGAACGGCCGTTGCAGCGCCGCCGTCTTCGCTGACGTGCAGCCGGTGATAGCCCGCGGCGAGCGCAATCCCGGGTGCGATGGCCGATGCGTCCGCAGGCAAGGTGCCACTGTGCCGTTCGCCCGATTCGAGCTCGAGCGCCCAGCGCAGCGCAGGCGCGGCGCCGCCTGCGCGCGCCTGCAAGGGCACCGACCAGTCGGCCGCATCTGCCGCAACGACGATGACCGGCGGCAGACGCTCGCCGCCGCGCGCAGCGCGCAGGCGCTGCTCGGCCTCAGCCGCGCGCGCGGAGTCGGCCGCGTCGATGCCGAGCTCGGCGAGCAATGCGACCAGGCTCGCATCAGACACTTCATTGCGCTTGCCCCAGATGTCGTCGAACGCCGGGGAGATCCGCGCGAGCGCGCAAAGACGCTCGAGCGCCGCGTGAAACTCAGCCACCGCCCGTCTCCAGCGCCACGTAGACGCTCCACCGCGGCAACCGCAGCGCGCCGCCCGCCGCTTGTGCGCCCAGCGCGTACAGGCATCGCCCGGGCGGAATCTGCGGCAGCGTCGCTTCAGCGTCTGCGAGGTTGAGTGCGTGCCGCAGCGTCGCGCGCGCCGCGAGCGGCCAGGCGACGCAGAGCACGCCGTTGACGATCTCGAAGCGACCTCCCCTGCGTGCGGCCGCGAGCTGCGGCACGATGTGCTGCCGCCGGATCTCCAGCAGCTCACGTACCAGCGCGAGGCGCTCGCGGTGCGGCGCGACCTCGGTCTCCGTCCAGTTCAGCTTGCTGGCCTGGAACGTGGTGGGTGCGTTCGGGTCCGGGATGCGCGCGCGTACCGTCGGGTCGGCGAACGCGGCGAAACGGCCGAATTCCTCGCGCCGGCCGCGGGTGACCGCCGCGGCGAGCGCCGGACCGAAGTCGCAGAAAAACTGAAAAGGCGTACTCGCGGCCCATTCCTCGCCCATGAACAGCATCGGAACGTGCGCCGAGAGCAGCAGCGCGGCAAGTGCGGCACGCTCGCGCACCGGGTCGGAAAGCGCATGAATACGCTCGCCGAAGGCGCGGTTGCCGACCTGGTCGTGGGTCTGCAGAAACGAGATGAACGCGGTCGGCGGCAGCTGGGCGCTCGGCTCCCCGCGCGGCGCGCCGCCGCGGAACGCGGAGGCATTGCCCTGATAGACGAAGCCCTCGGCCAGGCCGCGCCCGAGCCGCTCGAGCGGGGCGTCGGCGTAGTCGGCGTAGTAACCATCGGCTTCCCCGGTCAGCGGCACGTGCAGGGCGTGGTGCACGTCGTCGTTCCATTGCGCGGTTGCCGCACACGGCTTGCCGCTGGCGTCGCGCTCGAGGAAGCGAGACTGGTTGGCGTCGTTTTCCAGCACCAGATGCACCTCGCGCTCGCGGCCGGGACCGGCGTGCAGGGCCTGCGCGATCTCGGCAACGATATGCAGCGTCGAGTCGTCGCGAATGGCGTGGATCGCATCCAGCCGCAGACCGTCCAAGCGGTACTCCTGGGTCCAGTAGAGCGCGTTGTGGATAAAGAAGTCGCGCACGCTGCGCGAAGCGTCGCCGTCGAAATTGATCGCCGCGCCCCAGGGCGTCTGGTGCTTCGGGTTGAAGAACGCCGGGCAGTAGGCGTGGAGATAGTTGCCCTCCGGTCCGAAGTGGTTGTAGACCACGTCGAGCAGGACCATCAGCCCGAGGCCGTGCGCGGCGTCGATCAGCGCCTTGAGCGCGTCAGGCCGGCCGTAGCGTGCATCCGGCGCGAACGGCAGCACGCCGTCGTAGCCCCAGTTGCGCGCGCCGGGGAAATCGGCCA
>Ga0210067_1000030_pt1 | contig 18982 bp, 16 predicted proteins | sample RushMan_ThreeSqB_2_FD_185559 | JGI IMG/M metagenome (GOLD analysis project Ga0210067, IMG submission 185559) | Wetland microbial communities from San Francisco Bay, California, USA, that impact long-term carbon sequestration - RushMan_ThreeSqB_D2... | ecosystem: Environmental > Aquatic > Marine... | reverse complement strand
CGCCAGGTCCGGCAAAACCGGCCAGCGCGCTGTACATGCCGCGCGGAAAGTGCGGCCCGCGGCCCAGCAGCACTTCGCGGCCGCGGCGAATGAGCGCCATGATCGCCGGGGCCACCCGCGGATAGGCGGACAGGCGGCAGGACGGGCAGCTGCGTACCCGCTCCTCGGCCTTCGGCTCGGTCGGCGTGCCGCAGCGTCCGCAGAACTGGTGGGTGCGGTCCCAGTCGACGATCTGCAGCGCACGCCCGGCGATCGCGAAAAGCGCATCGTCGAGCACGGAAAACAGCGTTCGCAGGTTTTCCCAGCTCGACCCCGGCGGCGCGGGCGTGTCGGCGGGGAACTCGGCGGCGAAACAGTGCGCCTGCCCGAGCCGCCCGAGATACAGCGTGCGCAGGGCTTTCGCCTCGAGTCCGGGCGCGTTGCCGAACGGCAGCCGCGCCCACTGCGGTCGCGAGGGAACGCGCAGGTCATCGCTCGAGGCGCTGCTCGGCGGGCCGATTTCGACCAGCAGGCGATCGCCGCTAAACGCGAACCAGTGTCCCGGTTCTGCCGCCGGCGGCGGCGTGACGAGATACGCGAAGGTTTCCGGGCTGTGAAAGGGAAGCGTCAGCATGGCCCGGGCGAGTGTACCCGGCCCGGCGACCGCCGCGCTCAGCCGGCGTCGAACCCGACGGTCTTGCGCACCAGCGCTGCACCCTCGTCGCGCAGGAAGTCCTTGAACCCCTGCGCGATCGGCGACAGCCGCTTGCGCACGAGGTGGATCACGTGCCAGTTGCGCATCACCGGCGTCCCGGCGACCGGCAGCGTCACCAGCCGCCGCGCCTTCAGCTCGAGGCCGATGGTGTGCATCGACAGGAACGCGATTCCCATGCCCGCCATCACCGCCTGCTTGATGGTTTCGTTGCTCGACATCTCCGTGCTTGGGCGCAGCCGTACACCGTGCTGCGCGAAAAAGCGCTCCATTGCGCTGCGCGTTCCAGAGCCCGGCTCGCGGATGAGGAGATCCTCGTTCGCGAGCTCGGCGAGCCGCAGGCGCTTCTTGCGCGCCAGCGGATGGGTCGGTGGCGCGATGATCGCAAGCGGGTGGCGCGCAAAAATCTCGGCGTCCACCGCGAGGCCGCGCGGCGGCTGACCCATGATCGCGAGGTCCGTGCGGTTCTCGGCAAGCGCGCTCAGCACCGCCTGCCGATTGCTCACCGTAAGGCGCAGCGTGACACCGGGGTGGCGCCGGCGAAATTCGGCGAGCAGATGCGGCGCGAAGTACTTCGCGGTACTCACCACCGCGATGTCGAGCTGACCGCCATGCAGGCCCCGGATCGCGGCCAGCGCGTCGTCCGCGTCCTTGAGGCGCGCCTGAATGTCGCGCGCGCAACGGGCAAGCTCGACGCCGGCTTCGGTGAGATCGATTCTCTTTCCGATTCGCTCGACCAGCGCGACGCCGACCGCGGTCTCGAGTTGACGCACCTGCATCGAGACAGCCGGCTGCGTCAGGTGCATGGCCTTCGCCGCCGCCGAGAACGATCGCTGCTGCGCCAGGGCCTCGAAAACGGCAAGCTGGCGTAAGGTGACGGCACGCAGGTGGCGCAGGGGCACGGCGGGGTTCCCAGGGAATCGAGCTCACCTTATGGTATCAATAAGAAATCGTGAATTGTGCTTATGGGTCTGGCCCTCTAGGCTTGATGCCCTCGATTGAGGAGACGCGATGGCCACGAAAAGCTACGACGCAGGGGTCAAGGACTACCGCAGCACATATTGGGAACCCGACTACGCGGTCAAGGACACTGATCTGCTGGCCTGCTTCAAGATCACGCCGCAGGCCGGCGTGCCGCGCGAGGAAGCCGCGGCGGCGGTCGCGGCTGAATCATCGACCGGCACCTGGACCACGGTCTGGACCGACCTGCTCACCGATCTTGCGCACTACAAGGGTCGCGCCTACCGCATCGAGGACGTGCCGGGGGACGACAGCTGCTTCTATGCCTTTGTCGCCTACCCGATCGACCTGTTCGAGGAGGGCTCGGTCGTCAACGTCTTCACCTCGCTCGTCGGCAACGTATTCGGCTTCAAGGCGATCCGCGCGCTGCGCCTCGAGGACATCCGTTTCCCGATCGCCTACGTGATGACCTGCGGTGGTCCGCCGAACGGCATCCAGGTCGAGCGCGACAAGCTGAACAAGTACGGCCGGCCGATGCTCGGCTGCACGATCAAGCCGAAGCTGGGTCTGTCGGCGAAGAACTACGGCCGCGCGGTCTACGAATGCCTGCGCGGGGGACTTGATTTCACCAAGGACGACGAGAACGTCAACTCGCAGCCCTTCATGCGCTGGCGCGACCGATTTGCGTTTGTCATGGAAGCGGTGAAGAAGGCCGAGGCGGAAACCGGGGAGAAAAAGGGCCACTATCTGAACGTCACCGCGCCGACCCCGGAGGAAATGTACAAGCGCGCGGAGTTCGCCAAATCGCTCGGCGCGCCGATCATCATGCACGACTACCTGACCGGCGGATTTTGCGCCAACACGGGTCTCGCCAACTGGTGCCGGGAGAACGGCGTGCTGCTGCACATCCACCGCGCGATGCACGCGGTGATCGATCGCAATCCGCACCACGGCATCCACTTTCGCGTGCTGGCCAAGGCGCTGCGCCTCTCGGGTGGCGATCACCTGCACACCGGCACCGTCGTCGGCAAGCTCGAGGGCGATCGTCAGGCGACGCTCGGCTGGATCGATCTGCTGCGCGAGCGCCGCATCGCGGAAGACCGTTCGCGCGGCATCTTCTTCGATCAGGACTGGGGCGCGATGCCGGGCGTATTCGCGGTGGCCTCGGGCGGGATCCACGTCTGGCACATGCCGGCGCTCGTCGCGATCTTCGGCGACGACGCGGTCTTCCAGTTCGGCGGGGGAACGCTCGGCCATCCCTGGGGCAATGCCGCGGGGGCGGCGGCCAACCGGATCGCGCTCGAGGCCTGCGTCCTCGCGCGAAACGAGGGCCGCAACGTCGAGCGCGAGGGCAAGGAGATCCTCACGCAGGCGGCAAAATCGAGCCCCGAGCTGAAAGCCGCCATGGAAACCTGGAAGGAAATCCGCTTCGAATTCGACACGGTCGACAAGCTCGACGCAGGCAAGCAGGCTGCCGCCTAGCGGCGGCGCGCGATCAGAGGAGCCTCACGCGATGGCAAACATCCTGGACTACCAGTCGCGCCTGTCGGATGCCGGCAGCCGCAAGTTCGAGACCTTTTCGTACCTGCCGAAGCTGAGCACGGCGCAGGTCCGCGCGCAGGTCGCGTATATTGCCGCCCGAGGGTGGACGCCCGCGATCGAGTACACCGAGCCGGCGCATGCGGCGGGCGCGTACTGGTACATGTGGAAGCTGCCGATGTTCGGCGAGACCGACGTCGACCGCATCCTCGCGGAGGCCGAAGCCTGTCACAAGGCGCATCCGAACGACCATGTACGGTTGATCGGCTACGACAGTGCGCGGCAGACGCAGGGTACGGCGATGGTCATCTACCGCGGCACGGCGGCCTAGGCGGCATTGCAGTTTCGGGGAATACGCACATGGCACTGCAGGCACTCATCTTCGACATGGACGGCACGCTCATCGACACCGAGGAGCTGCACCGCCAGGCGTTCAATGCGGCGTTCATCGAGCTCGGGCTGTTCTGGGACTGGGGCCCGCATCTCTACGCGGAGCTGCTCAAGGTCTCGGGCGGCGTGGAGCGTCTGCGCCACTACATCGAGTCCCTGCCGCTCGACGCGTCGGCGCGCGCGCAGCTGATCGGGCAGGTGCCCGCCATCCACCGCACGAAGACGGGCATTTATCGGGACCTGATCGCCGCGGGGCGCCTGCCGTTGCGGCCCGGGATGGTCCAGCTCATTGGCGAGGCGCGCGCAGCGTCGCTGCGCCTCGCGATCGCCGCCACCTCGTCGAGCGAGAACGCGACGGCGCTGCTGTCCGCCACCCTCGGGACGGTGGCACTGCCCTGGTTCGAGGCAATCGTCTCGGCCGACATGGTGCCGCAGCCGAAGCCTGCGCCCGATCTGTACCAGCGCGTGCTGGGCGCGCTGCACCTGCCGCCGGCGGACTGTGTTGTGCTGGAAGATTCGGCAAACGGGGTGCGCGCTGCGAAGGCGGCGGACCTGGTCACCATCGCCGTGCCGTCGCGCTGGACGGTCGAGCAGGACCTGTCGGCGGCGGATCTCGTCGTGCCCGCGCTCGATGCGCTCGCCGCGCCGCTCGCCGAGATCCAGAGCCTGCATCGGCGCCGCAGCCTGAAGAGCGCTTGAAGCGAAGATGCTGCTTGCCGATCGCACCACGCTCGTCCAGTTCCTGATCGAGGAGCGACGGCGCTTTCCGCAGGCGAGCGGCGAGCTGAACGCGGTGATTCTCGACGTGGCGCTCGCCTGCAAGGCGATTGCGCGCCTGGTCGCGCATGGCGCGCTCGCGAGCGCGGCCGGCGCGCACCCGGGCAGCGCCGACGCAGCGACCATGGCCGAGCGCGTCGCGCTCGCCGCAGGCGAGATCTTCCTGCGCACCAATGAATGGGGCGGTCACCTTGCGGGCATGCTCGCCACGGAGATGACCGCGCCGGCGCGCGTTCCACAGGCCTACACCAAGGGCAAGTATCTGCTCCTGTTCGACGCGATCGACCGCGTGTCGAACCTCGAAGTGAACGTCGCCCTGGGCAGCCTGTTCTCGGTGCTGCATGCGCCGCGGCCGAACGAGGATGCGGAGGCGGCCGAGTTTCTGCAGGCTGGCGCGCGCCAGGTCTGCGCCGGCTACGCGATCTACGGCCCGGCCACGATGTTCGTGCTGACGGTCGGTAGTGGCGTGCACGGCTTCACCCTCGATCCGGCGCTCGGTGAATTCGTGCTCACGCATCCCCTGATCCGCCTGCCCCAGCAGACCGGCACGCTCGCCATCGGCAGCTCGAACAGCCGCGAGTGGGAGCCTGCGGTGAAGCGCTACGTCGACGAATGCATGGCCGGGCGCGCGGGACCGCGCGGCAAGGATTTCGACATGCGCTGGGTCGCGTCGCTGGTCGGCGAGCTGCACCGCATTCTGATGCGCGGCGGCGTGTTCCTCTATCCGCGCGCCAGGGACGCGGAGGTGCCCGGCCGGCTGCGCCTGCTGTGCGACGCGAACCCGGTGGCCTTCATCGCCGAGCAGGCCGGCGGCGGCGCGAGCACCGGCTTCCAGCGCGTGCTCGATGTCCAGCCCGAGGCGCTCGACCAGCGCGTCGCGCTGCTGTTCGGCGCCGCGGACGAAGTGGCGCGGCTCGAGGGCTACCATCGTGACTACAACGAGCGTGAGTACGACGCGCCGCTGTTCAGCGCGCGCGGCCTGTTCCGCGCGGCGGGCTGACGCAGGCAGGGTTCGGAGACGCGCATGTCCGCAAAGCATCCGATCATCGCCATCACCGGCTCGTCCGGGGCCGGAACGACCTCGGTCATGCGCACCTTTCAGCGCATCTTCGATCGCGAGGGCGTCAAGTCGGCGTTCGTCGAGGGCGACGCCTTCCATCGCTATGACCGCAACGAGATGAAGGCGCGCATGGAGGAAGAGGTCGCGCGCGGCAACCAGGCCTTCAGTCACTTCGGGCAGGAGGCGAATCTGTTCGAGGCGCTCGAGGCGCTGTTTCGTGGCTACGGCGAGACCGGCGAAGGGCGCACGCGGAAGTACCTGCACAACGACGAGGAGGCAGCCGCCTACGGACAGCCTGCGGGCAGCTTTACCGACTGGGGCGATCTGCCTTCCGGCACGGATCTGCTGTTCTACGAGGGGCTGCACGGCGCGGTGGTCAGCGACGCGGTCAACATCGCACAGCACGTCGACCTGCTGATCGGCGTGGTGCCGGTGATCAACCTCGAATGGATCCAGAAGCTGCACCGTGATCGCATCGCGCGCCGTCACAGCACCGAAGCGGTGACCGACACCATCCTGCGCCGCATGCACGACTACGTGCATTACATCACGCCGCAGTTCGCCCGCACGCACATCAATTTCCAGCGCGTGCCGGTGGTCGACACCTCGAACCCGTTCATTGCGCAAGACATTCCGACAGCCGGCGAATCGATGCTCGTGATCCGCTTTGCCAATCCGCGCGGCATCGACTTTTCCTATCTGCTGTCGATGCTGCACGACTCCTTCATGTCGCGTGCCAACACGATCGTGGCGCCGGGTGGCAAAATGGACCTCGCCATGCAGCTCATCTTCACGCCGATGATCTGGCGTCTGATGGAGCGGCGCAGGCAGGTCACGACGCGCTGAAGGGCGCGTTCGCGCACTCGAGGCAACGACGGAGGAAAACCCGATGGCACTGATTTCCCTGCGACAGCTCCTGGATCATGCCGCCGAGAACGGCTACGGCGTCCCGGCATTCAACGTCAACAACCTGGAGCAGGTGCTGGCGATCATGCAAGCGGCCGACGAAACGGCCAGCCCCGTAATCCTTCAGGCCTCGGCCGGTGCGCGCAAGTATGCCGGGGAGGCGTTTCTGCGCCGGATGCTGGAGGCGGCGGTGGAGACCTGGCCGCAAATTCCGGTGGTCATGCATCAGGACCACGGTGCGAGCCCGGGTGTCTGTCTGCAGTCGATTCGTTCCGGCTTCACCAGCGTGATGATGGACGGTTCGCTGCTCGAGGATGCGAAGACACCGGCGTCCTACGACTACAACGTCGACGTGACGCGCCGCACGGTGGAGATCGCGCACGCCGTTGGCGTGTCCGTCGAGGGCGAGCTCGGCTGCCTCGGCTCGCTCGAAACCGGCACCGCTGGCAAGGAGGACGGCGTCGGCGCGGAAGGCAAGCTCTCGCGCGACCAGCTGCTCACCGATCCCGACGAAGCGGCCGATTTCGTCGCCAAGACCGGGGTCGACGCGCTCGCGGTGGCGATCGGCACCTCGCACGGCGCCTACAAGTTCACCAGGAAACCCACCGGCGACGTGCTGGCGATCGACCGCATCAAGGCGATCCACGCGAGGATTCCGCAGACCCATCTCGTCATGCACGGGTCTTCGTCGGTGCCGCAGGAATGGCTCGAGATCATCAACGCGCACGGCGGCAAGATCAAGGAGACCTACGGCGTGCCTGTGGAGGCGATTCGCGAAGGCATTCGCCACGGCGTGCGCAAGATCAACATCGACACCGACATTCGACTGGCCATGACCGGCGCAATACGGCGCGCGCTGGCGCAGGATCCGGGCGAGTTCGACCCGCGCAAGCTGCTCAAGCCGGCGATGGATGCCGCGCGCGAATTGTGCAAAAAACGCTTCGAGGCTTTCGGCTGCGCGGGCCAGGCATTGCGCATCGCGCCGCTGCCGCTCGAGAAGATGGCCCAGCGCTATGCGAGGCAGCGGCCATCGAGCAAGAAGGCGGCCTGAGAACCGGTCGCGTCTCCGAACCCGGAAACGAGGCTTCGATTTCGCGCCACGCGTTTTCCCGCGTGGCGTTTTCGCCGATAATTCGTCCCCGTGCGTTGCGAATGCTGCGCGCGCGAGGCGTGGGATTTCCCCCATTGTTTTGCAGGATCACGCCGTCATGGAATCGCAGACCCCAATCGCACGACCCACATCCGGAGCATCCGCGGCGCCCGCGCCGGTTCGTGACATGGCGAATGCGATCCGCGCGCTCGCCATGGATGCGGTGCAGGCTGCGAATTCCGGCCACCCGGGCATGCCGATGGGCATGGCGGAAATCGCCGTCGCCCTCTGGGGCCGGCACCTGAAGCACAACCCGGCGAACCCGGCCTGGGCCGATCGCGACCGCTTCGTGCTGTCGAACGGACACGGCTCGATGCTGCTCTATGCGCTGCTGCACCTGACCGGATACGCCCTGCCGATGGCCGAGCTGCGGCGCTTTCGCCAGCTTCGCTCCAAGACGCCGGGGCACCCTGAAGTCGGACATACGCCGGGCGTGGAGACGACCACCGGTCCGCTCGGCCAGGGCATCGCGAACGGCGTCGGCATGGCGATCGCCGAAAAGCTTCTCGCGGCGCATTTCAACCGCCCCGGGTTCGACATCGTCGACCACCACAGCTACGTTTTTCTCGGCGACGGCTGCATGATGGAGGGCGTCTCGCACGAAGTCTGTTCGCTCGCCGGGACGCTCGGGCTCGGCAAGCTGATCGCGTTCTACGACGACAACGGCATTTCGATCGACTCCGACAAGGGGCAGATCACGAGCTGGTACACCGACGACGTGCCCAAGCGCTTCGCGAGCTACGGCTGGCAGGTGGTCCCGAAGGTCGACGGGCACGATGTCGACGCCGTGGACCGCGCGATCCGCAGGGCGAAGCGCGAGAAATCGCGCCCGACGCTGATCTGCTGCAAGACCACCATCGCCAAGGGCGCGCCGAACAAGGCGAACACCGGCGGCGCCCACGGCGCGCCCCTGGGCGAGGCCGAGGTCGCCGCGACGCGCGCGGCGATCGGCTGGCCATACCCGCCGTTCGAGATTCCGCGGCCCGTCTACGACGCCTGGGATGCGCGTGCCAAGGGCAAGCGCGCCGAGCGCCGCTGGACGAAGCTGTTTGCGGCGTATGAAGCGGCGCACCCCGAGCTCGCCGCGGACTTCCGCCGCCGCATGGCGGGCGAGCTGCCGCGCGATTTCGCGGAGCGCGTCGATGCCCTGCTGCGCGAGCTCGAGGCCAAGGCCGAGACGGTTGCGACGCGCAAGGCCTCGCAGATCGCGCTCGAGGCGATCAAGCCGTCGCTGCCCGAGCTGCTTGGCGGGTCGGCCGATCTCACGGGATCCAACTTGACGATGGTCAAGGCCTCGAAGGTCATCGGGCGCGACGATGGCGGCAACTACCTCTTCTACGGGGTGCGCGAGTTCGGCATGTGCGCAGTGATGAACGGCGCGGCGCTGCACGGCGGATTCATTCCCTACGGCGGCACCTTCCTCGTGTTCTCGGACTACGCGCGCAATGCGCTGCGCATGGCGGCGCTGATGAAATTGCGCGTGATTTACGTGTTCACGCACGACTCGATCGGGCTCGGCGAGGACGGTCCCACGCACCAGCCGATCGAGCAGGCGGCCACGCTGCGCCTGATCCCGGGCCTCGATGTCTGGCGGCCCTGCGACACGGTGGAAAGCGCGCTCGCCTGGGCCGCGGCGCTCGAGCGCAGGGACGGACCGACGGCGCTGCTCTATTCGCGCCAGAACGTACCTTTCATGACGCGCGACGCGGCGACCCTGGCCAACGTGCGCCGCGGTGGCTACGTGCTCGCCGACGCGCAGGGCGCGCCGCGTGCGGTGCTGATTGCGACCGGCTCGGAGGTGTCACTTGCGCTCGACGCGCAGAAAAAGCTCGCGGCCGAGGGCCTCCCGGCGCGCGTGGTCTCGATGCCGTCGACGTCGGTGTTCGACCGCCAGGACGCGGCCTATCGCGCCCAAGTCCTGCCGCGCGGCGTGCCGCGGGTCGCCGTCGAAGCCGGGGTGAGCGGGTTCTGGCGCAAGTACGTCGGCCTCGAAGGCGCCGTCGTCGGCATCGACCGCTTCGGCGAATCCGCGCCGGCGCCCGAGCTGTTCAAGCACTTCGGCTTCACCACGGAGCACGTGGCCGATACCGTCAAGTCTGTCATTTGAGAGCGGGGGTTCGACATGACCATCAAGGTGGCGATCAACGGTTTCGGGCGCATCGGACGCAACATCCTCCGGGCGCATTACGAGGACGGCAAGAAGCACGACCTGCAGGTCGTGGCGATCAACGATCTGGGCGATGCGAAGACCAACGCGCACCTGTTGAAGTACGACACCGCGCACGGGCGCTTTCACGGCACGGTGGCGGTCGACGGCGACGCGCTGGTCGTCAACGGCGACCGCATCAAGGTGCTGGCCGAGCGCGATCCGGCGAAACTGCCCTGGAAGGCGCTCGGCGTGGACATCGTGCTCGAGTGCACGGGCCTGTTCAACAGCAAGGAAAAGGCCAGCGCGCACCTGAGGGGCGGCGCCAAGAAGGTTCTGCTGTCCGCGCCCGGCGGCAAGGACGTGGACGGCACCATCGTGTTCGGCGTCAATCACAACACACTCAAGGCGAGCGACACCGTGGTGTCGAACGCGTCGTGCACGACGAACTGCCTTGCGCCGATGGTCAAGGCGCTCGACGATGCGATCGGCGTCGTGTCGGGGCTGATGACCACGGTACACGCCTACACCAACGACCAGGTCCTCACCGACGTCTATCACTCGGACCTGCGGCGGGCGCGGTCCGCATCGCAGAACATGATCCCGACCAAGACCGGCGCCGCCGCCGCGGTCGGACTGGTGCTGCCGCACCTAAACGGCAAGCTCGACGGCTTTGCGATCCGGGTGCCGACGATCAACGTGTCGATCGTCGATCTGTCGTTCGTGGCGAAGAAGGCGACGACGGTGGAGGAGGTCAACGCGGCCGTCAAAAAGGCCGCGGACGGCCCGCTCAAGGGCGTGCTCGAGGTGAACAGCGATCCGCTCGTGTCGTCGGATTTCAATCACAATCCCGCGAGCTCGGTGTTCGATTCGACGCTCACCAAGGTCGCCGAAGGCACCCTGGTCAAGGTGACCGCCTGGTACGACAACGAATGGGGATTCTCGAACCGCATGCTGGACACGGCGGTCGCGATGATGAACGCCAAGTAGCATGTCCGCGGTCCTCGTCGAGCGGCTGGACGGCGGTGTCGCCGTCGTGCGCCTGAACCGGCCGCAGGCGCTGAACGCGATCAACGAGGACCTCCGCCGCGCGCTGCCGCCCGTGCTTGCGACGCTGAACGCCGACGCTGCGGTGCGCGCGCTGGTGATCTGCGGGGCCGGTGAGCGCGCGTTCAGCGCGGGCCAGGATCTCGTCGAGGGGGCGGGCTACACCATCGACGACGTCGATCGCTGGTTTACTGAGCTGCACGCTGCCTACGGCGCGGTGCGCGCGCTGGACAAGCCAGCCGTGGCCGCGGTGCTGGGCGTGGCAGCCGGTGCGGGCTACCAGATCGCGCTGTACTGCGATCTGCGCGTGTCGCACGCGGAGGCGCGGTTCGGCCAGCCGGAAGTGAAGACCGGGCTGGCCTCGATTCTCGGCACCTCGCTGATGATGTGGCACCTGCCGTTCGGCATCAACGCCGAGCTCTCGCTCGGCGGCGATTTCATCTCGGGCGAGCGGGCCTACCAGCTCGGCATCGTCAACGCGCTCGTCGCGCGCGAGGCGGTCCTCGACGAGGCGATCCGGCGCGCACGCGCACTCAGTACGCGCCCGTCGCAGGCGATCCGGCTCACCAAGCAGCGCATGCGCGAGCTCACCGAGGCGCAGTTCGCCGACATCCTGGTCGCGGCGAAGCATTATCAGCGCCTGGCCTACGAATCGGGCGAGCCGCAGCGCACGATGCCAGGGCTCCTGGAGACGATGCAAAAAGGGAAGCGGCGGCCATGAAGTTCAAGCGCATGCAGGACGTGGACCTCAAGGGCAAGCGGGTGCTGATCCGCGCCGACCTGAACGTGCCGGTGAAGGACGGCAAGGTCGGCGACGACACCCGCATCCGCGCCTCGCTGCCGGCGATCCGCCAGGCACTCGGGGCGGGCGCCGCGGTGATGGTCACCTCGCACCTCGGTCGCCCCAAGGAGGGAGTGCTGCGCGCGGAGGATTCGCTCGCGCCGGTCGCCGCGCGCCTCGGTGAGCTGCTCGGACGCAGCGTTCCGCTCAAGGCCGACTGGGTCGGGGGCGTGGAGGTGAAACCCGGCGAGCTGGTGCTGCTCGAGAACTGCCGCACCAACAAGGGCGAAAAGGCCGATGACGAGGCGCTGGCACGCAGGATTGCGGCGCTGTGCGACGTCTACGTGAACGATGCCTTCGGCACGGCGCACCGCGCCGAGGCGACGACGCACGGCGTGGCGCGCTTTGCGCCGGTGGCCTGCGCGGGTCCTCTCATGGCGGGTGAGCTCGATGCGCTCGGCAAGGCGCTCGCCAACCCGGCACGCCCGCTGCTCGCAATCGTGGCTGGATCCAAGGTCTCGACCAAGTTGACGATCCTCGATGCACTGGCGAAGAAGGTCGATTTCCTCATCGTCGGTGGCGGGATCGCGAATACCTTCCTGCTCGCCGCGGGACTGCCGATCGGAAAGTCGCTCGCCGAGGCGGACCTCGCCGGCGAGGCGAGGCGCATCATCGAGGCGATGCGCGCGCGCGGCGCCGAGGTGCCGATCCCGAGCGACGTGGTCGTCGCCAAGGCGCTCTCGGCCGACGCCGAGGCGACGGTGAAGCCGGCGACCGATGTCGCGGCCGACGACATGATCCTCGACATTGGACCGCGGACCGCGCGCCAGCTTGCCGGCCGGATCGCGGCGGCCGGCACCGTCGTCTGGAACGGGCCGGTCGGCGTCTTCGAGATCGCGCAGTTCGCCAAGGGCACCGAGGTGCTGGCGCAGGCGATCGCGGATTCGAAAGCGTTTTCGATCGCGGGCGGCGGCGATACGGTCGCCGCGATCAACCAGTTCGGCATCGCCGGGCGCATCGGCTACATCTCGACCGCGGGGGGCGCATTTCTGGAGTTCCTCGAGGGCAAGACGCTGCCGGCGGTCGCGGCGCTCGAGGCGCGCGCCTGAGCGCCGCCGGCGTCGCCATGGACGGCACGGGGCGCGCGTGAAGCTCGCGGCGCGCATCGTCGGAACCGAGGTCGGGCCGCTCGCGCAGGCCATCGATGCGCGCTGGCTGATGGCCTACGCGGCGGCGCTGGGCGAGACCGATCCCCGCTTTTTCGATACCCGCGGCACGCTCGTCGCGCATCCGCTGTTTCCCGTGTGCTACGAATGGCCGGCGGCGGTCGCGGCGCGCGAGCGCGCGATTCCGTCCGAGGTCTACGCGCGCGTCGTGCACGCGACGCACGTTCTGACGATTCATCGGGCGCCGCGCGCGGGCGAGACGCTGCTGACCACCGCGCGCATCATCGGCGCCGTGCAGCGCGCACCGGGCGCATTCGTGGTCACCCGGATGGAGACGCGCGACGCGACGGGCAACCGGGTCAGCGTGACCGACTACGGCTCGCTTTACCGCGGCGTCGCGCTCGAGGGTGCAGTCCCGGACATGGTGCCGGACATCGACGAGGCGACGGCGCCTGAGGGCCGGCTGCCGGCGGCAGGCGAAGCCGCGGTTGCCGCCAACCTTTCGCATGTCTACACCGAATGTGCGCGCATCTGGAATCCGATTCACACCGACCTGGCGGTTGCGCAGGCGGCGGGATTGCCGGGGTTGATACTGCACGGTACGGCGACGCTCGCCCTCTCGGTCTCCCGGGTGCTCGCCGCCTGCGATATCGATGTCACGCGTGTGCAGCGGGTGCGCTGCCGCTTCGCCGGCATGGTGCCGATGCCTTCGCGGCTGGACCTCCGTGCGCTGCGCACGGGACCGACGCTGCGGTTCGAGACCCGCTGCGCAGGCACGACGGTCATCAGTCGCGGCGCGATCGATCTCGTCTGATAGACTCACGCGTCACCGGGGCCGCCCGTCGCCAGAAACGGAGGCCTGACCCCATGCTGCGCAGTACCAAGATCGTCGCCACGCTCGGCCCCGCATCCAGCGATCCGATCATCCTCGAACGGATGGTGCGCGCCGGCGTCGACGTCGTGCGGCTCAACTTTTCGCACGGCAGTGCCGAGGACCATCTCGCGCGCGCGCAGCTGGTCAAGGACATCTGCCGCAAGGTGGGGCGCACGGTCGCGATCATGTGCGATCTGCAGGGACCCAAGATCCGCGTCGGCAAGTTCAAGGACGGGCAGGTGACGCTCGAAAAAGGCGCGCGCTTCGTCCTCGATGCGAGCTGTGCCATGGGCGACCAGGAACGCAGCGGGCTCGACTACAAGGAGCTGCCGCGCGACGTGGAGGCGGGCGCCGTGCTGCTGCTCGACGACGGGCGCATCATGCTCGAAGTCACCGACGTGCGCGGCCACGAGGTGCGCTGCGTCGTCCGCCAGGGCGGCGTGCTGTCGAACAACAAGGGCATCAACCGGCAAGGCGGCGGCCTCACTGCGCCGGCGCTGACCGCCAAGGACATGGACGACATCCGCACTGCGGCCAAGCTGCAGGCAGACTATCTTGCGGTGTCGTTCCCGAAAACAGGCGCCGACATGTACATGGCGCACGAGCTCATGCGGACTGCCGGCGGCAAGGCCTTCCTGATCGCCAAGATCGAGCGCGCCGAGGCGGTCACCGAGGCAGCGCTCATCGACATCATGAACGCCTGCGACGGGATCATGGTGGCGCGCGGCGATCTTGCCGTCGAGGTGGGCGATGCCTCGGTGCCCGCGTTGCAGAAGAAGATGATCCGGCTCGGGCGCGAGCAGAACAAGATCGTGATCACGGCCACGCAGATGATGGAGTCGATGATCTCGAGCCCGGTGCCGACACGCGCCGAGGTGTCGGATGTCGCGAACGCGGTGCTCGACGGCACCGACGCCGTGATGCTCTCGGCCGAAACCGCGAGCGGGACCTATCCGGTCGAGGTGATCGAGGCCATGGACCGGGTCTGCATCGAGGCCGAGCAATCCCAGCAGCTTTCGCTCGACCAGGAATTCCTCAACCGCGTGTTCAGGCGCGTCGACCAGTCGATCGCCATGGCGGCGCTGTTCACGGCCTATCATCTCAAGGTGAAGGCGATTGCCGCGCTGACCGAATCCGGCTCGACCGCGCTGTGGATGAGTCGGATGAACTGCGGCGTGCCGATCTATGCGCTCACCTCGCAGACGACGACGCGCTACCGCACGGCGCTGTTTCGCGACGTGTTTCCGCTGATGGTGAAATACGTCGGCCACGACCGGGAGGAACTGCTGCGCGAAGCCGAGAAGGTGCTGGTCGAGAGCGGCGTCGTCAAGGAGGGTGATCTCATCGTGCTGACGATCGGCGAGCCGATCGGCATGGCGGGGGGCACCAACACGATGAAAATCGTCAGAGTCGGAGAACATCTGCGGCCGTAGTTCGCACGAGGCCGCATCATCAACGTAGCGCAGGAGGAGGACCCCATGTCCGCAGTCACACCGAAAGTCGCACAACACGCCGCATTGCCGCCGCTCGCATCGCGCTTCGTCGACGCGCAATCGATGCCCTGGGAAAAGACCGCCTACGAGGGCGTCGAGGTCAAGACCCTGATCGTCGATCCGGAGACGGGTCTGCTGACCCAGCTCCTGAAAATGGCGCCGGGCGCGACACTGCCCGATCACGAGCATGTGCTCATCGAGCAGACCTACGTCATGCAGGGCAGCCTGGTCTGCGGCGAAGGCGAGTGCACCGCCGGGCAGTTCGTGTGGCGACCGGCGGGCAGCCGGCACACGGCGCATGCCGGCCCCGAAGGCGGTCTGATGATCGCCATGTTCCAGATCCCGAACAAGTTCTTCCAGCCCGACGGCCGGGTGACGGATTTCATCGGGCGGGACTGGAACGGCGCCTGGGGGAAGGCGCTCTTCCGCGACTAACGGCTCTTGCGCCGCCGCGCCAGCGGTTTGCGGCGGCGCGCGGCGCGCCCCTCGTACAGATCGCGCCCTTCGACCAGCGCGCGGATCTTGCCGTCGGCCATGTTGCGCTTGAGCATCCAGAAGCCGCAGTCCGGGTGCACGTACCGCACCCGCCCGCGTCCCAATATGGAATCCGCGCGCTCGATCGCGCGCGCGATCTCGTCGGCGGACTCGATTTCGGTACGCTTGACGTCGACCACGCCGAGCCCGAAGCCGATGTCCCGGCGCAGGTCCTTGAACACCGCCAGCTCCTCGGGCGGGCGGTGCGCGCATTCCATGACGATATGGTCGACGCGCAGGGCGTTCAGGTAGTCGATCAGCTTCGCCCAGCTGCCTTTCTGGATCGACTGCCCGCCGTAGTTGCCGAAGCACAGGTGCACCGCGGCCTTGGCGCGTTTCGGCACGGCGCGCAGCACGCTGTTGATCGCCCGTGCGGCCCACTGCCACTCGTCCGGATGCCCGGGCAGGTTGGCCTCGTCGATCTGGATGACGTCCGCGTCGAGCCGCTTGACCTGCTCGGCGAGCACGCGCGCGATCGCGTCGGCGAGCTTCTCCGGGCTGCGGTAGTAGCGGTCATGCAGCGTCTTGGCGAGCATGTGCGGCCCGGTGAGGGTGAACTTGAACGGCTTCGTGGCGAGCGCCATGGCGCGCGCGCAGGGCACCGGCAGGTTGAGCGTGCCGGCGCCCACCGCGCCCTCGACCACGCCCGGCGGCCGGGTCCGAAAGCGCATCCCCGAGGCCTTGGCGTACTCGAGCCACTCGGAAAAGCCGATGTCGGGGCGGATGCCGGACATCGGTCGCACGAAGAATTCGATCATCCCGTTGGTCTCGGGATGGTTCAAATCGAAGCGGTACAGCTCGCCGTCGCAGACGAGGTCGATGCCGGCCTGCTCCTGCGTCGCGATGACCACGCGCGTCGCGTCGATGAGCGCCTGCTCCGAAGGCGCGGCGGCGAGCCAGTCGGGCACCGGGTAGGAGCCGACGACGGTGGTGAGAATGCGCGGCGCAGCCATGCAGAAGTCCTCCTCCCGGCAATTATAATCAGCCGATCCGCTAATTCACCAAAGGGTTAATACGCGTGACCTCGCGCACGATGCCTGCGCGCTTTGCGGACGTCGAGGCACTGGAAGCCTTCATGACCACGCCGTCCGCGGCGCTGATCGAGGATCTCGCGCGCGTCGACGGCGACCTTCTGGTGCTCGGCGTCGGCGGCAAGATGGGCCCGACGCTCGCGCGCCTGGCGAAGCGCGCCGCGCCGGCGAAGCGCGTGATCGGCGTCGCGCGCTTCTCCGAGCCGGGTCTGCGCGAGAAGCTCGCGGCGCAGGAAATCGAGTGCATCGCCTGCGACCTGCTCGATCGCGCGGCGCTCGAGCGGCTGCCGCGCGCAGCGAACGTCGTGTTCATGGCGGGGCACAAGTTCGGCGCCGCCGGCAATGCGGGCCTCACCTGGGCGATGAACGTCGCGGTGCCCTTCATGGTCGCCGAAACCTTCCGCGCCTCGCGCATCGTCGCCTTCTCGACTGCCTGCGTGTATCCCTACGTCGACGTGAACGGCCCGGGCGCGGATGAATCGACCCCCGCGACGCCGCCGCCGGGCGACTACGCGAACTCCTGCGTCGGGCGCGAGCGCATGTTCGAGTACGGCTCGCATCGTTTCGGGACGCCCGGCCGCAGCCTGCGCCTGTCGTACGCCATCGACATGCGCTACGGCGTGCTCCTCGATATCGCCGCCAACGTGCTGGCCGGCCGGCCGATCGATCTCGCGATGGGCACCGTGAACGTCATCTGGCAGGGCGACGCGAACGAGCAGGCGCTGCGCCTGCTCGCCCACTGCACGGCTCCGACGACCCCGCTGAACATCACCGGACCGGAGAAGACCAGCGTGCGCTGGCTCGCCGAGGCCTTCGGCGAGCGCCTCGGCAAGCGAGCGCTGCTGCGCGGTGCGGAAGCGCCAAGCGCCTGGCTGATCGACACGCGGGCGGCGCAGGCACTGTTCGGCAAGCCGCGCGTGGCGCTCGAGACCATGATCGACTGGGTGGCCGACTGGGTTGCGCGCGACCAGCCCTCGCTCGGCAAGCCGACGCATTTCGAAACGCGGGATGGCAAGTACTGAGCCGCTCGAGCATGCGCTGGGCCAGGCGCAGCTCGAGGGCTGCCTCGCGCTGTCGCGCGCGGCCGGCTGGAACCAGAACGCGGCCGACTGGCGGCTGATGCTCGAGATTGGCCGCGGCTGGGGCCTGACGCTTGCAGACGGCACGCTCGTCGCCTCGACGCTGGTGCTGCCGTACTGCGGATTTGCCTGGGTGAGCATGGTGCTCGTGCACCCCGCGCAGCGGCGCAGGGGATACGCCTCGCGCCTGCTGCGCGGCGCGCTCAAGGATCTAGCGGCCAGTGGCCTGATCCCGGTGCTGGATGCGACGCCCGCGGGGCGTGCGGTCTACCTGACGGAAGGCTTTCGCGAGTCCTGGAGCTTCAAGCGCTACCAGCTGCAGGCCCGGCCTTCGGTGGCGCTCGATCCCGCGGACGGGGTTCGGCCGCTTGCCGCGGAGGACTGGCCACGGATCCTCGCGCTCGACGCGCGCGCGTTCGGCGCGAGCCGCGAGCCGTTGCTGCGCGCGCTCGCGGCTCGGCTGCCGGCTGCGGCCTGGGTCCTCGAGCGGGACGGGGCGATTCGCGGCTATCTGCTCGGACGCGACGGCCGCGAGGCCTGCCAGCTCGGCCCGCTGGTAGCCGACAGCGCCGCGTCGGCGATCGCGCTGCTCGGCGCGGCGCTGCCGCAGGTATCGGTGCCGCTGTATCTCGACGCCGCCGACCACGCAATGCCGCTCGTCGTCTGGCTCGCGGAGCGCGGGTTTGTCGTGCAGCGTCCGTTCACGCGCATGGTGTACGGGGGCGGCGACGCGCCCGGCGAGTTCATCGCCCCGGGTGGTGGCGACGGCCTGGGCTGCCTGGGCCGCGGCGAGCGACTCCTGCGCTGCGGTCAGCTGCCGGGTCAGGTCGTTGACCTGCTGGGCAGCGACCAGGTCGAAGCGCTGCTGCTCGACGTCGCGAAGCGCACGGAGTCGGTCCTCGACGACCCCCGGCCGCAGGCGCTCTTCGTCGGCTTCGGCGACAGCACGCTCAACTTCGAGGTGCGCGTCTTCGTGCGCGGGGTGAGCGACAACCCGTTCGTGATCCTCTTCATCATCAACCTGATCCTCCTCGCCGTGGGCACCTTCATGGACATGACGCCGGGCGTGCTGATCTTCACCCCGATCTTCCTCCCCATCGTGATGGGGCTCGCCCCCGCTTTCGGGATCACCCCCGAGCAGATGAAGTACCAGTTCGGCGTGATCATCGTCTTCAACCTCTGCATCGGCCTGTGCACGCCGCCAGTCGGCGCCGTATTGTTCGTCGGCTGCGCTGTCGGCAAGATTCCGATCTGGTCGGTCATGCGAACGATCTGGCCGTTCTATTTCGCCGCCTTCGTGACGCTGATGCTGGTCACCTACATTCCGGCATTGTCGCTCTGGTTGCCACGGCTGTTCC
>Ga0210067_1000029_pt1 | contig 19071 bp, 19 predicted proteins | sample RushMan_ThreeSqB_2_FD_185559 | JGI IMG/M metagenome (GOLD analysis project Ga0210067, IMG submission 185559) | Wetland microbial communities from San Francisco Bay, California, USA, that impact long-term carbon sequestration - RushMan_ThreeSqB_D2... | ecosystem: Environmental > Aquatic > Marine... | reverse complement strand
CCCTCATGGGCACCTCGGGCATCACGGTGACGCTGACCCCGAGCTGGAACACGACGGCCAACACGGTCATCTGGTCCTGCGACGTCGTACCGACCAAATACGGTCCGTCGACCTGCCGTACCGATTGACGCGGCATTCCGGTCTTCGGTCAAAACGCCTCCTTCGGGAGGCGTTTTTTTTGTCCTCGGTTCAGAGGTGACGGTTTCAGTCACCCCTTGACAAAACGCGCTGCCAACTTGTTAACGAACCCGCCCAGAGGCCGCGCCGCGCGCGTCGCAGGGATCTTCTTTGGCCTCTTATAACTCAATGATTGTTAGTGGTTTTACGTTATTTTATAATGCTGCGGAGCGTCATCCGGTCCTTGGCACGCATCCTGCTCACACTACGGTCGCAGGGCGATTTCGTCCCTCGACTATAGGAGAGCTGAATGAAGCGCATACAACGAGGCTTTACCCTGATCGAACTGATGATCGTGGTCGCGATCATCGGCATTCTGGCGGCCGTCGCGCTGCCGGCGTATCAGGACTACACGATCCGTGCGAAGGTGTCGGAGCTCATCCTGGCGGCGAGCGCGGTGCGTACTGCGGTGACCGAGAACGCGCAGAACCTGAACGGCCTGACCAGTGCGGGCCAGGGCCTGACCATCATGGCGGGCGGCAAAGTCGGCTCTGCGGCCGTTGCGATGACCGGCGAGGTTGCGATTACCGGTGCGGACGCGGCCATCATGGGCACCTCGGGCATCACGGTGACGCTGACGCCGAGCTGGAACACGACGGCGAACACGGTCATCTGGTCGTGCGACGTCGTTCCGACGAAATACGGTCCGTCGACCTGCCGTACCGATTGACGCGGCATCCGGTCTTCGGTCAAAACGCCTCCTTCGGGAGGCGTTTTCATTTGTGCTGCGCAATCTGCTCCGGCGGCTGACCGGTCGACGACCCCCGGCGTACGAGGCGCCGCTGCAGCTGCGGCGCATCGCCGCCGAGCAGGGTGTCGCGGCGGCGCTCGCGCTCGGCCGCGCCGAGGCCGCGCGCCGGCCCGATCCAGCGCTGCAGCGTGACCTGGGCAGCCTGCTGATCGATGCTGCGCGGCAGGTCTACGCCCGGATCCCGCGCCCCGAGGACGAGCTGCGCGCGCAGGCGCTGTACCGCGATGCCGTGGCCAGCCTGCAGGCCTCGCTTGCGGCGCGCCCGGATCCCGCAGTGCACCGGGCCTGCGGAATCGCCTTGCGCGAGCTGGGCGATCTGCAGGGTGCCCATGCCGCGTTCGAAGCCGCGGTCCGGTTGCGGCCGCTCGAGCCGAGCTTCGGCGCCGATCTGGCGTTCAGCCATCAATGCCTCGGTGATACGGCACGCGCGCTCGAGACCTACGAGCAGACGATGGCCGCGCATCCGCAGGACGCCAACGCGCACGCCGGCTACGCGCTGAGCCTGCTCGGCGCCGGCGAATTCGCGCGCGGCTGGGACGCCTACGAATGGCGCCTGCGCCTGCCCGAGTCGAGCAGCGGCGCGCCGGCACCGTTTCCCCTCTGGCAGGGCCAGGCGCTCGCCGGCAAGACGCTGTTCGTGCGTTCCGAGCAGGGCATCGGCGACGAGATCATGTTCGCTTCCTGCGTCCCCGACCTGCTCGCCGCCGGCGGCAAGGTGATCCTGGAGTGCAGCCGCCGCCTGGGCGGCCTGTTCGCGCGCTCGTTCCCCGGGCTGCGGCTCATCGCGCGGGATCGCGCGCGCGAGCCCGACTGGGCCGCGCTCGGCGCGATCGACTACCAGTGCGCCGCGGGCAGCCTGCCGCGCTGGCTGCGCCGTGCGGCGAGCGCGTTTCCCGGCACGCCCTACCTGGTCGCCGACCCGGCGCGCGTCGCGGCCTGGCGGTCGCGCCTGGCCGACGGGCCGGACGGGTTGCGCGTCGGCATCGCCTGGACCGGCGGCCTGCCCGGAACCCTGCGCGCGGCGCGCTCGCTCACGCTCGACGCGCTCGAGCCGCTGCTCGGCCTGCCGAAGGCGCGCTTCGTGGCGCTCGAGCTCGGCGATTGCGGCGCCGCGGTGGCGGCGATGCAGCGCCGCAGCGGGGCGCGGATCGACGCCTGGCCGGGCGTCGCCGCCGATCCCGACGAGGCCGCCGCGCTCGCGAGCGCGCTCGATGCACTGGTTTGCGTGCCGACGACCATGGCGCACCTCGCCGGCGCGCTCGGCCGGCCGGTCTGGGTGCTGGTGCCGGGGGTGGGGACCTGGCGCTACCTGTGGCAGGGCGAACGCATGCCCTGGTACGGGTCGATGCGCCTGCTGCGCCGGGCGCCGGGCGGGGACGCGCGCGCGGTGGTCGAGCGCGCGCGCGATGCCCTGCAGTCGCTCACTCGAAGCGCAGCGCCTCGACCGGATTGAGCCGCGCGGCCTTGCGCGCCGGATAAAAGCCGAAGAACACGCCGATCAGAAAGGCGAACGCGACCGCGAGCAGCACCGCGTTGGTCGACAGCAGCACGTGCCAGCCGGCGAGCATGGCGACGGCGAAGGCGCCGGCGATGCCGAGCAGGGTGCCGATCAGCCCGCCGATCAGCGACAGGGTCACCGCCTCGACCAGAAACTGCCCGAGGATGTCGCGGGTGCGCGCGCCGACCGCCATGCGCAGGCCGATCTCGCGGGTGCGCTCGGTGACCGACACCAGCATGATGTTCATGATGCCGATGCCGCCGACGACGAGCGATACCGAGGCGACCGCTGCGAGCAGGATCGTCAGGATGCGGCTCGAGGCTTCCTGCGCCGCCATGATTTCGGCGAGATTGCGCAGCGAAAAGTCGTCGTCCGCCCCGGCCTGCAGGCGGTGGCGCTGGCGCAGGAGGGCCCTCACCTGGTCGGCGAGCGCGTTGGTGTCGAGCCCGTCTTCGACCTTGACCCAGATCACGGTTACTGCGCGCTGCTTGGCGAGCGTGGTCGAGCCGAGCACGCGGTTGCGCGCGGTGTTGAGCGGCATCAGCACGACGTCGTCCTGGTCGGTGCCCATCATGCTCTGGCCCTTGTTCTCGAGCACGCCGATCACGGTGAACGGCACGCGCCGGATGCGAATCGACTGGCCGATCGGGTCGGTGGCGCCGAACAGGTTTTTGACCACGGTCTGGCCGATGATGCAGACCTTGGCTGCGCCCGACATCTCGGCGGGCTCGAACCCCCGCCCCGCGGCGAGCGTCCACTGCCGCACCGGCAGGTATTCGGGCGTGGTGCCGTAGATCACCGTCGACCAGTTGGCGTTGCCCCAGATCAGCTGCGCGCCGCCGCGCACCGCCGGCGCGGCCGTCGCGCCGGGGATTTCGCGGGTGATGGCGAAGGCGTCGCCCTCGTTTAGCGAGTAGTTCGAGCCCAGCCCGAGGCGCACCCCCGACTGGGTGCGCGCGCCCGACAGGATCAGCAGCAGGTTCGAGCCGAGCGCGCGGATCTGCTCCTCGACGCGCGCCTGCGCGCCGGCGCCGACCGCGACCATCACGATGACCGCCGACACGCCGATGATGATGCCGAGCATGGTGAGCGCGCTGCGCAGCTTGTTGACGGCGAGCGCGCGCAGCGCGATGCGCAGCAGCGCGGCGAGGTTCATGCCGGGACGCTCCCGGCGAGCTGCCGGGCGGCATCGAGCGGGGCGTTCGCCTCGTCGCTCACCACGCGGCCGTCGAGAAAGCGCAGCACGCGGCCGGCGAAGCGCGCGACATCGGGCTCGTGGGTGACGATCACCACGGTCATGCCGCCGCGGTTCAGTTCCTGGAACAGCGCCATCAGCTCGAGGCTGGTGTGCGAATCGAGCGCCCCGGTCGGCTCGTCGGCGAGGATCAGCAGCGGCTGCGTGACCAGCGCGCGCGCGATCGCCACGCGCTGCTGCTGGCCGCCCGAGAGCTGCGAGGGCAGGTGGTGGACGCGCTCCGCGAGCCCGACGCGGCCGAGCATCTGCGTTGCGCGCGCCTGGCGCTCGGCCGCGGGCACGCCGGCGTAGATCAGCGGCAGCTCGACGTTCTCGATCGCCGGCGTGCGCGCCAGCAGGTTGAAATTCTGGAACACGAAGCCGATGTTGCGGTTGCGCGTGCGGGCGAGCGCGTCGGTATCGAGCGCGCTGACGTCCTGACCGCCGAGCGCGTAGGCGCCGCGCGTCGGCCGGTCCAGGCAGCCGACGACGTTCATGAAGGTCGACTTGCCCGAGCCCGAGGGGCCCATCACCGCGACGAATTCGCCCTCGGCGATGTCGACGCTGACCCCGGCGAGCGCGTGCAACTCGGATTCGCCGAGGCGATAGATCTTCTCCAGGCCCTGTGTGTGGATCAGCGGCGCGCGCATCAGAACAGGCGCATGCGCGGCGCCGCCGCGCCCGAGCGCGCCGCCTGGGTCATGCCGACGATGACCTCGGCGCCCTCGCGCAGATCACCGGAGACGATCTCGGTGCTGGTGCCGTCGGACAGCCCGATGCGCACCTCGACCGGCTTCGGCGCGCCGTCCTCGAGTATCCAGACGCGCCCGGCGACGGCGCGCCCGCGCGCGCTGGCCTCGGCGATGATTTGTTCGTAGCGTTCGCGTTGCGCCGGGCGCAGGATCTCCATGATCCGGGCACGCATCTCGGCGCGGATCTGCCCGCCGCGCGGGCGCCGCTCGGCGGCGTCGGGCAGCTCGCGCAGCGCCATGAATTTCTTGCGCGCATCCTCGAAGATCGTGTCGAGCTTGGCGCGTTGCGTGGCGTCGGGCTTGAGCGCATCGTCGAGGCGCTCGCGCGCCTGCGCGAGTGCCCCGCTTTGCGCGCCCGCACCGGCGGCCGCCGCCCCGGGCGCCGCCGTCGCCGCCGTCGCCGCCGCGGCCGCCTCGGCCGGCTGAAAGCGCAGCGCCGCGTTCGCCACCTTGAGCGCGGCGTCGCGCCGGTCGACTTCGATGCGCACGTTGGCGGTCATGCCGGGCAGCAGCGCGAGGTCCGGGTTCGCCGCGGAGATCACCACCGTGTAGCTGATGACGTTCTGCACGTTTAGCGGCGACTTGCGGATCTGCTGGATCTCGCCCGAGAAATTGCGCCGCGGGAACGCATCGACCGTGAAGCTCGCGTGCTGGCCGACGCGCAGCCGTCCGACGTCGGCCTCGTCGATCGCCGCCTCGACCTGCATGTCGTGCAGGTCCTGGGCGATGGTGAACAGCACCGGCGCCTGCAGGCTCGCGGCGACGGTCTGGCCGGCGTCGACGTTGCGCAGGATCACCGTGCCGTCGACCGGCGCGCGGATGATGGTCTTCTCGAGGTCGACCTCGGCCTGGTGCAGCAGCGCCTCGCGCTGCTTGACCGCGGCCAGCGCGCTGTCGATCTGCGCCTCGTTCACCTTGGTCTGGGCCTGCGCCGCGCGCAGCTGCTCGCGCGTCGCGTCGAACAGCGTTTTCGCCTTGTCGCGATCCGCCGGCGAGATGAAGTTCTTCTCGACCAGCTGCTTCTTGCGCTGGTAGTCGCGTTCCGCATCGAGCAGGTTGACTCTCAGGCGGGCGAGCTCCGCCTGCTGGGCGGCGAGCGCCGAGCGCTGTACCGCGACCGCGCTGCGCGCAGCGTCGACGTCGGCGCGCGCCTGGCTGACGCGCAGCTCGAAGCTCGACGGATCGATGCGCGCGATGATCTGGTCCTTTTTCACCGGGGTGTTGAAATCGGCCAGGATCTCCTTGATCTGGCCGGATACCTGCGAGCCGACCTGGACGGTGGTGACCGCGTTCAGGGTGCCGCTGGCGGCGACCACCGCGGCGATCGTGCCGCGCTCGACCTTGACCGTGCGGTACTGCGGCGCGGCGTCGCCGCCGCCGCGCAGCCACGCGAGCACCGCCACCGCGACGGCGAGCACGGCGAGGACGATGAGGCTCTTGAGCAGGATGGATCGCATGCCAGATTCAACGCGCCGGGCCGCGCGAGCGATGTCCGCCAGGCGCCGCATCATAGCGGCAAAACCCGGCCGTCCCCGGCGCGTTTACATCCGGTTAATAATCGCGCCGCGGGGGCGGCGCTCAGGCGAGACCGGGATTGCCGTCCACGCCGATCAGGCGCGGCAGATTGGGCCGAATCGGCGGCACCGTCTTCCTGTCGCGCAGATAGGTCATGACCACGTCCCAGATCGGCTCGCCCTGGGCGCCCTCGGCGACCGGCGCCCAGCCGGCGACCTTGTACTTGCGCGCGGCCTCTATCGGCTTGCCGGCAAGGCGCATGTCGCTGATCCGCGCGCCGATCGCGGCGTTCGGCGTGCAGGCGTAGGTCATGCCGCCCACGCGCACCATGTCGCCGCCCTGCTGCAGGTAGGGATCGGGGTTGAACAGGTTGTCGCAGACGTCTTCCAGGATCGTCTTGATCTGCGCGCCGGAGAGCTCGTTCAGGGTCACGGCGGGATAGGTGATCGCAGTCTGGTCCATCACGTGCTCGAGCGTGATCGCGTCGCCCGGCAGCAGCGAGGTGCCCCAGCGGAATCCCGGCGAGAAGCCGATCTCGGCGCCCTTGACCGCCTGCAGCGCGTCGAGGATCAGCTGGTCGAAGCTGCCGTTGAAGTTGCCGCGCCGGTAGAGCAGGCCCTCGGTGACGGCCAGCTTCTCCTCCAGCTTGGCGCGGTGCGGCGCGCGCACCGCGTCGATGTGCGCGCTCATCGCCGCATCCGCCGGCAGCAGGTTGGCGAACACCGGCAGCAGCCGGTAGCGGAAGTCGGCGACCCGCCCGTCCTTGACCTCGAGATCGAGCACCGCGAGGAACTTGCCGTTGGAGCCCGCGTTGGTCACCAGCGTGCGCCCGCCGCCGTTCTGCACGATCGTCGGCGCCGGCACGCCGTCGTGCGTGTGGCCGCCGAGGATCGCGTCGATGCCGCGCACCCGGGCGGCGAGCTTGAGATCGATGTCCATGCCGTTGTGCGACAGCAGCACCACCAGCTTCGCGCCCTTGGCACGCACCTCGTCGACCAGCTTCTGCAGGCGGCGCTCCTGGATGCCGAAGGTCCACTCGGCGACCAGGTAGCGCGGATTGGCGATCGGCGTGTAGGGAAAGGCCTGGCCGATGACCGCAAGCGGCACGCCGTTCATCGTGCGCAGCGCGTAGGGCTTGAACACCGGATCCTCGAAGTCGAGCGTCTTGACGTTCTGCGCGAGGAACTCGATCGGCGCGAGCGCCTTGTCCACCGACTGCTTGACGTGCTCGGCCCCGTACATGAACTCCCAGTGGGCGGTCATCAGGTCGACGCCGAGGCGCTTTTGCGCGCCGATCATGTCGGCGCCCTTCGACCACAGCGCGGTGGCCGAGCCCTGCCAGGTGTCGCCGCCGTCGAGCAGCAGCGCATGCGGGCGCGCGGCGCGCAGCCGCTCGAGCAGCGTGGCGAGATGCGCGTAGCCGCCGACCTTGCCGTAGCGGCGCGCCGCGGCCGCAAACTCGAGGTAGCTGGTGGCATGCGCCAGCGCGCCGCCCGGCTTGATGGCGAAGTGCCTGAGCAGCGCCTCGCCGACGAGGTGCGGGGATTTGCCGCTCGCCGCACCGACCCCGATGTTGATGCTCGGCTCGCGGAAATAGATCGGCAGCAGCTGCGCGTGCGAGTCGGTCATGTGCAGCAGGCTGACGTTGCCGAAGGCCGGCAGGTCGTAGAGCTCGTTGGCGGCCTGCGCCGCACTCAGCCCGGGGCGCAGGCTCGCGCCGGCGGCGCCGGCAAAGGCGAGGAGGCGGAGGAAATCGCGTCGATGCATCGTTCGAGGGCTCGGGAGAAAAAAGGGGGCTTGGTGCGAACCAAACCCCCTCGTCGCTCGGCGTGCGCGGCGGCTACTTGTTCACTGGCGAATTGGCATCGAGGACATAGGCGACCACGTCCTTGATCTGTTCTTCGGTGAGCGTGCCCGAGCTGCCGAAGCGCGGCATGTTCGAGCACAGGCTGTAGGCCTTCGCGTTGTAGACCTTGCCGTACACGTACTTCTGCATGTCCGGGCCGTTGCCGCGCTTTTTGGCAAAGCCGGTGAGGCTCGGCCCGATCGTGCCGTAGGAGGGCTGCCTCGCCGAGAGCTGGTGGCAGTTGTAGCAGCCGCCCGCGCTCGGCTTCTTCGGGTCGTCGCTCCATGTCATGCCGCGTCCGCCGGAGGCCACCTTGGCGCCCTTTTTCCAGTCGCCGATCAGGCTGCCGGAGGGGAAGGGGATCGCCTTCAGCTGGTCGCTCTCCATCGCCTTGGCGAGGGCCTCGGGCGGCTTGTTGTGCGAATCGGTGCACACCCGCTGCACCGCGTCCTGCTCGATGCGGTCCATGCCGGCCTGGCCGCGCTTGTGGAAATCGCGCTTTTGGATCGCCGCGACTTCATCGGCGGTGGGCTCGGCAAGCGCGAACGGTGCGGCGGCGAGCGCCCCGAGCGCGAGGCCAAGAATGAGTTTCGTCTTCATGATTGTTCTCCCTTGCTCAGCGCTTGGTGCCGGGGCCGGCGTAGGGCGCGCCCTTGGCGAGCACCGCCATGTAGTGCGTGAGCGCGATCGTCGCGTCCGAGCCGAACGTGGGCTCGGGAAAGCGCATCTGCCGGTAGCAGTCGTTTAGGCGCCACTGCATCGTCTTCAGCTGGCTGTTCGAGACGCGGTACGCGGGCCAGGTGGTGTAGGCCTTGCGCGCGCCCGGCGGCTCGCTCAGCACCGGCAGGTCCTGCATGCGGATGCGCTTGCCTTCCTCCCCGTGGCAGGAGGCGCAGGAGAAGTCCCAGGGTCCGGCGCGGTAGAAGAACAGCGCCTTGCCCATCTCGAACGCCTCCTTCTCCTTCGGGTGGGACGCGCCCGCCGCCATCGGGACCCCGCGGGACTGGCCGACGATATAGGCGACCAGGAATTCCATCTCGGAGGGCTTGTTGGCGTTGCCGAACAGGCGCGCGCGCGCGTCCTTGTCGCTGCGGCCCTGCAGCGTTTCCATGCAGTACAGCAGGCGCGCCTCGAGGTCCATGACGCGCCCGGTGTCCTTGAAGTAGCGCGGCAGATGGGCGTAGGCGCCCTTCACCTTGCCCGCGCCCAGGCCGAGGTCGCAGCCCTCGAGCGAGGCGTTCTTCGGACCCTGCTTCTTCGTCCACAGCTCCTCGCCCGACAGCTCCCAAAGCTCCGCCGGGCTGCCTTCGGCAATCATCTGCTGGTATTTCTGGATTTCCTTCTTCTCGTCCTGCGCGAACGCCGGGGCCGCGGCCACGGCGATCAGCGCGGCGGTCGTCACTGCACCGCGTCGCAAGCTACGCTTTGTCATCGTCCTCCTCCTCGTTTTCTCGGTTCCGGGCGCCCGCGCTCCTCCGCGCAGGGCGCTCGGGCGCTGCTCAGGCGACCGCGGTTTCGGTCTTGTTGGATTCGCCCTTGTTGTCGAGCCAGCTGATCTCGATCTTGTCGCCCGGCTTGGCGCCGCCGATGCGGAACGAGAACACCGGGTTGCGCGACACGGCCTGGCTGATCTCGCCCTCGATCACCGTCTTGCCGTTCAGTTTGACCGTGAGGTTTTGGATGAAATGCTTCGGAACCGGCTTGCCGTCGCCGCCCTTGCGCTGGCCGGTTTCCATCGGATGGCTCATCAGCACGCGGACGTCGGCGTAATTGCCCTGCATCTTCGCGCGCGCTTTCATCGGACCTGCCATGATCGTCTCCTTTCCTCAGCCGCCGCAGCCGCCGATGGTGACCTTGACTTCCTTGGTGGCGGTGTAGTACTTGCCGCCGGCTTCGGCGACCACACGCACGATGGAAGACTCGCCCATCTTGACGTTGACTTTGACGAACGGCAGGGCGCCGTCCATGAATCGGAACTGACCCGTGAGCGGGAAGGGGTTCTTTTCGATCAGTACGGCAAGCGCGGTCGTGCCGGGGACCTTGCTCGTGATCTCGATCGGCACCACCGCGCCGTTTTCCGCGATCTGCGGCGCCTCGATGACGATATCGCCGCTTTCCTTCGTGTCCCCCGCGCCGATGCTCTTCAGCGCATCGACCGCGCTCTTCGCGTCGAACCCCGCCTTGTTCCAGCTTGCGGCAATCGCGCGCTCGGGCTTGAGCAACCCGGCCGCGAGCGCCGCGGCCAGCACGCCGGTGGCGCCGGCGCTCCTGAGCACTGTTCTGCGTGCCTCGTCCATGCCTGCCTCCTCAGTGATTCGCGCCGGTCGTTGTGCCGGCGCGCGTGATCGGATCAGCGTGTCTGGCAATGCGATTTTCGCGTGTCGCCTTTTTGCTGAAACGCCCGCATGCTAACCGCGATGCGCGGGACAGGAAAGCCCCGACCGAATGAAACGTATTTATTCGCTCATTCCTTATTTGCGCGCGCGTCGACCCGTCACGCGCCTTGTGCGCTGCAGCGAGCGTCCTTTCGCAGCCCTTCGGCGGAAGGTTCCAGAGCGTCCGCCGCGCTTTTCGAGCAACATGACATTCGTAATGCGCATCGCGCGGTCTACCGCTTTGAGCATGTCGTAGATCGTGAGCAGGCCGAGCGCTGCGGCGCTGAGCGCTTCCATTTCCACTCCGGTTTGTCCACGGCATTCGACGCGCGCCGTGATCTCCACCGCGGGCTGCGTCGTGTCGGTCGCGTGATCGAGCGCGAAATCCACCGCGACGCGGGTGAGCGCAATCGGGTGCGCCAGCGGAATGAGCGCGGCGGTGTTCTTCGCGGCCTGGATCGCCGCGATGCGCGCGATGCCGAGCACGTCGCCTTTTTTCGTTTCGCCCGCGGCAAGGCGCGCCAGCGTCGCCGGCTGCATTTCAATGCGTCCGCCCGCAATCGCCACGCGCCGCGTCGCCCGCTTGGCGCCGACGTCCACCATGTGGGCGGCGCCGCGCGCATCGAAGTGCGTCAGCCCACCGCGGTTCCTGCTGCGTGCCAAGTGACTGTGTTTCCAGAGGAACTTAACCTGCGGAACGGTATCATAGACGCATGCGCAGTGCCGTCGCGTTGCTGAGCGCGTTCCTCGTCGCCTTGCCCCCCGCCGCCGCGCAGATGGCGCTGCCGGATCTCGGCGGAGCGGCCGACAACACGCTCACCCCGCAGCTCGAGCGCAGCATCGGCGCGCAGGTGATGGCCGACATCCGCTACCACGATCCGAGCTACCTCGACGACCCCGAAGTCACCGAATACCTGAACCTGCTCGGCGGCCGCCTGGTCGCGGTCGCGCCGTCCGTGCGCCAGGCCTTCGAGTACTTCGCGATCCGCGACCCGGCCATCAACGCCTTCGCGCTGCCGGGCGGCTTCATCGGCGTCAATACCGGGCTGATCATGGCCACGGCCTCGGAGTCCGAGCTTGCCGCGGTGCTCGCACACGAGACCGCGCACGTCGTTCAGCGCCACATCGCGCGCATGGCGAGCGAGCAGGAGAAGATGCAGATCCCGATGATGGCGGCGATGATCGCGGCAATCCTGCTCGGCGGGTCGCGGCCCGATCTCGCCACGGGCGCGGTCGCGGCGGTCCAGGGTGTCGGCGTGCAGTCGCAGATCAGCTACACGCGCGGCTTCGAGCGCGAAGCGGACCGCGTCGGCTTCCAGATTCTCGCCGACGCGGGCTTCGATCCGCGCGCGATGGCGGCGTTTTTCGAAAAGCTGCAGCGTGCCACCGCGGTGAGCGACGACAACAGCGTGCCGGGCTACCTGCGCACCCACCCGATGAGCATCGAGCGAATGACCGACGCGCAGAACCGCGCCGAGCACCTGCGCTACAAGCAAACGCCCGACAGCCTCGAGTACCACCTGGTGCGCGCCAAGCTGCGCGCCGACAGCGGCGACGCGCAGGACGAGATCGTCACCTTCACCGGTCTGCTGCGCGACCGCCGCTACGCGAGCGAGATCGCCACGCGCTACGGGCTTGCGCGTGCCGAGCTGCGCGCGCGCCAGGTCGCCGCGGCGCAGGCCGAGGTCGATCGGCTGCGCGCCGCGAAGGCGGTGAGCCGGATGATCGACATGCTCGCGGCCGACGTGCGCGCGGCCGCCGGCGACAATGCCGGCGCGCTCGCCGTGCTCGAGGCGGCGCGCACGCGCTATCCGCAGAGCCGCGCGCTGCTCTACGCCGACGTCGAGACCCTGCTGGCGCTCGGCCGCAACGAGCAGGCGCTCAGCACCCTGGCCGAGCCGCTGCGCCTGTACAAGAGCGATCCGCAGCTGCGCGCCCTGCAGGCGAAAACCTACGCCGCGCTCGGCAAGCGGCTGCTGCAGCACCAGGCGCAGGCCGAGGTCTACGTGCTGCAGGGCAGCCTGCCCGCGGCGATCGAGCAGCTCGAGCTGGCGCGCGGCGCCGGCGACGGCGACTTCTACCAGCTGTCGCAGGTCGATGCGCGCATGCGCGACCTGCGCGCACGCAACGAGCAGGCGCAGCGCGACAAGCGCCGCTGAGCCGGCGTGGGCGCAGGGTGGCGCGAGGCGCGTAAATTCGGGCCTCTTATTGCCAAATCAGAATTCCCACTCGGCGCCTCGAGCGCCGCGTGCTAGCGTCTGAGTCTTCGCATCCGGGGTCCTGCAAGGCACCTTCCATGTCGCGTCTGGTTGCTCCGCACGGCGGTCACGGACTGCGCCCCCTGCTGCTCGAGGGCGCCGCCGCGCAGGCGCAGCGCAGGCGCGCCGCATCGCTCGCGCAGATCCCGCTGTCCTCGCGCGAAAAGGGCGACCTGCTGATGCTCGGCATCGGCGGCTTCACGCCGCTCGGGGGCTTCATGGGCTACGCCGACTGGAAGGGCGTGTGCGACGACATGCGGCTCGCCGAGGGCAGCTTCTGGCCGATCCCGATCACGCTGTCGACCGATGCCGCGGCCGCCGAGTCGATCGCCGAAGGCAGCGAGGTCGCCCTGGTCGATGCCGACACGCGCGAGCCGATGGCGATCATGACGGTCGCCGAGAAATACCGCATCGACAAGCGCCACGAGTGCAAGCAGGTCTTCCTCACCGACGACGCCGAGCACCCGGGCGTCGCCATGGTGATGGCGCAGGGCGAGGTGAACCTCGCCGGCGCGTTGCAGGTGCTCTCGCAGGGCGGCTTTCCCGAGCGCTATGCGGGCCTGTACATGACCCCTGCGCAGACGCGCGATGCCTTCGAGCGCCTGGGCTGGTCGAAGGTCGCCGCGTTCCAGACCCGCAACCCGATGCACCGCTCGCACGAGTACCTCGCCAAGGTGGCGATCGAGACCTGCGACGGCGTGCTGGTGCACTCGCTGCTCGGCAACCTCAAGCCGGGCGACATTCCGGCCGAGGTGCGCACGCGCGCAATCGCGGTGCTGATCGAGAAGTACTTCGCGCCGAACACGGTGGTGCAGTCGGGCTACCCGCTCGACATGCGCTACGCCGGGCCGCGCGAGGCGCTGCTGCACGCGGTGTTCCGCCAGAACTACGGCTGCGCCTTCCAGATCCTCGGGCGCGACCACGCCGGGGTGGGCAGCTACTACGGGCCGTTCGACGCGCACAAGATCTTCGACGAGATCCCGCAGGACGCGCTCGAGATCCAGCCGATGAAGATCGACTGGACCTTCTGGTGCTACGCCTGCGGCGGCATGGCCTCGGCGCGCACCTGCCCGCACGGCGAAGCCGACCGGCTGCTGGTCTCAGGCACCAAGCTGCGCAAGTGGTTGTCGGACGGCGATCCGGTGCCGGCGGAATTTTCGCGCCCCGAGGTGCTCGAGATCCTGCGCGCGTACTACGCCGGACTCGAGGCGCACGAGAAGGTCGACGTGAAGCCGGCCGGGCACTCGGCGCGCTGAGGCGCGCCGCGGCAGACGGCCGACCGGCCGAATCGCGCCAGGTGAGAACCGTTCAGGATACGCAAGCCTGGCTCGTCAATCCCGGCACGCTTGCCGGCCTGGCGGCGCCCGCGACCCGGGCGCTTGCGGACCTGGCGGCGATGCGCTTCGAGCTGCACGCGCCCGGCGCCTCGCATACAGCGACTCTATCTGCACATAGCGAACTTGTAGGCGGGCGCGCCGGCGCCCCCCTTTAGAATTCCGACGGTTACGGGGAGAAAACCTCAATGTTCACAGGCAATCCGTTTGCGGCCCTGTCCGGGTCCATCTCGCCCGGGCTCATGCAGGGCTACGTCATCGTCATGTTCCTGCTGGTCGTGGCGGGCACGCTGTTCGAGGTGGTGCACAAGGGCAGCGCCAGGTACTTCTTCGAAAACTGGCGCAACGGGCAGAACAAGAAAGGTGCGAAGCCGGTCGGCGGCGGCGAGCTGGCGGCGATCGCCGTGCAGAGCGTCGCGGTCGACGTGCTCACCTCGGGCGAGTTTTGCAACCCGCACCGCCGCGTCGCGCATCTGCTGACCATGTACGGCTTCGTGTTCTACGTGCTGGCGAGCGTCGTCATGGTGTTCGGCTACCCGACGCCTGCGGCGCCGACACCCGGCCTGTGGTCGTTCCTGTGGTGGATCGGCGCGCTGATGGTCTGCGCAGGCGGCTACTGGTTCTGGTTCTTCATCCGCGTCGATGTCGCGGCCGAAGGCAGCTCGCCCTTGCGCGTCATGCGTGCCGACCTGTTCATCCTCTCGCTGCTCGCGAGCGCCACGCTCGGCCTGCTCTGGGCGATCGCCGGCGGCGGGACGGGCGTGCTGTTCGGCCTCTACATTCTCGCCGACACGGTGCTGTTCGCCGGGGTGCCATGGTCGAAGTTCGCGCACATGTTCTTCAAGCCCGCGGCGGCCTTCGAGAAAAGAGTCACCAAGGCCAATGGCACAGCCGAGAACCTGCCGACGCAGACCCGTGACGATCCCGAACAGCAGCAAAGACACTCGATGGAGCTGCTGCGAAACGCGCCGATGGACATGGGGCTCGGCATCAAGCGCGAAGCGCCGCGCCATTATTGAGAAGCAGCCCGCAGGTTCTGCTGGAAGAGAATAAGGAGCCGGACTCATGCCTACCTTCGTCTATATGACAAGGTGCGACGGATGCGGACATTGTGTCGACATCTGTCCGTCGGACATCATGCACATCGACAAGACCTATCGCCGTGCGTACAACATCGAGCCCAACATGTGCTGGGAGTGCTACTCCTGCGTCAAGGCTTGCCCGCAGCATGCGATCGATGTGCGCGGCTATGCCGACTTCGCCCCGCTCGGCCACAGCGTTCGCGTCCACCGAGACGAGGAGAAAGGCACGATCGCCTGGAGGATCAAATTCCGCAACGGTACGGAAAAGAACTTCCTGTCGCCCATCACCACCAAGCCCTGGGGACAGGCGATCCCCAAGCTCGCGGAGGTTCCCGGACCGAGCAAGGAAATGCGCGACGGGGAGCTCTTGTACGACGAGCCGAAATCCATCCGCATGGATGACGGCGGCTTGCATACGCTTCAGGCCGCCGGTCTCAAATTGAAGAAGGGTGTCTACTACTAATGGCCTACGAAACGATCATCGAAGACGGTATCGACATTCTGGTGGCCGGTGCAGGCCTTGGCGGCACGGGTGCCGCCTGGGAGGCGAGATTCTGGGGTCAGAACAAGAAGATCGTCATCGCCGAGAAAGCCAATATGGATCGCTCCGGCGCGGTCGCCCAGGGTCTGTACGCGATCAACTGCTACATGGGCACCCGCTGGGGTGAGAACAAGCCGGAGGACCATGTCCGCTACGCGCGCATCGACCTGATGGGGCTGCTGCGGGAGGACCTGGCGTTCGATATGGCACGCCACGTCGACTCCACGGTGCATCAGTTCGAAGAGTGGGGCCTGCCCATCATGAAGGACCCGAAGACCGGGCGCTATCTGCGTGAAGGGCGATGGCAGATCATGATTCACGGCGAGTCCTACAAGCCCATCGTGTCCGAAGCCGCCAAGAAATCGGCGGACAAGGTGTTCAACCGCATCTGCGTCACCCACCTGCTGATGGACGAAAGCAGGGAAAACCGGGTTGCCGGCGCCGTCGGCTTCAACGTGCGCACGGGCAACTACCACGTCTTCAAGGCCAAGACGGTGATCTGCGGCGCGGGCGGCGCCTCCAACATCTTCAAGCCGCGCTCGGTGGGCGAAGGTTCGGGGCGCACCTGGTACGCGCCCTGGTCGTCGGCGTCTGCCTATGGGCTCATGATCGATGCCGGCGCCAAGATGACGCAGATGGAAAATCGGATCGTGCTGGCGCGCTTCAAGGACGGCTACGGTCCGGTCGGCGCCTACTTCCTGCACCTGAAGACCTATACGCAGAACTGCCTGGGCGAAGAGTTCGAGTCCAAGTGGTGGCCCGAGCTGCAGAAGATGGTCGGCAAGGAATATCTCGATCCGGATTCCTTTCACCTGACCCATCGGCCGATCCCGACCTGCTTGCGCAACCATGCCTTGATCAGCGAAGTCAATGCCGGGCGCGGCCCCATCCACATGGTGACCATGCGCGCCTTCCAGGATCCTCATCTGGAAGAAGTCGGCTGGGAAAACTTCCTCGGCATGACCGTCGGCCAGGCCGTTCTGTGGGCCGCGACCGACGTGGATCCCAAGAACGAGAATCCCGAGCTGACCACCTCCGAGCCCTACGTGATGGGCTCACACGCGACCTGCTCGGGTGCCTGGTGCTCGGGTCCAGAGGACCTTTCCCCGCCCGAGTATTTCTGGGGCTACAACCGCATGACGACGATCGAAGGCCTGTTCGGCGCCGGCGACGCGGTCGGCGGCACGCCGCACGCCTTCTCATCCGGCTCGTTCACCGAAGGTCGTCTCGCCGCGAAGGCCGCCTGCAAGTACATCGACGACGGCAAGGCCGAAGGCATCGTCGTGTCCGACGAGCAGATCAAGCGCCGCAAGGCGGAGATCTACAAGCCCCTGGAGCATTACAAGATCTACCGGAATGCGATCGTGGCGGGCACCGTCAACCCGCACTACATCAATCCCGAGCAGGGCCTGGACCGCCTGCAGAAGCTGATGGACGAGTATTGCGGCGGCGTGACCGTCAACTACATGACCAACGAGAAGCTCCTGAATATCGGTCTCAAGAAGCTCGCGATCATGGAGGAAGACCTCGAGAAACTGGCCGCCGAGGATGTTCACGAATTGCTTCGTGCGTGGGAATTGAAGCACCGTCATCGCGCCGCGGAGTGCGTCACGCAGCACACGCTGTTCCGCAAGGAGACCCGCTGGCCGGGTTACTACTACCGGGGCGACGCCATGAAGGTGGACGACGAAAACTGGCACGTGCTGACGGTTTCGCGTCGCGATCCGAAAACCGGTGAATACACCATGGAGAAGGCGCCCTGCTATCACCTGGTTTCGGACGAGGAGCCGCAACCCTCCCCATGAGGCCGGTCTCTCCCGCCCGGGAAGAGCCGCGCGTGAACATCATCGAAAAGGCCGACGAAGAGATTCTCGCCATCGCTGATCCCCTGTGGCGCGAGCTCGTCAAGTATTCGAATGAAGGCAAGTATGGGGAATTCGCGAGGAACTTCTCCAAGCCTCTGGCGCTTGCCATGAACCAGGTCGTGGCCGGCCACCAGTTCGCCAACAGCGAACTGGCGAGAACCCTTTCGGAAGACGTCGACGCCCTCGGCATCATCCGCCGGGGCGAACACGTGACGGTTCTCTACCGGCAGCGCAGCACCAAGAAGGAAGGCGAATGGCTTGGCCGGCTTGTCCTCGGCTACGAAGACGGACAAGTCAGGATCTTCGGCGCATCCATCTTCTGAATGGCCCGGGCGGATTCGACATGAGCGAAACCATCCGGGACGGCAAGTTCGTCGAGCTCAGCTACCAGGTGAGCGACAAGAAGTCGGGGCATGTTCTCAGCCGGGTCGAATTCCCGCTCGGCTACGTGCACGGACACAATGAAATTCTGGCCCCTTCGGTTCATCGGCAGCTGGAGGGCAAGTCCACGGGCGAGGTCATCGAGGTGCCGATCGACGGCAATCAGATCTTCGGCCCCAGGGACGAGTCGCTGGTTTTTACCGATCACATCGAGAACGTTCCCGAGGCGTATCGGCAAATAGGCACCTCCATACTCATGGAGAACGACGAGGGGCAGACCCGCAGCTTTATCGTGACGCGGATCGACGACAAGACGCTGACGGTCGATGGCAACAATCCGCTTTGCGGCAGGGAGGTTGTGTTTACCCTCGAGATCCTGACGGTGCGCGACGCAACGGCTGAAGAGACGAGAGCGGGCCAGGCGATCGTTGCGGGCGCGGATGTCGACCCGGCACTGATGAGACCTTTACAATCCTGACTTCACGGCAGAAAAGGTGACTTATGAGCGAGGAGAAGAAACCCACCACCAGCAAGGTTCCTGACGGCCATGCGCGGTTTGTGACAACGCGCCAGCTGCCGCCGAACGAAAAGGGGTTTGTCGGTTACGAAACCGTCTGGGAACCGTTCCAGAAGGAAGCCGAATACGAGACGCCGAAACAGCCCTAGGCGACATCCTGCAGCGCGGCGTCGTCGCGCAGGACCGAGAACCCCCGCCCAGGCAACCGGGCGGGGGTTTTTTGTTTCGACCCGGCGGGGAATGTCAAAGTTGTTTAGGAGGCGTCGCGCGGCAGCCTGTTCGGGCTAGGCTCCCGACCATGCTCCAAGACACCCACGCGATTCGTCTCATGCTGGTCGACGGTGAGCGCAATTTCCTCGGCGATCTGTGGCAGGAGATTGAAGCGGGGCAGGGCCGCGAGGCGATCGAGATCGTCGGCGTGATGACCTGCGGCGCCGAGGCGGTCGCGCTGGCCGCGATCGAGCGGCCCGAAGTGATCCTGATCGACATGGATTCGGACACCGACGAGCGCATCGGCGCGATCCCGGGCCTGATCCAGGCCTGCGGCGCGCGCGTGCTGATGCTCGCCGGCAGCCGCAACCTTTCGCTCAGCGCACGCGCGCTGAAGGCCGGCGCGCGCGGCGTGATCCTGAAAAACGATTCGCCCGCGGCGTTCCGCAAGGCGGTGTGCAAGGTAAACGACGGTGAGCTGTGGTTCGACCGGCTGACCACCGGGCGCATCATCGAGGACCTGGTGGCGGAGAACCTGCACGTCAGGGAGAGCAGCGAGGCGGCCGACGGCATGGCCGACAAGCTGACCGCGCGCGAGCTCGAGGTGGTGCGCGCGCTGCTCAAGCACGAGGGCGCCGGCAGCCGCGACCTCGCCGCGCGCCTGCAGGTGAGCGAGCACACCCTGCGCAACCACTTCACCTCGATCTACCGCAAGCTCGGCGTGCCCAACCGCAC
>Ga0210067_1000028_pt1 | contig 19139 bp, 17 predicted proteins | sample RushMan_ThreeSqB_2_FD_185559 | JGI IMG/M metagenome (GOLD analysis project Ga0210067, IMG submission 185559) | Wetland microbial communities from San Francisco Bay, California, USA, that impact long-term carbon sequestration - RushMan_ThreeSqB_D2... | ecosystem: Environmental > Aquatic > Marine... | reverse complement strand
ACCGCGGCGGGGGTCGCCGAATTGGCGCGGCGGATCATGCTGAACGGCGCCGGTGCCTCCGGGGAGCTCACCAAACGCCCGCTGCGCTACGTATTCCAGGTTGCGACGCCCTACGCGGTCTACGGCGACGGCGTGGCGCCGCTCGCGAAGCAGTGGTCGGCGGGCAAGCTGTTCCTGATTGCGCGTTCCGATCCGGTGGCGCGCGAAATGGCCAACGGACTCGCGACCGAGGCGGCGAAGCGCGGCGTTGCGGCGAGCCCAGTGCAGAGCTTTGCCGTCGACACGCTGGAATTCGACGACTTCGTCAGGCAGGCCAAGGCCCAGAATGCCCATGCCTGGATCGCATTCGGATCGGCGCGCGATGCGGCCAACATGGTGATCAGCTTCAAGCGCCTCGGTTACACGCCTGCGATGTTCGTCGCGCGCGGCGCCGAGCAGGCGGATTTCATGAGGCGCGTCGGGCAGGACGCAGAGTACGCAATCGGCATCGCGGCCTGGACGCCGACGCTGCGGTCCCCCGGCAATGCGGCGTTCGTCCGGGCGTACCGAGCGAAATGGTCCGTCGAGCCCGATCTGGCCGCGGCCCAGGGCTACAGCGCCTGCCGTGTGCTCGAGGCTGCGGTGCGGCGCGCAGCAACGCTCGACAACGAGCGGCTGCGCGCCACGCTCGCGCAGCTCGAGACCGAGACGCCGCTCGGCCGCTATCAAACGGCGCCTGACACCGGGCGGCAGACCGCCGCGCAGGCCGTGCTCGTCCAGATTCTCAAGGGCCGGGGCGAGATCGTGTGGCCCGCGTCGCTCGCGACCGCGCGCGCGGTGTTGCCCTATCCGCGCTGGGACCAGCGCACGCTGATCGACGCAGGGAAATAGGTATGGCGCTTTGTCGCTCGTTTTTGTTTGCGCCGGGCAACGTCGCGCGGCGCGTCGAAAAGGCCCTCGGGCTCGACGCTGATGCGGTCATCATCGATCTCGAGGACTCGGTCGCGGTTTCGGACAAGCCGGCCACGCGAGCGCTCGCGGCCGAGGCGCTCAGGCGCCCGCGCGCCTGCCGCGGCTACCTGCGGGTAAACGCGCCGTCGACCCTGTTCTGCTTCCGCGATCTCGTGGAGACGCTGCACCCGAACGTGGACGGCGTCATTCTGCCGAAGGTCGAAAGCGCGGCCGATCTGCACGCGATCGACTGGCTGATCGCCAATCTGGAACGCGAGCACGGGCTCGCCGAGGGCTCGATCGACCTCATGCCGATCATCGAAACCGCGATTGGCGTGCAGCGCATCGACCGCATTCTGCAAGCGCGCAGTCTGAGGACCTACCCAGCCAACTGGCGCGTCCAGCGCGTTGCGTTCGGCGCGGCGGACTACGGCAACGACATCGGACTCGAGCCGACGCTCGAGGAGGCGGAGCTCGCCGACGCCCGCGCGCGCGTCGTGCTCGCCTCGCGCGCCGCGGGACTCGAGAATCCGATCGACAGTCCCTGGTTTCATCTGCGCGAGCCCGAGGCCTTCGGCCGCGCGCTCGAGCGCAGCCGGCGCGCCGGCTTTCAGGGACGGCTGTGCATCCATCCGGACCAGATCGCGCCGGTAAACGCCGCCTACGCGCCGAGCGGCGACGAGGTCGCGCGCGCCGAGCGTATCGTTGCCGCGTTCGAGGCGGCGGAGGCGAAAGGCGCGGCTGCGATCCAGGTCGACGGCCAGATGGTCGACTACCCGGTGGTGCACCGGGCTCGCGCGGTGCTTGCCGCCGCGCGCGAAATCGCCGCACGGCGCGGCTGACGCTGCCTTGAGCGGGATCCACAGCGTGCCGGGTTCGCCGCGCGCGCCGGGGCTGCGCGCCGTGGCGCTGCCGCTTGCGGCGACGTTCGCGATTCAGACGCTCGTCGCATTCGCGATGTACAGCGCGCCGGTCATGGCGCCGGTTGCAGCGCTCGCGTTTTCGCTGTCGCCGGCGGCCGTCGGCTACTTCATCGCGCTCGCCTATGCCGGCAGCATGCTCGGCTCGGTGACCGCCGGCGGCTGGGTGGCGCGCTTCGGTCCGATCCGGGTGAGCCAGGTCGGGCTCGCGCTGAGCTTCGGGGGACTCGCGCTGGGCGCGACGGCGGTCCTGCCGCTCGTCATGCTCGGCGGGTTCGTGATCGGCCTCGGCTACGGTCCGACGACGCCGGCGAGCTCGCAGATTCTCGCGCGCGCCGCGCCGCCGGCGCTCGTCGCGCTCACCTTCTCGCTCAAGCAGACCGGCGTGCCCGCCGGCGGCATACTTGCAGGTGCGCTCGTGCCGGCGCTGATCCTGATCGTCGGCTGGCAGGGCGCGGCACTGATGATCGGCGCAGCCTGTTTGCTGCTCGCGTTTGCCATCGAGCCGGTGCGCGGACGCTACGACATCGGCCTCGACTCGCATGCGCCGGTAAGCCTGCGCGCCGCGCTCGCACCCATCGGCTTCGTGCTGCGCGAGCGGCGGCTGCGCGAGATGGCGTTCATCTCGTTGGTCTACGGCGGCGTGCAGATCACGCTCGTCACCTATCTGGTGACCTTCTTGACCGAATCGTTCGCGCTCACGCTGGTGTTCGCCGGCTTCGTCATGGCGGTCTCGCAGGTCGCGAGCGTGCTCGGGCGGCTCGTCTGGGGTGCGGCGGCCGATCGCCTGCTGTCGCGTCGGGGCATGCTCGGCCTGCTCGGGCTGGGCATGGCCGCATCGGCCTTCGCGACGCTCGCGGCCGATCCGGCCTGGCCGGGATGGCTGCTGTTCGTCTTCGCCTCGATCTTCGGCGCGACCGCGGTCGGCTGGAACGGGGTCTACCTCGCGGAAGTCGCGCACATTGCGGGCGTCGAGCGCGCGAGCCGGGCGACCGGCGGCTGCCTGTTCTTCACCTTCCTCGGCGTGGTGGTCACGCCGCCGCTGTTCAACGTCGTGCACGCGCTCTCGGGCAGTTACGCGATGGCGTACGCGGTCTTCGGCCTGCCCGCGTTGGCCGCGGGCCTGCGCCTGCTCTTGTGGCGTCGACGGTGAACCAGGCGCCGCGCGACGTGATCCTGGTGCACGGCCTGTGGGTGCCGGCGCTGGTGATGACGCCGCTCGGCGCGATGCTTGCGCGCGCGGGATTGCGCATGCATCTGTTCGGCTATCGCGGTCGCAAGGCATCGCTCGCCGGGCATGCCGCGCGTCTGCGCGAGTTCGTGCGCAGGCATGCGCTGTCAGGCACGCATCTCGTCGGCCACAGCCTTGGCGGCCTCGTGGTGCTGGAAGCCTGCGCCCAGGGACCCGCGCTCCCGCTCGGCCGCGCGGTGCTGCTCGGCACGCCGGCGCGTGGCTGCCTTGCCGGGCGCCGGCTCGCTCAGACCGAGTGGGGCCGCTGGTTTCTCGGGGCGAGCGAAACGCTGTGGCACGAGGGACGCAGCGCGCGCTGGAGCCGTCCCGAGAGGCTCGGCGTGGTCGCGGGCACGCGCGCGCTCGGCCTGGGTCGCGTGCTCGGCCCGCTGCCGGGGGCGAACGACGGGGTCGTGCGGGTGGAAGAGACGACGGTCGAGGGCATGCACGCGCGGCTGATCCTGCCGGTCGGCCACAGCGAGATGCTCGTATCCCCGCGCGTGGCGCGCGCGGTGCGCGTTTTCCTGGAGCACGGCCGCTTCGATGCGAACCCAGCCTAGGCTGTGCTGGCTGCTGTTCGCGCTGCCACTCGCGGGCTGCGATACGCTTGGCTATTACGTGCAGGCGGTCGAGGGACAGTTTGCGCTGATGGACAAGGCGCAGCCGATCGCCGAAGTGCGCAGCGCGGCGCAGACCCCGCCGGCGCTGCGCGAGCGGCTCGCGCTCGCGGCGTCCATTCGGGCGTTTGCGTCGCGCGAGCTGATGCTGCCCGACAATGGCACGTTCAGCAGTTACGCCGAGATCGACGCGAAGTACGTCGTGTGGAACGTGGTCGCCGCACCCGAGTTTTCGGTCGAGGCAGAGCCTTCCTGCTTCCCGATCGCGGGTTGCGTGACCTACCGCGGGTTCTTCGCGCGCGACGCGGCCGAGGCTTATGCCATCGGGCTGCGCAAGGACGGGCTCGACGTTTACCAGTACGGCGTCGCTGCGTATTCGACCCTCGGCTGGTTTGACGACCCGCTCCTGTCGACGTTCATCGACTACCCGGACGAACAGCTTGCGCGCGTGATCTTCCACGAGCTCGCACACCAGGTCGTGTACGTGAAGGACGACCCGACGTTCAACGAATCGTTCGCCGAGGTGGTCGAGGAAGAGGGCGTGCGTCGCTGGCTTGCGGCGACCGGGCGCGACGCGATGCTCGAGCGCTTTCTCGTCAAGCAGTCGCGCAAGCGGGCGCTCGTCGCGCTGATCGACGATGCGCGCTCGCGGCTGAGGGGGCTCTATGCGAAGGACCTCACGCCGCAGCGGATGCGTGCGGCCAAGCAAGCCGAGTTTGCGGCGCTCGCGGCACGCTACGCGGCGCTGAAAGCCCGCTGGGACGGCTACGCAGGCTACGATCGGTTCATGCGCGCACCGAACAACGCACTGCTTGCGTCAATCGCCACCTATACGCAACGCGTGCCGGAGTTGCGGCGACTGTTCGCAGAATCGAACGGCGATTTCAGGGCGTTTTATGCGCGCGTGCGTGCGCTCGCCGAATCGGCCGCGCTCAGCCCGGCGGAATCCCCGCCGTCTGGAAGGCCTGCGCGGCGGCCTTCATGAGGGCGTTCGTCGTGTCTTCGCCGGGATGCATCGCCGCCACCCCACAGCCGCTGCAGCGGTACAGCGGCACGGAGACCGTGGCGCTGAACGGCGCGCTGTCCATCAAGACGAGCGTGCGCTCGAGCATGGCGTGCGTGCCGGCCTCGTCCGGCAGTTCGCCGCCACAGCCCGGACAGAGGTAGCGTTTCTTGAACAAGCCCTTCTTGCGTGCCACCGGTACCTCGGGCGCGTTCGCCTTCGACAGGGCGTCGATGAGGCGCAGCGGGAAATCGGGCGCGAGAAAGCGCCGGTGGCCCTTGGTGCAGGCATAGGCCGGCATCCCCTCGATCGAGAGCGCCAGCCCCGATTCCTCCCCTCGCATGGCTTCGAGTCGCGCGAGCGCCAGGTCCGCGCCGCACTGCTTGCAGGTCTTCGCGGTCGTCATGCCGCCCTCCTCTGCGCGTCACCAGAGGGGGACAGGATGCCAGCGCGAGCGTTCCCTGGTTGCTGCAGCGCAAAACCGCGCTTCGCCGAATCCTAGGAAAGCGGGGTATCGACGATCTTGGCGTACGCCGGCCGCGCGCAGAGTCGCTCGAACCAGGCCTGCAGCCGTGGCACCGCGGGGCGCGCGATGTCGAGCCTGAACCAGATCTGCAGATGGCAGCCGAGCGGGATGTCGCCCATGGTCAGCGCCTCGCCAGCGACAAAAGGCCGGTCGGCAAGGTCGGCGTCGACAGTGCCGGCGAGCTCGCCCGCCTTCTGCGCGCCTTCTGCGACCGCCCTGAGGTCGCGCTTGTCGGGCGGCGTGCGGATCAGGTTCCAGAACACCGGCCGCAACACGCCGGCGAAGGTGAACGCCCAGTCCATCCAGCGATCGGCGTGCGCACGCACCCGCAGATCGGTCGGCCACAGGCTGCCCGCAGCGTGCTTGGCGCAGAGGTAGCGCACGATTGCGTGCGACTCCCAGAGAATGAAGCCGTCGTCGTCGATCGTCGGCACCAGGCCGTTCGGATTCAGCTTGCGATATTCGGGCGTGTTGACCACGCCGAACTGCAGGCCGGCATCGACGCGGTCGTACGGCAGCTTGAGCTCCTCGAGCGCCCACAACGCCTTTTTCACGTTGACCGAATTTGTCCTGCCCCAGATTTTCAGCATGCGTTGCTCCTTGGGGTCAGACCCCTGTGGATAAGTCGAGCAGGCCAACGTTGATCGACGAGGCTCGCGACTTATCCACAGGGGTCTGACCCCGTTTCGGTCTCTCTAAAACCCTACAGCCTGCCCATCCCGCCGCGGGTCGCTCGCGGCGAAGTAGCCACCGTCCATTTTCCAGATCATCTGCGCCGAGCCGAACTGGTTGTAGTCGTTCACCGTGACCAGATTGTGTCCGCGCTGCTTCAGCGCCTCGAGCGTTGCCGCCGGAAAGCCGGGCTCGATGCTGACATCAACGCCCTTCACCCAGCGAAAACGCGGCCCGTCGCTCGCCGCCTGCGGGTTCTGGCCGTAGTCCGCGATGCGCAGCATGACCTGCGCGTGTCCCTGCGGCTGCATGGTGCCGCCCATCACGCCGAAGCTCATCACCGGCTTGCCGTCCTTGGTCACGAAGCCCGGAATGATCGTCTGGTAAGGGCGCTTGTTCGGACCGACGCGGTTCGGGTGGCCTTCAGACAGCACGAAGGTGGCGCCGCGGTTCTGCAGCGAGATGCCGGTGCCGGGAACCACGACTCCCGAGCCGAAGCCCATGTAGTTCGACTGGATCATCGAAACCATCATGCCCGAGGCGTCGGCGGCGGTGAGATACACCGTGCCGCCCTTGGGTGGCGTGCCGGCCGCAAACGGCTGCGCCTTTTTCATGTCGATCAGCTTTGCGCGCGACGCGAGGTACGCGCGATCGAGCATTCTCTGCGGCGCAAACGGCATGTGGTCGATGTCGGCGACATAGGCGAGCGCATCGGCGAAGGCAAGCTTCACCGCCTCGATCTGCAGGTGAACGCTGTCGGGCGAATCCACTGGATGGCTCGCGACGTCGAAGTTCTCCAGGATGCCGAGCGCCATCAGCGCGACGATGCCCTGTCCGTTCGGCGGGATCTCGTGCAGGGTGTAGCCGCGGTAGTCCATCGTCAGCGTCTCGACCCAGTCCGAGCGGTGCGCGGCGAAGTCTGCCAGCGTCATTGCCGCGCCGTGCGCCTTCGCATGCGCCGCAAGCTTCTCGGCGAGCGCACCCGTGTAGAACGCGTCGCCCTTGGTCGCGGCGATCGTTTCCAGCGTCGCCGCGTGCTCGGGAAGGCGAAAACGCTCGCCTGCGCGCGGCGCGCGGCCGCCCGGCAGGAAGGCGTCGGCGAAGCCCGGCTGCAGCTTCAGCTCGTTGGCCTGGGCGGCCCACTGGCCGGCGATCGTCGGGGAAACCAGGAAGCCCTCGCGCCCGTAGTGGACGGCGCGCTCGAACAGGCGCTCGAAGGGCAGCTTGCCGAAGCGCTCGGATAGCGCTCTCCAGGCCGACACGCAGCCGGGCACGCTGACGCTGTTCCAGCCTCGCACCGGCACGCCCGGCTGGCCGGCGAAGAATTCCGGCGTCCACCCCGCCGGCGAACGGCCTGAGGCGTTCAGGCCATGCAGCTTGCTGCCGTCCCAGACGATGGCGTACGCATCCGAGCCGATGCCGTTGGACACGGGCTCCACCAGCGTCAACGTGATCGCCGTGGCAAGAATCGCGTCGACTGCGTTGCCACCGGCCGCAAGCATCGCCAGGCCCGCCTGCGCGGCGAGCGGCTGCGAAGTGGCGACCACGTTCGCAGCGAGCAGCGGCTTGCGCGGCCAGGCGTAGGGCAGGTTCCAGGAAAAAGCAGTCATGTCGTTTCCGTTTGGCCGCTTGGCGCGGGTTCGGGTTTGGTGCGGGTCGCCATTCTACGAGGTCACCGGGTCGGTGCGCGACGCACCAATATCGCGCCGCCCCGCTCCAGTCTGGTGCGTAATGGACCCGGCGCGCGGCCGATTTCGCTCTTGAGCCGAATTGTCCGCACCGGCGGAGTGACCACTGAATCGATTGGGGTTTTGAACTTTTGCCGTCGATTCGCGCCGTGCTGGCACGGTCATTGCGATGCTTGCATCGGCGCGGGTCTGGGTCGGCGCAGTACCGGTCCGCAGGTCATCCCAACTTGGACACAAGGAGTGAGTCAATGGAACGGCGGGTTTTCCTCAAGAAGCTGGCAGTGACGGCGGCGGTCGCCGCCGCAATCGGGGGCTCGCCCTCGGTCTACGCGAAGGACACGGTCAAGGTCGGCGTGCTGCATTCGCTTTCGGGCACGATGGCGATCAGCGAGACGGTGCTGAAGGACGTCGCGCTCATGGCAATCGAAGAGATCAATGCCAAGGGCGGCGTGATGGGCTACACGATCGAGCCGGTGGTCGTCGACCCGGCCTCCAACTGGCCGCTGTTCGCGGAGAAGGCGCGCCAGCTGATCACCCAGGACAAGGTCGCCGTGGTGTTCGGCTGCTGGACCTCGGTGTCGCGCAAGTCGGTGCTGCCGGTGTTCGAGGAGCTGAACGGGCTGCTGTTCTATCCGGTGCAGTACGAGGGCGAGGAGATTTCCAAGAACGTCTTCTATACCGGCGCAGCGCCTAACCAACAGGCGATTCCGGCGGTCGAGTACCTGATGTCGAAGGACGGCGGCGGCGCGAAGCGCTGGGTGCTGCTTGGCACCGACTACGTCTACCCGCGTACCACCAACAAGATTCTGCGCGCGTTCCTGCACAGCAAGGGCGTGAGCGACGCGGACATCATGGAGGAGTACACCCCGTTCGGGCACTCCGACTACCAGACCATCATCGCCAACATCAAGAAGTTCGCCTCCGAAGGCAAGAAGACCGCGGTGGTCTCGACGATCAACGGCGACTCGAACGTGCCGTTCTACAAGGAGCTCGGCAACCAAGGCCTGAAGGCGACCGACGTTCCGGTGGTCGCGTTCTCGGTCGGCGAAGAGGAGCTGCGCGGCGTCGACACCAAGCCGCTGGTCGGCCACCTCGCGGCGTGGAACTACTTCATGTCGGTCAAGAACCCGACCAACGCGGAGTTCATCAAGAAGTGGTCTGCCTACGCGAAGAAAAAGAACATCGCCGGGCAAAAGGACAAGCCGCTCACCAACGATCCGATGGAAGCGACGTACGTCGGCGTGTACATGTGGAAGCAGGCGGTCGAGAAGGCGAAGAGCTTCGATGTCGACAAGGTTACGGTCGCCATGGGCGGCCAGACCTTCAAGGCACCCGACGGCTACACCATCCAGATGGACGCCAAGAACCATCACCTGCACAAGCCAGTCATGATCGGCGAGGTGAAGTCGGACGGTCAGTTCAACGTCGTGTGGAAGACCAAGGGCCCGATCAAGGCCCAGCCCTGGAGCCCGTACATCCCGGGCAACGAGGCGAAGAAGGACGAGCCGGCTCGCATGGCGGCGACGAAGTAACGCTTGCTCCCCCGGCGGCGCCGCGCGTGTCAATCAGGGCACCCGCGGCGCCGCCCCTGTTTCGGGATCATGAAAAAAGCTCTTTGCGCGCTGGTTTTCGCCCTTGGCCTGGGCTGCGCGTCGATCGCGGCCGCCGCGCTCGACGCCGCGCTCGTGCGCAAGCTTGCGCTCGGCGACAACGACGAGAAGATCGCGGCGATTCACGCCTTCGTCGCCCAGGGCGAGGCGGCCGCGGCGCCGTTGCTCACCGCGCTTGCGGGGGGGCAGCTGCAGACCGTTGGCGAGCGGGTGCTGATCGTTGGTGATGAAGGGGCGGTCGACGCGGTCAGCGGCGAGAAAATCACGCCGCTGCCCGAGGCGCGCGACGACGTGATTGCCAATAACCGCGTGCGCGGCGAGATCGCGAACGCGGTGGCGGCGCTGCGGCTGCTCGCGCCGCAGCGCGAAGTGCGACTCAAGGCGGTGAAGGCGCTCGAAACGGGTGTCAGCGCAGCGCTGCTGCCGCTCGTCAAACGCGCGCTCGAACAGGAAACCGATCCCGAGATCAGGTCCGCGCTCGAGCAGATTGCCGCGACGATCGAGGTCAAGAGCGGCGACAAGGCGGCGCGGCTCGAGGCGATCCGCGCGCTCGCCGCATCCGACAGCCCGGGGACGCGGTCCCTGCTCGGTTCGATTCTGCTCATGCAAAAGGACGGGCGTTTCGCCGAGCCGGACGAAGACATCCGGCGCGCGGCCGCGCAGAGCCTGAAGGCGGTGCAGGGGCACCTGGCCTGGGGCGAGCGCGCGGGCTTGCTGTTCGCGGGCGTTTCGCTTGGCTCGATCCTGCTGCTCGCGGCGCTCGGCCTGGCCATTACCTACGGGTTGATGGGCGTCATCAACATGGCGCACGGCGAGCTGATCATGATCGGCGCCTACGCGACCTACGTGGTGCAGAACCTCGTCCGCGCCTATGCCCCCGGGCTGTTCGATGCGTACTTGCTGGCGGCGATTCCTGCGGCCTTCGTGACCTCGGGGCTGGTCGGCATGGCGCTCGAGCGCAGCGTGATCCGCTACCTCTACGGGCGGCCGCTGGAGACGCTGCTTGCGACCTGGGGGATCAGCCTGATGCTCATCCAGACCGTACGCACGCTGTTCGGCGCGCAGAACGTGCAGGTGGAGAACCCGTCGTGGATGTCCGGCGGCATCGAGCTGATCGCCAACGTGGTGCTGCCGTGGAACCGGATCATGATCATCGGCTTTGCTGCGCTCGTGGTCATCGCCGTCGGCCTGCTGCTGACGCGTACCCGGCTGGGATTGTTCGTTCGCGGGGTGACCCAAAATCGGGCGATGGCCTCCTGCGTCGGCGTGCCGACAGCGCGCGTCGATACCTGGGCCTTCGGGCTCGGCTCCGGCGTTGCCGGCCTCGCCGGCTGCGCACTCTCGCAGGTCACCAACGTTGGCCCGGACCTCGGCCAGGCGTACATCGTCGATTCGTTCATGGTCGTGGTCTTCGGCGGCGTCGGGCAGCTCGCGGGCACCGTCGTCGCTGCGCTCGGCCTCGGTTTCATCAACAAGCTGCTCGAATCCTGGTCCGGCGCGGTGATCGCAAAGATCGCGGTACTGGTGTTCATCGTGCTGTTCATCCAGAAGCGGCCACAGGGGCTGTTCGCCCTCAAGGGCCGCGCGGTCGAGGCCTGAGGTGGGACCGATCGCGCAGACTGTGACGCGCCTGTACGGCACCCGCGGCTGGATCGGGATCGGCGCGGCGGCGCTGGTCCTGTTCGTGCTCGTGCCGGTGCTCAACCTCGCCGTTCCGGACGGCCATCCGCTGCACATGTCGACCTTTTTGGTGACGCTGTCGGGCAAGATCATGTGCTACGCGATCGTCGCCCTGGCGATGGATCTGATCTGGGGCTTTGCCGGCATCCTGTCCCTCGGCCACGGCCTGTTCTTCGCGCTCGGTGGCTATGCCATGGGCATGTATCTGATGCGCCAGATCGGGCGCCAGGGACAGTATCAGTCGGAGCTGCCGGATTTCATGGTCTTTCTCGACTGGAAGGAACTGCCCTGGCAATGGTGGATGAGCGATCAGTTCTGGTGGGCGATGCTCCTGGTCGTCGCCGTGCCGGGTCTGCTCGCCTTCGGTTTCGGCTATCTCGCGTTCCGCTCGCGCATCAAGGGCGTGTATTTTTCGATCATCACCCAGGCGCTCACCTTCGCTGCGATGCTGCTGTTTTTCCGCAATGAGACCGGCTTTGGCGGCAACAACGGCTTTACCGACTTCAAGCGCCTCCTCGGTTTCGATGTCACGGCGCCGGAGACGCGGGTCGTCCTGTTCGCGGTGACCGGTGCGGTGCTGCTCGCCACGCTGCTGCTCGGTCGCGGCCTGGTCACCTCCAAGTTCGGCCGGGTGCTCGCCGCGATCCGCGATGCCGAGACGCGCATCATGTTCTGCGGCTACAACACGCTGCACTACAAGCTGTTCATCTGGACGCTGTCGGCCGTGCTCTGCGGCGTCGCCGGCGCGCTGTACGTGCCCCAGGTCGGCATCATCAACCCGAGCGAGATGTCGCCGGCGAACTCGATCGAGATCGCAATCTGGGTCGCCGTCGGCGGCCGCGGCACGCTGGTCGGCGCCATCGCGGGGGCCGGCATCGTCAATGCCGCGAAGAGCATCTTCACCGTGGCCTTTCCCGAGTACTGGCTGTATTTCCTCGGCCTGCTGTTCATCCTCGTCACCCTGTTCCTGCCGAATGGGGTGGTGGGATTGCTGAAGATGCGCAAACGGATGTCGGCGGCATGAGCGCCGGGGTCCAGGCCATGGGCGGGCTGGGCACGGGCGGCCCGGCCCTCGGGCACGTCCTCGGCACCGAGCTCGACGCGTCGCACGGCGTCGTTCTCTACCTCGAGGACATCTCGGTCAGCTTCGACGGATTCAAGGCGCTGAACGCGCTGTCGCTCGCCATCGACGTCGGCGAGCTGCGCTGCGTGATCGGGCCGAACGGGGCCGGCAAGACGACCATGATGGACGTGATCACCGGCAAGACGCGTCCCGACGCGGGCACGGCGTTCTTCGGCCAGTCGATCGACCTCACGCGCTTGACCGAAGCCGAGATCGCGCACGCCGGCATCGGGCGCAAGTTTCAGAAACCGACGATCTTCGAGCGCCTCAGTGCATTCGAGAATCTCGAGCTCGCGATGAAGGCGGACAAGCGCGTGCGCAAAACGCTGTTCGCCCGGCTCTCGACCGATGAGCGCGACCGGATCGCCGAAACGCTGCGCCTGATTCGACTCACGGACACCGCCGATTGCGAGGCCGGGCTGCTGTCGCACGGGCAGAAGCAATGGCTGGAAATCGGCATGCTCCTCATGCAGGAGCCGAAGCTGCTGCTGCTCGATGAGCCGGTCGCGGGGATGAGCGACGAGGAAACCGAGCGTACCGCGGAGCTCTTCGTCTCGCTCGCAGGCAAGCATTCGCTGGTCGTGGTCGAGCATGACATGGCTTTCGTCGACACGATCGCGCGCAAGGTCACGGTGCTGCACGAGGGCAGCGTGCTCGCCGAAGGCGCGCTCGCCGAAGTGCAGAACGATCCGCGCGTGATCGAAGTCTATCTCGGGCGCTGAGCCGCGATGCTCACGGTATCGAAGCTAAACCAGTACTACGGCGGCTCGCATATCCTGCGCGACTTGTCCTTCGAGGTGCCGGACGGCAAGGTCACGGCGCTGCTCGGGCGCAACGGCGTGGGCAAGTCGACGCTGCTCAGGACGCTGATGGGGCTGGTGCCGGCGGCCACGGGCACGGTGCACTTCGGACCGCACGATCTCACCAAGGCGCCGCCCTACGCACGCGTGCGCGCGGGCATCGGCTACGTCCCTCAGGGCCGCGAGATCTTTCCACGCCTGACGGTGGAGGAGAACCTGCGCATGGGACTCGCGTCGCGACCGCGCGGTGCGCGCGTGCCGGAGCGCATCTTCGGGATGTTCCCGGTGCTCAAGCAGATGCTTGGCCGCCGCGGCGGCGATCTGTCGGGCGGCCAGCAGCAACAGCTCGCGATCGGCCGCGCGCTCGCGATGGGACCCGGCCTGCTGATCCTAGACGAACCGACCGAGGGCATCCAGCCGTCGATCATCAAGGACATCGAGCGCGCGATCCGCGCGCTCGCGGCGACCGGCGAGATGGCGATCCTGGTGGTCGAGCAGTACTACGATTTCGCGAAATCGCTCGCCGACCAGTACCTCGTCATGGAGCGCGGTGAGCTGATCGCGCGTGGCCGCGGCGCCGACATGGATCGCGACGGCGTACGCGCGATGCTGTCCGTCTAAGCGCGACGCGAACGACGATCCCGGCCCGCTAACCGGGCGCCGGCAGCCACTCGAACGTCGCCCGCACGTAGTCCTCGCCGTGCCGCATCACCTTCACGCCGCGCAGGTAGCGTATCGGGTCTTCTGTCGTCTCGTAGACGCGGCCCTGTTGCCAGCTCTCTGCCGGCAGCAGCAGGTTTGGTGCTGTCGCGCCTTGGGCGTCCTGCGCGCCATCCGCGAGAATGACCGCGCGCACGGAAGCAAACGCGAATTGGCGGGAGGCGGCGTCGGTGAAGACGCTGTCTTCGCCCTGCTTGCGCACCTCGCGCAGCGTCAGCGGCTGGGGTTTGCGGCTCAGGACCGCGATATCGGCGCGCAGGCCGCCGCCCGGCTCGCACTGCATGCGACGGATGGTTCCCACCAGGTATTCGCTACCGCCATTCATCGATACGCCGACCACCTCGCCGCACTTGGCGTAGCCGCCGTCGGCCTGCGCGAGCTCTGCGCCGAGCTCGTTGCCGCCGGCCTCGTGCAGCGTCCAGTTTTCCGGCGCCTGGGGCGGGCCGTCGCTCTCGTCAGCGAGCGTGAGCTCGCCCGTGCTGTGCTGGCTGTCGGAAAGCTGCTTCCAGACCTGCGCGTAGCGATGCACGATCTGCAGGCTGCCGTTGGCGGGCGCGCGCGCCGGCGGCGTATAGGGGCTCTTGGCCTGCCAGAACGCCAGCAGGTGTTGAACAGTGCCGATCTGTGCGCGCGGCGCGATGTCCCCGCCGAAGATCTTGACGGCTTCGATCTTGGCCGCGGTCAGCTGTTTGTAGATCCGTTCCAGGGCGTCGAATCCCATGCCAGGACCGAAATAGCGTACGCCGGGCGCGGATGCACCGCGTTCACCGCTCGCGCGCTGCGGCGCCGCAGCGCCTTCCGGATCGAAGCAGAAAGGGTTGTCGGCGACGCCGGGCGGACGCAGGGTGAAGCCGTCCCCGATTTGCTCGAGGACGCGGTCGGCGACCTCGATCTGCTCGGCCGCCAGCATGTCCGGCGCGCTGACTTGGAACATGAGCAGCCGCAGAAACTCCTGCTCCACGGTGGTGACCTTTTTCGGATCGGCATCGGCCTTGACGGGACTTGCCGCGCTGCCGATCTCCTCCGCGCGTGCATACAGCGCGTACGCCAGGCGCCACACGCTGCTCGGAACGCCGACGTAGTGAACGAAGCAGATCTTTGCAAGCGTGCGGCAGCTGTGAAGCGCCCGCGCCGTGCTCGCCTCGGCCGATGCGAGCAGCGAGGCGTCCTCGTATGCGGCGCTCAACAGCGCCTTGGCGCTGAGGCCGAGCGCGTGCGCGAGGTGCGCCTGATACTGAATCAGCGATTTCCAGATCGACTCGCGTGCCGCCTGCTTCGCGTCCGTGCTCGCGCGGTATTTCGCGAGCGCGGCGGCGACATGCGCGGCGCCCGCGTCCTGCACCTGCGCCAGGATTTCGCCTTTCGCCTTCGGATCGGTGCTTGCCGAACCGCCCGCCGGCTCAAGCCAGGCGCTCAATTCGTTCAGTGCGGTGACCGGATCCGCGTCCCGAAGATCGGGCAGCAACGCTTCCGCCCGCGCCGGCTCCGCCTTCGGGGCCGTTGGCCCCTCGGCGCGCTTCTTGACCCAACTCAGAACATCCAGCATAGGCACCCTCCGCCAGAATTCGCCCGCGCCGCTGTCGTGCCGGGTCGTCTGGGAATGCACCAAATCGCCACCACAGTCTACGCCTGCGGCTGGCTTGCGCGCAGACCGCCGATCCGGATCGGCGGCCCGTTCGGCGGGCGGCTGTGCACTAGGTCACGGTTCCGCGCGCACCGCGGCGCTCACGCGGCGCCGGCGATTGCAGGGATCTCCAGGCATTGCGCGACTCGCCGGTGACCCGGCGGCTGCCGCGCGAAGGCGCTGCGGCCGAACGGTATGATCGCCGCATGCGTCTCGATGAACCGGTCGCCGCCGCACAATGGCGCGCCGAGCTGGCGCTCGGCTACGAGCGCCGCGGCGCGCGGACCGTGCTCGCCGCGCGCCGCCACGACGGGCCCCTGGTCGTGCAAAAGCCGCTCTATCCGGAAGGCGACGCGGTGTGTCACACGATCGTCGTGCACCCGCCGGGCGGCATTGCCGGCGGCGACGCGTTGACGCTCGAGACCGCAGTGGCGGGCGGCGCGCATGCGCTGCTCACGACACCCGGTGCCGCCAAGTGGTATCGGTCGGCGGGACCCTGGGCACGGCAGCGGCTTGCGTTCGAGGTCGCGCCGGGCGGCTGTCTGGAATGGCTGCCGCAGGAAACGATCGTCTTCGACGGCGCGCGCGCCGCGCTCGAGACCGAGATCGGGCTCGCGCCCGATGCGCGCTACATCGGCTGGGAAATCGGCTGCCTCGGCCGGACCGGCTCGGGCGAGCGCTTTGCGCGCGGCGAGTGCCGCCTGCGCACGCGGCTGCGCATCGCCGGGCGGACCGTGTGGCTCGAACAGGGCCGCATCGAAGCCGGTGGCCTGCTGATGCGCGCGCGCGCCGGTCTCGCCGGGCATTCGGTGTGCGCTACGCTGATCGCGGCCGGCGCGCCGGTCGACGATGCAGTGCTGAACGCCTGTCGGGCGCTTGCGCCCGCCGCGGGCCGCGGTGCGGTGACGCGGCTGCCGGCGCTGTTCATCGCGCGCTACCTCGGGGACTCGAGCGAGGCGGCGAGAGGCTATTTCACGGGGTTGTGGCAATTGCTGCGGGTGCCGATGCTCGGGCGCGAGGCGGTCGAACCGCGCATCTGGAGGACCTAGTCCAGGCGTCTACGCGCGCCACGCGGCCGGCCCGGGCGCCCGCATCACGCACGGCGGCGGTGCGGTACGATCGGCGCCGTCCACCGTTTTGGTGCAGAATTTCCGGGGCGCCGAGCCTGGTGCGACCATGGCGCGCGGGCATCAATCTTGCAGGGATTTTCTCCGCCATGGAACTGACCCCCAGAGAGAAGGACAAGCTGCTCGTCTTTACCGCGGCGCTGCTCGCGGAGCGGCGCAAGACGAAGGGTCTGAAGCTCAACTATCCGGAGGCGGTCGCGTACATCAGCGCCGCCCTGATGGAAGGCGCACGCGAGGGCCGCAGCGTTTCCGATCTGATGGGCTGGGGTGCGACGCTGCTCACGCGCGACGAGGTCATGGAAGGGGTGCCGGAAATGATTCCGGAAATCCAGATCGAAGCGACGTTTCCCGACGGCACGAAGCTCGTCACGGTGCACAACCCGATCCCTTGAGGGTGCGATGATTCCGGGAGAAATTCGGGCGGCCGCAGGCGACATCGAGCTGAATGCCGGCCGCAAGACGGTGACGCTCGCGGTCACCAACAGCGGCGACCGGCCGGTGCAGGTCGGCTCGCACTACCACTTCTTCGAGACCAACGCGGCGCTGAGGTTCGAGCGCGCCAAGGCGCGCGGCTTCCGCCTCAACATTGCCGCGGGCACCGCGGTGCGCTTCGAGCCCGGACAGACGCGCACGGTGGAGCTCGTCGCCCTTGCGGGTGCGCGCGTCGTCTACGGCTTCAACGCCAAGGTGATGGGAAAGCTCAAATGAAGATCACGCGCCAGGCGTACGCAGAGATGTTCGGCCCCACGGTCGGCGACCGCGTGCGGCTCGCCGATACCGAACTGTGGATCGAAGTCGAGAAGGACTACACCACCTACGGCGAGGAGGTGAAGTTCGGCGGCGGCAAGGTGATCCGCGACGGCATGGGACAGAGCCAGCGTGTCGCGAGCGAAGTCGCCGACACGGTGATCACCAACGCGCTGATCGTCGATCACTGGGGGATCGTCAAGGCCGACGTCGGCCTCAAGGGCGGCCGCATCTGGAAGATCGGCAAGGCCGGCAACCCGGACATCCAGCCCGCGGTGACGATTCCGGTCGGCCCGGGGACCGAGGCGATCGCCGGCGAGGGCATGATTCTCACCGCCGGCGGCATCGACGCGCACATCCACTTCATCTGTCCGCAGCAGATCGAGGAGGCGCTGATGTCGGGGATCACGACGATGCTCGGCGGCGGCACCGGCCCGGCGACCGGCACGCTCGCGACGACCTGCACGCCGGGCCCATGGCACATCGCCTCGATGCTCGCCGCGGCCGAGGCCTTCCCGATGAACCTGGGTTTCCTCGGCAAGGGCAACGCGAGCCTTGCGGCCCCGCTGCGCGAGCAGGTCGAGGCGGGCGCGATCGGCCTGAAGCTGCACGAGGACTGGGGCACGACGCCGGCCGCGATCGACTGCTGCCTCGGCGTCGCCGAGGAATACGACGTCCAGGTGGCGATCCATACCGACACGCTGAACGAGTCCGGATTCGTCGAGACTTCCATTGCCGCATTCAAGGGCCGATCGATCTCGACCTTTCACACCGAGGGCGCGGGCGGCGGCCACGCCCCCGACATCATGCGTGTCTGCGGCGAGCCGAACGTGCTGCCGTCGTCGACCAACCCGACGATGCCGTACACGGTGAACACCGTCGCCGAGCACCTCGACATGCTGATGGTCTGCCATCACCTCGACCCGGCGATCGCGGAGGATGTCGCATTCGCCGAGTCGAGGATCCGCAAGGAGACGATCGCCGCCGAAGACATCCTGCACGACCTCGGCGCGTTTTCGATGATGTCCTCCGACTCGCAGGCGATGGGCCGCGTCGGGGAGGTGATCCTGCGCACCTGGCAGACCGCGCACAAGATGAAGCTGCAGCGCGGCGCACTCAAGGGCGATCCCAAAACCCACGACAACGCGCGCGTGAAGCGCTACGTGGCGAAGTACACGATCAACCCGGCGATCGCGCACGGCGTCGCGCACGCCGTCGGCTCGATCGAGGTCGGCAAGCTCGCCGACCTCGTGCTGTGGAAGCCGGCGTTTTTCGGCGTCAAGCCTTCGCTGATCCTCAAGGGCGGGATGATCGCCGCCGCAGCGATGGGCGATCCGAACGCGTCGATTCCGACGCCGCAGCCGGTGCACTACCGGCCGATGTTCGGCAGCTTCGGTCGTGCGCTGCGCACCTCGGTGACGTTCGTCTCCCGGGCGGCGCTCGCGAATCCGACCCTCGCGCAGCTCGGTCTGGCAAAGCCGCTCGAGCCCGTCAAGAACGTGCGCACGGTCGGCAAGAAGGACATGATCCACAACAGCTGGCAGCCGAAGATCGAGGTCGATCCCGAAACCTACGAGGTGCGCGCGGACGGCGAGCTGCTGGTCTGCGAGCCGGCGACGCTGCTGCCGATGGCGCAGCGCTACTTCCTGTTCTGAACATGCTCGAGATCAAGGCCAAGCTGAAGACCCGGCCCGGTGCCTACGCGCTCGAGGTGAAGGGGCGCCTCGCGCTGCCCTTCGACAAGCGCCAGAAGAGCCGCCTGCTCGCGCAGCTCGCCTCGGGCGAGGCGGTCGCGCTCAAGCTGCCGCGCGGCGAGATCTTGCGCGGCGGCGATCGGGTGGTCGCATCGGACGGCCGCCTCATCGAGATCGTCGCCGAGCCCGAGCAGCTGCTGCACGTGGTCTGTGCCGACCCGGCGGCGCTCGCGCGCGCCGCGTACCACCTCGGCAACCGGCATGTGCCGGTCGAGGTCGGCGACGGATTCCTGCGCATCGCGGCGGACCACGTGCTCGAGGCGATGCTGCAGGGTCTTGGCGCCACGCTCACGCCGCTGCGCGCGCCGTTCGAGCCCGAGGCGGGCGCCTACGGGGGACATCAGCACCACGCGGGCGAAACGGCGGG
>Ga0210067_1000027_pt1 | contig 19218 bp, 14 predicted proteins | sample RushMan_ThreeSqB_2_FD_185559 | JGI IMG/M metagenome (GOLD analysis project Ga0210067, IMG submission 185559) | Wetland microbial communities from San Francisco Bay, California, USA, that impact long-term carbon sequestration - RushMan_ThreeSqB_D2... | ecosystem: Environmental > Aquatic > Marine... | reverse complement strand
GTTCGGCGCGTCGTTCATGCGCCCGTGCGGCCGCCGCACAGGTCTTCGTGCGCCGCCGCGGCGGCACGCAGGCCGCTGCGCACGGCGGCCTCCAGCGTCGGCGGATATTCCGGGTCGGTGTAGTCGCCGGCGAGATAGACGCCGGGCAGCGCGCTGCGCGTCGCGGGGCGCCGCGCGCCCGGGGTGCAAGCGACCGTCGCGCGCTTTTCGGCGATCACCTGCGACCAGACGACGGGCGGCAGCCCGGGAATCACGTCGGCCAGCTCGCGCGCGCAGTGCGCGGCGAGCGCATCGTGGCCGAGCTGCTGGTGCGCGCCGCGGGCGCTGATGACGCAGGCGAGCCGGCCGTGCTCGCCGGCGAGCCTGCCGCGGTCGAAGACCCAGTGGACGTGCCCGCCTTCGAGCCCGAGCATGGGGCGCGCAAGACGCACCGCCGCGGGATACTGCAGGTACACGGTGACGATCGGCTCGTAGGTGGTCTCGAAGGCGAGCTCGGGCGCGAGCGCCTTCAGCTGGTGCGCGCCGACCGCGAGCACGACGCCGGCGAACTGCGCGCGCAACGCAGCGAGGTCGCGCACCGGCGTGCGCAGATGAATGTTCCCGCCGCGCGCGCGCACATACGCGGCGGCGGGCTCGGGAAACAGGCGGCTGAGGTCGACGCGCGGCAGCAGCAGATCGCTCGCGCCGCGAGGCCCGTCCAGGGTGTCGCGCAGCACGGCGAGGAAGGCGTTTGCCGACGCGCGCGCCGGCGCGACGTTTAGCGCGGCGATGCACAGCGGGATCCACAGATGGCGGCCAATGCCGCCGTCCTGCCGGTGCAGCGCGAGCAATGCGCTCACGCTGCAGTCTGCGGCGAGACGAAAGCCCTGCGCGCGCAGGGCGCGCATGAAGCGCAGCGCGCCGATCCGATCGGCGAACGACACGCCGCGCGCGAGCAGCAACCCGCCCAGCAGGCCGAGCGGCGCGGGCAGAGGCAGCGCGCGCAGGGCGAAGCCGCGCGCCATGCGAATCTCGAGCGGCATGCGCAGCAGCGCGCTCGGCGGTACACCGACCAAGGCCATCAGCCGCAGCAGCTCGCGATAGGCGCCCACCAGCAGGTGCTGCCCGTTGTCGAGCGCGCGGCCGCGCGGCGTGACGCGCCGCGCCCGCCCGCCGGGCACCGGCCCGGCCTCGAACACGCTGACCGCCGCGCCGCGCGCGGCGAGCGCGACCGCCGCGGCCATGCCGGCGTAGCCCGCACCGACCACCGCGACCGGGCCGTGCGCCGCGCGCCGCCCTTCGCCGGTCAGGTCGCCAGCCACGTCCGGCAGGCGATCCAGAATTTCCTGAGCGGCGTGAGCGAGGTGCGCTGCGACAGGACGTGAAAGCCGTCACGCTCGATTTCGTCGAGCAGCGCCCGGTAGATGGCCGCCATGATCAGGCCCGGTCGCTGCGCGCGCCGGTCGCGCACCGGAAGCGCGGCGAGGGCGCGCGCATAGGTCTCGCGTGCGCGCGCTGCCTGCGCCCTCATCAGCGCGGTGAAGGCCTCGGTCTCGCGCGCGGCGAGGATGTCGGCCGCGGGGACGCCGTGCGCGCGCAGCTCGTCCATCGGCAGGTAGATGCGGTTCTTGCGCGCGTCTTCGCCGACGTCGCGGATGATGTTGGTGAGCTGGAACGCCAGCCCGAGCAGCCGCGCGTACTCCAGCGTGCGCGCGTCGCGGTAGCCGAAAATGCCGGCCGCGACCAGCCCGACGACGCTCGCGACGCGGTAGCAGTAGCGCTCCAGCGCGGCGAAGTCGAGGTAGCGCGTCTGCGTCAGATCCATTTCCATTCCGTCGATGATCTCGTTCAAATGCTCGGCGCGGATGCCGAAGGGTTCGATCGCAGGCGCCAGCGCACGCGTCACCGGATGCTCGGGCAGCTGCGCGTAGAGGCGGGCCACTTCGCTGCGCCACCACGCCAGCTTGGTCGCGGCGAGCTGCGGGTCGCTGCACTCGTCGACCACGTCGTCGACTTCGCGGCAGAAGGCGTACAGCGCGGTGATCGCGCGCCGGCGCGCCGGCGGCAGAAACAGAAACGCGTAGTAAAAGCTCGAGCCGCTGCCGGCGGCCTTGTGCTGACAGTACGCGTCCGGCGTCACAGCGCGCGTCCGAGAAGAATCGGCCAGTCGAACCAGCGCAGCATCGGCCGGTGGCGGAACATGTCATGGCCCGCCGCGGCGAGCCGGTCGAGGATGCGCAGGCCGCCCTGCACGGTGAGCCGGATCTCGAGGCCGATGCGCCCGGGCAGGCGCCGGCCGAGCGGCGCACCCGCGAGCAGCATGCTGCGCGTGCGCTCAACCTGGAACCCGATGAGCGCGCGCCAGGCATCGTCGCAGCGCGCCTGGGCGATCTGTTCTTCGTCCACGCCGAAGCGGGCCATCTCGTCGCGCGGCAGGTAGATGCGCCGCTTGGCGTAGTCGATCGCGACGTCCTGCCAGAAGTTGGTCAGCTGCAGTCCGGAGCAGATCGCATCCGAGGCGCGCAGGTTTTCGTCGCTCGTGCGCTCGAACAGGTGGAGCACAAGGCGGCCGATCGGGTTCGCCGAGCGGCGGCAGTACTCGAGCAGCTCGGCAAAATCCGCGTAGCGCGGCTGGGCGACGTCCTGCGTGAAGGCGTCGAGCAGGTCGTGGAACAGGCCGAGCGGCAGGCGGTGCGCCGCGACGACGCGCGCGAGATCGCGCAGCAGCGGATCTGCCGGCACGCCGTCCGCGGCGATGGTCCCGAGCGCGTCGCGGTAGGCCTGCAGGCGGGCGAGCCGTTCGTCGGGCGGAGAATCCCCTTCGTCGGCGATGTCGTCCGCGGTTCGCGCAAAACGGTAGATCACGGCGACCGGTTCGCGCAGCCGCAGGGGCAGCAGCAGCGAGGCGACCGGAAAGTTTTCGTAATGACCGACAGACACCGCTTGATTCTAAAGGCGAATCGGTGCCGCCGCGTCCGGGGAAGCGCCGTGTTCGCGGTTATAATTCGGCCGTCGTTTTTTACCCTCGCTCGACGTGCGAAGGTGGCGGAATTGGCAGACGCACTGGATTTAGGTTCCAGCGCGGCAACGCGTGTGGGTTCGAGTCCCACCCTTCGCACCAGCGCCGATCGGCGGGCAACACGAGGACTGTGGCAGGTATGGCGGTAAACGTTGAAACGCTCGGCGCGCTCGAGCGACGGGTCACGATGGCGGTCCCCCTCGAGGACATCGAGCGCAAGGTCGACGCGCGCCTGAAGAAGCTCGCGCGGGACGTGAAGATGGCCGGATTCCGGCCGGGCAAGGTGCCGCTCAAGCTGGTCGCGCAGCAATACGGGCCGCAGGTGCGCTCGGAAGTGCTCGGCGACGCGGTGCAAAGCGCGTTCAGCGACGCCATGAAGGAAGCCAATTTGCGCGTTGCGGGCTACCCCAAGATCGAGAAGAAGGACGGACCGGACGAGACGGCGCTCGAATTCAGCGCGACCTTCGAGGTATATCCGGAGGTCAAGCCGGGCGATGTCGCCGCGGCGAGCATCGAGCGTCCGCAGGTCAGCGTCGATCAGGCGGCCGTGGACAAGACCATCGAGGTGCTGCGCAAGCAGCGCGTCCGCTACGAGCCGGCGGCGCGCGCGGCGCAGGCGGGCGACCGGGTCACCGTGGACTTCGAGGGCCAGATCGACGGCACCCCCTTCGCCGGCGGCAAGGCGCAGGGATTCGCGTTCATCCTCGGCGAGAAGCGCATGCTGCCCGAATTCGAGGCCGCCGCCACCGGCATGCGCGCCGGCGAATCGAAGACGTTCGAGCTGCGCTTCCCGGACGATTATCAGGGCAAGGAGGTTGCCGGCAAGAACGCGCTGTTCACCCTCGGTCTGAACGAGGTCGCCGAGCCGCAGCTGCCGGCGCTCGACGCCGAATTTGCGAAAACGCTCGGCGTCGCGGACGGCGATCTCGAGAAGATGCGCGCGGAAATTCGCGCCAACGTCGAGCGCGAGGTGAAAAAGCGCGTCGATGCGCGCATCAAGCAGCAGGCGCTGCAGACGCTCGTCGACGTGACGCCCTTCGAAGTGCCCAAATCGCTCGTCGAGCTCGAGTCGCGCCAGCTGGTCGAGCGCGCGGCAGCGGATCTGCAGGCGCGCGGATTGAAGATCGAGAAGCTGCCCTTCGACCCGTCGACATTCGAGGAATCGGCGAAGCGCCGCGTGACCCTCGGTTTGATCATTGCGGAGCTCGCGCGTGGTGAGGGCCTGCAGCCCAAGCCGGCGCAGGTGCGCGCACTCGTGGAGCAGGAGGCGCAGAGCTATGAGAGTCCGGCCGAGGTGGTAAGATGGTTTTACATGCAGCCGGAGCGTCTGTCCGAAATGGAGGGCCTTGCGCTGGAGTCGAACGTGGTCGAGTGGGTGCTGTCGAAGGCGAAGGTCAGCGACAAGCCCATGGCGTTCGACGAACTGATGGGAGCCACGGAGTGAGCGCCATGGAGCCGAGCGGACTGGGCCTCATCCCGATGGTCATCGAGCAGTCGGGGCGTGGCGAGCGCGCCTACGACATCTACTCGCGGCTGCTCAAGGAGCGGGTGGTGTTCCTCGTCGGACCGGTCACCGAGGTCACGGCGAACCTGATCGTCGCGCAGCTCCTGTTTCTCGAATCCGAGAATCCGGACAAGGACATCTTCTTCTACATCAACTCGCCGGGCGGCTCGGTGTCCGCCGGCCTCGCGGTCTACGACACGATCCGCTTCATCAAGCCGCACGTGAGCACGCTGTGCGTCGGGCAGGCCGCGAGCATGGGCGCGCTGCTGCTGGCGGTTGGTGAAAAGGGCAAGCGCTACTGCCTGCCGAATTCGCGCGTCATGATCCACCAGCCGATGGGCGGGTTCCAGGGACAGGCGTCGGACATCGAGATCCACGCGCGCGAGATCCTGTTTCTGAAACAGCGGCTGAACGAGATCATGGCCGAACACACGGGGCAATCGGTGGAGAAGATCGCGCGGGACACGGACCGCGACAACTTTCTTTCGGGTGAGGAAGCGGTAAAGTACGGGTTGGTGGACAAGGTGCTGGTGTCGCGCGAGGCCGGTTGAGCATTCCGGGGCGCATCGGCAGGGCTCACGGAAGAGGAGCGTTGGATGTCTGAAAAGACCTCGTCGGGCGAAAAGCTGCTGTACTGCTCGTTCTGCGGTAAGAGCCAGCATGAGGTGCGCAAGCTCATCGCAGGACCGTCGGTGTTCATCTGCGACGAGTGCATCGAGCTGTGCAACGACATCATCCGCGAGGAGACCGCGTCCGACCGGGGTGGCAAGGGGGTCAAGTCCGACCTGCCCTCGCCGCACGAAATCCGGCAGATTCTCGACCAGTACGTCATCGGCCAGGACCAGGCCAAGAAGATCCTGTCGGTCGCGGTCTACAACCATTACAAGCGCCTGAAGCATATGGCGAAGAACGACGAGGTCGAGCTCGCGAAGTCGAACATTCTGCTGATCGGGCCGACCGGCTCGGGCAAGACCCTGCTCGCGCAGACCCTCGCGCGGCTATTGAACGTGCCGTTCGTGATCGCGGACGCGACGACGCTCACCGAGGCGGGCTACGTGGGCGAGGACGTCGAAAACATCATCCAGAAACTGCTGCAGAACTGCGACTACGACGTCGACAAGGCGCGCCGCGGCATCGTGTACATCGACGAGATCGACAAGATCTCGCGCAAGTCGGACAACCCGTCGATTACGCGCGACGTTTCGGGCGAGGGTGTGCAACAGGCGCTGCTCAAGCTGGTCGAAGGCACGATCGCCTCGGTGCCGCCGCAGGGCGGCCGCAAGCACCCGAACCAGGACTTCGTTCAGGTCGACACGACGAACATCCTGTTCATCTGCGGCGGGGCGTTCGACGGGCTGGAAAGGATCGTGCGCAATCGGACGGAGAAAACCGGGATCGGATTCGGCGCCGAAGTGCGCAGCCCGAACGACGCCAAGGCGACGTTCGATCTGCTGAAAGGCGTCGAGCCCGAGGACCTCATCAAGTACGGACTGATTCCCGAGTTCGTCGGCCGGCTGCCGGTCGCGGCAACGCTCGAAGAGCTAGACGAGCCCGCGCTCATCAAGATCCTGACCGAGCCGAAGAACGCGCTCATGAAGCAGTATCAGCGCCTGTTCGAGATGGAGGGTGTCGAGCTCGAGGTGCGCCCCGGCGCACTCGCCGCGGTGGCGCGCAAGGCGCTTGCGCGCAAGACCGGTGCCCGCGGCCTGCGCTCGATCCTCGAGAATTCGCTGCTCGACACGATGTATGACCTGCCGGCGCTCGACAACGTGAGCAAAGTGGTCGTCGAGGAGCAGATGATCAGCGGGGACGGCAAGCCGCTGCTCATCTACTCCGACGACAAGAAGGTCGCCGGAACCTCCGCCTAGCGTTTGCACGCCTGGCCCCGCACGCGGTTTGACGTGAGGGGCGTTGCGCCGCTGCAAGAATCGCGCATTCGATTGATTTGTGGGGCCTTTCCGGATTGCGGGGGGGCGCCCTTGCGTGTAGTCTTGCCTGAGACCTCAGACAGGCAAGGGTTGAAAACTCCAGATTCGATGCCATGTCTCATTGAACTTTCCCCCGCAGCGAGCAATCCACATGTCTCTGGTTCCTGAAACGTCGGCCACGCCCACCCAGTACCCGCTGCTGCCGCTGCGCGACGTGGTGGTGTTCCCGCACATGGTGATTCCGCTGTTCGTCGGTCGACCCAAGTCGATCAAGGCGATGGAAATCGCGATGGAGTCGGGGAAATCGATCCTGCTGGTGGCCCAGAAGTCGGCCACCAAAGACGATCCCGGCCCGCAGGACATGTACGAAGTCGGCTGCGTGTCGAACATTCTGCAGATGCTCAAGCTGCCCGACGGGACCGTGAAGGTGCTCGTCGAGGGCGGCTCGCGCGCGCTGGTGCGCCAGGCGACCGACATGCGCAGCCACTGGATCGGCGAGGCGTCTCTGCTCGCCGCCGAGGGGGTCGAGGCCCCCGAGGTCGAGGCGATGCGCCGGGCGCTGCTGTCTGCGTTCGACCAGTACGTCAAGCTGAACAAGAAGATTCCGCCTGAAATTCTCACCTCGCTCACCGGCATCGACGAGGCCGGGCGGCTTGCGGACACGGTCGCGGCGCACCTGCCGCTCAAGCTCGAGCAGAAGCAGCACGTGCTCGAGATGGTGGACGTCAAGCTGCGTCTCGAGCATCTGCTGTCGCAGCTCGAGACCGAGATCGACATTCTGCAGGTGGAGAAGCGCATCCGCGGTCGCGTGAAGCGCCAGATGGAGAAGAGCCAGCGCGAGTACTACCTGAACGAGCAGGTCAAGGCGATCCAGAAGGAGCTCGGCGAAGGCGAGGAGGGCGCCGACCTCGAGGAGATGGACAAGCGCATCAAGCGCGCGAAGATGCCCAAGGAGGCGCGCAAGAAGGCGGAATCTGAGCTGAAGAAGCTCAAGCTGATGTCGCCGATGTCCGCCGAAGCCACGGTGGTGCGCAACTACATCGAGACGCTGACCAGCCTGCCGTGGCGCAAGCGCTCGAAGATCTCGAAGGACATCAAAGCCGCGTCGGAGATCCTCGATCGCGATCACTACGGCCTCGAGAAGGTGAAGGAGCGCATCCTCGAGTACCTCGCCGTGCAGAGCCGCGTCGAGCAGATGAAGGCGCCGATCCTGTGCCTGGTCGGACCGCCGGGCGTGGGCAAGACCTCGCTCGGGCAGTCCATCGCGCGGGCGACGAACCGCAAGTTCGTGCGCATGTCGCTCGGCGGGGTGCGCGACGAGGCGGAGATTCGCGGCCACCGGCGGACCTACATCGGGTCGATGCCGGGCAAGATCCTGCAGAACATGTCGAAAGTGGCGGTGCGCAATCCGCTGTTCCTGCTCGACGAGGTCGACAAGCTCGGCATGGACTGGCGCGGGGATCCCTCGTCGGCGCTGCTCGAGGTGCTCGATCCCGAGCAGAACCACACCTTCGTCGACCACTACATAGAAGTGGAGTACGACCTTTCCGAAGTGATGTTTGTCGCGACCGCGAATACGCTGAACATCCCGCCGGCGCTCGCCGATCGGATGGAAGTGATCCGGCTGTCCGGCTACACCGAGGACGAGAAGCTGAACATCGCGACGCGCTATCTTCTGCCGAAGCAGATGAAGAACAGCGGCCTCAAGTCGGGCGAGCTGTCGGTGAATGACGCGGCGATCCGGGACACCATCCGCTACTACACGCGTGAAGCGGGGGTGCGCAGTCTCGAGCGCGAAATGTCGAAGATCTGCCGCAAGGCGGTGACCCAGCTCGTGGTGCGCAAGGCGGGCGATGGGAAAAAGGGCCGTATCGCGGTGACGCCGCGCAATCTGGACAAATTTCTCGGCGTGCGGCGCTTTACCTTCGGGATGGCTGAAAAGGACAACCAGGTCGGCCAGGTGACCGGACTGGCGTGGACCGAGTTCGGCGGGGAGCTGCTGACGATCGAGGCCATCACGATGCCGGGCAAGGGCAAGACCATCACCACCGGCAAGCTCGGTGAGGTCATGCAGGAGTCGATCCAGGCGGCCCTGTCGGTGGTCCGCAACCGGTCACGACGCCTCGGCGTCGCCGAGGACTTCTACCAGAAGAACGACATTCACATCCACCTGCCGGAAGGCGCGGTGCCGAAGGACGGCCCGAGCGCCGGCATCGGCATCGTGACGGCGATGATCTCGATGCTGACCGGGATCCCGGTGCGCGCCGACGTCGCGATGACCGGAGAAATCACACTGCGCGGCGAGGTCCTCGCGATCGGTGGACTCAAGGAAAAGCTGCTCGCCGCGGTGCGTGGCGGGATCAAGACGGTCATGATTCCGGAGGAAAACACGAAGGATCTCGCGGAAATTCCGGAGAACGTGAAGAACCGCCTCGAGATCATTCCCGTGAGGTGGATCGACAAGGTGCTCGAGGTCGCGCTCGCCGGCAAGCCCGAGCCGCTGCCGGAGCCGGCGCCGTCGGTGCCCGTGCCGGAGTCGGAAGAGGGCAAGCCGGGGAGCGGGATTGCCACGCATCATTGAGACGTTCAATTCAAAACTGAGGAGGGCTCACGTGAACAAGGCCGAAATGATCGAGGAGATCGCGCAAGCCGCCGAGATTTCGAAGTCGGCGGCCGAACGTGCAATTGACGCGCTGGTGGGCGCGGTGAAATCCAGCCTCAAGAAGGGCGACGACGTGACCCTGGTCGGGTTCGGTACGTTCTATGCGAGCGCGCGCGCTGCGCGTACCGGGCGAAATCCACGCACCGGTGAGGCGCTGCAGATCGCTGCGTCGCGCGTGCCGAAGTTTCGCGCTGGCAAGGCGCTGAAGGATGCGATAAACTAGCGCGCTCTTCGCGCGCTGTTTCGTAGCGCGCGGCAGCAGCGCCGGGTGCCGGCGCTCGGGTGCATAGAGGGTGCTTAGCTCAGTGGTAGAGCGTCGCCCTTACAAGGCGAATGTCGGGAGTTCGACCCTCTCAGCACCCACCAGGCATGGTTCGCGCAGGCCGCATTTGATGCGCGGGCAGTTGTTAAAAGGAGTGGTAGTTCAGTCGGTTAGAATACCGGCCTGTCACGCCGGGGGTCGCGGGTTCGAGTCCCGTCCACTCCGCCAGACCTCAGGGCAAGGGCGAACTCCGGTTCGCCTTTTTTATTCCCGGGATTCGCATGCATGTTTGAACTGATCCAGAACAACAAGCGCCTCATCCAGGCGCTGATCATTCTCATCATCATCCCGTTCGCCTTCTTCGGCCTCGAGGCGTACACGCGCGCGACGCGGGGCAGCAACGTGGCGACGGTCGACGGCGACGGCATCTCGGCGCGCGAGTTCAGCGAGGCGCTGCGCGCGCAACAGGATCGCCTGCGCCAGGCCTTCGGCGGTCAGGTCGACCTCGCGGCGCTGGATACGCCCGAGATGCGCGAGGCGCTGGTCGAATCGCTGGTTGCCGAGAGACTGGTGGCCACCGAAGCCGTGACCTCGCGCCTGTTCGTATCCGACGAAACCCTGCGCAACATGATTACGGCGATCCCCGCGTTCCAGCGTGACGGACACTTCTCCAAGGCCGACTACGAGGCATTGCTGCGCGCGCAAGGATTGTCCGAGACCCAGTACGAGCAGCGCCTGCGCTACGACCTGACGGTCGGGCAGCTTCGCCGTGCGGTGTTCGAGACTGCGATCGCGCCCAAGACGCTGGCGGCGCGTCTGGCCGGCCTCGAAAACGAGCAGCGCGAGATCTCGGAGTCGCTGCTGCCGGCGGGTTTGTACCTCGACAAGGTGTCGGTCCCTGCCGAGCAGGCGAAGGCCTATTACGACGCCCACACCGCAGAGTTCAATTCCCCGGAGCGGGCGCGCGTCGAGTACGTCGTGCTGTCGGCCGAGGCGCTCGGCGAGGCGAGCCCGGTGACCGAGGACGAGCTGAAGAAGGCCTACGCGGCGGCCGGGTCGAAATACCGCGTGGGCGAGCAGCGCCGCGCAAGCCACATCCTGATCCAGATCCCGCCCGACGCGAACGCGGCGGCGCGAGCGGAGGCGCGCAAGAAGGCTGAAGTCATCCTCGCCGAAGTGAAGGCCTCGCCCGAGCGCTTCGCCGAGCTCGCCAAGAAGTACTCGCAGGACACGGGTTCGGCCGCAAAAGGCGGCGAGCTCGGACTGTTCGGACGCGGCATGATGGTCAAGCCGTTCGAAGACGCGGCGTTCGCGCTCAAAGCGGGGGAAACGAGCGGCATCGTCGAGTCGGAATTCGGCCTGCATATCATCCGTGTCACCGAGATTCAGCCGGAGCGCGCGCGGCCGCTGGACGAGGTCCGCAAGGAGCTCAGCGAAACCCTGCAGCGCGACAAGGGCAAGCGTCGCTTCGTGGAAAACGCGGAAGCGTTTGCCAACCAGGTCTACGAGCAGGCGGAGGCGTTGCGGCCGGTGGCCGAGCACTTCAAGCTGGAGCTCAAGACCTCCGACTGGATCACCCGTACGCCGCGGCCCGAAAACGGCGTACTGAACAATCCGCGCCTGCTGGCGGCGGTGTTTTCGCCTGACGCGCTCAAGGACCGGCGCAATACGGACGCCATCGAAGTGGCGCCCGATACGATCGTCGCGGCGCGTGTGATCGAGCACGCGCCGGCGCGTCAGCGCAGCTTCGAGGAGGCCCGCACGGAGATCGAGCAGGCGCTGCGGCGCGAGGCGGCCGTCAAGCGTGCGACCGAGGCCGGCGAGGCGATCCTGGCGGGCTTGCAGAAGGGCGCGGCGACCGAGGTGAAATGGAGTGCGCCGCACATGGTCTCGCGTCGGGACCCGGCCGGCGTCGACCCGGCCGTGGTGCGTACGGCGATGGGTCTCGACACGGCGCAACTGCCGGTGTATTTCGGCGAGATCCGCCCGGGCGAAGGCTACGCGGTCTACCGTCTTAGCAAGGTCGTTGCAGCCGCGCAGCGCTCCGAGGACGAGCTGCGCCAGGACCAGGAGCGCCTGCGCCGGCGCATGGCCGCCACGCAGTATGCCGATTATGTGGCGAGCCTGCGCGCGCGCGCGGACGTGACCATCCACCGCGACAACTTCGCCAAGCAGCCGTAAGCGGAAGGCGGCGCGCGGCCCTCAGTCGTCGGTCGACGTGGTCGACGTGGCCGACGTGGCCGACGGATCGGCCATGCCGCCGACCACGTGGCTGAAGCCTGAATCGACGTAGAGCACTTCCCCGGTCACGCCGGCAGCGAGATCCGACAGCAGAAACACCGCGGCATTGCCGACGTCGTCGATCGTGACGTTGCGGCGCAGCGGCGCGTGCGTCTCCACGAACTTCAGAATCTTGCCGAAACCGGCGATGCCGCTCGCGGCAAGCGTCTTGATCGGACCCGCCGACAGGCCGTTGACGCGGATCCCGCGCGGTCCCAGGTTGGCGGCGAGATAGCGGACCGACGCCTCGAGGCTCGCCTTGGCGAGACCCATGGTGTTGTAGTGCGGGACGACTCGCGCTGCGCCGAGATAGCTCATCGTGAGCAGGGCGCCGCGGCGCCCCTCCATCATGGGCAATGCGGCCTTGGCGAGCGCCGGAAAGCTGTACGCGGAAATCTCGTGTGCCTCGCGAAACGCCTCGCGCGAGAAACCATCGAGCAGCTCGCCGCTGATCGACTCGCGCTGGGCGTAGGCGATCGCGTGCACCAGGCCGTCGAGCCCGTCCCAGCGTTCGTGCAGCGACGCGAACAAGGCATCGATCTGCGTGTCGCTCGCCACGTCGCAGGGCAGGACGATCGAGCAGCCGAACTCCTCGGCAAGGCCCTCCACGCGCTCGCGAAAGCGCTCGCCGACATAGGTCATGGCGAGCTCCGCGCCCTCGCGATGCGCGGCGCGCGCGATGCCGTAGGCGATCGAGCGGTTGCTGAGCAAACCGGTCACCAGGATCTTCTTGTTGGCGAGGAGCGACATGACCGCGCGATTATACTGTTCCGATGCGTCGTGTCCTTCCGTTCGCCGCGGGTCTGGTGCTGGCCGCCTGCGGGGACATGTGGAACGATCCGTATCCCGCGGCCGATGCCGGCAAGAACATTCTGTATACGGCGTTCATCGAGCGACCCAAGCATCTCGATCCGGTGCAGTCGTACACCGAGGACGAGGCGCGGTTCACGCAGCAGATCTACGAACCGCCGCTGCAGTACCACTACCTGAAGCTGCCCTACCAGCTCGTTCCGCTGACCGCGACGCAGTTGCCGGAACCCGAGCTGCTCGACGGTGGCCGCTTCACACGCTACGAAATCCGCATTCGGCCGGGCATCCGCTACCAGCCGCATCCGGCCTTTATCGAGGCCAACCGGTCGCTCTCGCCGCAGACCATCGCCGGCCTCGACACGCCCTACGCGCTGCCGCTCGGGACGCGCGAGCTGACCGCGGACGACTACGTCTACCAGATCAAGCGCCTGGCGCATCCGCGGCTGCATTCGCCGATCTTCGGGCTGATGGCGCAGTACATCGTGGGCCTGGACGCCTATGCGGAGTCGCTCAAGCGTGCCGATACGCAGCCCGAGGCCTGGCTCGATCTGCGCCGCTTTCCGCTCGAGGGCGTCGAGCGCGTGGATGCGCACCGCTTTCGCGTCACCCTGAAGGGGCGCTATCCCCAGTTTCGCTACTGGCTCGCGATGCCGTTCTTCGCGCCGGTGCCCTGGGAGGCCGAGCAGTTCTACCAGCAGCGCGGGATGGCGGAGAAGAACTTCACCCTCGACTGGTGGCCGGTCGGCACCGGGCCGTTCATGCTGGTCGAGAACAACCCGAACGCGCGCATGGTGCTCGAGCGCAACCCGCAGTTCCGCGGCGAGGCGTATCCGACCGAGGGCAGCGCGGAAGATCGCGCGGCGGGGCTGCTCGCCGACGCGGGCCGGACGATGCCGTTCGTCGACCGGGTGGTGTTCTCGCGCGAAAAGGAGAGCATCCCCTACTGGAACAAGTTCCTGCAGGGCTACTACGACAGCTCGCTGATTCCGAGCGATACCTTCGACCAGGCGGTGCGCGTCTCGGTCGGCGGCGAGGTGGGGCTCACGCCAGAGATGCAGGAAAAGGGCATCCGCCTGAGCACCTCGGTCGACATCACCATCATCTACCTGGGCTTCAACTGGCTCGACGCGACGCTCGGCGGCGCCTCGCCGCGGGCGCGCAAGCTTCGTCAGGCGATCTCGATCGCGGTGGACTGGGAGGAGTACATCTCGATTTTCCTCAACGGCCGCGGCCGCGTGGCGACCGACCCGCTCGCGCCCGGCATCTTCGGGCAGAAGGCGGGTCGCGCGGGCATCAACCCCGTCACCCACGTCTGGACCGATGGCGGCGCGCAACGCCGGCCGATCGTCGAGGCGCGCAGGCTTCTCGCCGAGGCGGGCTATCCGGAGGGCCGCGACCGCCAGACCGGCGCGCCGCTGGTGCTGGTGCTCGACACCGTGGGCCGCGGTCCGGGGGACAAGCCGCGCTTCGACTGGTTTCGCCGGCAATTCGCGAAGCTCGATATTCAGCTCGAGATCCGCGACACCGACTGGAACCGGTTCCAGGAAAAGATCCGCAAGGGGAGCCAGCAGCTCTACATTCTCGGCTGGAATGCGGATTACCCGGATCCGGAGAACTTCCTGTTCCTGCTGAACGGCCAGCAGTCGCGCATGGCGCATCAGGGCGAGAACTCGAGCAATTACGAAAATCCGGAGTACGACGCGCTGTTCGAGCGCATGAAGAACATGCCGAACTCGCCCGCGCGGCAGGCCATCATCGATCGCATGGTGGACATCGTGCGGCGCGATGCGCCGTGGCTGTGGGGCTTCCATCCGGTGACCTACGACCTGTCGCAAAGCTGGCTCCGGAACGACAAGCCGAACAACATGGCGCGCAACAACCTGAAGTACCTGCGCCTCGACGTGGCGCGGCGCGCGGCCCTGCGGCGCGAATGGAATCGGCCCGTGCTGTGGCCGCTGCTCGGGATCATTCTGCTGCTGGCGGCGGGCGCGCTGCCGGCCTTCGCCCTTTACCGGCGCAGGGAGCGCATGGCGGCGCGCACGGCCTAGATGCTCGCGTACATCGTCCGTCGCTCGCTCTATGCGATCCCGATCCTGATCGGGATCAACCTGGTCACGTTCGCGCTGTTCTTCCTCGTCAACACGCCCGACGACATGGCGCGCATGCAGCTTGGCGTCAAGCGCGTGACGCCGGAGGCGATCGAGAAATGGAAGGCGCAGCGCGGCTACGACCGTCCGCTGCTGTGGAACGCCGCCGCCACGGCGACCAACAAGTTCACCGACACGATCTTCTTCGAGAAATCGGTCAGGCTGTTTGCGCTCGATTTCGGTCGTGCCGAGGACAACCGCGATATTGCGCGCGAGATCAGGACGCGCATGTGGCCGAGCCTGGCGCTGGCGCTGCCGGTCTTCCTGGTCGGGCTCGCGGTCAATATCAGCTTCGCGCTGGGCATGGCGTACTTCCGCGCCAGCGTGATCGATCTGTGGGGCGTCGTCGTGTGCGTGATCCTGATGTCGATCAGCACGCTGTTCTACATCATCGGCGGGCAGTACCTGATCTCCAAGCTCTGGCGCCTGGTGCCGATCTCGGGCTACGCGGGCGGCATCGATGCCGTCCGCTTCCTGATCCTGCCCGTGATCATCGGCGTGGTGGGTGCGCTCGGCGCCGGCGCACGGCTCTACCGCACGCTGTTCCTCGAGGAGATGGCCAAGGACTACGTGCGCACGGCACGCGCCAAGGGCCTCGCCGAGCGCGTGGTGTTGTTCCGCCATGTTCTCAAGAACGCGCTCATCCCGATCCTGACCGGCGTGGTGGTGGTCATTCCGTCGCTGTTTCTCGGCAGTCTGATCACGGAATCGTTCTTCGGCATTCCCGGCCTCGGCAGCTACACGATCGACGCGATCCAGGCCCAGGACTTTGCCGTGGTGCGCGCGATGGTGTTCATCGGCTCGGTGCTCTACATCGTCGGCCTGGTGCTGACCGACCTCTCCTACACGCTCGTGGATCCGCGCGTGCGCTTCGATTGACATGCTCTTTCTGCTGCCGAGCGATGTTCTCGTCTGGCTGCTCGTCGTCGCGGTCGCGGCCTTCGCGCTGTACTGCAGCCGCCGGCCGCATCTCGCCGCGCCCTGGGCGCGCGTGTTCCGCAATCGCGCCGCGATGGCCGCCGCCGTGTTCCTGTCGGCCTACCTGCTGGTGGGGCTGCTCGATTCGCTGCATTACCGGCCGACGCTTCCGGCGGCGGCGCCGGGCGCAGCGACCGTCTACTCGGTGGAGGTGCGTTCGCTGCTCGATCGCCTGCTCACGCCCCTGCGCACGCGCCTCGAGAAGACCTATAGCGCACCGCTCGCCACGCGCCTGTTCCAGAAGGAACTGGTCCAGTCGCCGGACGGCGGCGCGCGGCGCGATTTTCCGCGCCTGCGCTACGGCGGGGCGCAGCTGGCGCGCGAGTCGGAGCGCGGCCGGGACCTCGCGCAGCGCGCGCTTGCCGGCGCTGCCGCCGCGCTGCTCGTCTGGCTGCTGGCCGTGGCCGTGGGACGCCGCACGCTCGCGCGCCGCTGGCCCGGCGCCGCCTGGGGCGCCGCCGCCGCCGCCCTCGGCGTCCTGCTCGCGGTCGCGGGCATCGCCGCGGCGCTCGCGACCGCCTATCACGTCCTCGGCACCGATCGCGTCGGCAATGACGTCCTGTATCAGGCGCTGAAGAGCATCCGCACCAGCCTGGTGATCGGCACGCTGACCACGCTCGTGCTGCTTCCGCTGGGCGTGGGCGCGGGCATCGCGGCCGGCTACTTCAAGCACCGCGTGGACGACGCGGTCCAGTACGTCTATACGACGCTGAGCTCGATCCCAGCGGTCCTGCTGATCGCTGCGTCGGTGCTGATGGTGCAGGTCTACGTCGACACGCACCCCGAGCTGTTTCCGACCTCGGCGCAGCGCGCGGACTTCCGCCTGCTGAGCCTGTGCGCGATTCTCGGCGCGGTCGGCTGGACGAGCCTCGCGCGCCTGCTCCGCGGCGAAGCGCTCAAGCTTTCCGAGCTGGACTATGTCCAGGCGGCACACGCCTTCGGCGTGTCGCATCTGCGCGTGCTCGCGCGCCATATTCTGCCGAACGTTGCGCATATCGTCGTGATTACGCTGGTGCTGGAGTTCTCGAGCCTGGTGCTCGCCGAGGCGGTGCTCTCGTACATTGGCGTCGGCGTCGATCCGTCGACCATCAGCTTCGGCACGATGATCAACGCGGCACGGCTGGAGATGGCCCGTGAACCGATGGTCTGGTGGTCGCTCGCCGCCGCGTTCCTGTTCATGCTGGCGCTGGTGCTCGCCGCGAACCTGTTCGCGGATGCCGTCCGCGACGGCTTCGATCCCCGGGTGCGCGTCGGCGCGGCGCGCGAGGCGGCGGCATGAGCGCGCTGCTCACGCTCGAGGGCCTGAGCACCCGCATCGACACGCCGCAGGGCGCGCTGCGTGCGGTCGACGGCGTCGACCTGGAGCTCGCGCGCGGCGAATGTCTCGCCTTGGTCGGGGAGTCGGGCTGCGGCAAATCGATGGCGGCGCTCTCGGTGCTTCGGCTGCTGCCCGACGCAGCGCGGATCGCGGCCGGCAGGGTCCTGCTCGACGGACAGGACCTGCTCGCTCTGCCCGAGGCGGCGATGCGCGCGGTCCGCGGGCGCCGACTGGCGATGATCTTCCAGGAGCCGGCGAGCGCGCTCAACCCGGTGGTGACGATCGGGCGGCAGATCACCGAGGTGCTCGAGCGCCACACCGGGCTGCGCGCTGCGCCGGCGCGGGACCGCGCAATCGAGCTGCTCGAAAAGGTCGGCGTTCCGGACGCGGCGCGTCGCCTGGCGGAATACCCGTTCCAGCTCTCGGGCGGCCTCAAGCAGCGCGTGATGATCGCGGCTGCGCTCGCGGTCGATCCCGAGGTGCTGGTGGCCGACGAGCCGACCACGGCGCTCGATGTCACGATCCAGGCGCAGATTCTCGAGCTGCTCGCGCGCTTGCAGGCCGAGCACGGCATGGCCCTGCTGCTCATCACCCACGACCTCGGCGTGGTGGCGCGCATGGCGCAGCGCGTCGCGGTGATGTACGCGGGCGAGATCGTCGAAGTGGCGACGCGCGAGGCGTTCTTCCGTGCGCCGCAGCATCCCTACGCACAGATGCTGTTCGATGCGCTGCCGCGGCCGGAGCGGCGCGGATCCGAGCTCACGGTCATCCCGGGGCAGGTGCCCCGGCTGACCCTCGGCTTTCAAGGCTGCCGCTTCGCGGAGCGCTGTCCGTTCGCGTTCGCGCGTTGCCGCAGCGAGCCGCCGGCGCTGCGCGGCGACCCGCGCACGCAGCGCGTGCGCTGCCACCTGCGCGAGGACGGACCCGCGGCGGCGCGCGTGCCGGCGAGCGTGCGACAGGCGCAGGCGGCGCCTACCGTGTCGACCGACCGGGCCGAGGGCGCAGCACTCCTCGCGGTGCGTGAGCTGAAGGTGCACTTTCCGATCCGGCGTGGGGTCCTGCGGCGCACGGTGGGACGGGTACGCGCGGTCGACGGCGTCGATTTCGTGCTGCGCGAGGGGCGTACGCTCGCGCTGGTCGGCGAATCGGGATGCGGCAAGACGACCGTGGGCAAGGCGATCCTGCGACTGATCGAGCCCAGTGCCGGCCGCGTCGCGCTCGTCGAGTCGGGGCGCGAGGTCGATCTTGCGGCCCTGTCACGCAACGCGCTGCGCCGCCGGCGCGGCGTGATGCAGATCGTGTTCCAGGACCCGTTCGCTTCGCTCAACCCCCGCATGCGGGTGCGCGAGATCCTGGAAGAGGGCATGGTGAGCCTCGGGCGCGGCGGCGCGGACACGTCCGCGCGCACGCAACGCATGGAGGGGCTGCTCGAGCAGGTCGGCCTGCCGGCCGAGTCGCTCGCGCGCTATCCGCATGAATTTTCCGGCGGCCAGAGACAGCGCATTGCGATCGCGCGTGCGCTCGCCGTGGAGCCGCGCCTGATCGTCTGCGACGAGCCGACCAGCGCGCTCGACGTGTCGGTGCAGGCGCAGATCCTCAACCTGCTCAAGCAGCTGCAGCGCGATCTCGGTCTGAGCTATCTGTTCATCACCCACAATCTCGCCGTCGTCGAATATCTGGCGCACGAGATCGCCGTGATGTATCTCGGCCGCATCGTCGAGCAGGGCCCGGTGGACGCGGTGCTGCGCGATCCCCGGCATCCCTACACGCAGGCGCTGCTCTCTGCGGTGCCCGAGGTCGACGGCGCGCGCGAGATCATCCGCCTCGCGGGCGAACCGCCTTCGCCGGCCAATCCGCCGGCCGGCTGCCACTTCGCCCCGCGCTGTGCGCAGGCGCGGCCGCAGTGCGGCACGGCATACCCGCCGGCCTACGCGGCGGGCCCGGCGCACAGCGCGCGCTGCGTGCTTCTGGCCCCCTAAATTTCCTCGGGCACCATTTCGATGGCGCCGCAGGGACATTCCGCGGCGCACACGCCACAGCCCTTGCAATAGTCGTAGTTGAATTCGAAGCGCTGGCCCGGGCCGCGCTTGATCACCGCGTTGTCCGGGCACATGCCGTAGCAGTTGTCGCACTCGAAGCAGTTGCCGCAGGACAGGCAGCGCCGCGCCTCGAACTGCGCGCTCGACTCGTCCAGCCCGCCCTGCACCTCGTCGAAGGTCGACTGGCGGCGGACCGCGTCGAGCACCGGCAGCACTGTCTTTGGCGCGTCGGAGTAGTACCAGGTATTCAACTTGTCGAACTCCGCCAGCGCGTGCGCCGGCGGCTTGGCGT
>Ga0210067_1000026_pt1 | contig 19260 bp, 17 predicted proteins | sample RushMan_ThreeSqB_2_FD_185559 | JGI IMG/M metagenome (GOLD analysis project Ga0210067, IMG submission 185559) | Wetland microbial communities from San Francisco Bay, California, USA, that impact long-term carbon sequestration - RushMan_ThreeSqB_D2... | ecosystem: Environmental > Aquatic > Marine... | reverse complement strand
CGTCGGCATGGCGTGGCGAAGCGACAAAACGCAGTCCGAATTGCTCGAGGTCGTAGAGAACGTTGTTGAGAGCGTGAATTTCCAGCTCGCAACCGTTGCAGGACCCCGCGTCGACTTCGCGGATGGAGAGCGTCCGACCCAGTCGCCAGTGGGCCGCCCGATTCACCTGGGCGGCAAGCTCGGCCAGCGCAGGCGCGTTCGGCGCGACCCAGACCTGCGCGGCCTTCGCCGAAGGCACTGGCTGCTCGGGAAGCTTCTCGGCGCCGTCCTTGCCGTAGACGTACCAGCCGCGCCCGGTCTTGCGCCCGAGCAGGCCGGCGGCGACGCGCGGCTCGAGCAGATACGACGGCCGGTAGCGGGGCTCCTCGAAGTACTGCTGGTAGAGCGACTTCATCACGCCGTAGTGCACGTCGAGCCCGACGAGATCCATCAGGCCGAACGGCCCGAGGCGAAAGCCCGCCGCATCGACCAGGATGCGGTCGATGGTCGCGAAATCGGCGACGCCCTCGGTCAGCACGCGCATCGATTCGGGCGTGTACCCGCGTCCGGCGTGGTTTACGACGAACCCCGGTGTGTCCTTGCAGCGCACGGGCGTATGGCCGAAGCGCCGCGCGAGCCCGGCGAGTGCCTCGCCGACCCAGGGCGCGGTGAGTGCGCCGTCGACGACTTCGACGATCTTCATCACCGGCACCGGATTGAAGAAGTGGTAGCCCGCGACGCGCGCCGGCCTGGCACAGGCCGCGGCCATCGCGGTCACCGACAGCGACGACGTGTTCGAGGCGAGCACGCAGCCCTCATCGACCACGCGCTCGAGCGCGCGCAGCAGGGCGCGCTTGGCTTCGAGGTCCTCGACGATCGCTTCGACGACGATGTGGCAGTCGGCGAGCGCGTCGAGGCCTTCGGCGATCTCGATCCGCGCGAGCGTCGCGTCGGCGGCGTCCTGGGCAACGCGGCCTTTCTGCACCAGTCCGCCGAGCGCCTTGGCGATCGACTCGCGCGCGGCCTGGGCCGCGCCCGGCTTGGCGTCGAACACCCGCGTGCGGGCGCCGCACTGGGCGAGCACCTGGACGATGCCGCGCCCCATCGTGCCGCTGCCGACGACGCCGGCGCACAAATCCTTGTGTTGGGGGTCCAGCATGGCGGCGTCTCGCTGCGAGGTCACCGGATAACGGAAAGCGCAATTTTACCGGCGCGCGCAGCGGCGCGCGGCCGCGGGACGCGAAACCGGCGCGGCCGAGTCCCGGCGCCGGCCGGCTTGCCGCCATCGACGCGGCGGGCTATAACGTCCTCCGGGGGACGCGCCGAGCGAAGGAGGACCCGTGAAATACCAGAAGATCCTGCTTGCCTATAACGGGTCGGAGGATGGCAAGCGCGCGCTCGTCGAGTGCGGCGAGCTCGCCAACTTCCTTGGCGCCGAGACGCACCTACTCGCCGTGGCGAGCATGCCGCCGAGCCTGTTCCTGACCGAAGGCTTCGTGCCCGAGGAGCTGCTCGAGGAAGAAAAGAAGCGCACCCAGGCAGTGCTCGACGAGGGGATCCGCGCGCTGCGCGACAAGGGGTTCAATGCCACCGGCCATCTCGCGGTCGGCGAGCCGGTCGAGGAAATCTGCCGGTTGGCCAAGGAGCTGAGCTGTGACCTGATCGTGGTCGGGCACAACCAGAACACCTCGTTTGCAGCGCGCTGGTGGAAGGGCTCGGTCGGTGCGACGCTGTCCGACTATGCGCCCTGCAGCCTGCTGATCGCGCTGGCGCGAAGCTGAAGCTGCCGGCGGCCAGCGGCGCCCGCCTGATCGCGGTCGCGCTGCTGGCCTGCGTCCTTGCGGCGGCACTTGCGCGCACCGGCTGGCAGCGCGCGCTCGAGAACCTGTACACCGACAGCTGGCACCTGCTCGCCGGTAAGCGCTACGTCCCGCGGTATACCGCGCTGGTCGTCATCGACGACGACACGCTCGCCGCGCTGAAGGACGATCCGCTCGCGTTCTGGGCGCCGCACTTTGCGCGTGTGCTCGACGTGCTCGAAGCAGCGGGCGCGAAGGTCGTCGGCTTCGACTTCCTGTACCTGGTGAGCGCCGAGGGCTGGCTGAAAAAACTCGGGCTGCCCGACAGCGCGGCAAGCCGCAGCTACGACGCGCCCCTGCGCGCCGCGCTGGCGCGGGGCCATACCGTCCTGACCACGCAGCTGGTCGAGTTGGCCGACGGCCGTCCCGAGCTGCTGCTGCCGCCGCAGGACCAGCTGCTACTCCTGCCGCGCGGGGTCCATGACCTCGGGGTCGGCAATCTGCCGACCGACGATGACAAGTACCTGCGCCACTACACGGCCTCGATCGCGGCAGACCCCGCGTTTCCCGGCTTGGGCCTCGCGTTTCAGCTCGCCCTGCGCATGGTGGACGCCGATCCCACGCAGCGTGCCTGGGACATCGGCGGGGTCCACCTGACGCGCGCGCCGCTGGCGCGGCCGATCGGCTTTGCCGGTCCGCCGGGGACGATCCCGTCGCTGTCGATGACGCGCTTGCTTGCGCCGGGCGCGCTCCAAGACCCGCAGGTGCGTGCGCTCAAGGGGAAAGCGGTGATCCTGGCGGCCGACAACAGCGGCACCCCCGACCGGCACTTCACGCCGTATTCGCACGGGCCGCGGGCGACGCAGATGTCGGGCGGCGAGATACACGCCAACATCGTCGAGACCGTGCTCGGTGGACGGGTCTTGCGCGCACCGCCGCCAGGCATCGCGGCGGGATATTTTCTCCTGGTGGCACTGATCGGAACGTTCGCCTTCCAGCGCCTCGGCCCGGGGCGTGGCGCGGCCCTTGGCCTGGGGATTGCGGCCGGGCTCGCGGCGCTCGGCTACCTGCTGTTCCGGGCCGACTGGCTGCTGCCGGTGGCGGCGCCGCAAAGCGCGCTGGTCGGCGCCTATCTGATGACGCTCGGTCTGCGTCTGACCCGCGAGGAGCGTGAGCGCGCGCGCATCCGCAGCCTGTTCGGACGCTACGTGTCGGATGCGGTGGTCGACAAGCTGCTGTCGGACGAGCGCCGGCCCGATCTCGCCGGCGAGGCGGCGACGGTGACGGTGCTGTTCGCCGACATCCGCAACTTCACCACGATCTCGGAGAAGCTCTCCGCGCACGAGGTGGTCGAGATGCTGAACGCCTACTTCACGCGCGTGTGCGAGCCGATCCTCGCGCAGGGCGGCTCCGTCGACAAGTACATCGGCGACGCGGTCATGGCCGTGTTCGGCTCTCCGGTTGCCCACGCCGATCATGCGCGTCGTGCGCTGCGTGCGGCGCTCGGCATGGCCGCCGAAGCCGCGGCGTTCCGCGACTGGATGCGCACGCGCTTTGCCGAGCGGGATCTGCCTGAATTCGGCGTCGGCATCGGCCTGCACAGCGGCGAGGCGGTGATCGGCGATATCGGAACGCCGAAGCGCAAGGAGTTCACCGCGATCGGCGACACGGTGAACGCAGCCTCGCGCCTCGAAGGCGTCACCAAGCAACTGGGCTGCGTGATCGCGGCGAGCGAGGCCACCGTGCGCGCGGCCGGCGCGGGCGTTCGAACGGGTAAGATGGAGACTCTGAAGGTCAAGGGGCGTGCCGAACCGATCCGGGTGTTCGAGGTGACGGCGATCGACCCGCAGTGAGCATTCGACAAGGGGGCGTCTGACGGTATGCGGCGGTGCGGATGGTTTGCGTTCTTGATGTTGATCGTGCTGCCGGCCGGCGCGCAGCTGCGCGACGTCGGCCTGGTCAACCTGGTCTTCGGCGAGGTGCGGTTCGCGCCGGTCAGCGGCGCGAGCGCGCCGGTCAAGCCGTTCATGCGGGTGCGCGAGGGCGACCGCTTCAATCTGCCGCCCGGCACGCAGTTGCGCGTGGTGTTCTTCGAGGGGGCGCGCCAGGAGCGCTGGATCGGTCCGGCGAGCTTCCGCGCGGCCCGCGCGCAGGCCGAGGCCATCACGGGCGCCGCGACCGAGGTGGTGCAGCTGCCGGCAAGCGCGCCGCAGCGTATTGCGCGCATCCCGGACCTGATGCAGAACGCGAAGCTCGGCGGCGTCCGCGTGCGCGGCGCGGGCCGCAGCACGGCCCCTCGCGCGGCGCCGGCGGAGTCGCTGCCGGAGGCGCGCGCGACCTACCAGCGGATGAAGCAGGCGCTGCCGGCGGACGACATCACGCCAGAGCTCTACTACTTCGCGGCGCTCGAAGAGCACGCGAAGTACGACGAGATGGCGGTGGTGGTGACCGAGATGCAACGCAAGCAACCCGGCAGCGACGACGTCAAGGCGCTGGCCGAATGGGTCAAAAAGAAAACTGGAGACTGAGGGTTCGGCATGAAATTCGGAATCAAGGGAAGACTCGAAGACGCGCGCATGCTCAAGGGCGCGGGGCGCTACGTCTCGGACTGGAACGCCGAAGGGCAGGCCTACGGCCATTTTCTGCGCTCGGATCGGCCGCACGCGAAGATCGTCTCGATGGACGCGTCGCGCGCGACCGCGATGCCCGGCGTGATCGCGGTGCTGACCGGCGCGGACGTGCTCGCTGCGGGCCAAAAGCCGATGCCCGCCGCAGCGCCGGTGAAAGGCCGCGGCGACAGCGATCAGATTCTGCCGCCGCGCTATGCGTTGAGCGCCGAGCGCGTACGCTATGTCGGCGAGCCGGTGGCGCTCGTCGTGGCCGAGCGCGCTGCGCTCGCGCAGGATGCCGCCGAGGCGATTTTCGTCGAGTACGAGGATCTGCCGGCGGTGGTCGATGCGGTCCAGGCGCTCGCGCCCGGCGCGCCGCAGCTGCACGACAGCGTGCCCGGCAATCTGGTGCTCGATTTCGTCGGCGGCGACGAGGCGGCGACCGACGCCGCGTTCGCCAAGGCGGCGAAGGTCGTCAGCCTGTCGGCCTACCACTCGCGCGTGGTCGGCAATCCAATGGAGCCGCGCGCGGCGCTGGGCGCCTACGATCCGGCCGCCGACCTGTACACGCTGACCGCAACGACGCAGGGCGCCGGGCCGATGCGGCTGCAGGTCGGCGCGATGCTCGGCGTAGCGCCGGAGCGGCTGCGCATCGTCGCCGAGGAGGTGGGGGGCGGCTTCGGCGTGCGCTTCAACGCCTATCCGGAATACGGCGCGCTGCTGCTCGCCGCAAAAACGCTCGGCCGGCCGGTGAAGTGGGTCGGCACACGCTCGGAGATCTTCCTCGCTGACGAGCAGGCGCGCGATATCGTGCACAAGGGCGAGATCGCACTCGACGCGAGCGGCCGCATTCTCGGCGTGCGCTTCTCGTACGTGTCCAACCTGGGCGCCTACCTTGCGTTCACCGGCTCGTTCATCAACACGGTGAACCTGATCAACGTGGTGAGCGGCGTTTATGACGTGCCTGCGGTGTATGTGCAGGCGAAGCTGGCGGTGACGAACACGGTCCCCACCGCGGCCTACCGCGGCGCCGGGCGTCCGGTCGCGTCCTACGCCTTGGAGCGCCTGATCGACCAGGCAGCGTTCGAGACCGGCGCCGATCCGGCCGCATTCCGCCGCCGCAACCTGGTGCCGAAGACGAAGTTTCCCTACAAGATCGTCACCGGCTTCGAGTACGACTGCGGCGATTTCGAAGGCGTGCTCGACGAGGCGGTCGCGAAGGCCGACTGGCAGGGGTTCGAGGCGCGTCGCGCCGAAAGCGCGAAGCGCGGCCGGCTGCGCGGCCGCGGCATGTCGAGCTACATCGAGGCGACCGCGGCGGGCGGCTTCGCGCCCTACGATCAGGCGCACATCACCTGGGAGAAGGACGGCAGCGTGACGCTGCGCACGGCTTCGCACAATCACGGCCAGAGCCACGAGACGACCTTCGCGCAGGTCGTCTCCGGCGTGCTCGGCATCCCGATGGAGCGCATCCGGCTGCGCACCTCCGAGCCGGATTACTTCATGACCTCGAATCCGACCGGTGGCTCGCGCACGCTGCACGGTCTGGGCAGCGCGATGTTCTCCGCCGCTCAGGAAATCGTGAAGAACGGCATCGATCTCGCTGCCGAAGAACTGGAGAGCGCGGCCGCCGACATCGAGTTCGACGCCGGCAGCTACCGCATCAAGGGCACCGACCGTGCGATCTCGATCTCGGCGCTGGCGACCAAGTATCCGGGCAGGCTCGATCTCGACTACAAGGATCGCCCGAAAGTGCCTTCGACCTACCCGAACGGCTGCCACATCGCGGAGGTCGAAATCGACCCCGAGACCGGCGAGACCGAGATCGTCTCCTACGTCGCGGTCGACGACGCGGGCAACATCGTCAACCACCAGATCGTCGAAGGCCAGATGCAGGGCGGCATCACGCAGGGCGCCGGGCACATTCTCGGCGAGCAGGCGGTGTACGACCCCGAGACCGGGCAGCTGCTCACCGGCAGTTTCATGGACTACCCGATGCCGCGCGCGATCCTGGTCAACAACCTGCGGATCCTCTCGCATCCGGTGCCGACGAGGACCAACCCGCTCGGCGCGAAAGGCGTGGGCGAGGCCGGCGTCACCGGCTCGATGCCCTGTCTGATGAACGCGATCGTCGACGCGCTGCGCGGAGCCGGCGTCACGCACTTCGACATGCCGGCGACGCCCCTGCGGGTCTGGCGGGCGCTGCAGGCCGCGCAAGCCGGCAAGCCGCGCGCGCTCGCGATCGACGATCAGCCGTAGCGGTAGCTGCGCTCGATGTCGCTGCGGCGGAGCACGCCGTAGATGCGTGCGCTGTCGGCGCCGGTCTGCGTCGTCACGGTAAGCGCTTCCGCGCCGCTCGCGTCCATCGTCTCGAGCGCTTCCTGCAGCGTCGCCTGCAGTGCGATGGGCGCGACCTGCAGGCGCGCCGCCGGGATCTCGAGCAGGTCGAACTCGGCGTGCTCGCTGTCCTCGGCGATCTGGCGCGTCAGGTCTGCAGCGGGCAGCACGGCCTGCGCCTGACCGTCCTCGAGCACGAGGATCCAGCGCGGGTTGCGGCCGAGCGCTTCGGCGATGGCCTCGCGCGGGCTGCTGCGCGCCAGGCGCGCGAGGCTGGTATCCATCGCTGCGCCGACGCCGATACTGCGCAGCGACTGGCTGACCGGATCGTTGCGGTAGTCGAGACCGCGCGCGCGCATGATCGTGACGAACACCGAGTCCTGGCCGAACAGCTGGCGCGAGACACCGTAGGCGGCGATCACCGCGAGCATGTCCGGCCAGAGGATGTTCGGATTCGCGGTCAGCTCGAGGATGGCGGTCAGCGCAGCGAGCGGCGCGTGCAGCGCGCCGCCCATCATCGCGCCCATGCCGACGAGCGCATAGAAACCCGCCGAGGTGGTGCTGTTCGGCACGAGCCACTGCCCAATGAGGCCAAGCGCGCCACCGGCGCAGGCACCCATGACCAGCGCAGGCCCGATCAAGCCGCCCGGCAGCCCCAGCCCGATGCTCGCCGCGGTCGCAAGCAGCTTGAGCGCGAGCACCAGTACCAGGGTGTTGAAGGCGATCTGGCCGAGCAGGGCTTCGTTCGCGGTGTCGTAGCCGATGCCCATCACCTGCGGTGCGGCCAGCGCGCACAGCCCGACGATCAATCCGGCGAGCGTGGCGCGCAGCCAAAAGGGGATGCGCATCGAGCGCGCGGCCGAGAGCCGGATCAGTGCGATGAACGCCGCCGCGAGCAGTCCGATGACGACGCCCATGCCGAGCACGAAAGGCAGCTCCCACAGCGTGCCGAGATGCAGCGGCGGCACGAGGAACGCCGGCTCGGCGCCATATTTGATGCGGGTCAGCGCCGTCGCGCTCACCGCGGCGAGGATGACCGGCGCGAAGCCGACGACGGTGTACTCCATCAGCACGACTTCCATCGCGAAGATCACGCCGGCGAGCGGTGTGTTGAACGAGGCCGCGATGGCGGCCGCGACGCCGCAGCCGGTAAGCACGCGCAGGCTGTTGTTCGGCAGGCCGAAGCGCTGCCCGGCGAGGCTGCCGCTCGCCGCGCCGAGATGGATCGCCGGTCCCTCGCGCCCGACGGAGTGCCCGCAGACGATCGACAGCGCACCGCCGACGAACTGCAGCAGCGCGCCGCGCAGCGGCAGGCGCCCCTGGTGGTAGGCGAGGCGTTCCATGACGTGCGTCACGCCGACCTGGCGCGCGGCTTCTGGCATCCACTGGAAGATCAGTCCGATCGCGAGGCCACCGGCGAGCGGCAGCGCGAGGCGCAGCTCGAGCGCGAGCGCCTCGTAGTTCTCGGGGTTCCCCCCGGGCAGGAACGCGGCCTGCGCCGTCTCGATCAGCAGGCGAAACGCGATCATGACGGCGCCGACCATCAGGCCGGTCAGAATGCCGAGCACGCCGAGTTGCGGCAACGCCTCGGTGCGCGACAGGCGCAGTCGGAATCGGTCCAGGCGCCCGCGCCAGGCGGTGCGCAGGCGTCCGGGTTGGCCCGACGCGCTCAACGGACCGTCGCGCTCAAGCCACCGTCGACCACGATCTCTGCGCCGGTCACGTACTTCGCCTCGTCCGAGGCGAGATAGAGCACGGCGTGAGCGACATCCCAGGCCTCGCCCATGCGCCCGAGCGGCGGGCGCGCATGGCGGCGCGCGATCAGCGCCTCGGCGTCGCCCCCGGCCTGCTGCCCGGCGAGCCGCTCGGTGACCAGCGGCGTGAACATCAGCCCGGGAATGACGGTGTTGACGCGGACCTGGTGCGGCGCGTAGTGCACCGCGCAGACGCGCGAGAAATGCTGCAGCCCCGCTTTCGACGCGGCGTAGGCGGCAAGCTCGTTGCCCAGATGGCGCAGGCCGGCGATCGACGAGATGTTGACGATCGCGCCGCCGCCCTGCCGGACCATCAGCGGCGCAACCATTCGCGTCGACAGGTGGACATAGTGCAGGTTGTGGTGGAACTGCGCGTGCCAGGCCTCCGGCGTGATCTCCTCCGGTCCGCCGGGGATGCTGCCGCCGACGTTGTTGACCAGGATGTCGATGCGGCCGAACGCGGCCTGCGTCTCGTCGACGACGCGCTGCAGATCGTGCTCGTTGGTCACATCGGCGGCGAGCGCGCGCATCGTGCCGCCTTGCTCGACGACCATCGCTGCGGTCTCCGCGGCAGCGGCCTCGCGCACGTCTACCCCGGCGAGCCGCGCGCCCTCGCGGGCGAACACGAGGCAGATCGCCCGGCCGTTGCCCATGCCGGCGCCCCGGCCGACCGTGCCCGCACCCAGCACCAGCGCCACCTTGCCCTTCAAGCGATCGCCCATCGTGGGTCCTAGCCTCCGCCCCGCGCCCGGTTCTCCTCGCTGATCTGCGAGTTCAGCGTCCAGTAGTCGTAGAGCACGCCGATCAGAAACAGCCCGACAGTGAGCAGGTAGAGCAGGCCCGTGCCCCACTTGCCCATGTAGAAACGATGCACGCCGAAAATGCCGAGGAAGGTGAGCAGAATCCACGCCACCGAGTAGTCGATCGGTCCGGCGGCGTAACGCGCTTCGGCCGTGCGCTCCATCCAGGGGATCAGAAACAGGTCGACCAGCCAGCCGACGCCGAGCAGGCCGAGGGTGAAGAACCAGATCGTGCCCGACACCGGCCGCCCGAAGTAGAAGCGGTGCGCGCCGAGGAAGCCGAAGATCCACAGCAGGTAGCCGATCAGCCTGCTGTGAGTATCGTTCGTCAGCTGCGAGGTCATGATGCGTCGTGCATGATCCCCGCTTAGCGGCCGTCGCCTGGGCCGCGTCGCGCGCGGCGCGCCACGAGCAGGCCGAGCAGGCCGGTCGCGGCAACCAGGAGCCAGTCGCGGCGGCGCCAGCGCCGCGGCGGCGGCGCCGGCGCGGCGCGCAGCACCTGCGTCGTCGACAGCTGCGCCTCGTCAGGCGCGGTGGCGCTCAGCAGCACCAAGCGCTGGGTCGCCTCGGCCGAATCGAATGTGCGCGACAGCCCGCGCGCCGGGCTGGTCGCGTCGACCGTCTCCGGTTCCGCGTCGGCCTGACGCGTGCGATCGGCCGCGGGTACGAGCACCTCCGCGCGCACTGCGGTATCGAGCAGCGAGGGCTTGGGACCGGCGGCCAGGCCGCCCGCCCGCGGGCGCGGCACCGGGATGCGATCGCCCGCGCCGGTCTGGCCCATGGTGCTCTGGCGCAGATCGCGCGCCAGGTCTTCGGCGCTCGCGTAGCGCGCTTCGAGCGACTTGGCGAGCGCCTTCGAGACGACGTAGTCGAGCAGCTCAGGCACGTTGGCATTCAGCACGCTCGGCGCAGGCGGCACGACGTGCGCGATCTGGTACATCAGCGCGCCGACGCTGTCGCCCGCGAACGGCGCCGCGCCGGCGAGCATCTCGTAGAGCACGACGCCGAGCGAAAAGATGTCGGACTGATGGGTCGCGCGCCGGCCGAGCGCCTGCTCGGGCGACATGTACTTGGGCGAGCCGAGCATCGAGCCGGTCTGGGTCAGCTCCTGCGCGGCACGCATGCGCGCGATGCCGAAGTCGGTGATCTTGATCGAGCCGTCCTCGAGCACCATGATGTTCGCCGGCTTGATGTCGCGGTGCACGATGCCGCGCGCGTGCGCGTAGGCGAGGCCGTCGGCAACCTGGGCGGCGATCGCGACCGCCTGTGCCACCGACAGGCGCGGCCCCTCCTGAATGATCGTGCGCAGCTCGGTGCCTTCGATGAACTCCATCGCCATGTAGGCGATGTCCTCGGTTCGGCCGATGTCGTAGACGGTGACGATCGCGGGATGGTTCAGGCCGCCGGCGGCACGCGCCTCCTGCGTGAAGCGCTTCTGGTAGTTCTCGACGTCATCGCCACCGAGCGACATGTTGACCGTCTTGATTGCCACGGTGCGCCCCAGCTCCGGGTCCGTCGCCTTGTAGACGATGCCCATCGCGCCGCGGCCGAGTTCGGCCACGATCTCGTAACGGCCGAGTTGCGGTTCTCCCATGCCGCGCGATCAGCCGCCGGCCTTCACCGACTTGAACACCGGTCCCCAGACCGGGTGCCCGGCTTCGGCGGCGTCGAGCTCCATACCCGGGTCGATGCGCAGCGCGCGCCGGAATTCGTCGCGACACTGCGCCTCGCGCCCGGCTGCGCATTGGATGAAGGCAAGGTACTTGTGCGCGGTCACCTGGTCGGGCTTTGCCAGTCCGCGCTTGAGCGCGATGCGCAGGTTGCGTGCGGAGTCGTCGTAGCGTCCGTTCTCGTAGTCGCGGATCCCGGCGTTCAGCAGCGATGCGCCTTCGTTGGACGGTGCCGGCGCGGCTTCCTTGCGCGACGCGCTCGGCGCGGGCTCGGTGCGCGGCGAGGGGGCCGGGCGCGGGGCGCTCGCTTCGGGCTCATCCTTGCGGAACAGGTCCTCGAAGCCGCGCTTGATGTCCTGGATCGGCTCGGACGAGCAGCCGGCGAGCAGCAGCAGGATCGCGACGAGTACTACGCTGGGGCGCATGGCGACGCTTTTCTTCTCACGGATGCGAACGCGTGGCCCTACAGCTTACACGTCAGCGGAAGCGATGCCGAATCGTGGCATCGCCGCCTGGCTTGACCTCCACGGTCTCGATGCGGCGCGGAAGGTTCGTGTTGCGGATCTCGATGCGGTGCGGTCCGGGCGCCAGCTCGATCGTGCGCAGCGGCGGGCTGACGCCGACGCGCTCGCCGTCGACGTACACCTCGCCCCAGGGCGTGATCGCGAGCCGCACGCGCCCCGGCTTGGCGGCGGCAGGGGCGGGCGGTGCCGTGGATGATTCAGTCGATGCGGGTGCTGCGGAGGGCTTGGCCGCTGCGGCGGGCGGTGCGGCGCCCGGCTTGGCCGGCACGCGCACGATGCGCGCGCGATTCTCCAGCGACGCTGCCGGCTCGAGCTTCGGCTGGAGCGCGAGACCTGCGCCGACGAGCAGCACGAACAACAGCGGCGCGGCGAGCAACGCGCTACGCTGGAATCCGAGCGGCCCGGGCTTAAAGAGCCAGCCGCCGAGCCCGCCCGGCGCTGCCATGCGCAGGGCGGTCTCCGCCACGCGCCGCGCCGCCGGCGCGCTGCCGCCGACGGCGTAGACCTCGTGCGCGCGCACATGCTTGTCGGTGCGCGCGCCTTCGTACTGGAACAAGCTCGCGTAGTCGCGCGACAGGCAGGAGACCACCTCGTAGAACGAGCGCGACACGAGCAGCTGGTTCGGCACCGCGAAGCTCATGATGCGCTGAGCGACGTTGATGCCGTCGCCGATCATGTTGATCTGGCCGTTGACGTCGCGCATCAGGCGTACGGGTCCGAGGTTGATCCCCAGGCGCACCGGCAGCGCGCGTGTCGCATCGCGAAACGCCATCGCTGAGAACAGTGCGTCTTCCGGATCGCCGAGGAAGGTCACCGCAGCCCCATCGCCGGTGTCGAGCACGACGCGATCGCGCGCGGCAACCTGCTCGAGCGCCTTTCTCAGCGCGTCGTTAAAGCGCTGCTTGAAGTCGAGCTGCTCGGCGACGGAAATTCGCGAGTACTCGACGATGTCGAGAAAAAGCACGCTGCAAACGAGCGTGCGGCCGGCGTTCTCCACTGGGCGCAGCGTTCCTCGGGCGGCCACTGTGGCCGCGAAGCGACTATTGTACGTACCCGGGGCATTGCCTGCCCTGCCGCGAGCGCCCGGGGCGCGAATTGCGGCGCCGTTCTTAACAAGTTTTTGACATCGCAGCGCCGTTTACGGCGCGATCGAGCGCGGCCTGAATTGCAGCACGATCGAGCCGTCCCCGCAGCCCGATGCAGACCAGTCGCCCGCAGGGCACGTTCATCGCGACGAGTGGCTGAATCGTGGCGCGCAGGCCGACGACCTGCAGCGCAACCGGTGCGCCCGCGCGGTCGCGCAGGACGCCCTTTGCGCGGACGATGCCCAGCGCGGGATCGGCGAGCGCATCGGCGAGTTGCCGCGCGTCGACCGGGCGCGCGACGTAAGACTCGATGTGCTCGAACAACGCCTCGGCGGCGACCGCGGGCGGCGAGCGCAGCGCGCCGGACAGGCGGCGCGCGGGATCGGGCCTGCGCCCGGCGGCGAGCTCGACGCCGAGCAGCAGCTCGACCGGCAGCTGGGCATGCACCGCGTCGATCACCGAGGCGCGCGGTGCCTGCGTCCCGAGCCAGGCGCGCAGGGCCGCCTGCGCCCCCGGGGCGACGAGGTCGAGCTTGTTGAGAATCACCAGATCGGCCGCGTGCAGTTGCCGCTCGATGGTGTCGGCGAGGTAGCGGTCGGCGGCGCGCGCCCGCACGGTTTCCGCGTCGGCGAGCACCACCACGGCCTCGAGCACGACGTCGGTAAGCAGCGTAAGCGATGCGGCGACCGCGCCGGGCAGGGCAACGCCGCTCGTTTCAATCAGCAACTGATCGGGCCGCGGCGTGCGCTGCGCAAGCTTGATCAGGGCGCCCATCAGGTCGCTGCCGAAGCTGCAGCACACGCAGCCGCCGGCGAGGCTCAGGACATCGCCATCCTCGGCCTCGATCAGGTCGGCGTCGATCGGCAGTTCGCCGAAATCGTTGACCAGCACCGCGATGCGCCGGCCGGCAGCATGGCGCAGCAGATGATTGACAAGCGTCGTCTTGCCGGCGCCGAGGTAGCCGCCGATGACCGTGACCGGCAGCGGCGCAGCGTGCGACGAGCGCATCGCCGGCTCAGAGCGCGGCGGCTTCGAAGATCCGCCCGTCCTGCACCGTACCCCAGACGCGAACGTTCTTCAGATCTTCGGCGCCCACTTCGAGCGGATCGTCCTCGAGCACCGCGAAATCGGCGCGCTTGCCGCACTCGATCGAGCCGATCTCGTCGTCCAGGCGCAGGGTGTAGGCCGCACCCAGGGTAATGGTGCGCAGGGCATCCTGCACGCCGATGCGCTCGTGCTCGCCGAGCACGCGCCCGCTTGCGGTGCGGCGGTTGACCGCGCACCAGGCCGTGAACAGCGGACCGAGCGGCGTGACCGGCGCGTCCGAGTGGATCGCGAGCGGTACGCCGCAGGCGAGCGCCGTCGCGCAGGCGTTCATCCGCTCGGCGCGCTCGGGGCCGACGGTCATCGCGTAGTGCTCGTCGCCCCAGTAGAAGTGGTGGTTGGGAAAGAGGTTCACGCACAGGCCGAGCGCCTTCATGCGACGGAACTGCGCGGCATCGGCGAGCTGGCAGTGCTGCAGCGTAAAGCGATGGTCGCGGGCCGGCTGCGCCTGCAGCGCCTGGTCGATGCACTCGAGCACCAGCGCGCTCGCCTCATCGCCGTTGGTGTGGGTGTGCACCAGGATGCCTTCCTTCAGCGCGTGGGCATACACCGCGCGCATCGCCTCGGGTGGCGTGTACCACAGGCCGTTCGGCGCCCCGTTATAGTAGCCGGGCCAGCGCAGGCGCGCCGAGAATCCCTGGATCGAGCCGTCGGCGACGAGCTTGACGGCGCCGAGCCGCAGCCGGTCGCTGCTCAGCGCGCGCAATGCGATCGCGCGCTCGATGAGCGCCTGCGGCGTCTGGTTCACCAGGCGCAGCAGCGACACGATGCGCAGCGGGTACGCGGGCTCGGCGGTGACGCCGAGCATCATGTCGACCGCATTCTGCGGCAGCAGGCTGGCGAGGTCGGTCGCGGTGGTGACCCCTTTGCGCACCGCGAGGCGCGCAAACAGGCGCAGGCCACGCTCGTCGGCCGCGAGCAGCTCGCGGTCGAAGCCGACATGCGGCGCGACCGGCATCATCGCATCGGGCCCTTTCAGCTCGCCGGTCGGCAGGGCGTCGGCGCCGAGCGGAACGCCGGGGTGCTCGACGCCGCGGCGCAGCAGCCCGCCGCGCGCGAGCGCGGCGCTGTTTACGTTCAGGATGTGGAAGCTCGCATGCATCACGCCGACCGGGCGTTCGCTCGAAACCCGGTCGAGCTCCGCGCGGCTCACCCGCGCGGAGCCGAAATAGATCGGATCGAGCCCCCAGCCGACCACCGGCTGCGCCGGATCGGTGAGCGCTTGCTCGGCCTCGCGCAGGCGTGCGACGACCGCTTCGATCGAGGTGGCGCCCGGCCAGACGCGGCCGTCGGGATCCATTCGGTCGTGGTAGCCGACGTAGACGTACGCCCAGACCACACCCTCGAGCAGATGGCTGTGGCCTTCGACCAGTCCCGGCATCAGCACTTTGTCCGCGAAGCGATCGTCGAGCCGGTGCTCGCCCCATCCGACGAGCGCGTCGAGCGTGCCGGCGCCGAGGACACGGCCCTCGCGCACCGCGACGTGGGTCGCCTCGGGCTGGCCCGGGTTCATCGTGAGGATGCGCTTTGCGCGGTAGATGGTGATCATGCGGTCGCCTCAGGCGCGAAGGCACCGAGTCTAGCCAGCGCGCCGTGCGCAGCATAGTGCCGCCTGCGGAACCCGGGACGGCGTGCTTGCGGTAGGCTCGCGGCTGACGCGGAACCCGGAGGAGAGGCCATGGAATTCGTCGTTGACGCGATCCGACGCCACGCGCAACGGCAGCCGGACGCGGTGGCGTACCGGACGCCGACGCGCACGTGGAGCTTCGCGCAGCTCGAGGAGGCGTCGAACCGCGTGGCGCAGGGACTGCGCGCGCTCGGCGTGGGCAGGGGCGAGCGCATCGCCTGCCTGACCAGGCACACGGTCGAGTGCGTGCTGCTGACGCTGGCGGGAAACAAGATCGGCGCCGTGTGCATGCCGGTGAACTGGCGCCTTGCGCCACCCGAGATCGAATACATCCTGAACAACGGCAAGGTGCGCCTGCTGATGGTCGATGCGAGCTTCGCGCCGGCGTTGCAGGGCCTGTCCGTGCCGAGCCTGACGCGGACGCTCGCGACCGACCAGGCGGTCGAGGATCTGCAGACCTTCGCCGAGTGGCGCGCCGGCTTCGCGGCCGACGACCCCGGCCTGCCGATGGCCGAGAATGACACGGCGCTGCAGCTCTACTCCTCGGGCACCACCGGCCTGCCCAAGGGCGTCGAGCTGACGCATCGCAACATCTCGGCCAGCATGATCGAGGCCACGCCGCAGGCGATCGACTATGGCGGCCCGCCCGACCTGTTCCTAAACGTGCTGCCGACCTATCACATCGCGGGCACCGGCGTGGCGCTGCTCACCGCCTCGACCGGTGGCAGCAGCGTCATGCTGCCGGACTTCGATCCGGTCAAGGTGCTGGCCGCGATCGGCGAGCACGGCATCACGCATGTCTTCCTCGTGCCGGCGATGATCCAGTTCCTGCTGCAGGTGCCGGGCGTGGAAAAAGGGGCGTACGCGTCGCTCAAGACAATCTCCTACGGTGCGTCGCCGATCTCCGAGAACGTGCTGATCGGCGCAATGCGCGCGTTCAAGTGCAACTTCGTCCAGGTCTACGGCCTGACCGAGACGACCGGCGCGGTGACCTTCCTGCCGCCCGAAGATCACGATCCGGAAGGACCGAAGAGGGCGCTGCTGCGCTCGGCCGGCCGCCCGATGCTAAACGTCGAGCTGCGCGTGGTCGATCCGGCCAGCGGAGCCGACGCGGCGCCGGGCGGGATCGGCGAGGTGTGGATCCGCACGCCGCAGAACATGAAGGGCTATTGGGACAATGCCGCGGCGACGCGCGACGCCTTCGTCGAGCGCGGCGCCGACGGCATGGGCTGGTTCCGCTCGGGCGACGCGGGCTATCTGCGCGACGGCTATCTGTACATGCACGACCGCATCAAGGACATGATCCTGTCCGGCGGCGAGAACATCTACCCCGCCGAGGTCGAGAACACGCTGATGCAGCATCCCGCGGTCGCCGACGGCGCGGTGATCGGCGTGCCCGACGCGCAGTGGGGCGAAGCGGTGAAGGCCTGCGTGGTGCTCAAGCCGGGCGCGCAGGCGACGCAGGGCGAGATCATCGACTTCATGCGCGCGCGCATCGCGCACTACAAGTGCCCGAAATCGATCGACTTCCTCGAGGCGATTCCGCGCAATCCGACGGGCAAGATCCTCAAGCGGGTGCTGCGCGAGCCTTACTGGAAGGGCCGGGACCGGCGCGTCAATTGAGCGATCGTGCGCCGGCCCGGCGGCGCAGCGACGCTCAGCCCTCGTACTTGAACGACAACGAGAGCCGGGTGCGAAACGCGGTGACCTTGCCCTTCTCGACGCGCACATCGAGCTTGACGACCTCGGCGATGCGCAGGTCGCGCAGCGACTTGGATGCGGTCGCGACGGCGCTGCGCGCGGCGTCTTCCCAGGACGTGGGGCTCGTGCCGACGACGTCGATGACCCGATACACTGCGTTCTTGGCTCCCTTGGCCATGGTTCCTCCTCGTTTGCGATGGTTTGCGGGACATCCGCCGGTTCATTATGCGCCCGGGGCCCCGGGCAGGGCGCACGGACCGGATCAAGCGGCGTGAATTACCTCGCCCACCTGTACGTTTCGCCACCCGATGAGGACGCCTGGCTCGGCAGTCTGCTCGGCGATTTCGTCAAGGGCCCGCTCGGCGACCGCTACCGCGGCGCGGTAGGCACTGCGATCGCCCTGCATCGCCGTCTCGACAGCTTTACCGACGCGCATGCCGCGGTACAGCGCTCGAAATCGCGCGTCAGCCGCGCGCGCCGGCGTTACGCCGGGATCATGATCGACATGTTCTACGACCATTTCCTCGCGCGCAGCTGGGCGGAGTTTCACCACGAGCCGCTGGAAGCATTCTCCGCGCGCGTGTACCGGCTGCTCGAGCGCCGCCACGCCGAGCTGCCGGCGCGCCTGCAAGCGATCGCGCCGCGCATGGCCGCGCGCGACTGGCTCGGCGCCTATGCGCAGGCGGAGCGCGTGGGCCGTGCGCTCGACGGCATCGGCACGCGCCTGCGGCGCGCCAACCGGCTGCACGGCGCCGGCGAGGAGCTGCTTGCCGAGTACGCGGGCTTCGAGGCGGACTTTCGCGCGTTTCTGCCGGAGGTCAAGGCCTACGCTGCGCTCGGCTACAAGTCCTTCTGGTAGCGCGCGAGCATCTCTTCCTGCGTCTCCGGCGCGATGTTCATGCCCGACTGCTCGGCGATCATCGCGCCCATGCTCGGCAGCGTCGAGCGCTCGACGCGATGCGCATCGCCCCAGAGCCTGGAGCGCATCAGGGCCTTGGCGCAATGCAGGAAAACTTCCTCGGCGCGCACCTCGATGACGACCTTCGGCGCACGCCGCTCGGTCGTGCACAGACGGATCTGCTCGGGATCTGCGGAAACGCGCGCGCGGCCGTTCACGCGCAGCGTCTCGTCGACGCCGGGGATGAGGAACAGCAGTCCGATGCGGCCGCTCGCCTGGAGGTTCTGCAGCGTGTCGAGCCGGTTGTTGCCCGGCGCATCGGGCACCAGGAGCGTCGTGTCGTCGAGCACCTTGACGAAGCCCGGGTCGCCGCCGCGCGGCGAGGCGTCGCATCGATTCGCGTCGTCGGCGCTGGCAAGCACCACGAACGGCGACAGCGCGATGAACCGTCGGCAGTGCGGGTCGAGACGGCGGATTTCCTTGCGCTGCGCGCGCTCGGTGGGTTCAGCGTACAAGCTGCGAAGGTCAGGGATGCGATCGTTCATGTCGATGCGTCGCGGCGGGCCGGAGCGGCAATGATCGCACGCCGCGGGCGGCGCCGGTCGCCTCGGATCGGGTGTCAGCGCCGGCGCGGGTCGCGCGGCACCTCACGCTCCAGGACGCGACGCTCGATCGCCTTCATCGCCTCGAGCTTGCGCTCGGCCTCTGCGGCGCGCGCTTCGGCTTCGAGCGCGCGCGCTTCGGCGCGCCGCGCATGCTCCTCGGCGCGCGCGCCGGCGCGCTCGGCGTCGGCGGCATGGGTCTCGGCCAGCCGCAGGCGTGCGGCAATGCGCGCCTGCTGGGCCAGCCCGGCGAGCGCGACTGCCGCGAAATCGGCCCAGGCGCCCTGCTTGTCCTCGGCGAGCGGCGCGAGCAGCGCCTCCGCTTCGCGCGAATCGGCAAGCGGCGCGGGCAGTAGCGCGAGCAGCAGGCCGAGCCGCGCGCGCGCGGTTTCCGACTCGGGCTCGGCGCGCTGCGCGATGCGCGCTTCGGCGAGCGCGCGACGCCGCGTGGCGTCGTCTGCGCGCACCGCCCCGAGCACCGTTGCAATGAGCGCGCTGCGCGAGGCGCTCGCCCTTTCCGAAAGCGACTCGGTTTGCGCGCAAGCCGCGACAAATAACGCTGCAGCAAGCGCGGCGGCAAGCCGGAAGAATCGGGACATGACCCGCATCATTCCATGGATTTCGGCCGCGGATCGGTTCCGGCGAAGCCCGTCGCGTCGCGCGGGGGCGACGGATGGCCGTCCTCGGGTAAAAAAAACCTGCACGATTCAGTACCTTGCGTCGGGCACGCAACCTGCTTGGGTGTCGGACCTCACCCACGCAAACCAATCG